>Ga0187778_10002755_pt1 | contig 11922 bp, 11 predicted proteins | sample 1015_Q2_SP5_20_M_FD_132418 | JGI IMG/M metagenome (GOLD analysis project Ga0187778, IMG submission 132418) | Tropical peat soil microbial communities from peatlands in Department of Meta, Colombia - 1015_Q2_SP5_20_MG | ecosystem: Environmental > Terrestrial > Soil > Wetlands > Peat | place... | reverse complement strand
TAGCCATCACATGCGCATTCGCACCCGCGAGCGCCTGGACGCACTGCTCGATCCGGAGGGACGCTACGAGATTGGCCAGGAGGTTTTGCCGGTCGATACCCTGCGATTTAAGGATAGCCGCAAGTACGCCGACCGGCTGCAGGAAGCCGCACGCGAGACGGGGGAGACCGATGCGCTGGTCGTTTATGCCGGATCGATTCGCGCCATTCCGGTCGTGGTCGCGGCCTTCGAGTTCGAGTTTATGGCCGGCTCTATGGGCTCGGTCGTGGGCGAGCGCTTCGTGCGCGGTGCGCAGGTGGCCATCGAGCAGAAAGTCCCGATGGTGTGCATCACCTCCACGGGCGGCGCGCGGATGCAGGAGGGACTGCTGTCGCTGATGCAGATGGCCAAGACGACGGCGATGGTCGCCCGGCTGGGTCAGCTCGGTTTGCCGTTCGTTTCGATACTGTGCCATCCGACCACGGGGGGTGTTTCGGCGAGCTTTGCCTTTATGGGCGACGTCGTCATCGCCGAGCCCAAGGCACTGGTCGGCTTTGCCGGACCGCGCGTCATTGAGCAAACGGTGCGCGAAAAGTTGCCGGAGGGGTTTCAGCGGTCGGAATTTCTCCTGCAAAAAGGCGCCGTCGACATGATCGTCGATCGCCGCGAGATGCGCGATGAACTTGCGCGCTTACTGGCGCTGTTGACGCGCCAACCGATCGAGGCGATCGTCTAGCGTTCTACCCCGGGACTGTCCGCGCACAGCGGTTTGCTGGTTCGTCCAATCCGTGGAATTTCCCGACACGCTGGAAGCGTGGCTGACGTATATCGAGCGGCTGCACCCTCGTCCGGTCGATCTGGGTCTGGGTCGGGTGCGCGCGGTGGCGCAGCGACTGCATGCGGCGCTTGACGCCACGAAAATCGTCGTCGGGGGAACCAACGGCAAGGGTTCCACCTGTGCCATGCTCGAAGCCATCTTCCGAGCGGCCGGCTACCGAGTCGGTCGCTACAGCTCGCCGCACCTTTTGCGGTTCAACGAACGCGTCCGGGTCAACGGGGAAGTGGCCAGCGATTCGGAACTGATGGCCCAGTTCGAGAACGTGGAGCGAGCTCGCGGGTCGATCACGCTCACGTACTTTGAATTTACGACGCTCGCGACCCTGACGTGGTTTTCACAACAGCGCTTGGACGCGGTCATTTTGGAGGTCGGACTCGGCGGGCGCCTGGACGCCGTCAATATTGTCGATGCGGACTGTTCGATCGTGACGACCGTGGATCTGGATCACATCGACCTGCTCGGTCCGACGCGCGAGGACATCGGCCGGGAAAAGGCGCACATTTTCCGCGCGCTTCGGCCTGCGATATGCGTGGACCCCGATCCCCCGCAGTCTCTGATCGAGTATGCGCGGCAAATCGGCGCGCAGCTTTGGGCGTTCGGACACGAATTTCGGATCGAAAGCCCGCCGGATCCGCAGTCGTCCCGACAGTGGAATTATCTTGGGCGAAAGACCGACCGAATGGCCCTGCCGTGGCCCGCGCTGCGCGGGGCGCACCAGCTGCGCAATGCCGCGGGCGCCTTGGCCGCCGCCGAAGCGCTGGAGCCGGTTCTGCCGGTCGATCAGCAGGCAATTCGGCGCGGGTTGGTCAACGTGCAGTTGCCCGGCCGCTTTCAGGTCGTTGCCGGTCGCCCGGTGCTCGTGCTCGATGTTGCGCACAACCCGCATGCCGCGCGCGCTTTTGCGCAGGCGCTCAAGGCGCATCAGTCCGTGGCAAGGCTGCGCGGCGCAACGCGGGCCGTCTTCGGGATGTTGCGCGACAAGGATGTGGCCGCAGTGGTGCGGGCGCTATGCGAGCAGGTGGACCACTGGCACCTCGTGCCGACGGCGGGTGAGCGGGGACTGGCGGCTGACGGGCTGGATGCGATCGGATTCGCTGAGCTCGCGGCATCTGCTCGCACGCACCACGACTCGGTTGCCGCGGCGCTCGACGAGGCGATGGCGCAAGCATCCTCGGATGATAGAATCGTCGTGTTTGGTTCATTCGTCATCGTCGCAGATGCATTGCGATGGTTGGAGCGCAGGCCGCGATGAAACTGGCGTTCTGGGGGCGCAAACGTTCGCGTCGAAGCGCGTCCGAGCCGGCCGATGCGGGTGCCGAACGGGCACTGGAAAGCGCGGCCGAGGAGGTCGATGCGGCCGGCGCCGCGGCGCGGGTGCGCGTGCGCACGCGTCGGCGCCTGGTCGGGGCCTTTGCCCTGCTGCTGGCGGTCGTCGTGCTCGTTCCGATGTTGCTCGATTCAACACCCCATGCGGTGTCCGAGAACATCCCGATCGAGCTGCCCAGCGACAAAACTCCCTTTGTTCCGCGAATACCTCCACCGCCGCCGGAGGGCGCCGGTGCGCAACAAAACGCGGCCGTGGTTCCCGCCGCGCCCGGATCGGCGGCCGATACGGCCAGCGAAGCGCCGCCCGCCGATGGCTCGCCCAAGGGCAAGTCCCCCGAGGTTTCTTCTCCCGGCAAGAAACGTGTGAGCCCGACAGGTGAGGCGGCCAAGAGCGAAGCCAAGCACGCGGCACAAAAATCGGACGGCTCGTCCTCGGGGCGGATCTTCGTTCAGGCGGCCGCCATGTCCAGTGAGGATGCTGCGCAGGAGCTTGTTCATCGACTGGTTCAATCGGGTTTGGCGCCGTTTATCGAGCGCGCCGAGACCAGTGACGGTGTGCGATTTCGCGTGCGACTGGGTCCGTTCGCCTCGCGCGGGGACGCCGAGCGGTCGCGGGCGCGGTTGCGCTCCTTGGGCGTAAATTCCAATATCGTAGGTGCGTGATGGGCGGGGCCTTGTGGCGAAGAACGCGCGCGGCAGCGGGGCCGGATTTGGTTATGGCGAGAGTCTAGGCATGCACTTGGGTGCGATCGATGGGATTTTCGCGGCGCTGCTGATGCTTTCCGTTGGGTGGGGTTTCTGGCGCGGTCTGACCCGGGAACTGGTTTCGGTCATTGCGTGGGTCATCATCGCGGTGCTCGCGTTTCGCTACTCTTTGGCCCTGGGCGAGTTCCTGCCCTTTGACGCCCCGCCCGTGGTGCGGATCGCGGTCGGTGCGGGGGCAATCGTGGTGCTGGGTGTCGTTTTCGCGGCGCTCATCGGGCGCCTGCTGCGATCGGCGATCGTCGCATCGAAGCTCGCGGGTGCCGACCGCGTACTGGGCGCAGTGTTTGGTGCCGCGCGCGGCGCGCTGGTTCTCTTGCTGATTGCCGCGGTGGTGGTCGAGGCGGGCTTTTCCGATGCTCGCGCGTGGCGCAATTCGGCGAGCGGCCCGTATTTGGAACATGTCTGGCATTGGATGGCCGGAACCGTACCGAGTCATCGGGTTCCGCTGGTGATGCTGTCAGGGGGTTGAGTCCATGTGCGGAATCGTTGGCGTGGTCGCAAACACACCCGTAAATCAGCTCCTGTACGACGCGCTGCTGCTGCTGCAGCACCGGGGGCAGGACGCGGCGGGCATCTGCACGGTCAACGGCAACCGCTTTTACATGCACAAGGGGCCGGGGTTGGCGCGCGACGTCTTTCGCACGCGCAACATGCGTTCTTTGCCGGGCGTTTCGGGGATCGCCCAAGTGCGTTATCCCACGCAGGGTTCGGCGACGGACGCCGAGGAAGCCCAGCCGTTTTACGTCAATGCGCCCTTTGGCATCAGCCTCGTGCACAACGGCAATTTGACGAACACCGAGCGCATGAAGGAAGAGATGTTTCGCCGCGATCGGCGGCACATCAATACGAATTCCGACTCGGAGGTGCTGCTCAATGTGCTCGCCCACGAGCTGGAAGTGGCCAGCGACGCAACGACGCTGGACCCCACGACCATTTTCCGCGCCGTGGGAGCCGTTCATCGGCGCGTTCGGGGTGCCTATGCGGTGGTGGCACAGATTGCCGGTTACGGGCTGCTTGCGTTTCGCGATCCCTTCGGCATTCGGCCGTTGGCCTTCGGGGTAAACGAAACCGACCAGGGCACCGAATACATGGTGGCATCCGAATCGGTTGCGCTCGATGGGCTTGGATTTCGGCTCGTGCGCGATGTGGCGCCCGGGGAGGCGGTTTTCATCGACTACGAAGGTCGTTTCTTCGAGAGCCAGTGCGCGGACCGTCCCACCTTAAACCCCTGCCTGTTCGAGTACGTCTATCTGGCGCGTCCCGACTCGATGCTCGACGGCGTATCGGTGTACGCGGCGCGTCTTCGCCTGGGGGAATATTTGGCTCGTCGCGTGGCCACGGAACTGCGCTCGGGAGCGATTGACGTCGTGATGCCGATTCCGGATTCGAGCCGGCCGGCCGCAATGCAGCTGGCCAACAAGCTCAATCTGAACTATCGCGAGGGTTTCATCAAGAACCGATACATCGGTCGCACGTTCATCATGCCCGGTCAGGCGGTGCGCACCAAATCGGTGCGCCAGAAGCTCAACGCCATCGGCGTGGAATTCAAGGGCAAGAGCGTCTTGCTGGTGGACGACTCGATCGTGCGCGGAACGACCAGTCAAGAGATTGTGCAGATGGCTCGCGATGCGGGGGCAGCCCGGGTCTCTTTTGCTTCTTCGGCGCCGCCCGTGCGCTTTCCCAACGTCTACGGAATCGACATGCCGACACGCGCCGAACTCATTGCCAGTTCGCGCAGCGAAAACGAGATCCAGACCGCAATTGGTGCCGACGCCTTAGTTTTCCAGGCGCTGGACGACCTGAAGCGGGCGGTGCGTGACTGCAACCCGGAGCTGCGCACCTTCGAAGCCTCCTGCTTCGACGGCGAATATGTGACCGGTGACGTGAGCCCGGCGTACCTCGATCGCATCGAACGCGCCCGGCTCATGCCCAAACCCCTGGAAGGAGCGGGGCTGTCGCAACTTAGCCTTGCAATCGAGAGCAGCGATAGCTGAGTGGCTCGTGGCGGCGTTACGGATGACGCGCGCGGCAAGGGAGCTCGCATGACCAAGGTTCCCGACAACATCACCGTGGGCGAGCTTGTATCCCGGTCGGCTCGAGCCCTTGCGCGCGCCGGTCTGCAACATCGCATCGATATCTATCGCGATGTGGAGGTTGACGATCCGGCCGTGTTTCACATGCTCGGGCAAAAACACCCCCTTCGGGTCCGGATCCGCATCACCGCCACAAGTTTGCTGCTCGATCCGCAAGGGTCCACGGCTACGGCGGTCAATGCCCCCGGTTTTCGCGAACGTCAAGCGTAACGGCGCACGACCGTCCGCAGAATTTTGATGATAGGCAACCGCGCGTTGCCCCGCGCCGTCGATTGACGATGCGGATCGATATGGAGTCGACGACTCCCTCGTACCGATTGGCGGCAACTCTCAATCGACCGTCGCAACGCGCCGGATGCTCGGCACGGGGCTTTTTTGTCCGCACCGTGCGTGCTAGCGTTGACCTTCCGCAACCGACAGGCCAGGTCGATCGTGCAACCCGGAACCGAAGTCAACGTCGTTGCCCACGTAATCCAGCAGGCCGTTGCCCCCGTGTTCCTGTTAACAGGCGTAGGTGCGATCATTGGGGTGCTGACGAATCGGCTCTCGCGGATTGTCGATCGCCTGCGCGTCCTAACGACGCAGCGCGCGGCGTTGCTCGACGCCCAGACGCCGGTCTCCGACGAACGGCCGCGAATTCCGGCGCACTGGAGCGAGGAGTCTGTGGTGCTCGCCCGGCGTCGGGTCTGGATCCATCGGGCCATCATTCTTTGCACGGTCTGCGCGTTGCTTGTTTGCGTAGTGATCGCGACCTTGTTTTTGGGCGCCGAATTTGGTGCCGATACTTCGAGCTTGGTCGTGCTGTTGTTTGTCACCGCCATGCTCTCGCTCATCGGTGGGCTCATGTGCTTTTTGCGCGAAATCGCTCTGGCCACGGAAGCCTTCGAATCGCGTTAGTTAGAGTATCTGTGGCCGGTGTGCAAAGCAAAGCTCGCAAGCACGCTTTGCTTGGGCAACGTCGGCCGGAGCGTCGATTAATTCTTCGGAAACCCGACGCTTTGCGCAAGTGTGATGGTTTGGTCTTCGGTGAGCTGTAGCGCCTTGGCCAGCGCGGGCCGATCGATCAAAGCCCGGACCCCCGCCGCTAGGCCTTCGGAGGCCGCAAACAGATAGACATTTTCGCTGATACTCGCCGCATCGGCCCAGGTCATGACTTGCTTTAAGTCTACGACCTGCTTTCGGGGTCCCGGCTCCTCCGGCAGTTTTTTCATTCGACCGGCATCGGCCACGTATACCAACGAAACGGGAGCGTCTTTGATGAAACTTTGTTGCCCGGTGAGGGGGCGAAGGTCCCCACTTGCCACGGGTCTTAGCGTGTTGCTCGCCGCCTCGTACACATACGTGCCGTTTGCCATCACAACGTAGATATCGATCTCTTGCCAATTCATGGCAGAAGGGGCGGTTCGCAAACCCGATTTGGGCCGATTGATTCCGTCGGCTGCCCAAAGAAGATTCGACAAGGTCTGAATTGGCAGTGCGTCGGAAGCGAAGGAGCGGCTCGTCGAGCGCAAAGCAAGCGCGTCCATCACGGGTTTTCCGCCCTGCGTAACCGGAGCAGGTAACGCGATAGGCCTTACCTCTTGCGCACCTGTGGACCCGAAGAAAGTTGCCAGGAGCGCAAGCAACACCAAGAATTGCCAGAATTCTCTACCTTTCATTTTCGTCTCCGTTTCAAAAGCCATCCCTAAGGATAGATTGACGAGCTGGACTTTTCCCACTCCCGTTCGTCGGACCCACGAAAACGGTGGATAGGAGTGCACCGCGGTTGCGAAGCCGAATTTGTCGACCCCGTCCTCGCGTCCGCGAGGACCGATGAGGCGGCAATTACGACCTTCGCGAATTCGAAAAATCGCGGTCCCGAATCCGAAAACCGATCGACTTAGTCGGCCAGGCAACGCTCTTCGCGATTGGCAGCCTGTTGCGCCGCCTCGATGGTGTTGGCGAGCAGCATCGCGATGGTCATCGGCCCCACGCCGCCGGGCACGGGCGTAATCCAGGACGCAACCGGGCGCACGGACGCAAAGTCCACGTCGCCGCAAAGAGAACCGTCGGATCGGCGATTTATGCCGACGTCGATGACCACGGCCCCGGGCTTGACCATATTGCCAGTAATCATCATGGGTTTGCCGATGGCTGCCACCAGAATGTCCGCTCGTCGCGTGTGCGCGGCCAAATCGCGTGTTTGAGAATGACAGACCGTCACGGTCGCATCCGCAGCGAGAAGCAGTCGTGCCGTCGGCCGGCCGACGATGTTGGAGCGACCAACGACGACGGCGTCGCGGCCGCGCGGATCGATTTGTGCTTGCGCAAGGAGCACCATGATTCCCTTGGGAGTGCACGGAACAAACCGGGGCCTTCCGAGCGCTAAGGCTCCGACGTTTTCCGTGCGAAACCCGTCGACATCTTTGTGTGCACTGACGGCGGCGAGCACCTCGCCTTCGTCGAGCGTCGGCGGAAGCGGCAACTGCACCAGGATGCCATGGATCCGAGCGTCGCGGTTTAAAGCCTCGATGCGATCGATAACTTCCTGCGGTCGTACGTCGGCCGGCAAGACAACGTTCTGCGAGAAAATTCCCGTGTCTTCGCACGCGGCGACCTTGTTTCGCACGTAAACCTGCGAAGCGGGATTTTCTCCCACCAGGACCACGGCCAATCCGGGGCGATGCCCGCGCGCCGCCAGCACCGCGACCTGCTCTCGATACTGCGCCCGCAATTGCAGCGCGATCGCTTTACCATCAAGAAGAGATGCGGTCATGTTGATCTTACGCAATCGGTTCTCACGGACAGCGGCGTGATCGTGCGGACTGTGCCGGGTCGTTGCCAACGCACGCGGCAAGCCAACGGTGGTTTGTGCGGCTCGACGCTCTTACTCCGATCGCATTTGCGCTTGCGAAAGATTGCTTCCCGGCCCCACACTTTGCGTCAGCCAGACGTTGCCGCCGATCGTCGAGCCGCGCCCGATGGTGATTCGGCCCAGAATGGTCGCGCCGGCATAAATGACCACATCATCCTCAACGATCGGGTGGCGGGGGACGCCCTTGATCAGCTTGCCGTCCCCGTCTACTGGAAAGCGCTTGGCGCCGAGCGTCACCGCCTGATACAGTCGCACGCGATCCCCAATTACGCATGTCTCGCCAATCACGACCCCCGTGCCGTGATCGATAAAAAAACTCGCACCGATCTTGGCTGCCGGGTGAATGTCGATGCCCGTGCGCGTGTGGGCAATTTCCGATACGAGACGCGCAATGAGTCGCGCGCCAAGCTGATGCAGCGCGTGCGCAAACCGATACAAGATGATGGCCGTGATGCCGGGGTAGCACAACAGAATTTGGGACAGACTCGTGGCCGCCGGATCCCCCTGGTAGGCCGCGTGCAGGTCGCCGACCAACAGGGCCCGGATCGCCGGAAGCTGTGCGGCAAAGTCGCGTGTCATTTCTGCCGCCACGCGCGCCAGATCCGCTTCGTTGCCCGGGGTGGGCAGACTGTCGAAATACAGCCCGCGCCGCAGCTGTTCGGCCAGCAGCGTTAGCGCGAGATTGAGCGTGTCGCCGACAAAAAAGTCGATACTCTCGTCACTTAAGTCGGAGCTACCGTAATGCGTCGGAAACAACGCAGCGCGCAAACGGTCGACGACATCGGAGATGATCTCGCGCGAGGGCAATTCGCGCACGCGCCCCAGGTGCCGCACGCTGTGGGTCACCTCGCGCGACGTGCGCAAGTCCGCGACGATCGACTTTAGGTCCCAAATCGACTGTACGACGGAAGCACCGCGGACCGTCAGGGATTCTTTGCCCAATTTTTGCCTCCCAAGCCGCTCACGTGCGATTGACCTGGCGCAATTTGTTCAACTAGGGAGAATGTTACCGCATGGGCCTCGGCGAGCGCCGTCATATTGTCCGGTGCAGATCGATCTGCGCTAGGCCGATGCGGCGGTTTTCCCCCGCAACCGTCGTACCAAGAAACGCGCGGGATCCACGGCCGCCGACAGTGCGGTTTCGATGGGCGGCGGCTCGCCCGTTATAAGCGAGGCCACGTGCTCGCCAAGAAGCGGGGCAAGCGCCAAGCCCCGTGAACCCAGTGCACTGAGGCAGAACAGTCCGGATAGACGCGGCAGATCCGGCAGGTGCGCGCCGCAGTAGCGATCGGGGTCGCGGCCGATTGCCGACGTATCGGGCAGGGCGCCCGCCAACGGCAGATGATCCTGGCAGACGCAGCGACGGGCAAAGAAGGCACCGTCGGCCTGTAGCCGAGGTGGGTCGACGAGAAGCTGCGGCAAGCGGTCGAGATTGACGCGGTGCGCGTGCACGCTTGCCGCGTCCGGTAGCGCGGCCAAATCGGCCGCTTCTCCAACCAGGGTGCCAGAAAACGCGGATGCCTGCGCTTGAACCGACTCGTAAGTTGCTCCTACAGCGGCCCGGCCCAATAACGGAGGGATCAGGTAGCCGTCGCCGCTGACGCCAGCGCGCAGTTCGCGCAGCGCGGACGGCGCCAACAGCGTAATGCGGCCTGCCAGCTCCTGGATCGGCAACTCCTGGCCTTGGCACAGTCTCGCCATGCCCATGGCGTTGGCCAGCACCACGATGGGTGCCTCGTAGCTTCGACCGTGCGTCTCCGTCACACGCCAGCCGCCATCCGCCGGCGTTACGCTAGCCACTTCGAACCCGAAGCCTCGCAACAAAGGTGCAGCTGGATCCATTTGGCCCGGGGCGTCCAGGAGGGCGCCACACCAGCGGGCCGCGGAAACGACCGCGCCGCGCGCAAACCACGTTCCGCCATTGCGGGGTACGAGGCCCAGGTGCGCGGCAGCCTGCTGGACATCCCGAAAGACGGCAAATTCCGCGGGCCAAGCCTGCTCCTGCAATTGAGCGTTTGTCGCGAGGGCCTCCTGCGCACTGCTTGCCTGGTCAAACACTCCGCACTGGCGCCAGAGTCCTTCCGCATCCCGGGTATTCCCGGACGGTGCAAGGCGATGCAACAGCGACAAGCCAAAGAAAAATCCGGCCCGCATCAAACGCGATGCCCGGTTGTCATCGGCGCTGAGCACGGGTCGCAGCAGACCGACGGGCAACCCCGACGCTTCCTTTGCCGCTTCCTCCGCGCGCTCCAATAATGTCACGCTCCAGCCGCGCTTTCGTAATGCGTACGCCGTCGAGCAACCCGCAAGGCCTGCGCCGACAACAATGGCATGCCTCTGGCCCTCGTAGGGCAGCGGCGGGTTGTGCCGACGCAGCTTCCAGCGGGGTGCAAAGCGCGCACTGAGCATTTCGCGCTTTGTCGCGAAACCGGACCGCCGCGAAACGGCAAAGCCGTTTTTTTCGAGCGCTTCACGCACCGAGCGCGCGCAGGTATACGTTGCCACCGTCGCATCGGAACGCGCCATACGCGCAAGCGCCCAAAAAATCCTCGGATCCCACATGCGTGGATTGCGGCGCGGGGCAAAGCCGTCGAGATAAAACGCGTCCACGCCCGGACGCAGCTGCGGCACAAGCTCCAGGGCGTCGCCCAAAGCCAAGGTCAGCAGGACGCGTCCTTCTTCAAATTCCAGCCGATGCAGACCCGCGGTGAGCAACGGCCATTGTGCGGCAAGTTGCGAGCGCAAATCGCCTAACGGATCTTGCCGCGATGCGTCCTGTGCGCCCGGTGCGATACGATGGCGCGGTTCGGAGCAACCCGGATCATCCTGCTGTCGCGGGAGCAAGAAACCCGATTGCAGATCGTGCGCACGCAGCGGATGGCGCTCGACGGAGAGAAAATGCAGCCGTTGCGGGCGCTGCGGGTCGTCGCGCCAGGCTTGCCAAGTGGCGAGAAAGTTCGTACCCAGACCAAAACCCGTCTCCAGGATGGTGAATTGCAGCCGCTTGGCCCAGCGTGCGGGAAGATCGTTGCCCGCCAGAAAGACGTGACGCGCCTGGCCCAGCGCACCGTCGCGGCTTGCGTACACGTCCGCATAACGTCGGGAGTACGGGGCACCGCTTTGGTCAAACTCCAGCGTTTGCGGCTCCAGGCGGTGCACGGGCAGGGGGCTCGGGGTCAAAGAATCGGGAAACCGGATGCTGTCAGTGTAGAGTGTCGCAATGGAGATTTCGGTCCTTCCTGTCACGATGTTTGCCCAAAACTGCTCGATTTTGGGCTGCGAGCGCACCCGCGAGGCGGCAATCGTCGACCCTGGTGGGGACCTGGATCAGATCCTCGAGCAGCTTCAGGCCCAGTCGCTTACTGCCAAGAAAATTTTCCTCACCCACGGACACATCGACCATTGCGCCGGCGCCCCGGAGCTTGCGCGGCAACTGGGCATTCCGATCGAAGGCCCGCAGCAGGCCGACGCATTTTGGATCGAACGTCTGCCCGAGGCGGCCCTGCAGTTCGGATTTCCCCCCGCGCGGGCCTTTACGCCGGACCGATGGTTAAACGACGGAGATACCGTACGTTTTGGCGCGCAAATCCTGGAGGTCATCCATTGTCCGGGGCATACGCCCGGCCACGTCGTGTTTTTTCATGCGATTGATCGCATCGCCATCGTGGGCGACGTACTCTTCGCAGGGTCCATCGGTCGCACGGATTTTCCGCGCGGCAATTACGCGGATTTGCTCTCTTCGATCCGCAACAAGCTCTGGCCCCTGGGCGATGACGTGACGTTTGTGCCGGGCCACGGCCCGATTTCGACATTCGGCGCGGAGCGCCGTAGCAATCCCTTTGTCGGCGACGCTGTCTTTGCTCGGCGAGCGTAAGGGCGGTTTGCTTCAATGCGTTGGGGCGACCGCGGCAACTGGCGCGTCTTCGTGCCACCACCCGCCACCCAGCGCCGCGTAAAGCGCCACGGTATCTTGCAGGCGCTGTGCAACCGCCCCGAGATAGCCCAGACGCGCCTGCTGGTATTGCACGTCGGCAACCAGAAGATCCAGATAGCCGGCCGTCCCGGCC
>Ga0187778_10002754_pt1 | contig 11925 bp, 8 predicted proteins | sample 1015_Q2_SP5_20_M_FD_132418 | JGI IMG/M metagenome (GOLD analysis project Ga0187778, IMG submission 132418) | Tropical peat soil microbial communities from peatlands in Department of Meta, Colombia - 1015_Q2_SP5_20_MG | ecosystem: Environmental > Terrestrial > Soil > Wetlands > Peat | place... | reverse complement strand
TTTCAGCACAATGTCGCGATATTGTTCGTCGAACCAGACCGAGCGGCGTTCCTGATCCGCCAGCCCTAAACCGAACGTAAAGGGACCTGTAACCTGCCCTTTCAGAAATGAGAGTTTTGTATTCGCAGCGGCCAACTGTCGCAACATACCATGCAGGCCGGCGGCGTACTCTTGGGAAATCGCAAAGGCATCCACGCGCTTCGCGACAACGTGTTCATAAAACTCTACCATGGCGTTGGGCAGGTCGTCATCAACCTGTACCCAAATGCGCTTCGCGACCTCGTCAACTCGAATACCCGGAAACGCTTCGGTGTACTGAGGAATCATGGCCTCCTTAAATGACCGTCTCGGCAACTGCGGCCAGGCTGGAATGGTGAGTGGATCTTGTTCAAGCGCCTGAAAAGCCTCTTTGGGGGTCAAATGGGGCATGCTACCGATCATGGTCGTCTGGTGTGCTGGAAGCATAGACATTCGTGATAAATTTGTCATAAACGTTCAAATAGTGATATAGTCGGGCTCGAGCCTGTGACGTTTGAAGCGAGGCATTATCTTAGTTTACAAAGTGACTCCTTCGCACTTTAGCGCAGTGAGATAAAATGCACACGAAACGGCGGCGTCAAGCTCTTGTTTTTTTTTGCTGGATCTAGGGCGATCGTCGTTCACTTAGCACTGATCGTTAATACTCTGACGGGATCCGGCTATCTCCGTAGAGGCCAAAAAAACCCAAACCTCTCGATTCACATAGCGGTCCCGTGTCTCTCTTATGCAACGAAATTCGTGAAATATTGTCAAGCGGTAGCAGGCTAAAATCTCGACGACATGGCAACAGGCATATCACAACGACTAAGCTCGGCCGTAGATTACGGGCCTTTATGCGCGGGATATAAGGCAGAGAAAATACATCAACGCTTATGAGACGGAAGATCAAAGGCATCGCCCGTTCTGCGTTGAAGTTTATTCTAGAAGTGAGCGCATCTTCCCACCCTAAAGAATTCACTGGGATGCTATACGAGACTGATCAGATCATAACCGACGTAGATGTTCCTGTCACTCAGTCTTCAAATGTGAACGAGGTCATGGATTTGTTCACGTTGCCCGTCGATGTACATATTGTCGGATCAGTCCATAGCCATCCATCCGGAGGTCTCCAGCCGTCGGAAGCAGATATTCGCATGTTTATGCAAAGCGGCGGCGATTATCATATCATCGTTTGTTATCCTTACGAAATCACGAACTGGGCTTGTTACGACCGAATCGGCAATCCCAGAGAACTAGACGTGCTTGACATTGAACTTGAAGAAAGCCCAGTAACTAGAGACATAGAAGAGATCTTTGGTGACGACAACGACTAGGGTGCGAGTCCTTCTTTGTTGCTGAAAATGTACGCTTACCGTTATGCTCGATTTCGATGACGTCGGCGATATGCCCGATCACATGTGAATACTTGGGGGTAAGCGGAGTTGTGGATAATCAATACCCTTGGCAGAGAGCTTGCCGATTTTTGACATACCAACGGGCGCATATCCACCTGAACTGTGCTAAAGTCCTGTCTAAACGGGTCTGCCTAGTCATAAAGCTATTCGAAGCGGGTAGCTAGAGGGCTAGCAACCAGTTAGAAGACTTATCAAAAAAAGCGAAAATCAGGCGTTTGACTGCTCTTGTTCTAACTCTTGTATTCGCTTTTCTGCAGGCACTGCCGCCGCCCACGCGTTCTCAAAAGCAGCGAGGAGGAATTCGGCATAGGCGGGGTCTTCACTCCAAAAGCCGGTGACTGGAGTATCGAGCGTGTATTCGTTGACGCCAGTGTTGATCCCACTAATGCTGTACTGCTTATCACCGATGAACATGGAAAGTTCGTGGGATTGGTCGCTATGCCGCAGGTCTAGACCAATGTCCATTCGCGCGCGCCCCTCTTCAACGTTAGCACGTGATATGGTCGTGATGCCTCTGAGTAACCCCCCGTTTTCTATGAAGCGCTTGGCGATTTCCACAGTATCGTAGGTGCCTGCAATAGATAGTAAGGATGGGGAAGTGACAAAGACGATCTCATGCTGTGCTAACTCAAGTATCTCTAAAATGACTGCGACTGCGTCTTTAACACTGTTGATAACTATTCCAGAACGCATAACCATGGGAGTATTACAGGAGGCGTATAAATAAGCATTGACAACGATGATCCCACTCCTATCGCAGCAACTGCTGATCCTCACCCGATGCAGCATGCGTTGTCTAATCTCATTTCGAACGCTGTGCAGGCAATGTCACGCGGTGGAGTGCTCATAATAGTGCAGCAACGGAAGACGGCGCGGGGTAATCACCATGCACGGTACCGGTCAGGGCGTTCGAATGGCTTCGATTCCACTGTCCTTTTCAGAGTTTAACGCGCTAGAAACGTCAAATAGAGCTTTGTCGAGTGTGGAGATCACAAACGCGATTGCCAAGCAAGTTGTGACGAGCACATATTTAAGCTAGGTTGTCCACGCCAGTTTGTCGGTGTTCCAGCTTCCACCGGTGCTAAAATCGATAATTGCATTGTATTGGCGATAAACAAAGAAGCCGCCGTTGAACCAGTCCGTCTTGACTGGCGTGTTGGTGCCAGCGCCTGAGGCTGTATCTCCCAGAGTCGCAGGACCTACTGCGTCGTTATACCACGATCCGGTTCCACGAAGAGCACCGCCGGTCTCGTCCCAGTGCGTTTGATGCACCGGCGCGTTTCCGTCCTCACCGATCCAGACCGTTGGATATGGTTCGCGTCCCGGGCCTGCACGGGTGTCCCACGCAATTTGCATATAGTAATCGTGGCCCACGCGCAAAACGGTATCAGTGGGTATGTACCACCGCGCGCCGCTCCCGTCCGTCGTAGCACGGTAGATGGTGAGGTAGCTCTCACTCGCGCCGTGAGAAGTGTCAATCTTAATCATGAAACCGCCATACGCTTTGTCCCAGATTTTCTGGTCACGCTGGCCGGGTACTAATCCGCTGAAGCGAAAACCTATTTCCCACGACGCTACGTTCTGGTTGTTTGTTGCGCTGCCGGCCGGGATGGAAATAAAATCATTCTTCCCAGTGTCACCCCAATAGGGGTGCCCGTTTGATCGGGTTCGAAATAAGCCGGGGGTGCTGACGTAAGCGTTATAGCTGGCTCCTGTCGTCCCATGATTGACCCACCTTGATCCTGGTTGGGGGACGTAATAAATAGTTTGCGCGGTCGAGGCAGTGGCGGTGAGAGGGGTCGACTGTGCTGCTACTGGTATGGTTGCAGTGCCCGTAAATAACACAGTAATAAGGAGGATGACTAAACAAAGTGGGACGATCTTGTGCGCGCGCATGATTGCCTTTACAACGTTCTTTAGCTTGGAACGTGTAAAAAGACACTTAAGTGTTTCGGTTTGTTCGCCTGTTTTAGAGCATTGTTTTACCGTTCCTCTCTATGCAATGCTCGTGCCGTTTGGTGGACTCACCATAACGATTGAGCTAATGTGCAGACTATGGACCTAGCACGGAGCAGCATCAGCCAGCCACGTACCTCGGTACCGTAAAGGTCTCGCGGGGTCGCGCGGGGAACCGTGTCTACCCGACGCTGAGACTGTCAGAATCGCTTGGCGATACAATAGGTGAGAGCGTTCAGGCTATGCCGCAGGAGACCGTTTTATTATACGTCTTTGTGAATACAAGCATAAGGATAAAAACACTGAGCTGATGGTTCTGAAAAGGAGTCAGATACGCGCCTTTACACGACGGGAATCAGGAGTTCAAATCTCCTCGAGCTCATCGTTTTGAGGGATTTAGCAGAAAAAACGCGTTGAAGCATCTTTCAGCGTGGGTGTGCAGCGCCTATATCAGGCGCAAACCTTGATAACGGGCTAGCACTCTAACAGCAGCAGGATTCCCAGGAAAAGAGATCCTTCAGATATCATATCCTGTGCGCGAATTGTACCGCTCTCTTATCCTCCTCGCCGTATCTCCGGGCACCCTCTCTTCCAGCAGATCGAGAAACATCCCGGCAGCCTCGGGCGAGATGCACAGCAAGCACTCAGAGTCATCCAGGATATGGCCAGCCAGATACTTGAGGTCCTCTGTTGAGAGCCTCTTCAGCCGCTCCAGTAAATCCTCATCGTCGGTCGCATAATGCATGGAGACCGGTGGCAGGATGGAGCGGTAATGGGTGGGTATCTTCGCCTCTGGGGCAAGCTTCTTTAAGATCTCTATGTCCTTCTCACTGAGCGTTCTCAACGTTCGTCCTCCAGAAAGGGGTCGTCATTCTCGTAGTAATATCTTGCGACACGCTATGGGGCCGATCGTGTTCTCTTGCCGAGAGGAAAGCGAGCTTATGAGCATCTTAGTACGCTACGCAGGGTCACATTTAACAGCGTTAACCGTTGGTTAAGCTCTTATCCCTAAACCCAGTTGTCCTATTCAGCGCGCAAATTTTCTTGGGAGATAATTATTCGGCGGGGAAAAGCCCCGCCGCGAAGGTCGCGAAGAGCCAGCGGCACCTGGACCACCATCTTGACACCTACCTTGCTCCCCAGGCACCGGGCGGTCTCCCTCCTCGTGCTCTGGTGGCCGCTGGTTCCGAGTTCCTTAGCCTCGGTTACCGCGAATGTCGTACTTGAGATTCCCGGTCAGCGGGTCTTGACCGTAGCTCTCGCAGAGCGCGATGAGCACGTCTTCGTGGGTCACGCCCACGTTCATGACCGTATCATTGCCGCCGTAGTAGATCAGTATGCTGCCATCGTCGCGGCGCACGAGTCCGCACGTGAACACGACCTGCGGCACATGGATGTAGGCACCCTCGTCGACGCGGCAGTCGGCCCTGGACGGGAACAGGATAGGGATGCTCGACATCTTGACCCGCGCCGGGTCCGCTAGGTCGTGCAGCGCCACGCCGAGCGCGTACGGGTTGCCGGCCATGGTGGTGCGTACCCCGTGGAACACGCTGAGCCAGCCCCTGTCGGACCTGAAGGGCGGCGCGCCAGGACCGATCTTGTCCGAGAAGGCGCTCGGGCCCGCGCCGGTCTTCATGATGGGCTCTGGCTGCATCTCCCATCGATTGGACTCGAGCGAGGTCGTCCAGCCGAGCTTGATCTGCGTGTAAATGCCCCCGACTTCGCCGTCTGTGGTGTCATTGGGCCGAAACAGGCCCGCGTAGCGGCCGCCGATGGGCTCGGGGAAAATCACTACGTTCCGCATGTCTCGCTCGAGCACCGGGCCATGGCGCGTGAAGTGAAAAAAATCGCGGGTCGTGGCCAGCGAGGTGCGCACGCGGTCCTTCACCGTCGCGTGATAGGCGCTGTAGGTGATGTAGTAGGTGTCACCGATCTGGGTGATCCGCGGATCCTCAACGCCGCCCGCCTCGTTCTCGATGAGGGCCCTGGCATCGGTGCCGGAGGCGAAGGCGTCCCCCTCGGCGGCCGGTACCATTGCCGGTCTCGGCTCGACACGCCAGCCGTCGATGCCGTTGCTGCTACGGGCGATCCCGAGCACGCTCTTACCACAACGAAGGTGAGACCGAAACAGCATGACCGTGTCGCGACCGTGCAGCGCGATGCCGCCGTTGTGGACCGTCGTGACTTGGAGGCGCGGGTCCTGCCACGCCCGGTTCACTTCCTTCGCAGTTAACACGGGGTTATGCGGGAACCGCGCCACTGGACGGTTCAGATCGACGATCACCTGGCGGCCCTTAAGCATCACTTCTTTGCTGATCATCGGCCATCCTCCTTGCACGACCCTTGGAGACATCACGATCATGCGCCGCAGCTATTACGGAGTCAATTTCGTCGCAATCGATAAAAAGCTATGTTTGATAGTCGTGGCAATCGTCGCAGATGCTTAACGTGGAGTTGGGACAGCAGCCCGTTTTTTGTCATTCGGCAGCCGCACGTGCATTACGGGGTGGGCAGGCTTTAAGCAGAGCAAGTATCGATGACCTTCGCCTGATATAGATGGGGGCTCATAGAACTTCAAGGCAGATCGCATCAGATGATTAAGCCGACGCTGGACACGAGCATGGAGCCACTTTACGTTCAACAGCTTCTTCACAAGTTCAGCAGGCAGACCGAAGCACGAGCCGTGCAATCTACATTCCTAGAGGAGTGCTTCTATCGATCGACCGGGACCGAGCACGGCCTCCCGACCGCGCATCTTGATCTTCACGTCAGCCTCGTTGTCCGACCGGTTCGACAGTATCAGCTGTCCGTTCGCGAACCCGATATCAAGCCAGCACTCCCGAACGAGCAGCGAGTATCGCATCGTAGCCAGCTGGGGCGGCACCCGTGGATCAACCAACACCGACTCCTCAACTGGTTCGACGCCGGCGAACCCGCGGCGTACTAAGTCGACCGTGCCAGCCATGACGCCTAAATGCACTCCCTCGCGCGTCGTGCCGCCCTGAATGTCGTGCAGGTCACTTTCGAGTGCTTCGAGAAACAGCGACCATGACAGGCCAGGGTCGGATCGTGCGAGCAGCCAAGCGTGCACCACGCGGCTCAGCGTGGAACCGTGAGACGTGCGCGCTGCGTAAAAGTCAATGGTGCGCAGCAGGGCTGCCTCTTCCACCTCGTATCCGAGCGCTGCGAGCAGCCGCTGGACCTCGTCGACTGAGAAGAGGTAGAGGAGCATCAGTACGTCCGCCTGCTTTGACAGCTGGTACCGGTTCGGTGTGTCGCTTTCGGCCTCGAGGATACGGTCGAGGCGGGCGATATCGCCGTACTTAGCCCTGTACGCGTTCCAGTCGAACTCCTCGAGCCGCTCGTACCCCTCGAACTGACTGATGATGCCTTCGGGGAGAAATGGCACGAAGAGGCGACGACTGATATCGTGCCACAGTTCGAGCTCGGCCTCATCGATGCGGAGCATGCGAATAAGCTCGTCGCGCCTTAGAACAGGGAGCCGATCAAGCACATCGAGAGCACGCTGGAGGACCCAGGAGGTCATGACGTTCGTGTAGGCGTTGTTGTCGATGCCAGGCCTGTCGGACCACGGATAGCCGTCATGGTATTCGTCAGGTCCCATAACACCCCGTATCACAAACCGCCCGTATGTCTCGTCGAAACTCGTCAGGCTCGTCAGGAAACGAGCGATTTGTAGCAGCATCTCCGCTCCGTGAGAGTGTAGGAACGCGACATCGCCGGTGATCTCGTAATAGCGCCAGATATTGTAGGCAATGGCCACGTTCACGTGCCGCTGGATGCGGCTGTTGTCCGGCAGCCAGCGCCCGGACTTTGGGTTGAGGTGCACCACCTGCGCTTCTTCGCGACCATCGCTACCACTCTGCCACGGGAACATAGCTCCCAGGAATCCCTCGGCGCGGGCTGCCCGCACGGCCGCTGGCAGCCTCCGGTAGCGGTACAACAGCAGCTCTCGTGTGATCTCAGGGAACACGCCGCTCAGAAACGGGAACACGTAGAGCTCGTCCCAGAAGATGTGGCCGCGGTAGGCCTCGCCATGCAAGCCACGCGCGGGCAGACCAGCGTCGAGGTCGACGGTGTGTAGAGAAACAGTCTGCAGCACGTGAAACGCGTGAAGGTGCAGCAGCATGCCGACATGATTGTCGTTACCCACATCGATAGTGCAGCGACGCCAGATCGCGTCCCATGCCTCGGCATGATCCTCAAGGAGGGCACCAAAGTCGCCCGCATCCTTCAGTCGCACGAGAGCGGCGTATGCAGGTTCCGAGATGCCGTTCTCACGTGACGTACACAGGACGACGGTCTTCTCAACCGTCAGGGGGAGGCCACATTGAGCGACCACTGGTAGCACCTGCCCGACGTAGCCGGTCCGCTCGATTAGTTCGGCGCTAACGGGCGCGAGGTCGCCGGCGACCTTCAGCTGCGTGCGCGCGGCCTCGGCGATGCGAATGCGCGACTGTGACGTCTCAACGACGAGACAGACCGTGTCGGGATCCGGTCGCGAGGTGTAGATAGGTTCGAGATGGTCCGACGCGAGGTCGCGGTATCGCGGTACGCCGGCATTGACCACTGATCCGTCAAGGGCCGACACGAAAGTGACGCGACCGGACCAGTTACGTGCAGTGAGCGTCACCTCGAGGGCCGCGAGGTTTCTATCTGCCATGCTCACGAAGCGGCGCTCGGTTAGCTCGGTCTCACGGCCCGCATCGTCCCTGAAAACCAGCGAGCGCCTCAGCACGCCTTGGCGGAGGTCAAGCTCCTGCCGGTACTGCAGCAGATCGGCGCTGTCGACGTCGAATTCCGGACCATCGTCGATGCGAAACGTGAGAGGAAGCCAGTTTGGCAGGTTGACGAGGTCCTCGCTCTCGATAGTTCGTCCGCCAACGTTACTAACGAGGCGATTGAAGCCGCCGGCGAGATACGTTCCGGGGTAATGCACGCGGTCTGCCACGTTCTGTACGCTGGCAGCGCGGGTCACGAAGTATCCGTTACCCACAGCACAGAGGGCCTCGCGCAACCCCTCGTCCTCCGGGCGATACCCTTCGTAGGCGAGCGTCCACCGGTCTCCGCTCTGCCCGGCGGTAGTAGGGTCAATGCCACTCATGGTGGCGCCTCCAGGGCGAGGAGCGCACGGAAGAGTTCTAGAACCTCCCTCACATCGGTGAGGTTGTAGTCGGCAGCGGTGATATCGTGCGGATCGCCGATGTGCACGCCCACACCGCGTCCGGCGATCGCTCGGAAGGCGTCTTCGTCGGTGACGTCGTCACCGACATAGACCGGCACGTGCTTTCCTGCTGTCGCCTCCAGCCGCTCCAACAGCCATAGCAGCGTCTTTCCCTTGTCCCAGTCGATGTTCGGTCGCAGCTCGAGGATCATCTTGCCCGTGGTCCTGCGCAGTCCGGGGAAGAAGGACGCGACCTCATCGAAGGCGGCCATAATATGCGGCACCTGATCGAGAGACGCTTGGCGGTAATGCACCGTCACCGTACAGGTCTTGTGCTCCACCCAAGCTCCAGGGATATCCTCCATCTTGCTGGCAAGGGCAGCGCACGCCGCTGCCAAGTCATCGACTGCCTCGAGCCCCTGCTGAACGCACCCTCCCAGCTCCTCAGGGGCGTCGACATCGAATCCGTGCGAGCCCGCATACACGATCCCCTCTATGCCGACTATCCTGCGAACGTCGGCCACATCGCGACCGCTGAGAATGGCCACGGGGAAGCGCGTCGCCAAGCGCTCAAGCGCTGCTCTCATATCGTCGGAGAGGACGGCCAGGTCTGGGTGTGCCACGATTGGAGTCAGCGTGCCATCATAGTCGAGGAAGAATGCTGGCGTTGCCTGAGAGAGACGCCGCTCGATGTCACCCGCGCAGGTCAGCGCGGACGGCGTGAAAGGGGGATCCACGGTCACTTCTGCTAGATCAGGGACGACCACATCAGCGCCCGCGGCGAGCAGACCTTCGGCATCCCCGGTGCGGTCGATCCCAAGCACGAGTCCGAAGCCTCCTCGGCGACCTGCCTCCACACCGGCACGGGCATCTTCGACGACAACGGTGCGTTCTACGGTGGCGCCGAGCCTGCTCGCGGCCTCTACAAAGACGGCTGGATCGGGCTTGCCTGGCAAGCCCATCTCAGCCGCGGTGGTGCCATCCACGCAGACCGAGAAGAGATCATCGACGCCACCGGCACCAAGGACCAGTGGCACGTTCTTGCTGGCCGAGATGACTGCGGTCCCTAAGCTGATGCCCTGGAGGACGCGTACGAGTCTTATGGTGCTTTCGAATACGCCCACGCCGTACTGCTTGAGCTCCTCCAAGAAATAGCCGTTTTTGCGATTCCCGAGACCACACACGGTGTCCGCGTCTGCTGCATCATCAGGTGTGCCTTCAGGAATGACGATGCTGCGCGAGGCGAGGAAGCTGCGCACTCCATCATAGCGCGGTTTGCCATCGACGTACTTGCGGTAGTCAATCTCCGCGTCGAACGGGCTCCAGTCTTCACGTGCATCCCGCGAGCGTTTCTCCAAGTAGTCGTCGAAGAGCCGTTTCCACGCGGTGGCATGGACCGCAGCAGTCTTGGTAACCACCCCGTCCATATCGAACACAACGGCGTCGAACTCCTCTGGTCGCAGGACGACGGTTCGCGCTTTGTTCACGGCTTATCCCGCCGTGCAAGTACTTGTATACCGATCATATACCTCAGCCTTTGGTTAGCTTGTGCGGCCATTTCGTGACTACCGTAAGCTGATCGTCAACAGTTATAAGCTTTGACAAAATGCGGTTTGGTCCCAAGCTTACACTGGTGTTTGCTTAAGTTTCGGAAAAACAATAGCCGATGTCTTCTTGACTCCTAAACTCTCGCCAGAGTTTTTTGATTCCTCCTCTTGTAGTGACCATCGCCTGATATAGACGATGTTCTAGCCCTCTAATCGGACGTGGCATGATGTATGCGATGTATGCGTGAGTGGCACCGATTTGAAGCCCACAAACATCCGCTGCCAAAGCACGTGTATGACGTGTATAGGCAGTATTAGGAAGATGTCGGTTTGACTCGCCCGCGCGATTCACTGCAGCGAGACACCAAATATTGCAAAGCGTGTGGCATTACACGCTTAGATGAACGACCGTAAAGGCATTGCTCTAATCGAGTAAATCCATGTTCTTCAAGGTTTGCTCGCCCCACGTTGAATCACGGTGAATCGAATAGAGCAGGGTCTGGTCAATGAGCTTCAGGCGACTGTCCCACTGTGTGATAACGCGTGCATCCTCTAGCCTCCATGTCACTGCTACGCCCGTCATCCCAATGTTCTGTAACGAGCGGTTGATAATCGACGCGCCAAGCTTTGAGTTCGCATCACAAGCGAGTTGCGCTCCCGCCAGCGCGTCAGCAAGTGATGAGAGAAAGTGCTTGACCTGTGCCTCTTCAAAAAACCAGAACACCGCTCGCCAGTATGAAGATAGTATTATTGATGGAGTCGACGTCGGCGCACCAGCTCGTGTCAAACAGCGACTTTGCAATGTGCTGTATTCGGTCAGTTTCCGGCAACAGCTGTTTGCGCAAAGCGATGACGTTCGGCAGATCGAGGTCGTGCCATTTGATTGACCCATATCAACCCGATAGAAAGCAGTATCGAGGCCCGCGCCAAGATTCACTACGGAGGCATGGGGATGTGCACTTATGTATGCCCGCAGTTTATCATCAAATTGTCGCGCTCGCGCTGCAAACCACAAACTATTCTCAAGGGTAAAGCGCTGTTCGAAGGTTGAAAAATCGTAGTCAAGGTGATCAACAAGCTCGATGCCTTTTGGATCGTTCAGCAATTCGGGGTACGCTTTGCTTACCTGTGCTCGATGTCACAACGGGAGCACAAAGGTTTCTTCCAGCGAGCTTAGTTCAGCGCCCATGATTCCTGGGGCAGTGAAAAGCACGATAAGCTTTTTATTCATATAAGGGGTGTCTGCCTAAGCGCGCTGCCTGAGCGTGTTTATGATGCGTACATGCATTACTAGAAAGACGTGGCACTCACGATTGAAATGGCCTCAACTTATCAATTCACTTGAAAGTTTACCTCCTTTTAAACGGCGGAGTGTAGCGTGCGCGGCCACCATCTTATCGAACGGTCACCGTGAATTCCTTGCTTGACGTTGATCGCACTCTCGTTACTTCATCGAACAGAAGTTCTAGCGGTGGTGAGACACTAGGTTGTGCAATAGTTGTACGGAGAGGCGAGGCTACGTATTAATAACAGGAAGAAGAGAACGATGAAGGTAATTGGATAAGTGGCCACTCGTCAAGAAAGATTGTTCAATGGTAATAAGTTCTTTTTTCGTGTGTGAAATGGGGGGTCTGCATAGTGATCCATCACCATGATATTCTCATCATCGGCGGAGGATTAACGGGACTTCGAGCCGCCTTGCGCATCTCAGATACGGGCTTAAACGGCGCGGTAGTTTCAAAGGTTCATCCTTTGCGTTCACATTCTGTGGCAGCCCAGGGGGGGATGAACGCCTCACTGGGGA
>Ga0187778_10002751_pt1 | contig 11930 bp, 13 predicted proteins | sample 1015_Q2_SP5_20_M_FD_132418 | JGI IMG/M metagenome (GOLD analysis project Ga0187778, IMG submission 132418) | Tropical peat soil microbial communities from peatlands in Department of Meta, Colombia - 1015_Q2_SP5_20_MG | ecosystem: Environmental > Terrestrial > Soil > Wetlands > Peat | place... | reverse complement strand
TAGAGCTTCTGGGCTCCGCCGATGGATGCTCGGAAGCCCGTTATGACTTCGTCGAACACTAGGAGTGCGCCGAACTTCTTTGTGAGGTTTCTCAGCCCTTGTAGGAAATTGGGTTTAGGTGGGACGAGACCCATATTGGCCGCAATTGGTTCTACGATTACTGCCGCGATCTGGTCTTGGTATTCTTCGAAGACTTGTTTGACGGCGTCGAGGTCGTTGTATGAGGCGACGATTGTATCTTGCGTTGCTCCTTGAGTCACGCCTGCTGAGTCTGGTATTCCGAATGTCGCCATGCCCGACCCGCCTTTGACGAGCATGGTGTCTGCGTGGCCGTGGTAGCATCCTTCAAACTTTAAAATCTTATTTCGTTTTGTGTAGGCTCTGGCAACACGGAGCGCGGACATAGTGGCCTCGGTCCCCGAGTTTACAAAACGAATTTTCTCTACCGACGGAAACGCGTCGATAACGAGGTTCGCTAGATCTGTCTCAAGCCTCGTTGGAGCGCCATAGCTGGTTCCCCTATTTACGGCCGCACGTAGGGCAGCCACGACTCTTGGGTGGGATGAGCCTAGAATGAGGGCTCCCCATGAGCAGACATAGTCGATGTACGTATTGCCGTCTTCATCGGTGATCCTTGAGCCCTTGGCCTTCCTGATGAACCGAGGTGTGCCTCCGACCGCGGCGAAGGCCCGGACGGGACTGTCGACCCCGCCCACGAGAACTCTCTTCGCTTCGGCGTAAAGGACTCTGGATTTTTCATCCTTCATCGAAAGTCACGCGAGAAATATTTCAATTCATCCGAGAAGTCGCAGTACATCGTCGATTGATGTGTTGATGCATGTGAAGATGGGTGTCTCAACGGCCGTATATCGGCTTGCCTCGCTGCTCCTCAACTCCATAACTAACTCCAAGAAGTCGGACGGCTGGTCGGTCTCAAACGCCAGGACGAATTCCTGATCATCTAGACCGAACGAGTAGCCAGTGTGAATTTGCACGGAAGGATACTTGTGTCCAATCTTGAACTGTTCCCCCATCATCTTAGTCCGTTCCTCGTGCGGGAGAAAGTACCATTCTCGTTTCTTAATGAAAGGATAGACGAATAAGTACTTCGAGTCATGAGGCGTTTTCGATAGAGTGGCTCCTTCCTGTCCCTCATGCTGGTGTCCTCTGAGGTACTCTGATTTTCTCGTCATGGCAAGGTACGAATACGGTATCTCCAGATATTTCCCCAACGTAGAGGAGAGAAGGTGAGACGTTAAGTCCTGGAATTCCTCTAACTGAACGGCCGTCGTCCACAGCATGAAGTCGGCGTCGCCGCGTACGCCCACGAGAGAGTAGCTCCTGAGCGTATTATGTTTCGAGAAATCGTTGACTAGCGTCGCGAATTCACGTTTTGAACTGGACTTCTCTTCGTTACTGAGCCGCCTCCATAGCGGGTCGATCTTGAAGAATGTGTATTTAAGGAACTGACGTTCCGTGGCCTGAACCTGCGGATTCGAGGTTTGGACTTTCATCGGTCGACCTCCCGCAACCATTTCGCCGCATCCTTGGCGAAATATGTGATTATGATGTTCGCGCCGGCCCGTTTTATGGCGGTTAAGACTTCGAGGGTTATCCGCCTCTCGTCCAACCACCCCATCTGCACCGCGGCTTTGATCATCGAGTATTCGCCGCTCACGTTGTATGCTGCTAAGGGAAGAGAGACCCTGTCTCGCGCCTCTCTGATCACGTCAAGGTAGCTTAGCGCGGGTTTCACCATGACGATATCCGCTCCCTCTCCAACGTCCATTTCAATCTCCCGAATCGCCTCCCTAAGGTTCGGCGGATCCATCTGATAGCTGCGCCTGTCGCCCCACAACGGAGTGGATTCGGCGGCCTCCCTGAAAGGCCCATAGAAGCCGGACGCGAACTTCGCGGAATAGGACATGACTAACGTTTCATCGAGACCTCCTTCGTCAAGCGCACGCCGAAGTGCACCAACTTGCCCATCCATCATTGCACTCGGCCCGACTATGTCAGCTCCAGCCTCAGCGTGGGAAATTGCAATTCTTGAAAGCAGTCCAACCGATTCGTCGTTCTTCACCCTCCCCTCGCGAATCACTCCGCAATGTCCGTGATCCGTGTACTGGCAGAGACAAACGTCGGTTGCGACCGTGAGTTGGGGAGCCACCTTCTTGACCTCGCGCACAGACTGCTGAACAATCCCGTCAGGAGAGTAAGCCTCACTCCCCAAGGCGTCCTTCCGTTTCGGCAGGCCGAAAAGCAAGACTGCCGGTATCTTCAGGTCCACAACTTCACTAATTTCGTCCTTCAGTCCGGAAAGCGGATGCCGATATATGCCCGGCATCGAAGCTATCTCTTCCACTTCGGATAGACGATGGTCAACGAAGATGGGATACACGAAATCGGAGCTGGATAGCCTCGTCTCCCTGCAGAGTAGCCGGAGGGACTCCGTCTTCCGTAACCTTCGTAGCCTATCGCGCAGTTGCAACTTTTCGGACACATCATAAAGTTCTGATTTCATTTACAATTGCCTCCACAAGATCATCAATCGTGTGATTCGAAGCAACAATGTCAACACGAACTCCGTGCGACTTGGCAGCTCCAGCCGTCACCGGACCTATACAGGCGACCTTGACATGTTTCAACAGAGTCCCTAACGCGCCGTCCGCGACTTGAGCTAAGTTCCGCACGGTTGATGGGCTAGTGAACGTCGCTACGTCCACTCCCTGCCTTAGAATCAACAGCAGTCGGTCCATCGACAAGTCTTCTGGGACAATAGTTCGGTACGCCACGACCTCGTCCACGCTCGCTCCTCGTTCTCTCAATTGTTCCGGTAGGACCCTAGAAGCTATGTCAGCTCGCGGTAACAGGATTCGTGTTCCATTCACATTTCCCAAACCGTAGACGATCTGCTCGGTTAGAAACACTTCAGGTACATACTCAGCCTTCTTCCCCAGCCTCTGGAGCGCGGACGCGGTGCCGGGGCCTACGGCAGCTACTTTGACTTGACCCAGCCTCTCAATAGGTTCGCCTAGGGCAGTCATACGATCAGCGAAGAACGCTACGCCGTGCTTGCTAGTGAAGATCAGCCAAGTGTAGTTCGCAAGTGTCTTGATTGACCGGTCAAGCGGGTCCATGCTTTCTGGTGGGATGATAGCGATCGTTGGCAGTTCCACGGCTATCGCACCAAGCTCTTGAAGTTTCTTCGCTAAAGTTTGATTTTCCGTTTTGGATCGAGTGATGAGGACTCGAACGTCGGTCAGCGACTTCAGAGGTGCTGTTTGCATTAGGCGGCCTCCAAAATGGAGTGCGCTCCCTTCTGTAGCAGAGATTCGGCCAATTCTTCTCCGGCTTTCCCGGGCTCCGTGCTCGCCGCGATAAGTTGGCTCCGCACGAGCATTCGTCCGTCGATCGATGACACCAAACCGTCTATGGCAAGCCTATTGCCCTCAACTTTGGCGTAAGCGGCGATTGGGGTTCTGCAGTTCGCGCCGAGTTTTCTCGCGAACGCTCTTTCCGCCTCAACCGATCGACGGGTGGAATTGTCTTCGAGACGTGAAACGAGATCGATGGTTTCGAGATCATCCTCTCTCGCTTCAATCGCTATGGCTCCCTGCCCAATAGCTGGAAGCATTACTTTTGTCGAGAGAAACTCTGTCACACGTTTTTCGAGGCCGAGCCTCGCCAGGCCGGCGGAAGCGAGGACTATGGCTTCATATCCGCCCCCATCTAGCTTTCGCAATCGTGTGTCTACGTTCCCATGTATCTCCCGGACTTGGAGGTCGCTCCTCGCTGCAAGTAGCTGGGTTTTGCGTCGAGGGCTGCTCGTGCCGACTGACGCCCCGCCGGGCAATCGCTCAAGCTTCTCTTTGCTACGTGAAATCAACGCGTCCCGATGATCCGCGCGGTGAGGAACTGCCGCTATTCTTAATCCTGCTGGGAGATCTGTCGCCAAGTCCTTCATGCTATGAACGGCTATCTGGATTTCATCCTTGAGGAGTGACTCCTCAATTTCCTTCGTGAATACACCCTTACCCTCGATCCTGTTGTCTCCGGTTTCGGGTAGGTTGTCGCCCTTAGTCTTGATTGAGAGAACCCGAAAGCTCAATCGCGGCGTGAGTTCCCTTAAAGATTTGATGACTTCATTCGCTTGTGCAAGGGCGAGTCCACTTTCTCTGCTACCGACGAGGATTTGGCTTCTCACTGTTCGCCCTGCCGCCCGAGGTCGAAGAGTTCGCGAATCATGCTTTCGTAATTCTCGCCATCACCGTTCGTTGCATGTTCCTTCAAACGCAGCGTAGGCTCATAGAGCAGCTTGTTGACGATCCTACGGGTAAGGAGGTCCAAGATTGTCTTCTCCCGGTTCGGAACATCACCCAACTTTCTCAACGCCCTGGACAGTTCCTTCTCACGTATGTCCTCGGCTACTTTTCTCAAATCTCTGAGCAGATCGTTCGCGTCGTAACCGCGAACATGGGTGTAGAAGTTCCCGGTTTCCTCAACTGCTAAGCGTTCCGCTTGCTCAAGGTTAGGCTGGAATAATTTCCTGTTCTCTTCGGCGAACGGTGCCAAATCGTCTATATCGTATACTTTCAACCCCGGTATGCGCTTAGCTTCTGGGTCTACGTTTCTTGGTACAGCGACATCGATAACGACAATTTCCTTAGGATTGATCTTCTCGGCAACGCTTCGCAGTTCTCGGGTTCCAATAACATAATCCTCAGCAGATGTGCAGGTTAGCACGACGTCGGCCTTCTCGAGAATCGAACCTACATTGTCGAGTTCAATTGCTCGACCACCAATTCGACTAGCTAGATCGTTCCCCTTTTTCATTGTCCTGTTCGCCACCCATATCTCGACCCCCGACAATCCCGCCAAGTCTCCGGCGGCCAAGGAAATCATCTTCCCCGCACCAACAAGCAATATCGTACGTATCTTCCGTTCAGCCGATAGATGCCTCAGCAGGACTGAGACCGCGGAGCTGACTGAAACTTGTTCACCCTTGAGTCCACTTTGCTTTCGGATGTTGCTCGCCGCGTTGTCCGCATGCCTGAATAGTTCTGAGAGAAAACGCCCGGCGGTTCTAGCTCGGGTTGCGACCCGTAGCGCTTGCGAAATTTGGTCCTGAATCTGCTGCTCACCGGCTGCGAGAGAATCTAAGCCGGCGGCGACGCAGATCAAATGATGCACCGTCTCTTCACCGGATAGGGCATAGAGATACTGATCGATGTCATTTTCACCAATTTCACTCCACTTCGCAAGTGTTTTCTTCAGGTCGTGGATTACTTCCGCATCCTGCGTTGAGAGAGTGTAGATTTCGGTCCTGTTGCAGGTTGAAAGGATAACCGCCTCAGATACGTTCCCCTGCACGAGTGACTTCAATCGGTTTGGCAAAACCTCGGGAGGGCACCACAGCCGTTCGCGGATGTCAATTGGTGCGTGTTTGTGGTTTGTGCCCACTAGAGTGAGTTGTTGGTTCCAAGGGTTAGACAAGGTCAGTCGCTTCCGATCCGATTAGGTCGGTGCCATGGCGCGGAGGAAAAATTCGGAGAGGTATGACGCGGCTTCGGTTGGCCTGTAGGTGCGTCCGAAATGGATCTGTTGGAAGACGAATCGGTTCATCATGCCGAGAAGGCATTCCGCCGCCATTCTCGGATCGGTCTCGCGGAACTCTCCACTCTTGATTCCCTTCTGAATGATCCCGCTTAGGATAGATAGGATTCTCGCGAGGTCGGCCGCGAGAGTTTTTCGGCCAATCGAATCAAGTTGCTCGGTCGAATGTCGTACGTAGAGTCCTACGTTCAGGTGATCCTTGGGAAAACTAGTCAGGTAGCTTTGGGTGAAGGCATGCACCTGTGCCTTTGGGTCCTTAACCTTCCCGCAGGCGTCAGCTAGTCCCGTGATGAACTCAGTCATGCCTACGCTCTTGCGAACGACGGCGTCGAAGAGCGCTTCCTTGTTCTTGAAATAGTAATAGACAGTCGGCGGGGTAACGTCCGCCGCCTTGCAAATATCCCGTACGGCAACGTTCGAGAACCCACGCTGCGTGAAGAGCTCCTTAGCAACCTCGAGTATTCGTTGCTCTTGTGTGGCAGTAGACATTGCGCTCAACTCAAATGGGCCGATAGGATAGCTGGGTTTTCAACCCAGGGAACATACGCGCAAGCCGGATCCTCCCCTAGAGCGTCGCCGAATTCAGCGAAAGCTCTGGATCTGGACCCCCCACAAATCTCCCTATAACCGCAGATGCCACAACGGCCCTTCAATTTCGTGGAATCTCTCAGTGTAACGAACAACGGCGTGGACCTGTAGATGGAACTAAGGTTGTCCCGAGGCACTCTGCCGGTAGATATGGGAAGGAATCCGCTGGGATACACTTCTCCATTATACGCCACAAATACAATGCCCCTTCCGTCTCGAGTCGCAGTGGATTTCAAGGAGGCAGTGCCAGTCGGTTTGCCTTCAAGCTCTAGTAACCTTGCCGCCAGATTCTGATAGATCACGCCATTCGGTGCAGCCTGGCCTCGCTCTCTTTCAGCCCGCACTCTTCTAAAGTGCGGTCCTTCCGCCGTCCTAACCGGGACACCGTAGTGTGCCGCGTCATACAGAAGATGCATGACCTGTTCACATTCCTGCGCCTCTAGGCTTTCAAGCGAAGCCCCTCGACCGGTTCGGATCAAAAAGAACACTTCCCACGCGACAGCTCCATTCATCCTAGTCAAATGGAAGATATCGGCTAACTCCGCGACATTGCTCCTCATTACCGTCGTGTTGATCTGCGTCCTCAACCCTATCCTCGTGGCCAACTGCAAATTATGAATTGTATCTTGCCAAGTACCCTTAACGCCCCGAAGCCTGTCATGGGTTTCAGAGGTTGCCCCGTCAAGACTCAATGACATTATGTCAACGCCCATGTCCTTCATCCTGCAAATCGACTCCTCCCCCAACTTTGGAGTTACACTAGCGGCTACAGCCACGTAGATTCCTTTCCGCTTAGCATAATCGATTAGATCGAAGAAATCATCGCGCATCAGAGGATCCCCGCCCGTAAGAAGCAGAGCCGGATAAGGTTCCCCGAATTCTGAAAGTTGGTCAATCAGCCGTATGCTTTCTTCATGACTCAGCTCGTCTGGCAAAGCTCGCCTAATCGCCCTAGCCCTGCAATGCCTACAGGCTAGGAGGCAAGCTTTCGTCGTCTCCCAACAGACAAAGACAGGTGCGGCCGACATATCCACCCTCATAATCCAAGGAGGTCGCATCGAAGCCAAGACTCATCCCATGCCATAGAGAACGCGTGAAGGCGGCTCGCTTTCACAGGCCCACTATTTAACGTTCGTTAGGTTCAGTTAACGTTCGTTATATAACCACCCCACAAAAACCAGAGCAATACGACGGTTTGACGGGTCGAATACCGTTTAGTTAACAATCCGCCCACATCGGTGAAGCTTAAGTTGGGATGGCATTCTGTCTGACACGGGACGGATTTTGAGTTACCAGAATATCTTGGTTACCAGAGAAGGAAATATCGGCCTAGTTCAGTTGAATCGGCCGAAGGTATTGAATGCGCTTAGTTTCGAACTCATGTCTGATCTCGTGAACGGACTTGAAGAATTAGACAAAGACGAGGCGATTAGAGTGATAATTTTGACGGGGAGCGGACGTACCTTTGCGGCAGGAGCCGACTTAGGCGAGATGTCCAAGTCGACGCCGGTAGATCTTGTGCTTGGCCGAAGGTTTGAGCTTTGGGATCGGATAAGAAAGATCTCGAAGCCAATTATCGCTGCAGTAGGCGGCTACTGCCTAGGAGGAGGAAACGAGTTGGCTATGAATTGCGACATCATAATCGCGTCCGAGGCGGCAACGTTCGGCCAACCGGAGGTTAACGTGGGCATCATCCCAGGCGCAGGTGGGACGCAGCGTTTGACTCGAGTTGTCGGGAAGTATAAGGCGATGGAAATGATACTGACCGGCAAATCGATTTCAGCGCCAGAGGCATACAGGATCGCCTTGATCAACCGAGTGGTTCCGCCTGAAAGCTTGATGGACGAGACGAGGAAAATCGCGGCCGACATTGCCTCGAAGCCACCAATCTCCGTTCGCTCGGCCAAAGAGGCTATACTGAGGGCGCAAGACTCTGCGCTTGAGGTAGGCTTAGAGTTTGAACGAAAAGCATTCTACATGCTGTTCGCTACCGAGGACGCGAAAGAAGGGATGAACGCGTTCTTAGAGAAACGAACTCCTAATTTCAAAGGGAAATAGGAAATGCCCCGGCGACTTTACGAGATCACGTTCATCAGCTCCGCCGTAGCGCTGGTCGTCCTACTTGGCATCGTGAATTGTTTGCAGGGAACACCTTTCATCGGTGCACTGAAATGTAGTTATAGCTTCACCTCGGCTGATACGATTGTGAAAGTACTTGCAACCCTCATCTTCCTCCTCTTCGTCGGCCTCCTGCTTGGCCCCGTAGCAGCGACAATCATTCACCTTCCCGCGAAGAAGGACCAGAATCACAGCAAGCCCTAGAGGCTTCGCAATGAGTGCGAATTATCAAACCCTTCTCTACGACTTATCTGATAACATCGCGACGATCACGCTCAATAGACCGGATGTGCTTAATGCTATTAACGAAAAGATGGGACACGAACTTCTTACAGCACTCAAGGCGGTAGGACAGGACGACGATGTCCGCTGTCTAATAATCACTGGACGCGGCAGGGCATTTTCGGCGGGGGAGGATATCCAGAACCTACGCGGTCAATATGAACGTGGAGAAAACCCTCGGCTAGGACAACGGCTACTGAACAAGTACAACCCAATCATTTGGTCCATCCGTCAGACTCCAAAACCGATTATCGCCGCGGTAAACGGCGTTGCCGCCGGCGCCGGTGCAGGTATAGCCTACGCTTGTGACATCCGAACGGCTGCCGATACTGCGAAATTCATTCAGGCATTTATTCGGGTCGGCCTGGCGCCCGATTCAGGAACCAGCTTCTTCCTTCCAAGGCTTGTGGGTTTCTCGAAGGCGTTAGAGCTGTCTCTCACCGGAGACGAATTAGCTAGCAAGGATGCGGAAAGGCTAGGGCTCGTCGCGAAGGTGGTTCCAGCCGACCAGTTAATCCAAACCACGCGCGAGATCGCAACTAAGCTGGCTCACGGTCCAACGAGAGCCATAGGCCTAACGAAGCGAGCCCTGAACAAGTCGGTCGGCTCTGACCTAGAAGGCGTCTTAGAATACGAGAGCTACCTGCAGGAGATCGCAGGGGCCACCACTGACCACATCGAAGCCGTCAGAGCATTCTTTGAAAAGAGAGTACCGGTCTTCAAGGGACGCTGAACTAAGTCAGCGAACGATTGGCACTCATTTCGCTACAATTAGACCAAGTGACGCATCTTTACGCCATGTTATGGCGACGCTCTTTCGTGCCAGTCAAGCTTTAAGCGTGCGGCAGTTTAGTCGGAGTGAGAATCGTTCGGAAGATCCGGGTTGAACCTGAAAGGTATCGTCATAGACATGGATGGGACGATTACAAAGTTCAACTTGGACTATATGACCGCGCGACGCAGGGTCCTCGACGAATTAGAGAAGCGTGGCTTACGCACCCCCGAGATGGATGAACAAGTAAGCCTCTGGGTTGTACTCGGCAAACTCCAGAATGCGTTGAAACCGGAAGAATTCCAAAAGCTGCGTGCAATATTCTACAGGTACTTCGAGGAGATGGAAGTGAAAGCAGCCCACGATGTGACAATATTCCCGGGCGCCGTCGACACACTGCGTGAATTGCGTTCAAAATCACTGAAACTCGGACTCGTGACGAACAACAGCAGAAGCGGAACCGACCTGACACTCAATCGACTGAACCTTCAGCAACTCTTCGATGCTGTCGTCACGAGGGATGATTGTGAAGAGATGAAGCCCGCTGCCGCGCCAATAATGAAAATATTGATCGAGCTGGGTGTTTCGGCGAGTGAGGCCATCCTTGTTGGAGATGGTGTTATGGATGTTATGGCGGCTCGAGCCGCGGGCATTCGGTCGGCAGCCGTAACTACCGGTCCGTTTCCACTTGCGCGGCTACTCAAAGCTGAACCCGACTACATTTTGGGTTCGGTGAACGATTTGCCGTCTCTAGTCGAAAAACTCAGCGCTGGAAACGCTCCCGCTAAAGTGGCTTCTCTAGAATCATGATGTCGACACGCGTGTCTTCGACATTCTCCCAGGTCTTACCCACTTCGGTAAACCCCCATCTTCTTGTAGAAGCCGATTGCACGTTCGTTGACGGCTTCAGTCTTAACTACCATCCTCTGAGCTCTCACCCATCGAGCGGATGAGACTGCGTTTTCGATCACCTGAGTTCCGAAGCCTTCACCCGTGGCGCTTTCAAGCATGATAATCCCTGAAAGCTCGATGACGTCCCGATCGATAAAACACGTGCCGGCAAAACCCAGAACGTTACTCTCATCTTTCACGATGTAGATGTTCACGTTACGATTCGAAAGCCGTTTCTTCAGAACTCGCCAGAAGCTATCTCGCCGAACATTTCTTCGGTGGCGCCCGTAACTCCAGATGTCCAGGACCGGATTCTTTCCAAGCCCGATGAAAAGACCGTCAGGTTATCCACATCTTTCATCGTGGCCCTGACCACCTACATGAGAAGCGGGACGAAATCGAACATTCTTAAGAATCGCTACGTGTTTGCAGTACTATGCTTTTCATGGTTATTGAGAGATTCCACAATGCTCGTGCCATATATGCCCGAGTCCGAGAACAGGGTCGAATGCTTCCGGACGGTTTGATATACATGGACAGCTGGGTAGATGCTAGTCTTCAACGCTGCTTTCAATTAATGCAGTGTGAGGACCCAAAGCTCTTCCAAGAGTGGGTTGCGCGTTGGCAGGATCTGGTCGAATTCGAAATCGTTCCAATCGTGCCATCAAAGAATACTTCGGAAACGATCAACAGCCTGACTACCGAGCACTCTCGAAGCAAGTAGCCTGCAAGGAGAAAAGGCGCTTACACATACTCGAATTGGAAGTAATGATTGGTGGATTTCGACATAATAATAGTTGGTGGGGGCCACAACGGCCTGGTGTGCGCAACATATCTTGCCAAAGCTGGCCTGAACGTCTGCGTGCTCGAGAGAAGATCCATTCTAGGTGGAGCAACCGTGACGGAGGAGCTTTGGCCGGGCTTCAAGATTTCACGAGCTAGCTACGTGCCCGCCTTACTGAGTGAGATCGTTGAGGAACTTGACCTCATGAAGTTTGGATTGAAGATGGGGCGACTGGACCCCCAGAACTTCATTCCATTTCCAAACGACCGCTCGCTGTTCACGTACGCTTCACATGAAAGGACTGCTAAAGCAATAGAGGAATTTTCGAAGAAAGACGCCGCTAGCTTCCTACGATTTGCGAAATTTGCTGAGCGATTTGGCGAAACGGTTAGCCTCCTTCTCCTCGGACCGCCCCCTTCCATGGGCGATTTGCTGACAATAATGAAAGAGAGCCCGGAGATGGACGACGTAATCCGACAGATACTCATGACCAGCTGCAAGGATCTGCTGAATGAACTGTTCGAATCAGAGGAGGTGAGGGCAGCGCTGTGCATGCACGGCGTACTGAACACGAGCATGAGCGTCGACACCGTAGGGACGTCCTACATACTCGCCAACGCTATTGGACGAACAGGATACAGATACGCGGTGGGTGGCACGGGCGCCGTCGCCGAAGCCACGGCCGCTTGCTTTCGAAGTTACGGCGGCAAAATACGGACCGGTTGCGATGTCAAACAAATCATGGTGAAAGGAAACGAAGCCATCGGAGTCGAATTATCTTCCGGTGAGCGCATATCATCGAAGGCGGTCGTATCAAACGCTGACCCGAAACGAACGTTTTTGAAATTAATCAGCCGAGAACACCTAAGCGACGAGTTT
>Ga0187778_10002746_pt1 | contig 11947 bp, 11 predicted proteins | sample 1015_Q2_SP5_20_M_FD_132418 | JGI IMG/M metagenome (GOLD analysis project Ga0187778, IMG submission 132418) | Tropical peat soil microbial communities from peatlands in Department of Meta, Colombia - 1015_Q2_SP5_20_MG | ecosystem: Environmental > Terrestrial > Soil > Wetlands > Peat | place... | reverse complement strand
GCGCGCACCATCATGCATTCGATCTCCGGATCGTCAATGCCCGGATAATAGCTGCGCGAATTGACCGAAAGCCGCCAGCCAGCTTTGGCAAAAAGCTCGATCGTCGCATCCTGCAAACTGCCTTTGGGGATGCCAAGTTTCAATCGGCTCATGGCTTCGTTCCTTTCCCGTAGAGCTCCTCTGGCGACAGGACGCGCTTTTCGACGACCATCTCCGAGCCGTCTGGAGCCAGCCGCCGGAAGAAACAGCTCCGATACCCTTCGTGACAGACAGCGCCACCTTCCAGCTCGGCGCGGACAAGCAAAGCGTCCTTGTCGCAATCGACCCGCAATTCGCGCAGCCGCAATTTTTGGCCACTGGTTTCGCCCTTGGTCCAAAGTTTCTGGCGCGAACGGCTGAAAAACGTCACAAAGCCGGTTTGCTGCGTTTTGGTCAGAGCCTCCCGGTTCATGAATCCGAGCATCAGGATCTCCCCGCTCGCCGCGTCCTGAACGATGGCCGGAATCAATCCATTTTCCTTTCCAAAATCCAGTTCCATTTCATTCCCCCTAGAAACAAAAAGCCCGCCAGCGCTTACCGCGCCAGCGGGCTTAGGAGTGCAGTTCCTGTTACGCGAACTAGGCACACCGCCGCGGGCACGGTTTTCGGTGATGATGAGGATGATGCGCCCGCAGCAGCTTCATAACGCTATCGAAATTATGATAGGCCGTCGTCTTTGTCAATGGTTACCGCAAAAGGTCTTCGAGCTGGACCTTGAGGTCCGTTTTGGCGTCGCGATATTTCACGATCACCGGAGTGTACAGCGACAGATTCCACTGCTGGCCGCGGCCTTGCGAAATGGCTCGCGAGCCTGCGACCACGACGGCATTCTCAGGAATCAGGAGTGGCTCGTCGTCCGTTGCGGTCAAAATCTTGCCGGTCACGATGTCGTACACGGGCGTCGACCGGTTCAGAATCGTGCCCGTACCAATCACCGCGCGGCGCCTCACGATCGTTCCCTCATAGACGCCGCTGTTTCCTCCAACAAGGACTTCGTCCTCGATGATAACCGGCATCGCACCAACCGGTTCGAGCACTCCCCCGATCTGCGATGCTGCCGAGATGTGACACCTCTTCCCGATCTGAGCGCAGCTGCCTACCAGCGCGTGCGAATCGATCATCGTTCCTTCGTCTACGAATGCGCCTACATTGACGTACATGGGGGGCATGCAGGTAACGCCCTTCGCGATATAGCAGCCGTCACGGATGCTGGATCCGCCGGGCACGATGCGCACGCCCGAGGCAGCGTCTAATTTCTTCACCGGGAAGGTGGCTTTGTCGAAGAAGGGCTGGCGCGCCCGGTCGATCGACATGTCCACAATCGCGCCCATGCGGAATCCGAGCAAGATGCCCTTTTTTACCCAGGCATTGACCCGCCAACCGTTCGCGCGTGACGCCTCCGGTTCCGCTGCGCGAATTTCGCCCGCATTGAGCGCGTCCTTGAATTGCTGAAACAGCCGCACATGCTCATCGGTGTAGCGCGCAGGATTTTCATCGAACAGCTGCTCGATGTCTCGGTGGAGCTCAGCGCGCAGCATAGACCTGCTGAACCAAGCCAACACTTTCAAGCGCGCTGCGGATCTTGGCCATGTTCTCCGGTTTTGGCGCGACCAGCGGAAGGCGGAAAACCGGCTCCAGCAGCCCCATGAACGCCAAGGCGGCTTTCACCGGACCGGGATTCGTCTCGATGAAGTTCACCTCCAGCAGTCGGAAGTAACGGCGATGAACTTCACGCGCCGCTGAGAAATCGTTTTCGAGGGCGAGCTCGACCATACGGGTCATTTCCGCGGGGATTTCATTCGATGACACCGAAATGAGGCCCTTCCCGCCGAGCGCCAGCAGTGGCAGCGTGATCGCGTCGTCGCCGGAAAGCACCAGAAACTTCGAGGGCACCGAGTCCAGCACCACGGCCATCTGCGAAATATTGCCGGAGGCCTCCTTCACGCCGATGATGTTGTCGATTTCGGCAAGCCGTGTCAGCGTAGAGGTTTCGATATTGACCCCCGTGCGTCCCGGAATGTTGTACAGGATGATCGGCAACGAAATCGCGGCAGCGATCGCTTTGTAGTGCTGGTAGAGTCCTTCCTGCGTGGGCTTGTTGTAGTACGGCGCGACGGACAGGATTCCGTTCGCGCCCATGGCCTCAAATTCGCGCGCCATTTCGATCACGTGGGAGGTGTGGTTCCCACCCGCACCGGCTAGCACAGGGACTTTGCGTGATTGCGCTTCTTCGATTGTGATTTCTACGATGCGCAGCTGCTCGGCGCGTGAGAGCGTCGGGCTCTCACCTGTGGTGCCGCAGGGGACGAGAAAGTTGATTCCAGCCTCGATCTGCCGCCGCACCAGACGGCGGAAAGCCTGCTCATCAAGCGACGAGTCTTTCTGAAACGGGGTCACCAGCGCCGTGCCGCATCCTGTAAACATCGTGTACCTCCCTCGGAAATCTTGTTTATGCCAGCTCGCTTACGATCTGGCGAAAATCGAAAAATCCCTTTTTGCCAACGACCCAGCGCGCTGCCCGCAGCGCCCCCCGCGCAAACCCCTCCCGGCTCCGGGCCGTGTGTCGAACGGTGATGGTGTCTGCCGAGGAGTCAAAACCGATTTCATGGGTTCCCGGGTGCGCGCCGGCGCGGCTTGCGCACATGTCAATGGGTCTGTCGTAGCCATTTTGCTTCATGGTTTGGACCAGCGCGAGCAGCGTGCCGGAGGGAGCATCCTTTTTCGTCGCGTGATGGATTTCCCATGCCCACGCCCCGTATTCGGGCTGGTGACTCATCCGTCGCGCCGTCTCCGCAACCACTTGGGAGAAGATGCTGACACCAACACTAAAGTTCGGGCTCCAGACCAGGCCAGTCCCGGCGCGTTCGACCGCCTTTCTGGCGCGATCCATTTCGCTAAACCACCCCGTCGTGCCAACCACCGCGTTTACGCCAAGTTGCGCCACGCGCTCGATATTTTCTGGCGCCGCCGAGGGAGTCGAGAATTCGATGGCTGCATCGATACCGCGGAAATTCTCCTTCGTAAGTCCTTCGAACTTGGCGTTGTTCTCCATGTCAAGGCGCAACTTCACTTCGCAGCCGTAGTCGGAAGCCAGCTCTTCGATGAGGTGCCCCATTTTGCCGTACCCGACGATCGCCAGATTCATCTCGACCTTCTCAGGGCCTTGCCAGAAGACTCTTTACCACATTCACGTACATTCCGGGGGCTTCGGAAAGCTCGCGTTTCGAGATTCGCTCGTCCTGGGTGTGCGCTACATGGATACTCCCGGGCCCGACGAGCAGCGGCTCACCCCAGCTGCGCCCGAACACGGGCACGTCGGTCGTGAACGAAACCACCGTGGTCGGCATCCCATCAACGCTCTGAAAACGGATGGGCGGAATAAACAGAACCTCGATCAATTGCGCGCGCCGACCAACAGCTTCCGCCAACGCTTCCCGCACGGGCGCCGCATCGCCCACCATTCGCACAAGAATTTCAGCCTTTGCGGCATCAGCAACCACGTTGGGCGCTCGGCCACCAGAAATCGTTCCGATGTTCATCGTTGAGGGACCAAGCAGCGGATCTCGGGGCAGCGGAACTTTGCGAATCGCTTCGAGTGCATCGAGTAGTGATTCGATGGCCGACTCGCCAAGCTCCGGATACGCCGAATGCGCCATTTTCCCCTGCGCCACAAGCTCGAAGCGGAGGGTCCCCTTGGAGGCGAGCGCCAGCTTATTCTCGGTGGGCTCTCCGTTCACTAGGTACTTGGACCCGCGAGGTGTGCGTGCGGCCACGGCCGCTCCGGCGCTGTTGCGCTCTTCGCCTACGACGAACAGCAGTGCAAACCGTCTTACCCCTTGGCCGAGCAGCTCCGCGGCGGCTGTCACCATCGCTGCGATGATTCCTTTGGCGTCGCACGCGCCACGCCCCCAGATGAACTCGGAATCCTCCCGCGATGGGAAAAATGGCGGCACGGTATCCATGTGGGTCGATAGCGTCACAACCGGCTCACCCCAACGTGCGAACACGTTGAAACGCCCCGGCTCGACGTCCATTTTTTCGACCTGTCCGCCCGTCTTCGCCGCGATCTCGGAGAGGCAGTGGTACAGGTACGACCCGACCTTGCCTTCATTCTCCGTGATCGACTCGATGTCCACGAGCGCTCGAGTCAGTTCGACGATGTTCATCGCTTACCTGCTTGAGATGGAGGGAAAGCGGAGGGAAGGGACACGCGAGAGGTTCGCGTCTCTCTCCTCGATAGCGCTCCATCCCGGCCTGCCGGAATGACAGTGGATTGGCCTTTCAGCCCATCCCCCAACCGTGCCGACCTCAGCCCGTCGGAACGATTTCGGCGGAGAAACTCCCTTTTCGCCCTGCCGTCCGAAGCTGCTCGGAACCGCCGGCCCGGCTACTCATGGTCTCCGCTCCTCTACCAGGAACGTTTTTGAGTGTATCGGCGGCTAGCAGCCAAGTCAAGAAACGGTGATTCACAGCCTTCCCCAGAACGCGGATACGACCGCTCCGATGACGAAGAAAAAGGAGTTCCAGCGAATCCGTTCGCCGAGGTACACCCAGGCGAAAACGACGAAGACGGCGAGCGTGATGCATTCCTGAATGATCTTCAGCTGATATCCGGTGAACTCGCCGTAGCCGATCCGATTGGCAGGCACTTGGAAGCAGTATTCGCCAAACGCAATCAGCCAACTGACCACAATGGCCTCAAAGATGGGCGCCGAACGGTGTTTCAGATGCCCGTACCAGGCCACGGTCATGAAAGCGTTTGAAATGCAAAGCAGGACGATGGTTCGCATGAGAGATCATAATTCGCCCGCTTTCGGCTGGGCAACAGGCTGAGCGAGGAATTCTGTCCGGCTTGAGCGATTTTCGCCGAAGGTGTGGATCGTGGCTTTTCAGCGCAGAATTTGTATGATGGTGCACCATGATTTTGCCGGGCCGTGATGACAACACCCCGCGTCAGGATGACATCAAAATCTCATAGCAGGCACAGGACAAAGCCAGGCCGCGTCGATCCGGCCCAGTTCACGCCCTGCTTCGCGTATAGGGGCTCGTCATCCCGCAGACAGAACCTCTTTTGTGAAGGCGTGGCTGTGGATCGAATTGCGGGTTCGGCGGGCACGCCGGTGTATGTCTATAGCCGGGCCAGCATCGAAGGCGCTTATCGTGCGCTCGATCGCGCCTTTGGCTCACTACCGCACACGCTGTGCTATGCCGTAAAGGCGAACTCGAACCTTGCCGTCTTGCGCGTTCTGGCCAACCTGGGGAGTGCTTTCGACATTGTTTCTGCCGGAGAACTCGACCGCCTGCGGCGCGTCGGAGTTCCGGGAAGACGCATCGTCTTCTCCGGCGTCGGCAAGACCCGCGAGGAAATCCGCGAAGCTCTTCGCTACCCAGGCAGTGCGACGCGGGCCAGCGGAATTTTGCTGTTCAACATTGAATCGGCCGCCGAGCTAGAGGTCCTGGTGAGTGAAGCGGCTCGCCACCCGGCTGGCACGGACGCCAAACCATTGGCGGCGATCCGCGTCAACCCCGGTGTGATGGCGGGCGGCCATCCCCACATCGCCACGGGTGCTCACGAACACAAGTTCGGCGTGAACTGGCAGCAAGCGCGTTCACTGTACCTCGCCCATAAGGACTCCCGATGGCTCGCCTGGGGCGGAATTAGCGCGCATCTCGGTTCGCAGATCTTCTCCCTCGCTCCTTATCGCCAAGCCCTTCGACGGTTGGCCTCCTACGTAAACGACCTCGCGCTGGAGGGCATTCAGCTTCCTTACCTCGACATCGGTGGCGGTCTAGGCATACGCTATACACGCGAATCACCGCTCGTTCCCGCTCGATACGCAAAGGCGCTGGCAGAGATCGTACGGCCACTCGGCTGCCGGCTACTGATCGAGCCGGGCCGCGCGCTCGTCGGCCCAGCAGGTGTGCTACTAACCCGTGTTCTCTACATCAAGGAAAATCGCGGCAGGAGATTTGTCGTCGTGGATGCGGCGATGAACGATCTGATTCGCCCGGTTCTCTACGGCGCAACGCACGCGATCACGCCGGCAGTTCGCGATCAGGAACGGGCTAGGAAGGTGGCGCGTGTGGACGTGGTGGGACCCGTTTGCGAATCGGGAGACTTTCTCGCGTGTGGCACTTCGCTGCCCGCTGTCCAGGCGGGAGACGTGCTCGTGGTATGGACGGCGGGAGCCTACGGTTTCGTGCAGTCTTCGAACTACAATGCTCGCCGTCGGGCGCCCGAAGTCCTCGTCGAAGGCCGTGAATTTCGAATCGTGCGCCAGCGCGAGACCTATGATGACCTCGTTCGGGGCGAGCAACTCTGATGATTTCCGCGGATCGCTAAGAAAGTTCGGCCGATGCTCCTATTTCCGGCTTTTCTCAAGCTAGCTGGGCGTCGCTGCCTCGTCGTCGGGGCGGGGCGCGTTGCTGAAGAAAAGATCGAGGGTTTGCTACGAGCCCAAGCCGACGTGTGCGTCGTCGCGCCCTCTGCAACACAGCGAATCCACCGTTGGGCGCGTGCCGGAAAAATCCGCTGGGAGGTACGCAGGTTCCGCTCGTCGGACTTGGTAGGGGCTTTTCTTATCGTTGCGGCAACGTCTTCGCCTGCACTGCATGCACAGGTCTACGAGCAAGCGAAGCGCCGCGGGGTTTTGTGCAACGTGGTCGACGACCCGGAACACTGTGATTTCTATTACGGCGCAGTCGTAAGGCGCGGATCGCTGCAAATTGCCATCTCGACAGGTGGCCTAAGCCCGGCCCTCGCGCAGCGTATTCGGAAACAGCTGGAGCAGGAGTTCGGCTCCGAATACGAGGACTGGCTGGAAGAAATCGGTGACGCGCGTCGGCGGCTCTTGGCAAAGCCTCTTTCGCCCACGCGACAAAAGTCCCTGTTGCACGGTCTGGCGAGCGAAACGTCGCTCGATCAATTCAGGCGGCACAGAAAACGCAAGCAAAAAGGATGATCCGGATGTTAATGCTTCGTAAAGATCCCACGCAAAGCTGAAATGAATCAAGCGGTTAGCGAGATTCGGAAGACGAATCGTTTCAATTCATAAATCGACGAACGCACCTGGGGAATCGTCTGTTAGAGTTTCGACATTCGCCGATGCGGCTGGGTCGCGGCATTCCCCCCCACCCAAACCTTCCGAGGCCCAGCCGCTCGCCGAGCTCCCCGAGCTAGTGCCCCGCACGCTTCCTGTTCCGTAGCTCGCCGGCACGTTCTGCCGCTTCGTTCACGAGAAAACCCATTTTCGGATGCGCAGGCTCGAAATCGACGTGAAAGGAGTGCTGGTGAAGCTCCTCGGTGGTGACCGGCCCGATCGAGCCCACCAAAATCTCCCGAAAGCCCTGGCGTAGCTCCTGCTCGCGATTCATCTCCCGCGCGACGCGCAGCAGGTGGACGATCTGAATCGAAGTCGTAAACAGTGCCATATCGATCTCGGCGTGTGCGATGGCTTCCACCGCTTGACGCAGCGGCCCGAGATCTTCTGGCAGTGCCCACTGGTATACCGGGACGCGCCTGACCAGTGCTCCACGTTGGGCTAGGCCCTCGAGCAGTTCGGGATTTGACGCTCCGTACTCCTGCACCGCAACCCTCCGCCCGGCAAGCGGCAGCGAAGCCTTGTTTTCGTCAAGTGCTCGGAGCAGATCGCGCCATGTGTTCGGTTCGGGTACGGCAAGCGTGACCGGTACGTTCAATTCTTGAAGCGCCGCTACCGGTTTCGGTCCGCGGGCGACGACGTCGATCCGGCGCAGGGCTCGCGCGAACTGTTCGACCGGATAGATCGTCCCGATCACTCGCGCCAGCGCTCGCGTCCCCACGCCCGTTAAGAAAATGACCACATCGAGCTCTTCGGCCGCGAGCGCCCGCCCAAAGGAGAGTGCTTCAATGTTCGATTCGAGGGGAACTTCACGCATTGACGGGGCGATCATGGGGTCTCCGCCATGATTCTCGATCAGCTTCGCCATCTCCTTGGCGCGCCGGCTTTCCAGAGACAGCACGCGCAGGCCGTGGAGTCCGCCGGGTTTCGTTGAAACGGCCATCTTGAATCTAGTGACGGAAATGACGCACGCCTGTAAACACCATCGCCATTCCGAGTTTGTTCGCTTCGGCGATTACATTCTCGTCGTTGACCGATCCACCGGGCTGGATGACAGCTGTGGCTCCCGCTTTGCCGGCTTCCTCAACGCCGTCAGGAAACGGGAAAAACGCGTCGGATGCAACGGTACTCCCTACGAGCGAAACTCCCGCGCCAGCTGCCTTAAGGACTGCAATCTTCACCGAATCGACTCGGCTCATCTGGCCCGCACCCACGCCAACGGTCTGTCCTTCGCGTGCGAAAACGATGGCGTTCGATTTCACATGCTTTGCCACCTTCCAACCAAACAGCAACGCACGAATCTCGGCGTCGCTAGGAGCGCGCTCGGTTACAACCTTGAGGGCTCCTTCGGCCAGTTCATGACGGTCGTCCTCTTGCACCAGCATGCCGCCCGCAATCGACTTGAACAAAAGGCCCTCGGCCCTCCCCGTGTCCAGCATTTCGAGGAGTCGGAGGTTCTTCTTGGCCGCGAACATCTCCCGCGCACCCGAGCTGTAGCCTGGCGCAACAATACACTCGACGAACAGTTTCGCGACTCGTTCAGCCGTCGGTTCGTCAACCATGCGATTAAACGCAAGCACGCCGCCAAAAGCGGACACAGGATCGCAGGCCAGGGCTCTCTCATAGGCTTCCGGAAGCGATTCTTGCTCGGCAGCGCCACAGGGGTTGTTGTGCTTAATGATAGCGACCGCGGGATGGTGAAATTCGGCGACAAGCGCCGCTGCAGCATCCAAGTCCACGAGATTGTTGTAGGAGAGTTCCTTGCCCTGTAGCTGCCTTGCTCCTGCTAAACCCGCTGGCTTCTGTCCGGCAGGGACGTACAGCGCTGCGGCTTGATGTGGATTCTCACCGTAACGCATCGCCTGCCGGCGCTCGAGGGAGATGTGAATTCGTTCCGGCAGTTTTTCGGGCGAGCCGATCAACATATTGCCATTGGCCGAGAGCCGTTCAAGCTCGGTCGAGATCTCGCCATCATACCGCGCCGTTCGCGCGTACGCCTTGCGTGCCAGGGTGAGTCGCGTCGAAAGACTCAGCTCACGTCTCTCGCGAAGTTCACGTGCGACCGGCGCATAGTCGGTGGGATCGGTCACGACCCCCACACTCTGAAAGTTCTTTGCGGCAGAACGCACCATGGCAGGTCCGCCGATATCGATGTTCTCGATCAGCTCGTCGGCCGTCACGCCCGGTTTTCGAGCGGTCGCTGAAAACGGGTAGAGATTGACGACCACAAGATCGATCGGCACGATGCCGTACTCAGTCGCCTGCTGACGGTCCTCGATCTTTCCACGCTGAAACAGGATTCCGCCATGAACTTTGGGATGGAGCGTCTTGACCCGCCCGCCGAGCATTTCTGGCCAGCCCGTCAGCTCTGACACATCGCGCACCGAAATCCCCGCGTTGCGCAACAGCCCGGCCGTGCCCCCGGTGGAAACAATCTCCACACCAAGCAAGGCAAGCTCGCGGGCGAAATCCACAATTCCGGTTTTGTCATACACGCTGACGAGCGCCCGCTCCAGTGCCACGCTGGGCCTCCCGATGGACGAAGGAAGAATCGTCAGTGTAAGCGTTCGTGGTGAATTTCGGAAGGGGATCGGAAACTGGATTAACTGGAGACGCGCGCCCTTAGCTTGACGCGCCCACCTTCGATGCTGACGCTGTATTCGATTTCTCGTCCGCCCTTGTCCTGTAAATCCTTCGTTTTCTGTTCGACGAAGCGCTCGAAATCTTTGAGGCTCGGTGCTCCGGCACTTTCACCGGTCTCGCTGCGCGCGGCGATGAGCTTGTCGTAGAGCGTCTGAACTTTGTCGGGCTCCTGAGCTGGGTTTGAGAGGGAAAGAGCAAAAGCGCTCTTCGATGCCAGCGCGCGACCCGCGCTGGGGGCGTCCTCAGCGGAAACTACCCTCGTTTCCAGAGCAGCCTTGCGGGAACGTTCCGCCTCGATGGCCTTGGCGGCCGCACCATAGTGATGCTGCTGGGCGCCCGATTCTTTCTGAACCACTTTTTTCCGCCACATGTCTTGATACTTCGCATAGGTCTGGGCGAGGTTGTTGAATCGAAAACGCTGTCCGAAGCTCAGGTCACCCATCCTCTCGTTATAGCGCCGGATCAGGTTGTCGACGCGCCATTGCGTGTCGGAAGGCGGGCGCGGCCGCCCTCCGCCAAAGAACTGCTCGTACTCGATCTTGAGTGTGCGGATGTCCCGTTCGATTTGGCTGAGGTCTTCGTCGACTGTGGCCATGGCGGTAGCGGTCTGGTGCAATTCCAGCCTAAGTGCCCTAGCCGATGACGTCAACGACCCTGCGCTCCGGCTTGTCGGAAAGGGAAAGCCCAGAGGTTGCACCGCTTTGCTGCCACATGTTCAAATAGGCGCCCAATGGGCCGAGCCATCGAAAGGGCACCAAAATCGAGGGAAAATAAGGATCTAAACGCCCGCCTGCGCGCTATTCCCTCAGTCGATGAGCTACTCAGCCAGCCAGCTTTGGTTTCGCTGGCTCAATCGGTGGGTCAGGGCGTTGTAACCCAGATGGCCCGCAGTGTACTAAAGGATTTGCGCGCTCAACTCATCCGGGACGCCCTCACCTCACCGGAAAAAATAGCCACGGGGCCGGAGGCGATCGCGGCACAGGTGGCTTCGGCAGTCGAAGCCGTGCTGGCCCCCTCTCTCAGGCGCGTCATCAACGCGACCGGCGTTATCCTGCACACGAACCTGGGTCGCGCTCCGCTGGCTCGCTCCGCATCGGAAGCGATCGGGGAAACCGCTGTTCGCTACTCGAATCTCGAGTACGACATCGAGCGCGGCGAACGCGGCAAGCGCGATGTTCATACCGCGCGTCTGCTGGCCGATCTTGCCGGAGCAGAGGCGGCCATCGTCGTCAACAACAACGCGGCCGCAGTCTTCCTTGTGCTGAACACCTTTGCAAAAGGCGCCGAAGTAATCGTCTCGCGCGGCGAGTTGATCGAAATCGGCGACGGGTTCCGCATTCCTGACATCATGTCGGAAAGCGGCGCCATACTTCGCGAGGTGGGCACCACGAATCGCACCCGTATCCGCGATTATGAACGAGCGATCAACCCGAGCACGCGCCTTCTGCTGCGCGTGCACCCTTCGAATTTTCGCGTTACCGGATTTACCGAGCGGCCTTCCCTCGACGAACTCGTCGCGCTGGGGCGACGAAAGCACATTCCCGTCTTTGAAGACCTTGGTTCTGGCTGCCTGGCCGATCTGACGTCAACGGGAGTTACTGAACCGGTGGTGCGCGCCAGTTGCCGCGCGGGCGCCGCGCTGGTTTCCTTTAGCGGGGACAAGTTGCTGGGCGGTCCACAGGCCGGAATCGTCGCCGGAAAAAACGAGATGGTGGCTCGCACCCGTCGCAACCCGCTTTTTCGCGCTTTGCGCGTCGATAAACTCACGGTCGCGGCGCTCGAAGCAACGCTCAAAGCGTACTATCGTGGTGCCATCGACGAAGTGCCCACTCTGCGCATGATTCGTACGCCTATCGATGAGATGGTGCGCCGGGCCGAAGCCTTTGCCCAGACCATCACGGCCGCGTTGCCGCCGGATGTCGAGCTCAAGTTGCTTCCAGGATTCTCCTTGATTGGCGGCGGCTCGACACCGGACCAGAAATTGCCAACTCATTTGATTGTTATCACCAGCCGCCGCCACTCTGCCTCGACCATCGAACAGCGCTTGCGTAAACCCGAAACAGGCGCGCCGGTGATCGCGCGGATCGCCGGTGACCGCCTGATCCTTGATCTCCGCACCGTGTTTCCCGATGAGCAGGGGGCCCTCGCGTCTGCTCTCGCCGTCG
>Ga0187778_10002745_pt1 | contig 11948 bp, 7 predicted proteins | sample 1015_Q2_SP5_20_M_FD_132418 | JGI IMG/M metagenome (GOLD analysis project Ga0187778, IMG submission 132418) | Tropical peat soil microbial communities from peatlands in Department of Meta, Colombia - 1015_Q2_SP5_20_MG | ecosystem: Environmental > Terrestrial > Soil > Wetlands > Peat | place... | reverse complement strand
GGCTGCCCGCCTCATGCCCGTTAGGTATGAGCTCATGCGCATCGCGTCGTTTACCGCGGGCGCGCGCATACGATAGTCTTTGCGTTTTCCCTTTTTCTTGGAGTGGAGGAGAACATGGCGCAATCTGGCGGACGCGAAAAGTGGCACTTTGAGACGCTTTCGGTGCACGGCGGCTATTCGCCCGACCCGACGACCAAGGCCGTTGCGGTCCCGATCTATCAGACGGTTGCCTACGCCTTCGACAACGCGCAGCACGGCGCGGATCTGTTCGACCTGAAGGTGACGGGCAATATCTACACGCGCATCATGAACCCGACGCAGGACGTGCTCGAGCAGCGCCTCGCAGCGCTCGAGGGAGGTATCGCCGCGCTCGCCCTGGCCTCCGGTCAAGCCGCGGTGGCCTACTCGATCCAGACCATCACCGAGGCGGGCGACAACATCGTGGCCTCGAGCGCGCTCTATGGCGGCACGTACAACCTGTTTGCCCACACGCTGCCGCAATACGGCATCGACGTGCGCTTCGCCGACTATCGCAAGCCCGAAACCTTCGAGCCGCTGATCGACGCAAGAACCAAGGCGATATTTGTCGAGTCCTTGGGCAATCCGCAGGGCAACGTGACGGACTTCGAACGCATTGCGCAAATCGCGCACCGCCACGGGGTGCCGCTGATTGTCGACAACACGGTGCCCACGCCGTTTTTGTGCCGGCCCTTCGAGCACGGAGCCGACATCGTGGTGCATTCGTTGACCAAGTACCTGGGCGGCCACGGCACGACGCTGGGGGGCGCAATCGTCGACTCGGGCAAATTCCCGTGGGCCCAGCACAAGGACCGATTCCGGCGCCTGAACGAGCCCGACGTGAGCTACCACGGCGTGGTGTATACGGAAGCGCTCGGACCCGCGGCCTACATCGGCCGCGCCCGCGTGGTGATGTTGCGCAATACCGGCGCCGCGATCTCGCCGTTCAACGCATTTCTTATCCTCCAGGGTGTCGAGACGCTGCCGCTGCGCCTGGATCGCATCAGCGACAACGCACTGCAGGTGGCGCGGCACCTGCATAAGCACCCGAAGGTGAGCTGGACGAGCTACGCGGGGCTCGAGGAGCACCCCGATCACAAACTCGTGAAAAAGTACCTCTCGGGCAAGGCCTCGGGTCTGCTGACATTCGGGCTCAAGGGCCCCTCCGGTCAGGGCCGCGAGCGCGGCGCACGCTTCTTGGACGCCCTGCAGCTGTTCACGCGGCTCGTCAATATCGGCGACGTGCGCTCGCTTGCCACGCACCCGGCTTCCACCACGCACCGCCAGCTCTCGCCAGCCGAGCTGGTCGCCGCGGGGGTGTCCGAAGACGCGGTGCGCCTGTCCGTTGGCATCGAGCACATCGATGACATTCTGGCCGACCTGGATCAGGCGCTGGGAGCCGTTTAAGACAGCCTCGGCCCGGCTGCCTCGTAACTCAGCGGCATGCGACGACCGGCTCAAAACGGGTAGTCGATGCCGCTGAACACGGCTGGGCCCTCGGAGCCGAAGCCTACGTCGAGGTAACCCACCACGAAGGGGCTGGCCACGAGCCGAAAACCCATTCCGGCGCCGACGTGCAGCTGTGAGACCGGGCTGCCCGACATCCCGGAATACACCTTGCCCGTGTCGACGAAGGGCGCGAGTTCGAGCTTCAAGTCCGTACCGAAAAGGTGAAAGCTCGCAACCCACGTGCGCGCCTCGAGGCTGGCCGCAAAACTGTTGCGATCGATGAATCTTCCGGCGCCGAAGGCGCGCAGAGGCTGCGCTTCGCCGGTGACGCTGCGGTCTCCCCCAATGCTCGATAACGCCCAGAAGGGTGCATCGGTGTAGTTCGGCATGAGGCGCAGCGCGCCGTGGCCGACGATCGTGAGATCCGCACCCGCGGGCTGAATATACGTGGCATCGGCTCCGAAAAAGCTGTAGCCGTCGGTGCTGCCCAGCCCGCGCAGGGACACTCCGGCAAAGGCTACCAGCCTTTGTCCGGTGCGCGGCACCGTGACCGAATCGCGCGTGTCGTATATCAGCATCACACTGTGCACCAAATCGCTCACGTCGCCCACCCCGTTGAGGCTGGGGTACACGGCGGTCGTGGCAGGAAGGGAATCGAGGGCGCTTTGTTCGATTTCGACCGACTCCGCGCGCACGGTGTAGGCAAGCTGCAGCGCACGCGTGAAATTGCGCGCCGCGGTCCCCTCCAGGCGCATTTGGCTGTTGATGTAGGTGGTCTGATTGCTGTACTGCGAATCGTTGCCCAGTCCGAAGAAGCGGCCAGTGCCACTGCGGTCATAGACCGCGTGCGCGCTCCACGACCAGGCGTCCTCGCGCAGCAGCCCCGATGCATACCGCGCGTCGAACTCGCGCTCCACATACTGCTTGGCGCCAGCAACGAGCGACCACTTCTCGTCTTCGGACGGATTGCGAAAGATGCGAAAACGCGCGCCCCAGCCGAAATACTGGCTGTGAATGATGTCCGGGGCGAGGATCTTGTCGATCTCTCCTTCGGGATTGGTCGAGAGCACCACCGGGATCAGCCCCAGCGTGACACCGCTGAAGGGCGCGGTATCGATCTCCGGTATGGGAATGAAAGGCAGGCTATCGAGACCAAATCCGTGCGCGGGCGTGGCCGCAGCCTCCGGGGCGCTCGGCTTCTCCGGGGTGGCAGCCGCGGGCGTCTCGCCTGAGGCCGACGCAGCCTCGTCTTGCGCGGCGGCGCCCAACAGGGGCGCGAGGGCGGCGAGTAACACCGCGATCCGCCGACCGTACCGTGCACACACGGAGGCGCTGCATCAACCCTTGGGGCCGAAACGGTAGACGAGACCAACCCCGTACATGCGGGGCGCGCCCGGAATCTGCCACGAGGTTGCGGGTAGTGGCGAACCGACCTCGATCACACTGCCGCCGGTGACGGCGAATTGGCGACCCGTGAGGTTCGTGCCAAAGGCGGCGACTTCCCAGTTGCCCCGGCGGTCGATGGAATACGACACACGTGCGTTGAGCGTGCCGTACGCCCCCTGGTTGTTGAAGTCGTTAAAGACGCTAAATTGCTCGGAGTCCTGCCAGTCGTAATCGGCGTGCATGCGCAGCGTGCCACCGGAGAGCGGCGTCTGATACCCCACGCCCAAGCCGACGTTAAAGCGCGGCGTGAGATAAAAGAGGTTGTGGGACTCGTCGATGGGCGCCGCCCCCGGGGCCGGCGTGTAGAGGAACTGCCGGTAGTACGCATCGGTAAAGCCCAATGCGAAGTGCACCGACCAGTTGCGGTGCAGGCGCATCTCGGATTCGAGTTCCGCGCCGCTCACGCGCGCCTTGCCGGCATTGACGACATAGGTTGTCGGCGTGCCGTTGACCAGTTGCGGCAGCAAGCGCTGCATGTTGTCGTAGTTGCCGAGGAAAACGTCGCCGTTCACGAGCAAGGCGCCGCCCAGCAAGTTGGCTTTCACCCCCACTTCGTAATCGGTGAGGACCTCGGGCAGAAACGGCTGCTCCTGCAGGCTCGACAGCGGGGTATTCCATCCGCCCGAGCGCTGTCCGCGGCCCGTGCGAAAGTAGGTGTTGACCTCGTCGCTCAGTCGGTAGCGGGTCGATAGCTCATAGGACCAGTAGGAGAAGCTCGCGCTCAAGTTCACCGGCGGACAAGGGCCCAGCGGCGCGCCGCCGATCGTGCAGATCGTCCCGAAGGGGGGAATGTTGGTGTAGTCGTTCTCGCTCAATTTGCGCACGTCGTCGGTCCGGCGCACGCCGGCGGCCGCCGCCCAGCGATCGGTCAGATGGTATTCGCCGTGCAAAAAGCCGGCGGTGGAGAGGTTTTCGACCGTGTTGCTTTCCACGACCGGGGCCGGTACGACCGGGAGCACCAGCGGCGCGTACAGGCCCGAGGCATTGACGGCCGAGAAAAACCCCAGGTAGGCGGCCGACTGCGCCGGTACTTGCGAAGGCGCGCTGCCGTCGTCGCGGAACCAGTACAGGCCGACCACCCAATCGAGCTTTTTGGCCAGCGCATCGCCGCCGATTTGCAGCTCGACGCTTTTCTGACTGGAGCTGTTTTCAAGCTCTGTGTTGGCAAATTGCAAGGTCGTGGCGTCGACGTCGATTGCCGTCTCGTTGTACAGATGGCGGTAGCCCACGATGAGCTTGGCGCGCGTCGAGGCATCGAGCGCCTGGGTGAGCGTGAGCTGCGTGGCATCCATCGTCGTGTTGTCATACGAAGGAAAGTCGGCGTCGGTTTGATAAAAATTGCTCGGAATCGTGACGGGCGCTATGCCGAAGACGGAAAAAGGCGGCGTCTGGGCCAGCTGACCGAGCTGATCGACGAGTGTGCCGTTGAGGGGATGGAGCAGCGCGCCGACTTCCTTGGCGCTGAAGTGTTCGTAGGTCCAGTACGCGTCAAACCCGGCGTTCGGGCGCCAGAGTGCGCCCACGCGTGCCTGATAGCGATGCTCGTTGTCAAAACCACCCTGGCCGCTGCCGATGCTCGATCCGTAGCCTTCGCGCTGGTTGTTCTGATAGGCCAGGCGAAAGGCGAGCGTGTCGCCCGCCGGCAGGTTGAACACTGCTCGCCCGGTGGCCATGCGGTCGTTGCCGGCATCGGCCGCAACCTCGGCCGAATAGACGCCAAGCTGCGGCCGCACGGTGTTAAACGAGATCGTGCCACCGGTGTTGTTGCGGCCAAACAAGGTGCCCTGCGCCCCGCGCACGATCTCGACCGTGTCGATGTCGAGCAGCGTGTTCATCGCCGCCTGCCCGTTTGCCACGTACACGCCGTCGACGTAGATCCCGACGGCGGTGTCGTAGACGATCGCCGAGCGCAGTGCGGTCTGACCGCGCATCGTCACGTCCATTGCGGAGACCGATTCGGGCGAGGGCATCATGCGCAGGTTCGGCACCCCGCGCTCGACGTCGTCAAACAGCAGGGCGTTGCTGTCGGTCAGCTGATCGGCCGTTTTGACCGTCACGGACAAAGGCGCCTCGACAAGCTTTTCGTCCTTGCGCCGGGCGGTAATCACGATTTCACCGAGGTCGGTCACAGCGGCAATTTCGCCGTCGGCAAAAGCCGGTGGGACCACCGCAGCCAGTCCCCCCATCGCAGCAGCGCCAATGATCACGAGCGGGGCGCAGCGCCGTGCCGCTCCGAGGAGCACTCGCGCCGGCGCAAGAGGTCCCGCCCCTTTCCCCGCCGATTGATCTTGCATCCTTTTCTCCGCGGTTGCGACGCCTGGCTAGGTGCCCGCGTACCCGTTCGGCTGACGGGCTGTGCCAAGGACCGGTCGCCGACAGTGCCGCGCCTCGGACCATGCATCGATCATAGAGGCAACCACTGACCGCGGAATACAAGGGCAGGGGCCGCGACGCGTCTGCGCAACGCTGGGCTTGCATTGCACATTGCCGAGCGGCACGATGTTGCACCCTCCTGCGCTCTGCGCGCTGGCGCGGTTTTTTTGCGCCGCGAGCGCCGAGATTTGGCTGCGCTCGGTGTCCGTTGCATGACTCCGGCAGTGCGGCACGCAAGCCGCGCTGCCTCGTCGTGTCGCGCTACGAAATGCCCGCCGGCCCGGCGGCGCAGCGCCATCAGCCAGCGTCGCGATCGCCGGGTTGGCGTCGGTTGTCCGCGAAAAGAGCGGCAATTCAAAGGCATTTCCTAGAACGCGCGAGGCGTCCTTTCCGAGAGAATTTCCCGGGTGAGCAGCTTGCGGCTCGAGCGTTGGCATGCATCGTTCGCCTCCCGCGAGCCGGCAGTCGCGGACGGGCACGCTCGGCACTTGACCCAGGCCGCCGGGGCGAGCAATTCTCGCCGTCTTCGGAAAGACTCCATGCGCCACCCGCCCGCCCGCTCTTGCGTCCTGGCAAGCGTCACAGAAAACCGGCAACCCGACCGCGCGCACTGGATCGGCGCGAACTTCGCGGCGGCCGCCCGCCATGGCTAGACGAAATTCCTTGCTCTGGATCTGGGCCTGCGCGCTTGCACTGGCCCTGACGCTGGCGACCTTCGACTTTGTCCGGCACAACGAAGAGCAGCGCGCCGAATCCGATTTCCAGGCCTCGGCGGTGCAAAGAACCGACCTGCTGCAAGCGAACATCGAGTTGGCCATCGGTGAACTCACGGCGCTGGGCGCCTACTTCGACGCATCGAGCGACATCGACCGCACAACCTTCCGCCGGCTCGCCCAGTCGATTTCGAAGGTCGGCTCGCCCATTCGCGCGCTCGAATGGATTCCGCGCGTGCCCCTTGCGCAACGCCCCCGCTACGAGCAGGCGGCGCGAAGCGACGGGTACGCGAATTTCGCTTTTGGGCAACGCGACGAGCACGGCGCCATGGTCACGGCCGATGCCCGCGCGGAGTACTACCCCGTGTACTTCGTCGAACCCCTTGCCGGCAACGAAAAAGCGCTGGGCTTTGACCTGTTCTCCGACGCGGCGCGCCGAGCGGGCCTCGAGCGGTCGATGATCTCCGGGCAGCTCTCCGCGACCGGCCGCGTGACGCTGGTGCAGGAGAACTCCGACCAGTACGGGTTTCTCGCCTTCCGCCCGGTGTATCGCGGCGGCAGCGTTCCCGCGGACGCGTCCGAGCGCAAATCCAATCTGATCGGATACGTCCTGGGGGTCTTCCGGATCGGCGACATGGTCGACGCCGGCAATGCGGACATCAACTCCAAGGTGCAGCTCACGCTGATTGACGCCGACGGCGAACCCGGCAAGCGTCTCTTGTACCCCAGCGGCGCCAACACCGAGCGCGCGGATCTGCTGCCCGACGGCTACCGGGTGCAAAAGGTCCTGCAGGTCGCCGGGCGCTCCTGGAGCGTGGTGGTGACTCCCAGGCCGGGGGTCTTCGAGGCGAACCACTATGCGAGCACCGCGATTCTGGTGCTTGGTTTGGTCATTTCCGTGTTGTGGTCGGCGTACCTGCGCCAGATGCTTGCGCGCCAGTCCGTCATCAAGCAGGCGATCGACGTGCGCACGCGCGACCTTCGCGAGGAGCGCAACTTCAGCAATGCCGTGTTCGGTTCGGCCGGCGCCATCATTTTGGTCGTCGATCGCGACGGGCGCGTCGTGCGTTTTAACAAGGCGGCCGAAACTTTCACCGGCTACGCCAGTGAAGAGGTCAAAGCGAGCCCGTTTTTCTGGGAGAACTTCCTTCTGCCCGATCGGCGCGCACGGGCGCGCGAGGCCTTTTTGCGGTTCGACGGCGAAGCCTCGTTGCGCCGCTTCGAGGAGTACTGGCAGAGCCGTTCGGGCGAACGCCGCCTGTTTGACTGGACGACTTCGGTACTGCTCGATGAGTACGGTGCGCCACAGTATCTCATCGCCATTGGCCTGGACATCACGACTCAGAAACGACTCGAGGAGACCGCCAAGCAGCAGGAGTCCTGGTTGCGCACCATCCTCGATCACTTGGGAGAGGGCGTCTACACGCTCGACGCGCGCGGCCGACTCAACTACATGAACGCCCAGGCCGAACGGATGCTCGGCTGGAACTCCGAGGAGCTTATCGGAAAGACGGTCCACAACATCATCCATCATCATCGCCCCGATGGCAGCCTGCTGCCCGCAGCCGAGTGCCCGATCTACCTGGCGATGCGCGAAAACCGCGTCTACCGCTCCCACGACGAAGTGTTCTTCTGCAAGGACGGCACGCGGCTTCCGGTCAAGGTCAGCGGCGCGCCGCTGGTGCTGGAGGCGGAACACACGGGCTCCGTGGTCCTGTTTTCGGACGTGCGCAACGAGCTGCTCTTGCAGCAGCGCCTGGTCAAGGCCAAGGAAGCGGCCGAGGAGGCCGATCGTCTGAAGACAGACTTTTTGTCGACCATGAGCCACGAGATGCGCACGCCGCTCAACGGCGTGATCGGCATGACCGATCTATTGCTCGAGACCTCGCTCGACGCCGAACAAGTCGAGTTCGTGCGCATCATCAAGACATCGGCCGACACCCTCGTCTCGACGATCAACGACATTCTCGATTTTTCCAAGATCGAAGCGGGCCGCCTGGAGTTGGAACAGACCGACTTTTCCTTGCGCCAGTTGGTCGAAAGCAGCGTCGACGTGCTCGCGGCCAAGGCAAAGGAGAAAAAGCTCACCCTGGCAAGTTTCATCGACCCGGCCCTGCCCGACCACCTGGTGGGCGATCCCCTGCGCATCCGCCAGGTGCTGCTCAACTTCGTGGCAAACGCCATCAAGTTCTCCGAGGAAGGGCAAATTCTTGCCGACGTCCGTGCGGAAACGGTCGAAGGTGGCCGCCCCTGCGTGAAGTTCAGCGTCGTGGACGATGGCATCGGAATTTCCGAGCAGGCCATGAGCCGCCTCTTCGAGCCTTTTTCCCAAGCCGACAGCTCCACCACGCGCAGGTACGGCGGCACCGGCCTGGGACTTGCGATCTGCAAGCGCCTGGTCGAGGCGATGGGAGGCCGCATCGGCGTGCAGAGCACGTCGGGAAGCGGCTCGACCTTTTGGGCATCGATCCCGATGCAACCGGGCGAGCAGCCCGCCGCGCAGCCGAGCATCCCGACACAGGGCCGCTGCGCCCTGATGGCCGGCGACAGTGCGACCAGCCAGAGCATCTGGCGGCGCTACTTCCAGGGCTGGGGTATGCGCTGCCAGTGCGCCGATGGTCTGGCGGGCATGCAAACGCAGCTCCAGGCTCTTGGCACCCGGCGAAGGCCCGATGTCTTGCTTCTGGTCGAGCCGCTGGCCGACGCGGCCGTGCAAGAGGCGGCGCTCGCGCTGCGCGAACAAGGCGTCCCCATCGTCTGCTGCCTGCAAGACACCAACAAGGAGCTCAAGGCACGCCTGCACGAGATGGGCATTGGGGTCATTCAGACCCCGATGAAGCAATCGTCCCTGCTCGCCGCCGTCTTGGCGGCGTGGTCCGCTGCGAGCCCAGCGGGCGCGCAGCCGCCCCGCCCGCAAGCCTTGGCGCTGGAGAACGAGGCGCCGCGTCCCGCGCCGCGGCGCATCCTCCTGGCCGAGGACAATCCAGTCAACCAGCGTGTCGCCGTCTTGATGCTCAGGCGCCTGGGCTACGAGGCCGACATCGCGGAAAACGGCGCGCAGGCCGTGCGCATGGCGACCGCGGGCGACTACGCCCTCGTGCTGATGGACTGTCAGATGCCCGAGATGGACGGCTTCGAGGCCACGGTCGCAATCCGCGTGCAAGAGATCGAAACCGGGCGCCACATTCCGATCATCGCAATGACGGCCAATGCCTTGCAAGGCGACCGCGAACAGTGTGTCGCCTCGGGAATGGATGACTACATCGCCAAGCCCATCGACATCGAGCGACTGCGCGAGGCGCTCACCATTTGGACACGGCTGCCGGAGGCCGACGCGGCGCCCTCGGCCGCCTCCCCGCCAGCCGCTCAGCGGACATCCTCAGACATGGACATGACACGCCTTACGGAAATGTTCGGCGACGATCGCACCGCACTGGTGGAGCTGCTCGGAGCCTTTCGTGAATCGTTGCACGACCTGCGCGAGCGCATCGGGCAGGAGGTGCACGGCCGCGGGACCAATGTGCGCAACCTCGCGCACGAGGTCAAGGGCATGGCATCCAATATGGGCGCCGCGCGCCTGGCCGAGCTCGCAGCGCGGGTCGAAGACGCGGCCCGCAAGGACGACTGGTCGACGATCGACAGCGGAGCGCAGGCCCTGGAGGGCGAAATCGCGCTGCTCGACGCGTTCGTCGACGGCTACATCAAGGGATAGTCCCATGCCGCACGTGATCGTGGTCGACGACAATGCAACGAACCTGACGCTGTTTCGCCATCTGCTGCTCAAGCTCGACGGCGTGACGGTGGACTGCTTCGAGGACCCCCTGCAGGCGATCGCGTGGTGCACCGAACACGAACCCGATCTGATTTTGTTGGATTACATGATGCCCCAGGTTGACGGCCTCGAAGTGATCCGTCGGCTGCGCACGGAGGCGGGCCGGACGGACATTCCGATCGTCATGGTGACCGCCGACACCGAGAGCGACGTGCGTCACCGGGCACTGGAGCTCGGTGCGCAGGATTTCTTGAATAAACCGGTCGACAAGATCGAACTGCGCGCCCGCGTGCGCAACCTGCTCGCACTGCGCAAGAGCCAGCGTCAGCTCTCGGATCGGGCGGCCTGGCTGGCCGAGGAAGTCAAGAAGGCCACACTCGAGATTGCCGCTCGCGAGAAGGAGGCGATTCTTCGGCTGTCCCGGGCGGCGGAATACCGAGACCCCGAAACCGGCGCGCACCTGCTACGCATGTCCAACTACGCGCACCAAATTGCCGCGCGCCTGGATTTGCCGCAGGCCGAACAGGAGTTGCTGCTGCAGGCGGCACCCATGCACGATGTGGGGAAAGTCGGGATCTCCGACCAGATTTTGCTTAAACCGGGCCGCCTGACGCCGGCGGAATTCGAAATCATGAAGCAGCACGCGGTCATCGGATACGAGATTTTGCGGGACTCGGCCTCGCCTCTGCTGCAGTGCGCTGCGACCGTGGCTCTCACGCATCATGAAAAATTCGACGGAAGCGGCTATCCCCGGGGTCTGGCAGGCGACGCCATTCCGCTGTGGGGACGTATCGTTGCCGTAGCCGACGTCTTCGACGCGCTCACCTCCGCTCGCCCCTACAAAAAACCCTGGACGCTCGACGAAGCCGCCGACTTTCTCCGCAAGGGCGCGGGCAACCATTTTGATCCGGTCTGCGTAGAGGCCTTTTTTGGCGGCTGGGCGCAGATTCTTTCGATCCGCGCGCGCTACGAGGACCCCGAAAAGCTCGAAACCGTCGACGAAGTGCCGGGCTGACACCCGGATTGCGACGCCACGGCGCGCACCGGCCGCGCACAAAACGGGCGCGGACAAAAGGGCGGATTGCGGGCGTTTTCCGGACGATGGCCCCGCGCCTGCGCCCCCGGCCGGGCGCTAAGATACGAGGGTGTAGCGCTATCTTGCAGCTTGCATCACGACCACCGCTGTAGTCATGACGCCGTCTTTGCTTACCCACGTCACCGGCATCGCTGCCCTAGGGCTGAGTCTTAACGGACTGATCAATCGCAACGACCAGACCTTGCGCCGCACCAGCAGTGCGGCGTCATTGCTTTGGACCTGCAACAACCTGCTCCTGGGCGCCACCTCCGCGGCCGCAATGAGTGCCTTGTCCGCAACCCGGACCACGGCAGCGGACCTGGTTCAATCGCGCGCCGCGCATGCGCGCCATTGGACCTGCGCCATCTTCGTGATCTTCGCGTTGGTGGCCTCGGCCGTCACCTGGCAGGGCTGGCCAACGCTGCTCACCGCCTCGGCCTCGATTGCCGTGAGCTTTGGCGTGTTCTACCTCTCCGGCGCGCAGCTTCGATTTGTCATGCTGGTGAGCGCCCTGCTCTGGACCTACAACGCCTGGCTCTTTCACTCCCCTGAGCAAATAACCGGCAACTCGCTCGGGATCGCAGCCGCCATGTACGGCGTCTGGAGAACACGCAACACGAATTCGTGATACGGTGGCGCTGCGCGCCGCTCGAACCCGACCGCCCGCGGGCGCAGGGATCTCGAGGCCCCGCGCGTTGCGCGGACCGCGACCCTACCCGCCCGCGGTCAGGCCAGCGGCAACGAGAAAGCCACACTGACCCTTCGGGATGAGTCCGGAACCCCTGGATCCGATTGCGGCGCTGCTCGAGGTGCTGCCTTGGTCGGCGCTCACCTGCCTCGTACTTTCGTGGACCACCGCTAAGAGACGGGTGCCTCCTCTCGGGCTGCGCTGGGGCTTGCTGCTGCTCCTGGTGTGGTTCGTCGTGTACGTCGTGTTTTTGTGCCTGCAGTATCTGCTCGGAGCTTCGGGACGCAGCGAAGTGGTTTTTCTTCTCCTGGGCACTCCGCTGGGCTACGGACTTGCGGATTTTTGCGTGCGCCGCTTCTGGGAGCGTGGCGCCCGCCGCTAGGCGAAAGTGCGGGCGAGCGCCGGCAGGCGATC
>Ga0187778_10002744_pt1 | contig 11951 bp, 10 predicted proteins | sample 1015_Q2_SP5_20_M_FD_132418 | JGI IMG/M metagenome (GOLD analysis project Ga0187778, IMG submission 132418) | Tropical peat soil microbial communities from peatlands in Department of Meta, Colombia - 1015_Q2_SP5_20_MG | ecosystem: Environmental > Terrestrial > Soil > Wetlands > Peat | place... | reverse complement strand
GGGCACGGGCGACACGTTGCCCAGGAACGCGCCGGTGCAGGTGCGTGGCGTCGGGGCCCTCAGCTCCGTCTCGGTGAGCTGGGACTTCACCTGCGGCCTCGGCTCCGGCAAGGTCTACTGCTGGGGCTTCATCCCGCTGGTCGCGAACGTCGGCGACGGCGGGCTGAGTTACATGACGCCCACGCTCATCGGGATGAGCAAGGCGGCGCAGGCGCTCGGCGTCTCGCAGACGACGGCCTGCGCGTCCACCGCGGGGTTCAAGCTCCTCTGCTGGGGCTTCGTCGGCGCGGGCCCGAGGCCCGACAACTCCAGCATCGTGGTGGATCACCCGGTGCCGGTGGGCACCGCGGTGCCGCTGGTCTCCTTCGTCACCGGCAGTCCCTATCCGTGCGGCGTCTCGGCCGACGGCACCGCGTGGTGCTACGCGTACGCGGACTCGGGCACGCCGGCCGCGGGCGACACCGTCCGCTACCTGCCGCAGCGCATCGCGCTGTACTGACGGCCGCCGCCGTCCCCGGGACGGGTGGTCCACCCGCCCCGGGGCGGGGCGGCGTCCTCGCCGTCTCCCTCGTTGTGTCGTCATCCGCGTCGTCGCACTATTAGGCGGCGTCGCCCTGCCGCCTCGTTCCCGGAGGGCGGGCGTGCACCGGCGGACGACGACGAGGAGGCCATGAGCACGAAGCCGGACAGCTCCGTGAAGGCCCGCCCGGTGCCGGGCGCCGGCGCCGCCGCGCTCTTCTCGCTCGAGGGCAAACGCGCGCTGGTGACGGGCGCGAGCCGCGGGCTCGGCCGCGCCATGGCCGAGGCGCTGGCGTCGGCGGGCGCGGACGTCGTCTGCGCGTCGGCGCGCCCCGGCGGGGCCGACGAGACGGCCGCGGCCGTCGCTCGAGCGGGCCGCCGCGCCTGGACCGTCGCCGCCGACCTGGCCGACCGCGCGGCCGTGCTCGCCATGGCGGAGGAAGCGGAGGGCCTGGCGGGCGCCATCGATGTCCTGGTCAACAACGCCGGCACGATCCGGCGGCATCCCGCCGCCGAGTACCCGGCCGCCGACTGGGACGTGGTGCTGCGCACCGACCTCGACGCGGTCTTCCTGCTGTCGCAGCGGCTCGGTGCCGCGATGGTGCGACGCGGCGCCGGCAAGATCGTGAACGTCGCGTCCCTGCTGTCGTTCAGCGGCGGCGTCACCATCGCCGCGTACACGGCGGCCAAGCACGCCGTCGCCGGTCTCACCAAGGCCCTCGCCAACGAGTGGGCCGGTCGCAACGTGCAGGTGAACGCGATCGCGCCCGGCTACTTCCGCACCGACAACACCCGCGCCCTGCAGGACGACCCCGCGCGCTTCGCGGAGATCTCCGCCCGCATTCCGGCCGGCCGCTGGGGCGAGCCGCGGGACCTGGCGGGCTCGGTTGTCTTCCTGGCGTCACGGGCCAGCGACTACGTGAACGGCCACGTGCTGGTGGTGGACGGCGGCTGGATGGCCCGGTGACGCACACGCGAGGGAAGGGAATTCCGACGTGACCATGCACTACGTGCCCTCGCCGGCCGAGGCCCGGCGCATGACCGCGGCCGAGCTGCGCGCGGCGTTCCTGGTGCAGGACCTGTTCGCCGCGGGCGAGGCGACGATCCGCTTCTTCGACCTGGACCGCGTCGCCCTGGGCGGCGTGGTGCCGACGCGCGCGCCCATCCCGCTGCCGAACCCGCCGGAGCTGGCCGCGGCGTTCTTCCTCGAGCGGCGCGAGCTGGGCGTCGTGAACGTCGGGGGCGCCGGCAGCGTGCGGGTGGACGGCGCGGCGCACCGGCTCGGCAACCGGGACGGGCTGTTCGTGGGGCGGGGCGGCCGCGAGGTCGTGTTCGCGAGCGATGCGCCCGCGGAGCCGGCGCGCTTCTACCTGGTGAGCTACCCCGCGCAGGCCGCGTATCCCACGGCGCGCGTCGCGCCGGCGGACGCGGAGACCGTCGCGCTCGGCGGCCAGGACGGCGCCAACCGGCGGGTCCTGCGGCGCTACTTCCATCCGGACGGCGTGCGCACCGCGCAGCTGGTGATGGGCGTGACCGACGTCGAGGCCGGCAGCGTGTGGAACACCATGCCCGCGCACACCCACGCGCGGCGCACCGAGGTCTACCTCTACTTCGACCTCCCGGCCGACGGCTTCGTCGTCCACCTGATGGGGGAGCCGGCGGAGACGCGGCACCTGATCGTGCGCGAGGGCGAGGCCGTGCTGTCGCCCGGCTGGTCGATTCACGCTGGCGTGGGGACCGGGCGCTACCGCTTCTGCTGGGCGATGGGCGGCGAGAACCAGGCGTTCGGCGACATGCAGGGCGTCGCGCCGGACGAGCTGCGCTGATGGCCCGGCTCCGCGCGGCGTGGGCCGGCCGGGCGGCAGTGTTGTTGGCCGCCGCGGCCGGAGCGTACCCGCTCATGGGCCAGGACCTGGCGGGCCAGGCCGCGCCGCGGGTGGTCGTGCGGGCCGAGAACCCGCTGGCGCTCGCGCGCCCGGACGAGATGCTTGAGCTCCCGTGGGCCCAGCTGAGCCGGCGCCTGCCGGGTTTGGACCCGGCGCGCGTGCGGGCGCTGGACGCGGTGACGGGTGCCGAGCTGCCGGTGCAGGCCGTCGACAGCGACGGCGACGGCCGGACGGATCAGCTGCTGGTGCTGGCGGATTTCGCGCCGAGCCAGGTGCGGCGGATCGTCGTCGAGGCCGCGGCGCCGGCGACCCCGGTGCGGCCGCGCGCCTACGCCCGCCACATCGAGCAGCGGGACGACATCGCCTGGGAGAGCGATCGCATCGCCTATCGCATCTACGGGCAGGGCCTGTGGCGGCAGGAGAATCTCCACAGCAGTGGCATCGACGTGTGGGTCAAGCGGACCCGCGACCTGATCGTCGACCGCTGGTACGCCAAGGGCCACGACTCGTACCACACGGATACGGGCGAGGGCGCCGACTTCTACACGGTCGGAGCGTCGCTGGGCGCGGGCGGCGACGGGATCTGGCGGGACGGCCGCCTCTACCGCGCGGAGAACTTCCGCACCTGGCGGATCCTCGCCACGGGACCGCTGCGGGCGATCTTCGAGCTGAGCTACGACCCGTTCGACGCGGGCGGCCTCCGGGTGTCCGAGGTCCGGCGGTTCGTCATGGACGCCGGGCAGAACCTGTTCCGGGTGGAGACCACGTTCCGCACCGACTCGGCCGATCGCGCGGCGCCGCTGACCTACGCGGTCGGCTTCGTGAAGCACGCCGAGGGCCAGGTGGCCTCCACCCGCTGGGCGGCGGGCCGTCGCGCGTGGGTCGCCACCTGGCAGCCGGTGGAGCCGGCCAACGGCGGCCACGGCGAGCTGGGGCTCGGCGCGCTGCTCGACCGCGCCTCGCTGCTCGGCCTGCAGGAGACGGACGACCACATCCTCGCCCTCGCGACGGCGCGTCCCGGCCAGCCGGCGGAGCGCTACGTCGGCGCGGGCTGGACGGCGAGCGGCGACTTCGCCGACGTCCGCGACTGGTGGCGCGCGCTGGACACGCTGGCCGAGCGGCTGGCGTCGCCGATCGTGGTCACCGTGCTCGACGGCCCGCCCGAGGCTCCGCGCTGAGCCACGGCGTCCGCCGGCACGGGGATCACGCGAAGGGGCCGCGAGCGATCGCGGCCCCTTCGGATTCCCGGGGGCGTCGCCGTGCCGCTCACCCGCCCCGTCTCGTCGCCCGCTCCCAGTTCACGAACAGGAAGCCGCCGGGTGCGTCGAGCCCGGGCTGGCCCGGCGCGGGCGTGACCTGGAGCTGCAGCTCGCGGATCGGGTTCTTCGAGCAGTCCCAGCACTGGAGCGCGAAGGTCCCGTCCCGCCGGGTCTGCGACAGCAGCATCACGTGCACCATCGCGCGGTCGGTCGCGAGCGAGTCGTTCCGCCACAGGTGCGCCCAGGCCCACAGCGCCACCGCGCTCCGGATCGTCGGGACGAGCGGCGTGTGTACGCCCGTGGCGCCGTGGTAGTAGAGCCCCATGATGACGCCGCCGAACCGCGGGTTGTCCGGGATGTCGCGGGTTTGCACGCTGTCCAGCACCAGCCGCCACCGCGCGCCGTCCCGGGTCGTGATCTCGGCCGTGCCCTCGACGGAATCGCGGGTCGGGCCGAAGTCCCACGCCCTGAGGCTGATCGTCCCGGCGATGCGCGCGACGCTGTCGGAGTACGGGCCGAGCTGCGCCTTGTGCTCGAGGTCCGCGCGCTGGTCGTCGGGACGCGACCGGATCACGGCGGCGGCGCTGTCGGCGAACGGAAAGGGCCCCGGCAGGATCTGCACGACCGGCCCGCCTCCCGTGACCGAGATGGTCTTCACGGCCGGAGCCGAAGGCTGCGGGTCGTGGTCCGGGTTCGCTGCGGGCGCCGCGTCGACCGCGGAGCCGCCGGCGGCGGACCGGCCCGCGGCCGCTCCGCTCGTCACGACGAGCCGCGCCACCATCCCGAGCTTCTTGTGCGAGTCCACGCCCACCGGGCAGTACACCTCGTAGCGGCCCGGACGCAGCGTCACGGTGAGGGTCGCGGACTGCCCGGGCTGGATGAGCGGCGTCTCCTTCTCGATGCCGCGGCCCTCCACCTCGAAGCCGTGGGGGATCGTCCCCGCGTTGCTGACGTTGAAGGTGACGGTGCCGGCGGGCAGCGATGCGCTCGCCAGCTCCACCTTCCACTCCGACAGCCGCACGTCCGAGGTGGCCTGTGCGGTCGCGGGGCGGGGAAGCGCCGCGAAGGCGGCGATGGCGGCGGCGGCAATCTGCGGTCTCATGGGTCGTCTCCGTCGTTCGGGTGACGGCGCGCGACCGGCCGGAGGATTCCGGCCGCGGTCGGGCGATCGTCGGGGCGACGGATAGACCCGCGTTGGACCGCGGATATTCCCGCCGGGTATCTTGTGCCGTCCCGGGAATAAACCCGCCGCGGCCGGAGTCCCTGTCTCCGGCCGTGTGCGCACGACACGAGGCGACGGTTGGGGCCAACGGAGCTGGCGCGGTTCGAGGAGCTGCTGCTGCCGCACCTGGACGACGCGTACTCGCTGGCGCGCTACCTGGTGCGCGACGAGCACGACGCGCAGGACGTCGTGCAGGAGGCGTACCTCCGTGCGCTGCGGCACTTCGGCACGCTGCGGGGCAGCGACGGGCGTGCCTGGCTGCTGGCGATCGTCGGGAACTGCGCGCGCACCTGGCGGCGGGGCCGCCGCGCCGACGCGGTCACGACGGAGTTCGACGAGGAGCTGCACGGCGGAGAGGCCGGCGACGCCGAGGCCGGGCTCCGGCAGGGCGAGGCCCGGGCGCAGCTGCACCGGGCGCTGGACCGGCTGCCGGCGGAGTTCCGCGAGGCACTCGTGCTCCGGGAGCTGCACGGGCTGTCGTACCGCGAGATCGCGGAGGTCACCGGCTGCCCGATCGGCACCGTGATGTCGCGGCTGGCGCGCGGCCGGCAGAGGCTGCTGGAGGCGCTGGGGCCGGGCGAGAGGGAGGCTGGCTGACGTGAACTGCCGGGACGTGGAAGCGCGGATCGGCGCCTACCTGGACCGCGAGCTGGCGGCCGCGGAGGCGGCCGACGTCGCCGCGCACCTCCAGGGCTGCACGGCGTGCGGCGCGCTGCTGGACCGCCACCGCGCGCTGGGCGCGGCGGTGCGCGAGGCATTCCCGCCGCTCCGCGCACCCGACGTGCTGCGGATGCGCGTGCGCGACGCCGTGCGCGCCGCGGCGCCGCGCGCGGGCGCGGACCGGCCCGCCTGGTGGCGCCCGCTCACCGTCGCCGCCGCGGTCGTGCTGGTCGTGGCCGGCACCTGGAGGATCGCCTCGGACCGCGCCGCCGCGACCGTCGTCTCCGAGGAAGTGCTCGCGGCGCACGTCCGGTCGCTGATGCCCGGGCATCTCACCGACGTCGCCTCGACCGACCAGCATACGGTGAAGCCCTGGTTCGACGGGCGGGTGGACTTCTCGCCGCCCGTGACCGACGAGGCGGCCGCCGGCTTCCCGCTCCTGGGCGGGCGGCTGGATTACGTGGCCGGGCAGACCGCGGCGGCGCTCGTCTACGGGCGTCGCCTGCACCGCATCAACCTGTTCGTGTGGCCGGAGCGCGGCGGAGCCGAGGGAAGCGCGCACGACGAGAGGAACGGCTACTTCCTCGAGCACTGGACGTCGGGCGGGATGAGCTACTGGGCCGTGTCGGACCTGAACCGGGCCGAGCTGCAGAGCTTCGTCCGGCTGCTCCAGGCGGCCGGGACGCCGGCGCCGGGACGCTGACGGAACGGGGCGCCGTGTGGCGCCCCGTCGTCGTCGGTCGCGCGGCCGCCAGCGCCGATGGCCGCTAGCCGCGGGCCCCCACCATCAGGTCGGCGGGTCCGGGCAGGCGGATGCGGCGCACGTCGCCGAGACCGGCGGCCGCGAGCCAGGAGGCGTACTCGGCTTCGGTGTAGGTGCTCCCCGCGTCCGTCCCCACCAGCATGTTGATGGCGAACAGCACGGCCTGCCGCGGCTTGGTGCGCTCGGGCTCGAGAATGAAGTCCTGCACGACCACGCGGCCGCCGGGGGCGAGGGCCTTCGCCGCGCGAGCGAGCAGGTCGCGGTTGCCGTCCGGGCCGAGCATGTGGCAGACGGCCGAGAGGAAGACGAGGTCGTAGTCCCTGCCGAAGTCGTCCCGGCGCAGGTCGCCCGGCCTGGTGGTGACGCGGTCCGAGAGGCCGGCGACGGCCACGTGGCTCTCGGTGATCGGGAGCACGGTCGGCAGGTCGAGCACCACCGCGGTGAGGGCCGGGTTCGCGCGGGCGAACGCGATCGAGTACGCGCCCGAGCCGCCGCCCACGTCCAGCATCCGCTGCACTCCGCCGGCGCCCACCGCCTCCACGACCGTCGGGGCGCGCGCGGCAGCGTTACGGTGCATCGCCGCGATGAAGGGCACGGTCCAGTCGTCGTCCCGCGCGCGCATCTCGGTCCGGAGCGACACGTGGCCCTCGCGCACCGCCTCGGTGAGCGACGACCAGGTGGTCCACAGGCTCAGGTTGTGCCGCAGCGCGTCGCGCGCGTCGTCGGGCGAGCCGGCCGCGAGGAACCGCGCGGCGAGCGGCGTGTTGACGTAGCAGTCGCCCTTGAGCTGGAGCGCGTCGAGCGCGACCAGGGCGTTCAGCAGCAGCTCCGTCGCGCGCCGGTCGGTCCGGCAGCGCCGCGCCACCTCGGCGCCCGTCGCGCCGCCGCCCGCGGCCGTGAACACGTCGAGCTCGACGGCCGTCAGCAGGATGCGGCTCTCCTGGTAGCCGCGGATCATGGCGGTCAGCTCGTCGGGCACCGCGCCCGACGCGTCGCGCGCCTTCGCCGCCGCGAGGAACCTGGCGCGGTTCCGCTGAATCTCGGCCTTCACCGCGGGCTCGTCGCGGGCGGCGAGCCGTGCCACCGGGCGGCCAGCCACGAAGTGCTCCGCCACGATCTCGGGCACGTCCCCGGGCTGCACGCCCGAGTACCAGGTGCCGTCCGGGTACACCACCAGGTTCGGCCCCCGGTCGCACAGGCCGAGCGAGCCGGTGGTGGTGAGCTGCACGGTGTCGGCGAGCCCCCGCGCCGCCACTTCGCGCCGCAGGGCATCGAGCACCGCCGCGGAGCCGTTGGCCGAGCAGCAGGGCTGCCCGTCCGGCTTCTTCTGGTCGCAGGCGAGGACGTGATACCGGAACGGTTGCATCGCTACCGCCCCGGCGCGCTGCGGCGGGCCGTGGTGCGCATCGTCAGTCCGCCGCCTGCGCGGTCTGGCGCCCGCCGCCCGAGACGTACCGTCCGATCATGATCTTGCTGATCTCCTCGCGCTGGATCTGGTTGGTGCCCTCGTAGATCTGGGTGATCTTGGCGTCGCGCATGTACTTCTCGATCGGGTAGTCGCGCATGTAGCCGTAGCCGCCGAACACCTGCACGGCGTCGATCGTGACCTGCACCGCGACGTCGGCGGCGAACAGCTTGCTCATCGCCGAGTAGATCGTCGGCCGCTCCCTGGGCTGGGAGTCGATGTACTTGGCCGTGGCGTAGATCAGCGCGCGCGCGGCCTCGACCCTGGTCGCCATGTCGGCGAGGCTGAACCGCAGGCCCTGGAAGGCGGACACCGGCGAGCCGAACTGGCGCCGCGTGCACGCGTACGCGACCGCGAGGTCGAGCGCGCCCTGCGCGATGCCGAGCGCCTGCGCGCCCACGCCGGGCCGCGAGGCGTCGAAGGTGCGCATCGCCGTGATGAACCCGGTGCCCTCGCGGCCGATGAGGTTCGCCGCGGGCACCCGGCAGTCCTGGAAGATCAGCTCCCGCGTCGCGGAGGCGCGGATGCCCATCTTGTCCTCCTTCTTCCCGAACCCGAATCCCGGCGTGCCCTTCTCGACCACGATGGCGCTGGCGCCGCGCGGCCCCTTGGACGGGTTGGTGAGGGCGATCACGGTGTAGACCTCGGCCTCGCCGCCGTTGGTGATCCACTGCTTGGTGCCGTTCAGCACGTAGTGGTCGCCGTCCCGGATCGCGGTGGTGCGGATGCCGCCCGCGTCGGAGCCCGCGTCGGGCTCCGTGAGCGCGAACGCCGCGAGCCGCCGGCCCGCCGCGATGTCGGGGAGGAACCGCCGCTTCAGCTCGTCGCCGCCCGAGAGCAGGATCGGCATCGTGCCGAGCGCCGTGCCGGCGAGCGCGAGCGCGATGCCGCCGCACGCCTTCGACAGCTCCTCGGTCACCAGCACCAGGTTCGTGGTGGGCGTGCCGTTCGCGATCCCCTCGTACTCCTCGGGGATGAACGTCCGGAACAGGTCCGCGCCCGCCAGCGTCTTCACGACCGGCCACGGGAACTCGCCCGTGCGGTCGTACTCGGCCGCGACCGGGCGGATCTCCTTCTCGGCGATCTCCCGCGCGAGATCGCGGATCGCCTGCTGGTCCTCGGTGAAGCCGTAGTCCATCATCGGCGTCTCCCCCCGCCTCAGGCGTCCGCGCGCATGCGGGCGCGGGTCGCGCGAGCGGCCGGATCGGCCCACAGCACCGGCCGCTGCACCCACACCTTGCCGTCGTCGAACACGAACCGCAGCTGCTGCTCGGGCACGATCGAGGCGAACGAGCTGACCTGGACGTCGCCGACCAGCGTGCCCGCCTTCGCCAGCTGCTGCAGCCGCTCGACCAGCAGCAGCACGTCCACGTTGAGGTCGCGCACCGAAGCCGTCACGCGGCCCGCCGCGCGGTCCGCTTTCACCACCAGGTCGCCCTCGGGGTAGAGGCCCTCGTAGCCGTCGGCGAGCGCTCCCAGCTCGCGGGCCGCGCGCGCCGGATCGGCGCACTCGAACCGGACCGCGCCGTTGAGTCGCTGCACGCGCGGCTCGACCATCTCGACCTTCGCGCCCTTCCACAGCTGCGGCTTCGCCTTCGCGTAGTCGGGGTGCGCCCACTCGATCCGCAGCGCGCCGCCCGGCTCCACCCGCAGCCGCACCAGCTGCGCGTCGGCCTCGGTGTGCACGAACAGGTCGCCGCCCGGGATCGCGCCCTGCGCCGCCTCCGGAATCTCGCTCAGCATCCGCACCAGCTCGCCCGCGATCGTCGGCAGGCACGGGCCGGCCGACGGCTGGATGTGACGCACCACGATCGTGCCCAGGACCGGGTCGAACTCGAGCCACTCGCCCGGCAGCGCGCCCAGCCGCCGCTGTACCGACTCGGGCAGCTCGCCCAGCGCCACCCGTCCGTAGCATCCCGCGTCGTAGAACATGACAAATCCCCCTGTCGCTGTCGGGATTCGGGCCCTAATGAAGCACCCGTCGCGATCCGCTCTTCGGAGGCTGGCGACGGGCAGAAGCCCCTGGCCGACTGGCCCTCCAAGTCGCAAATTCCGGGCCGTTCTTGACCCGAAAGGCCTCCATGTCCCGGTCCGACCCGCATTCCTGCTTCGATTCCGCCCAGCCGCGCACCCGCCATCTCGACCTCGACGTCGCGGTGGATTTCGACCGGAAGCGGGTGGCGGGGCAGGTCACGCTGACGCTGGAGCGGGCGTCCTCCGGCCCGTTCGACCTCGACACCAAGGGCCTGGTGATCGCGTCGGTCCGCACCGACGGCGGCCGGCCCATCGCCTACGAGGCGGGCCCGGAGGAGCCGATCCTGGGCAGCCGGCTCCGGCTGACGCTGCCGCCCGGCACGGAGAAGGTGGTCATCGCCTACGAGACGGGGCCCGACGCGATCGGGCTGCAGTGGCTCGCGCCGGAGCAGACCGCGGGGCGCAAGCACCCGTTCATGTTCACGCAGTTCCAGCCGATCCACGCGCGCACGATGATCCCGTGCCAGGACACGCCGATGGTGCGGGTCACCTACGACGCCGCGATCACGGTGCCGGAGGCGCTCACCGCCGTGATGTCGGCGGGCCCGGTGGGCGAGCCGGTGGACTCGGAGCCCGGGATGCGGACGGTGCGGTTCGCGATGCCGCAGGCCATCCCCTCGTATCTCGTCGCGCTGGCGGTGGGCGACCTCACGGCGCGCGACCTGGGCAGGCGCGCGCGGGTGTGGGCGGAGCCGGCGACGGTGGAGGCCGCCGCGTGGGAGTTCGCCGGGGTGGAGCAGATGATCGCCACCGCGGAGGCGATGTTCGGTCCCTACGAGTGGGACCGGTACGACATGCTGGTGCTGCCCCCGTCGTTCCCCTACGGCGGGATGGAGAACCCGCGCCTGACCTTCCTCACGCCGACGCTGCTGGCGGGCGACCGCTCGCTGGTGGACGTGGTGTGCCACGAGCTGGCGCACTCGTGGACGGGCAACCTGGTGACCAACGCCACCATGGACCACTTCTGGCTGAACGAGGGGTTCACGGTGTGGGCGGAGCGGCGGATCCTGGAGGCGCTGCACGGCGAGGCGGCGGCCGCGGTGAGCTGGGCGATCGGCCGGACGGCGCTGCTGGAGTCGGTGCAGCGGTTCGGGGACGACTCGCCGTTCACGGTGCTGCGCACGCAGCTCGAGGGCGTCGACCCCGACGACGTGTACTCGTCGGTGCCCTACGAGAAGGGATCGCTGTTCGTGGCGCTGCTCGAGCGGACGGTGGGCCGGCCGGCGTTCGACCGGTTCATCCGGGCGTACATCCAGCGGTTCCACTTCACGTCGGTGACGACCGAGCAGCTCATGGCGTTCGTCGAGCAGCAGCTGCCGGGGGTGGCCGCGAAGGTCGGCGCGGACGAGTGGCTCAACCGGCCCGGCGTGCCGGCCAACGCCCCGGTGTTCCGCTCGGCGCCGCTGGAGGCGATCGTCGCGCTGGCCGAGGGCTGGGCGAAGGGCGACCGGCCCGCGGCGGCGCAGCTGGCGCAGTGGAGCCCCAGCGAGCTGCTGGTCTACCTGCAGCACCTGCCGCGGGAGCTGGACGAGGGGTCGTGCCGCTGGCTCGACGCGGAGCTCAAGCTCACCGGGCGCGGCAACTACGAGATCCTGGTCGAGTGGCTCACCATCGCGGCCGGGTCCGACTACGAGCCGGTGTTCGGCCGGGCACGGGACGTGCTGATGAAGGTCGGCCGGATGAAGTACCTGCGTCCGCTGTACGGCGCCCTGGGCCGGCACCCGCGCACCCGCGCGCTGGCCCGGGAGATCTTCGCCACGGCGGCGCCCACCTACCACGCGCTGTCCCGCCGCGTGGTCGAATCGGTGATGGAGAAATACGATGGCTGACGACGCCCGTCTCCCCGAGAACGCGTTCCGCGAGCTGCAGCCCGGCGAGCGGTACGCGCCCGTGGTGCCCCCCACCGAGGCCGTGCCGGAGGTCACGACCCGCTCGATCGTGCAGGGGTTCTTCTGGTCGATCGTCTTCTCGGCGGCCGCCACCTACATCGCGCTGAAGCTGGGGCAGGGCATCGAGTCGGCGATCCCGATCTCGATCCTGGCGGTGGGCTTCTCGGTGTTCGCGGTCAAGTTCCTCCAGTCGCGCGCTTCGAGCCTGCTGGAGAACGTGAACGTGCTGGCGATCGGCGCCACGTCGGGCATCG
>Ga0187778_10002742_pt1 | contig 11952 bp, 9 predicted proteins | sample 1015_Q2_SP5_20_M_FD_132418 | JGI IMG/M metagenome (GOLD analysis project Ga0187778, IMG submission 132418) | Tropical peat soil microbial communities from peatlands in Department of Meta, Colombia - 1015_Q2_SP5_20_MG | ecosystem: Environmental > Terrestrial > Soil > Wetlands > Peat | place... | reverse complement strand
TCCACGGGCAAGTCCCTGGCTCCTGTCGCGAGCAAGTCAACCCAGCCTTCCGACGTCAAGGCCATCGAGAAGAAACCCCGCGAAATGATAGACGTTAGAACACGACGAAGTGTTAACACACCCTTTTGAACGGGCTACGATCGCGCCAGCCCCACCCCCTGAAGACCAAACCACCTGCGGGGCACCCAAGCCAACACCAGCGCCCAGAATTATCTGGGCGGCATGACGGGGAGCACCAGCGCCGAAGGATGTTGTGCGTCGTGAAGAATGGTATTGGTGGCGACGACAAAGGTGCGCGCGGACTTGACGTCTTCGCCCGTATTGAGGTTGCGATCGAAGCGCGGAAAATTGCTGCTGGAAATCTCCAGGCGCAGCCAGTGGCCGCGTAGAAAAACGTTGCTCGTGGCCCAGAGATCGAGGGAAATTTCGTAAATCTGCTCCGGGTTGATCAACTCGGCATGCTCCGAGGAGGCGCGGTAGCGCATACGAAGAATGCCTTCTGTGAGATTTTGGGCGTACCCGCTGGGTGCGACGTCCACCAGTTTCGCGGTGAAGTCGGTATCCACGGCCGAGGATTTTACAAACAGAGCAGCGGTGACGGGTCCGGTAACTTCCAAATCACGTTCGAGAGGGCCGGTGGAGTATACGAGCACGTCGTCGCGATTCTCTACCGAACGCTGGTCGCGTGGGCCTGCCGGCAGGTGTTTGGCATCGCAGCAGAGAGGACCGCCGACGGTGGACACGGGATTGGCGGGATTGTAAACGTAGGAATCGGAGGGCTCGGACTTGGGCTCGGAAGTGGAGAGTGAACCGTCCCCCCGGAGCGAATTGGCTTTACCGTTGGAGTGCAGAAAATATTTGGTAGACTGGGCTTGCGGTGGCGGCCAATCGTCTTGCTGACGATACTCGTTGGCGCCCATAACAAAAAGCTTAACCCGCTTGTCCGTGGCAAATTCGTTGCGCGCGCCTTTACAGAGAAAATCGTACCAATCGAGGATCACGTCGGTGTAGGTATTCTCCGTGGCATGGGGACCGAAATCGAGGTCGCCAATGCGGCGACCGAAACCGGCGTGACCGCCAATTGCGATCAGCAAATGCTGCCCGGCGCGCGCCGCCTCGCTGGCCGCGTGGATCCTGGCGCCTACATAGTTGCGCAGGGTGCCGGCGTTAAAGATGTCATACCAGGCACCGACCTGGAGCATGGGGACGGCAATCTTCGAAAAGTGTTCTTCGATGGACCACTGCTTCCAGTAATCGTCGTAATCGGGGTGCGACAGCCAGTCGAGGTAGTAAGGAGCCAGAGCGGCAGTAAGCTGGGAATCAGCGGGCAACTGACCGAAGTTGAAGACGGAATAGTTGGCGAGCGGAAGCGTGGGCGCGCCGACCAGAGCATTGGTGTTTTCCTCGGTCCGCCGCTGGAGGGTGTTCTGCGCCAGCTCCGATGTCCAGCTCTGATCAAACCATTGTTGGAAAGCGCCCCCCTGATAGGTCCAATTTTCGTGGTAATTGCTGGCGGTCATGCTGGGTGCGATCCCGACTAAGTGCGGAGGCTGGGCAATGGCGGCGAGCATCTGCGTCGCTCCCACATACGAGGCTCCGATCATGCCGACCTTGCCATCGGAATAGGGGAGCATGGCCGCCCATTCGATCGAATCGTAACCGTCGGCCTGTTCGTGCTTGAAGGGATACCACTCCCCCTCCGAAGCGTACCGACCGCGAACGTCCTGCAGGATGACGACGTAGCCTCGGGGAACCATCTCCCCGAAGACGGGGGAGACAGCCCAGCTGGCCCGTTTGTCGTAGGGAGTGCGCATAAGGATGACCGGGAACTTGCCCGAGGACTTGGGGCGATAAATATCGGCGTAGAGGGTTATGTTGTCGCGCGTTTTCATCGGGACGTCGTGTTCAATGATGATGTCACGGGAAATCGAAGCTGGTGCAGCTTGCGCGGCCAACGACGGCCGCCAGCCGATCCCCATGCTCGCGAGGGCGAATCCCAGGGCGATTGTCGAGAGCGACTTCGCACGACTCGTTTTCATGCGTTAAGCCTCCTGGTGCGAGGCGCAGGGAGAAGCGCCGCGTGCAGCCGACGCAATTATTTTTCATTTCGCGCAGCCGCGCAAGGAGGAGGCGAAACCGTTGCGAGAGAAAAACATGGAAACGGGGCATGGTCGTGATCGAAAGGCAGGCTCTCACATCAGCCATATGGCATCGACATCGACAATGATTTGGTTTCGAGGGATCTTCTGCTGTGCCGCATGCGTGAGCATAGCGCGCAGCAAGCGGTTGAGGTCTTCGCGGCTCGCCGATTTCAGGACAAAGTGGTATCGATAGTCCTGTTTCAATCGCAGGATGGGTGCGGCGGCAGGTCCCAACACCCGAATGTCTTCATGCGGCATCTTTTCGAACCACTGTCCCAACCGGCCCGACCAGCCTAGCACCTCATCCAACTTGGGGCTGCGAAGCAAAACATTGGCCAGTGCAGTGTACGGGGGATAATGCATCCAGCGGCGGAAGGCAAGTTCTTTGTCATAAAACCCAGTGAAGTCGTGTCTTGCCGCGTATTGCACTGCGTAATGGTCCGGGAAGTAGGTCTGCAGAATTACCTTCCCGGGTTTCTCCCCGCGTCCGGCACGGCCAGCCACCTGCGTGAGTAGCTGGAATGTGCGTTCTGCGCCGCGGAAGTCCGGCAAGCCCAACGCGCTATCGGCGCCGACCACCCCTACCAGCGTAACCCCGTGAATATCGTGCCCTTTGGCAATCATCTGCGTCCCTACCAATAGGTCCAGTTCACCGGCGTTGAGCGCGTTTAAGATACGCTCAAAGTCGTCGCGTCCGCGCACCGTGTCCCGGTCAAGCCGTCCGATGCGTGCCTGGGGAAACATCCCATGGAGCAGCTCTTCCAACTTCTCCGAGCCGGTTCCCAGGAAATACACGTACTCGCTGCCACATTCGCTGCAATGCTTGGGCACCGGCGCACGGAATCCGCAGTAATGACATACCATGCGGTGGCTGCGCTTATGGTGGGTCATCGCAATGGCACAATCTCGGCATTCCAGATGGTGGCCACACGCCCGGCATAGGACCAACGGGGAATATCCGCGCCGATTCAGCAAAACCATGACTTGCTCCTCCCGCGCCAGCCTTAGCCGGATTTCTTCCGCCAGGGCTCGAGAAAGCACCTGTTCTTTCCCGGTTTGCTGAAATTCCTGGCGCATGTCGACAATGTCGACCTCGGGCAGGGGCCGCTGTTCGATCCGATCCGGCAGCGCGAGCAGCTCATACTTGCTCTTGGTGGCGTTGAAGTAGGTTTCCAAGCACGGGGTTGCCGAGCCCAACACCACGACCGCCTCCGCCATTTTGGCGCGCATCACCGCTACATCACGGGCGTGATACCGCGGCATTTCCTCCTGCTTGTACGAGGCGTCCTGCTCTTCATCGACGATGACCAAGGCCAAATGGGAGACGGGCGCGAAGACCGCGGAGCGCGTGCCCACGACAACCCGAGCGTCACCTCGGCGGATGCGGTGCCATTGCTCGGCGCGCTCGCGATCGGTTAAGGCCGAGTGCAGAATGGCGACCTCGTCGGCGAAGGCTTGTTGTAAGTCCGCTGCCACTGCCGGGGTTAGACCGATTTCCGGGACCAGCAGGATCACCGATTTGCCTCGGTCGAGCACCGAACGCATCGCTGCCAGGTATACCGCGGTTTTGCCGGATCCGGTTACGCCGTGCACCAGGAGAGTGGAATACTTGGCCGCCTCGACCCGCCCTTGAATCGCACACAGGGCCGCTTGCTGCGCAGGGTTGAACTCCAAGGTCACGGGCGAGGGCCGAGCCGGAAGGGTGGAGACAACAAATTTCGCGGGTTCTTCCACAATTTGAATCATTCCGCGCTTGACCAGAGTGCCGAGTGTGCCGCGTGGGATATCCAAACCGAGCTCATCGAGTCGGATCTTCCCCCCGGCTCGGGTGAGGCTATCTAGCAGCAAACCTTGATTGCGATTCACCTTCCCGTCTACCTGGTTGAGTACCGCCACCTTTACCAGACGAGCCGCATCGTGAGACTGCGATTGATCTTCACGCACGATCCACTGCTTGCGAACCATCCCGGCCAGCAGCGCTGGCGAAGCTGCCGTGGCCACGCGCACACTTTCCGCCCGCGCGCTCTCCCGCTGGGCCAGATAATCGAGCACCCGAAATTCGTTTAGCTGCTCTTCCCCGTTGCGGTGCGATCGATTGGGCGACCCAGCCCTGCTTGCGAGGTGCAGCGCCAACTGTCCCTTTTCGGTGATGCGGTACAGGATGGTGCGTTTGAACTCTGCGCTCAGAGGCAGCATCGTGCGGAAAACTTCACCCAGCGGGGCCAGGTAATAATCGGCGATCCACTTCCCCAGCTGGATCAGCGGTGGATCGAGCAGTGGTAAGCGGTCGAGAGCGCTGAGTACGTTCTTCGTCGGGATGTCAGGAGAACGATCATGCAGTTCGGTCACGACGCCGGAGAGACGCTTCTGCCGAAACGGAACTAATACTCGTCCCCCCACCACCGGCTCCAAGCCTTGGGGAATGCGGTAGGTGAACAGGATATCGAGGGGGACCGGCAGCGCAACATTGCAGAATTCGGTCATAAGCCACTCACCGCAGGAGTTATGGTTGCTTTCGATCGTACCATTGGAGAAGAACAGCAACCTGGGCAACCCGGGAAGAGAGCGAGTTCCCCTCCGGCGATCCGAATTTTTCTCGATACGGCCCGGCGATCATGATCCAGAGTTCCTCCATGGACGCGGCCTGACCATGGCCCAGGCCATTCGTCACAGCCAGGATCGTGTCTAGCAAGTTTCCGTCTCCTGTACCAGCGGGGTTTCTCCCTGGTACCATGCGTCGAGATGCCACAAAAATCCGCCAACTCCAGGACCAGGGACCGCCGCCTGCCGAGGGCCGGGGGTTCGGTTGATGGGCGCGCTCCTGCCGAACTGGTCATCATCACCGGGATGAGCGGGTCAGGAAAGGCCTCGGTCCTGAAGGCCTTTGAGGATCTGGGTTATTACTGTGTCGACAATCTGCCGGTTGGTCTGATTCCGCAGTTTGCCGACCTGGTGAATCAATCCTCCGAGATCAAGAATACAGCGCTGGTGGTGGATGTTCGCGAAGGCGAGCAGTTGCAGAACTTGCCTCGCATCGTGCGGTCGGTCAAGCGCATGCTGCCGACCAAGATGGTGTTCCTCGAGGCGGAGGATGCGATTTTGCTTCGCCGTTTCAGCGAGACTCGGCGTCCGCATCCTTTAGGAATCAATGCCCCTGTTCGGGCTTCGCTGGCCGCCGAGCGAAGACGCCTTCGTCCGATTCGTGCCATCGCAGATTTGGTGATCGACACTTCCAAGTTCAACGTGCACGAACTGCGCTCCTATATCACCGAGAGGTTCCAGAAGCGCGAATCCGACAAGAACATTCTGGTTTCCTGCGTGAGCTTTGGATTCAAGCATGGACTGCCGGAGGATGCGGACTTGGTGTTCGACGTTCGTTTTCTCCCCAATCCCTACTTCGTACCTGAGTTTCGTCCCCTCACCGGACGCAACCCGAAGGTGGCGAGATATATCCGATCGTTTCCCCAAACCCGGGAGTTCATTCGGCGGATTTCCCGGCTCTTGGTGTATCTGCTGCCGCACTATATCCGCGAGGGTAAGAGCTATCTCACCATTTCCTTCGGCTGCACCGGCGGCCAGCACCGCTCCGTGATGATCGCCGAGGAGGTTGGCAAGCTGCTACGAACGGCGGGGTACCAGGTGAAGGTGGTGCATCGGGATAGTCCGGAATAGCAGCCTTGTTGGCCCCGCAAAGAGGGTTCACCTCCCCCGCTCCCGGCCAGGCCAAGGTACGATCGTAACTCGCCGCGCCAGATCTCCCCGAATCATCCACCAACTACAGTAGAATAAGAGCTTCGAAGCCATGTCGATTCCATCCGCAGGCCACAGCCCATGCGGCAACTGACCCGCCTTCTCCGTTATGCACTGCCGTATTGGTGGCAGGTGCTCGGTTCTGTGTTGTTGATGGCTTTGGTGGGCTTGCTGGACGCCTTCCGTGTACTGCTCGTCGGCCCTGTCTTGGATCGGGTCCTCAATCCCTCGACAGGATCGAATGATATCCGGCTGTTTACCATTCCCCGAACCCAGCACACGGTTTATTTGCAGCAATTTGTGCCTTCGCACCTTCACAACGCGTGGACGATCGTGGCCTACGCACTGGTGGCGTCCACCATCCTGAAGGGCCTCTTCGACTATCTGGGGACCTACCTGGTGAACTACGCCGGATACGGAATGATCACCGATCTTCGCAATCATTTGTATGATTCCATTCTCCGCCGCTCCGCCGCGTTCTTTGAGAAGCACACCACCGGCACACTGATTTCAACCATCGTCAACGATATCGAGCGGGTGCAATACGCGATGTCGACGGTCCTGGCGGAGTTTCTGCAACAGCTGTTCACTTTGATCTTCACCGCGGTCGTGGTCGTACTTTTGGGAGCGAAGCTGGCCTGGGTGCTGCTGCTGTTTGTGCCGTTCATCGTTTACTCGGCCGGGCGAATCGGCCGCCGCGTACGGCACACGACGCGCAAGGGACAGGACAAGCTGGCCGACATACAGAACATCCTGCACGAAACCATCACCGGAAACCGCATCGTGAAGGCCTTCAACATGGAATCCTGGGAGATTTCGAGATTCCACAAGGCTGCGGCGCGCCTGTTCTGGGCCAACCTCCGCTCGGTTGCCGCCGCCGCCATCAGTTCCCCTTTGATGGACATCTTCGGCGCGATCGCGATTGCCCTGTTGCTGCTGCTCGGGCGGCAACAGATTTCTCACCAGCGGATGACGGCCGGGGTGTTCTTCGCCTTTATTGTCGCGGTTTTCAAGCTTTATGATCCGGTGCGCAAGTTCGCGTTGTTCCACAATAACTTTCAGCAGGCTCTGGGTGCCTCCTCGGGAATCTTTCAGTTCATCGACACCCAGGATGAGGTAAGGGAAAGCGCCGGCGCCAAACCCCTGCCTCCTTTCTCGCGCAGTATCCGCTTCGAACACGTGAGCTTCTCCTATGAGCCCCGGGGAGATGAAAAACGGGAGATCCTGCAAGACATCAACCTGGAAGTCCGGGCTGGCGAAGTGTTGGCGGTGGTGGGTTCGAGCGGCGCCGGTAAGACCAGTCTGGTTCAGCTCATTCCACGCTTCTTCGATGTCACCGCCGGGCGTTTGCTCGTCGATGGCCACGACGTACGCGATGCGACCCTCGCGTCGCTGCGCTCGCAAATCGGGGTTGTCTCCCAGGAAACGGTTCTGTTCAACGACACCGTGCGCAACAATATCGCCTACGGACAACCGCATGTCTCCCAGCGGGCGGTGGAAGGGGCGGCGCGGGCCGCCTTAGCGCACGACTTCATCAACGCCTTACCCCTGGGCTACGACACCGTCATTGGCGAGCGCGGCCTCCGGCTTTCCGGCGGCGAGCGTCAGCGCATCGCCATCGCTCGGGCCTTGCTGAAGAACGCTCCCATTCTGATTCTCGACGAAGCGACTTCGGCGCTGGACAGCGAGTCAGAATCCCTGGTGCAGTCCGCCCTCGCCAATCTTATGGTCGGACGCACCGTCGTGGTCATTGCCCATCGCCTCTCGACCGTGCGTCGCGCCGACCGCATTGTGGTCCTCGAAAATGGACGGGTGACCGACATCGGCTCGCATGAGGATTTGATGAAGAAATTCGGCGTCTACCGCCGGCTGTATGACCTGCAATTCGTCGATCTGGAGCCCCCCAAAGTCGGGGTGGCTCCTCTAGGATAATCCGCGTGGCGATACGCTCCATGACCGGGTTTGCACAAGTGACCGGGCAGGCGAACGGCCGCCATAGTTTCAACCTTTCCTTGAAATCGCTCAATCACCGTTTTCTGGACTTGCACTTCCGCCTGCCCCCCGGGACCGAGGAACTGGAAATGAAGGTACGCCGCCGCTTGAAGGAGAGGCTGATCCGGGGGCACGTCGAGCTGGTCCTGAATCTCGAAACCAACGCCGGGGAGAGCTTTCGTTTTAATCGGGAATGGTTGGGCGGCTACCTCGAGGCCTTCCGTGCGGTCGCGAGGGAATTCGGGCTAGCGGCAGAGCCGGATCTCAACCTCATTCTGCGCCTCCCCGGCGCTTTCGAATTAGCGAATCCGCCCGCCGATCCCCTGCTCGAAGAGGCGATTCTGGCCAAGCTCGACGAGGCATTAGCGCGATTGAATGAAATGCGGGAGCAGGAAGGCCGAGACGCCGAGCGGGACCTTCGCGAGCGCATGCGGCGGATCGAGCGGGCCCGCCAGGAAGTAGAAAAGTGTCGCCAAGCCACGGTCGTCGCCTACCAGGAGCAACTGCATCGACGAATGCAGGAACTCATCGGTTCCCAAGTCGAACCGGAACGCATCCTGCAGGAAGCAGCTCTGCTCGCAGATCGTAGCGACATCGCCGAGGAACTGGTCCGACTGGAAAGCCACATCCAGCAGTTTCTGGGCTTGCTCGATCAGGGAGGCGAAGTCGGCAAGAAGCTGGATTTTCTGCTGCAGGAGATGAATCGCGAGTCCAACACTCTGCTATCGAAGACCGCCGGGCTGGCCGGGGAGGCCCTGCAAATCACCACTCACGGGCTGGGGATGAAAGCGGATATCGAAAAAGCTCGGGAACAGGTGCAAAATCTGGAATGAGCTGCGTCTTCATCATTTCCGCGCCCTCCGGTTCGGGGAAATCTACGCTCGTCGAGAAGGTGCGGCAAGTGGTTCCCCGACTTGCCTTTTCGATCTCCTATACAACCCGGCAGCCGCGCGGAAAAGAACAGAATGGCCGGGAGTACTTTTTCGTCTCCCGGGAAACGTTTGAACAAATGCAGCAGCGCAACGAATTTCTGGAATCGGCGGAAGTGTTCGGCAACGGTTACGGAAGCGCGAAACGCTTTTTCGAGCAAGCTCGCGAGAGGGGAGACGATTTATTGCTTGATATCGACGTCCAGGGGGCGGAGCAAATCAAGCGCAAGCTTCCTGATGCCGTGACCATCTTCGTTTTGCCGCCCGACCGTAAGACCTTAGAGCTGCGTCTACGAAATCGCAGTCTGGACAAGGAAGAGGTGATCCAGCGCCGGTTGGTCACCGCCCATCGGGAGATTGAGAAATACCGGGAATACGACTATATTCTGATAAACGATCGTCTGGAGGAATCCATTGCGGCCCTCGAGGCCATCCTGCTGGCAGAGAGGATGAAGCATGCGGGGACCGAACCAGTGGCTGCCGACAAAGAAATGTTGGCCAAAGCCGAAAGTTGCCGCTTGCGCAACATCGAAGCCCGCGTGCAGCCGATCCTGGCCTCGTTCGCGGTCGTCGCGGCTCCAAGAGGCTAACGACGGGGGAGAACTTATGAAGTTGATGGATGGCTTTGATAGTAACTACCGCTACATTCTGGTGGCAGCTCGACGGGCACGGCAACTGCAGGGCGGCGCGCCGCCGGTCATTGACACGACGTCGCGCAAGCCTTGCCGCATCGCCCAGGATGAGATCAAGGCCGGCAAAGTCAAATGGCTGATTCCCGAAACCCCTAAGTCGGCAGCCGAAGTGGCCAGCGAGACCCTGGATAAAGCGTTAGGTCAAGAGTAGGGAGGGCGGATTGCCGACCTCAGGATGTTCCCGCATATCGGCAGTCGATAATCGGCAATTTTATGAAAGTGGCTCTTGGTGTCAGCGGCGGAATTGCTGCCTACAAAGCGGCTGAGATCGTCCGCCTGTTCGCGGAACGTGGCATCCGTGTGCAGGTGATCATGACCAAGGCTGCCGAGGAGTTCATTCGCCCTTTGACGTTCGCGGCTCTCACGGGCGAAAAAGTAATCACCGACCTGTTCGCCGCCGGGGCAGAACCAGCCAACCTGGATTCCGCTATCGAGCACATTCAAGTGGCAGGGTCGATCGATGCCTTGCTGGTTGCGCCCGCTACGGCCGACATTCTTGCCAAATTCGCCCAGGGCATTGCCAACGACTTCCTAACCACGCTGTATCTAGCGACCACGGCCCCCGTGGTGGTGGCTCCGGCGATGAACCTGAACATGTGGAACCATCCCGCGACACAGGCCAACCTCGAGGTTCTCAGAAAACGAGGCGTGCGGGTGGTGGAACCGGGGACAGGCTATCTGGCGTGTGGAATGACGGGACCAGGTCGTTTGGCGGAGAACCAGGCGGTGGTTGATGCCACGCTCGAAGCCTTGGGCGCCTCGCAGGATTTGAGTGGAGAAACCGTGCTGATTACCGCCGGGCCTACACGCGAGAAGATCGATCCGGTACGTTATCTGAGCAACCGTTCTAGCGGCCGCATGGGATATGCGATGGCCGAAGCCGCGCTCCGACGGGGAGCCCGCGTTCTCCTCATCACCGGACCCACCATGCTCACCCCTCCCCGCGCCGCCGAGGTGGTCGAAGTCGAATCCGCCGACGAGATGCGCCGGGCAGTCTTAGAGAGGCTGCCCGAAGCCACCATCGTAATCAAGACCGCGGCGGTCGCCGATTATCGTCCGAAATCGGTTCACCCCCAAAAAATCAAGCGCGCCGGAGCCTTGACCCTTGAACTCGAGCCCACGGCCGACATTCTCTCGGAGATCGCCCGCCGTAAGGGCTCCCAGATTGTGATCGGCTTTGCGGCTGAGACCGAGAATGTGCGCGAACATGCGCGCAAGAAGTTAACCTCGAAATCCCTGGACGCGATCGTAGTCAACGATGTCTCCCAGAAAGGTATCGGCTTTGATTCCGAGCGCAATGCGGTCACCATTCTCACCGCAGATGAAGCTATCGATGTTCCCGAGAACAGCAAGTGGGAGATTGCCCACCGCGTGCTCGACCAAGTCGTCCGCCTCCGCCAATCGAAGCCTGCGATGAAAGCTTAGGTTGGCATTCGGAATTTTTCTTCCACAGCAAGAAGTCGATCGTTGCTCGAGATTGCTGCTAATCTGTTGGGGACATGACTCGAACTCTCGACCCTTCCCTCCGTCGCCAGCTGGCCGAGCGAATCGATTTTTATAAGGAACTGGGAATTTACGACTTTTATCGCCAGCCGGTGCGCGGTGGGTGTCCGGAGGCGACCCTGGGCGACCCCCACTCAAGTCTCGCGCAAGACAAAGCGAGCACAGTGACGCCGCCGACGGTTTGCGCTCGAGCCGCGGACCCGGAAGAAAATCTCTTTGCGGCGCCGAAGCCCGAAGCCGCTGTGAGTGATCCCGCCCAGGCGTTACGGCTGATTCGTGAGGATCTGGGCGACTGCATTCGTTGTCCTCTCCACAAACAGGGGCGCAAGCAAATCGTCTTCGGCGTGGGCAATCCTGAAGCCGAACTGATGTTCGTGGGAGAGGCGCCGGGAGCTGACGAAGACGAACAGGGAGAGCCCTTCGTGGGCCGCGCCGGACAGTTGCTCAACAACATGATCAAAGCCATGGGCCTGCGCCGCGAGGACGTCTACATCGCCAACATTATCAAGTGCCGCCCCCCCGGCAACCGTGTTCCCGAGCGTAACGAGTGCGAGACGTGCTCCCCGTTTCTGATGCGGCAGATCGCGGCGATTCAACCGAAAGTGATCGTGGCGCTGGGCGCGGTTGCGGCCAAGACACTGTTAGCGCTGAACGCACCGATGGCGGAGCTGCGGGGACGCTGGTACGATTTCCGCGGAATTAAGCTGGCCGTGACCTATCACCCCGCCTTCCTCTTGCGCGACCCGCGGCAAAAGAAAGAAGCGTGGAAAGACTTGCAAAGAGTAATGAAAGAGCTGGGTCTCAGGATTCCGACCACCCGCCCAGCGTAAGCTGCCGAGGCGCGCCCGGCTCGCGGCCGATCGACGCTTTTTCTTGCCTGGTCCAGAGGACCGCTTTAACCACGGACCAAGGTTTGCTCCGCCGCCGATAGAGTCCCGAGTCGCC
>Ga0187778_10002741_pt1 | contig 11953 bp, 8 predicted proteins | sample 1015_Q2_SP5_20_M_FD_132418 | JGI IMG/M metagenome (GOLD analysis project Ga0187778, IMG submission 132418) | Tropical peat soil microbial communities from peatlands in Department of Meta, Colombia - 1015_Q2_SP5_20_MG | ecosystem: Environmental > Terrestrial > Soil > Wetlands > Peat | place... | reverse complement strand
TTCACATTCTAGTTGGGCAGGCACAGGAGGAGATCATGTCGGGTCGTCAGCTACTCTGCTCGGCAACAGTTCTGGCTGTCGTAGTCCTTGCCCGTGCGCAGGATCAACCGAAGGAGATTACGCACGGCCCCGCGGCTGCAACTTCACCCGCTTCCGGCCGAGACATGTTTATGAGTTACTGCGCAACCTGCCATGGCAAAGACGCCAAGGGCGATGGCCCGGCTGCCGATGCTCTCAAGGTGGCGCCCGCCGACCTGACTCAACTCACCAAGAAATACGGCAAATATCCGTCCATGAAAGTTACTACGATTCTCAATGGCCAGGCCAATCTGGCTGCGCATGGCAACAAGGAGATGCCCGTCTGGGGACCCGTCTTCTTTCGCATGAGCCAAGGGCACGAGAGTGAAGTGGTGCAGCGCATTGCCAACCTCAATCATTACCTCGAGTCGGTACAGGCCAAGTAAAGCTCCCTAAGCCGTCCTGCAGCTCGCCTCGCGCAGCGACTATCGGCGGGCAAAACAGAGCGGCCATATTCGGAGGCCGCCAGCAGCGCAAGACAGAGACTCGCTTCAGCACGATGCCTCCTCCCTGAGTAGAGATTCTACTTCCGGCTGGCTCCAGCATTGGTCGTTGCGGCCTTTCATCAGCCGGAGATGCAACTCTCGGCCGAGTGGTCGCTGAAAGCCTGACTCGTTAGGCGGAACACGCCTGGGTTAGACTAAGAACTTACCTGCAGGATAAACCCGTCAAATAAGCGAAGGAACTTATGAACGAAAGCAAGATCATCGCCGCGCTGCTCACTTTAGCAGTCAATATGAAACGTGAACGGACCACCTCCCGGCAAGCTGGCCGCGAGGACTGGAGATTGGTTCTGGATGACTACCGCACATTTCTAACTGCTCTGAATGAACCCGCCGAGCCAGTATCTCGCGCGTAGAAACGTGGAAGAAAACGGCTTTGCCGTGATAGGGGTCCTAATGGCGCTCGCTACGTGTCAGCTGCGATGCAACGAACTGCCAGTCCTCCCCACGCTCGAATTCCACGGCGGGAAGATTTTTCATTCCAATCGCTCCCGCTTCACGCATCGCAATTTCCAGCAAGGCAGCTTCAACCTCTGACGGCACGACCGGCTTGCAGTAACTTTCGATCAGTTCCTGCACGCGCCGGCGCGCCCGCTCGAGAATGTCCGGCGCGTTGGCATCGCCACTGCGGTCGATCACGGCCGAGGGAAAATGCTGCTCCTTGCGGAACAGCGCGCGAGTCTCCTTCAGCTTCAGGAAATCGCCGTGGAGGCCGGTCTTGGCAAACATCTCGAGCGCCAGGCTTTCCGTCTGTGCTTGAATCCCGCTGATCAGCCTCTGCGCACTACTGATAGCTTCTGCGTCAATTACCAATTTCTCGATGCTGTGGCATGCCAGAAAATCCAGCATACCTGCTCCTGAAATCATGTTGATTCCAGCCAGCGAGCCCAAGAAGGCCGAGCCGCTGCTTTCCATCCCGGCTTGGGTATCGATCTGCTGCCCATCGGTCGCAACCAGATAGCCGTGCGTCGGCAGGCCCAGCGATTTCCCCACCTGCGCACAACCCATATCCAGCATGGCGGTTTCGACTGCCCCCATGGGCGTGTTTCCCGTGGCCATATCGAAGATGGCTGGAGCTCCGCCCCAAACGACGGGCGCGTCGGGCTTCGCCAGTTGATGAATGGTAATGCCTGCGAGGCATTCCGCCGCATGTTGCACGATCGCTCCAGCCAGCGTTACTGGGGCCGTTGCCCCCGCCAGCGGCATGGAGACGATCTCTGCCGGCACTCCCGCCCGCGCCAGCTCAATCATGTTGTGAGCGGCGAACTCCGACCAATTCAGTGGCGGCGACGGACAAACGTCAAAGACCGCCCTGGGTTTCCGTCGCAGTTGGTCGGCTCCTCGCGAATCAGCCGCCAGCAACTCGATCATGATCTTCAGAGTAGCGGCGCTGAAAGCTCCGGTGACAACCGGCTTTCCCGAGTACCACAGAACCAGCAACAGCCTGTACCAATCGCCTATCTCGCTGGGCACATCGTTGCAAACCATCGCCGTGGACTGCGCCGCATACTGCGGCAGCATTTCCGCAACCTGGACCAGACGGACCAGGTCAGCAGAAGCCGCTAGCCGAGGCTGCTGCGTCTCCGAATCGAGGATCTTCAGGCAGGAAGATCCCGGATCAAAGTGAACGTCGTCTCCGCCATAGTGCACGACCTTGCTGCCGCTGCGGTCATGAAGGAAGAACTCGCGAGGCACAGATTCGAGAGCCCGCTGAACCAGATCTTTGGGGATGCGCGCGATGCCATTTTCGCAGGTTGCGCCCGCCGAGCCCAGGAGCTCAATAGCCTCCGGTGCGCCCACCTTCGTGCCCAGACTCGCGAGCAGATGGAAAGCTTCGTCCAGAATTCTGGTGACGAGTTGGTTGTCCAGCAACTGGAGTTTCGGTCTCATCACTTCACCGATGACAATACCGGTTTCTGCTCAAGCAGACTCTTGACTAGCGCCACCGCGCTTACCGCATCCTTGGCATATCCGTCCGCCCCGATCTCCTCCACCCATTTGCGCGTAACCGGAGCGCCACCCACGATGACGCGCACTGACGACCGTAGGCCTTCCCGCTCCAGCGTCTCGACCACCGACTTTTGTCCACGCATGGTAGTCGTCAGCAACGCGGAGACGCCCACGATGTCGGCGCCGAGTTCCCGAGTCTTGGCGGCGAACTGCTCACTGGACACGTCCACGCCCAAATCATGAACGCTGAACCCGTTTGCGGTGAGCAGCGTTCCCACCAGAGTCTTGCCAATCTCGTGGATGTCTCCCTTGGCCGTGCCAAGCACGATTGTTCCCGCCGAGGGACGCACTTCGCCCTGACGCTTCAATTCCGGCTCCAGCACGCCCAAGGCTGCTTTCATGGCTTCGGCCGAAGCCAGCATGTCCGGCAGAAACATCTTGTGCTGGGCGTACTGTTGCCCTACGTCGGTCATACCGGGCACAAATCCCAGGTCGATTGCCTCCAGGGGAGCAATTCCCTCGGCCAGCGCCTGTTTTGCCAGGTCAGCTGCGTTCTCCGGAGCGCCGTCCACAATGGCCTGCCGCATGGCAGCAAAGTTTGCTTGCATGATCTACCTCACAAGCGATTGAACCGGGACACCTGCACCTCTGTCTGTGATTCGGGTCACACGAGAGCGGATGAGAGGCTAGCCACCGGGCGCGGTCCGGCGACGCGTGCCCAAGTCGATACAGCCATTGGCCTGCCTTGAAGTGATAACCGTGGGCCGGCCGGAACCCGATTGCGTTCAAAAAATGAACTTCAGCGCCAACTGCAGGATGCGCGGGTTGTGAGCTGCGTTGGGCTGAAGGAGTCCGCTTCCAGCGCAGCTTGGGTCGCCGGCCGAGTTGTTGGCTCCGCCATAGCAGCCTATTCCGTTTGCGCTGGTGACTCCCGTGCCATTCACGTTGTTTGCCGCCGAGCCGGCGTCGCCGCCCAGCCACGCAAACTCCCGGTGGTTGAACACATTGAAGGCTTCGGTCCGAAATTCGAAGTATTTACTTTCAGTCACCGCGAAGTGCTTCAGCAGTGCCATGTCAAAGTTGGTGCGCCAGGGATTGCGCAGAATGTTTCTCCCGGCATCGCCGAAGGTGAGCCCGGTGGGAGCGACAAATACCGCGGGATTATAGAGCAAAGCTACGTTCCCCGGCCCGAGGTTAGGTATTCCGACCTTTGGATTGCCCGCCAAGTCGGGGTATGAGCCGGCAGTGGCAAACGAGTTGGAAACTCCCGCGTTGTCACTGGGAATGCTGCCCCCACCCTCGTTATAAATGCTGAACGGCGTCCCGCTCTCAATGTCCGTGATGCCGGACCACTGCCAGCCTCCCAAGAACTTGTTGGCGAGACTCTTGCCCTTGAAGAAAGGCAGATCATAGACGTAGCCAATGTTAATGATGTGCCGCTCATCGAAGTTCGAGCTGGTCCGATAGGCGTTCAGGTCATAGGCATCGAGGAAACCTGAATCGTAGTTGTCGGAAGAGTCGTCAATCGAGTGGCTATAGGTGTACGCCGCATTCAGCTGCAGCCCGCCGATACTGTGGCGCAAAGATGCCTGCAGCGCATGGTAGTTCGAAGATCCCGTCTGATCCTTGCGGGTGATGTCTCCGATTCCCAGATAGGGGAGGTAAAAATTGGCGTTGTTGCCGCAGGCTACAGCCAAGTTATTAGCCCATCCGCCGGTTATGGTTTTGCCATTTACCGTCGCTGTCGCCTGTGCGGTCGTCGGGCTGACTATAACTGAGTTGCAGTCGTTCGCGCTGATGACCTGGCCCGGCGCATAGGGGTTCTGGCTTGCCGAAACCGCGTGCATCTGGTTGTATTCAAACGAGCGCGTGAGGTGGACTCCGGCGCTGCCGACATAGGCCAGGGCCGCAACCGTGTTCTTCCCCATATCGTGCTGCACGTCGAAATGCCACTGTTGTACGTAGGGCCACGTGGCCTTGTTCGGAAGAGACACAAACGATAACGGTGGCGTGCCTCCGCCGAGCTGGCTGGAATTCAGATCGGCATATCCAGCGACATTCACGACACTGGTGGTCTGTGTCTTGATGTTGTATTGCTCGAGCGACTCGGTATTGGCCTCATTGCCGTTGGTGTGCTCGAAGAAGATGCCGTAACCAGCGCGGATGGCCCATTTCCCGTTGCCAAAGGGGTCATAGGCAAAGCCAATGCGTGGAGCGGGGTTCCACCAATGATTGGTCATACAACCTGCAGGAACTCCGGGCGTAACCCCGCAGTCGACCCAGCCGTTGTACGGGTTACCGATCACCAGACCGTTGGCGGGATTCACGCGGCTGGCCCCGGGAACGTAGTAGGCGGGATCGAAATTCCAAGCCAGGCGGTTCTGTTCGGAGTAAGTTCCAAAAAAGCTCAACCGGACTCCCAGGTTCAGCGTCAGGCGCGAGGTAAGATGCCAATCATCCTGGAAGAAGGGTTCGAACACCTTGTATTCCTCGTGCATCTTGAGAGCGGCTTCCTCCTGGGTGAAGGTACCGACCTCTCCCAGTAGCAGATCGGCAAACGCATTCCCGGTGGTGACGGTGCTGCTGGTACTGAACTGCAAAAAGCCATTCACGCCGTAGCCCGGCTGCGGAACTTCATTTTTGTGGGCGTCCACCGCATAGATGCCGAACTGCAAATTGTGCTTACCGACGCTCTTGGTGAGGTTATCGCGGAAGGTGAAAGTGGGATTGGAGTTTAGAGGCCCGTTCGGAACATATCCCGGATCTTCAGCAAAATTGTACTGGCCGCCAACCACGCTAATGCCGGGGACCTTACCGCCAAAGCCGTTGTCATAGATCCCGATCGGGGGAAATCCGGAGGGGCGCTGCCAGGGCCCAATCAAACTTGTAGTAATGTGGTCGGTCGTGTAGCTGGCGACGAATTCATTGAGCAGCGTAGGCGAAGCCGTGGCCGTGATCCGCGCCACCATGCTGACGCCCGGACCGTTGAAGTTGGTTTGAACCGTGGGGAAGGTGGTGCCGCTGGTCCACAAAGGAACGGGATAGTCCTGGTTCCAGGAGTCATGGATGTAGCGAAATGTGGCGCGTATCTTGTCGTTGATGTTGTGATCGATGCGGAAGAGTTCTTCCCGCCAATGCGTGGGCAGTGAGGGCGGCAGATACCAGGAATTGGAGCCAATGTTCGGCGCGGGAATCAGCGGCAGAAGAGCATTGACAACTGTGGGATTGGAAATCGGCACCTGGTTGCCCTGAAAATAGTTCCCTGTTTGAGGATTGACCGGACAGTTTGGATAGTTGGTAGTATTAACCGCCGAGCCTGCAGCCGGACACACATCGCTGAAGTTCCCGGCTCGTTCGGCCGTCGTAGGAACAGTGGTCACACTGAAAAAACTTGATCCCGGCACAATGTCACGGCGCCACTCTTCCGACCAGAAGAAGAAGGTTTTCTGCTTGTTCGTGTTGTAGTGTCCGGGAATGAATACCGGCCCGCCGATGGTGAACCCGAAGTCGTTCTTCTTATAAGCCGGAGGGGCGGTCTGAAACTCGGGCGTGGCATTGAAGAAGTCATTGCGGACGAATTCGTACAGATCGCCGTGGAAGCTGCTGGTGCCAGACTTGGTTTCCACTTCGACTGTGCCCGAACCATTTCGACCGTATTGGGCGCCATAGTTGGAGGTGAGCACCTTAAACTCGGCAATTGCATCAACGCTGGGGTAGACGTTGAGAGTGGTGTTGCTGCCGTTGTCCATGGTGTCGCCGCCGTCCATCTCCCAGTTGTTATATTCGGTGCGGCCACCGTTTACGCTGAAGGAAACACTGCCCGAGACGCCGACCCCGGCTTCATCCTGCCCGGTTTGGTTGCTCACGCCCGGCACCAGGGTGATGAGCTGAGTGAAATTGCGGCCATTCAGTTCGAGCTGGGTGATTTCCTTGCCCGTGACCGTGCCCCCTAAGTCGGAGGATTGGGTCTCGACCTGGGCAACTTCCGAGCCCTGGACAACGACTTCGGTCGACGTGCCTCCAACTTCTAGGGCCGCATCCACTCGGGCCTTTTGGGCGACACGGAGAATCACATTCCGGACTTCGTACTTCCTGAACCCTTTCGCCGTAACCGAAATATCGTAGGAACCGATCGGCAACGCCGAGAAGAGGTAATCGCCGCTGGAGTTGCTGGTGGCTGAGCGGCTAATGCCGTGCTCCCGGCTGGTAACCGTCACTTGCGCGCCTACAATTGCTGCGCCCGTGGGATCCGTCACCGTGCCCGTGATTGAGGCGGTGTCCTGAGCCAGCATTGTCGCCGGAAGACAGCACACAAGAAGGAGGAAACAAAGAGACAACAGAAGATGGGATTTCATTGGCAACTCCTGATTCTGAACCGCTGGTGAATCCGACCAGACCTACCCCAAAGTCCGGAAATCTACCCCAAAATCGAAGTGACGCTCGGCGAGGCGCACTCCACCACGTCTTACGCACAAGCACAAGGGACGCTTCGTATACCCCACGTTAACGCAAAATCCCTTTATTAAAACGTATCAATTGAAACGCCCGCAGTATACACCTGTCGAGCGCGTTGGCAACACTGAAAAAATTTTCATTGGCCGCGCAGAATCGCCCATGGGATGAACGAGGCCAGAAAACGGACAGAACTTCCAGGACGTAGGCCAGAACCTAAAATCCCCGGGCACACAAAACCTCCCAACTTCGCCACGCGGCACTCTTGGCTAGTTCCAGCCTAACTCTTCTTCCCGGTTACGGCATAAAAAGCGGTCGCTTCTTGCTCAACGTTCCTGCTGCCGCACTTGGGGCATTTCGCCTCTACTTCGTGCTCCTTCAGGGTGAGAATCAGTTCAAAGGTTTTATGACAATCCAGGCAAACGTAGTCGTACACGGGCATGGGGGCCTCCCGCTCGATTGCGATCACGAGCTACGGTGGAATTGTACGCTAACCCCCGCCGCTTGTCGGTGAGGCCCGAGGCTCGTGAATGAATCCCACCTGACGCGGCGGCCACTGGGTAGCAATCTGGCCAAGGAGGGCATGGCAACCACACAGGCGCACCATGCCTTAGCCGGAATCTTCACGGAGTTTGTCTATCCCACGAGATCTCTCACGATGCCGAGCCATTCCGCATCGAGTGGCTCGCGGCAAAAGGGCTTCCGTGCTCGACCATACCAGTAGGCTGCGTTGTCCTGATCGCCTTCTTTGCGATGAAGGTAGGCGTGCACCCACGAACCCTCGGGGCCTTCGTCCTGCTGAGCAGATTCGTGGGCTCGCGTCCAATCGCCCTTGGCATCCCACCAAAGGCCGGCGAGAGCGAATGTGAGTTCCGCCGGCGGTTTGGCCCCCGTGAGTGATTGACGAAAATCTTCCAAGGTCATTTTGAGTCTCCGTGGAGTAAAGCCTCATCCCATGTCCCCGCGACGCAACTGATCCGTCGTCGTGACCCAAACGCAATTTTAATATCCAGCGTTTTCCGCTATTCTTGATATCCCCTATCGCGAAATCGCCTATGGCCAGCGCCGTCCCCACTCGGCTCGATCCCGACCGCAACCAGCAATCGTTCTTCACCGCCGGCATGGCGGTCATCTGGGCCATCGCCCTGACGAATCTGCTGTTCCACATCTACTTCAACAAGCGCTACGGCTACTTCCGCGACGAGTTCGATTACATGTCCTGCGGCGATCACCTCGCCTGGGGATATGTCGACCAGCCCCCGCTCATCCCGTTCCTGATCCGCATCTGCCGCGCCGTGCTGGGCGACTCCCTGCGCAGCATTCGCTTTATCCCCGCGCTCGCCTCTTCCCTGTTGATCGTGCAGACCGCCGCAATCGCCCGCGAACTCGGCGGTCGCCGTTACGCCCTGTTCCTCAGCGCCATCTGCGCGCTCATCGCACCGCAATACCTTTCCAACGGCAGCCTGCTGGGGACGAACTGCCTCGAACCCAACCTCTGGATGGGCTGCGCCTACTTCGCCATTCTCGCCATCAAGCGAAATGATCCACGCTACTGGCTCTGGTTCGGCCTGATTGCGGGTCTTGGCTTGGAAGAAAAATACTCTATTGCCCTCTTCGGCCTCGGCATCATCGTCGGCCTGTTGTTGACCGAGCAACGCCGCGTCTTCCTCAATAAGTGGCTCTGGCTGGGCGGGCTCGCTGCTTTCCTCATCTTCCTTCCCAACCTCCTCTGGAACATCAAGTACCAGTGGCCGTTCCTTCAACTGATGCGAGGCATCCGCGCCGAAGGCCGTGACGTGGTGCTGGGACCGTTTCCCTACTTCTTCCAGCAGACGCTGCTGGTGAACCCCCTCACCGCGCCTATCTGGCTGGCGGGATTGTTCGCTTTGCTGTTCTCTGTGCGCCTCAAACCGTACCGCGCACTGGGCTGGTGTTACCTGGTCTGCTACACGGTGTTCTTCGTGCTCCACGGCAAAAGCTACTACCTCGCTCCAATTTATCCCATGTTGCTGGCCGCCGGCGCCGTCGTGATTGAGTCTGCAATAGGTGGTAAGGAAAATGCCCGTCCTCATCGCCAATGGTTGAAACCCGTCATCGTACTCGTGCTGCTGGCTAGCGGCGCACATCTTGCCCCGGTGGTGGTGCCGATTCTTTCTCCTGACGGCTTCCTCACCTACACGAGATATCTCCCCTTCAAACTCCCGGTCATGGAACACTCCCACGCCCGGGCTGCGCTACCGCAGTGGTACTCCGACCAGTTCGGCTGGAAAGAAATCGCCGACGAAGCGGCTGTCGCATGGAATCGCATTCCCGTCGACGAGCGCCATGATTGCGGCATCTTCGCTCAGGACTATGGCCAGGCTGGCGCCATCGATTTCTTTGGCCGCCGCGACGGCCTCCCACCCGCCCTCAGCGGCCACCAGACCTGGTTCCTCTGGGGTCCGCGCGGCTACTCCGGCAACTGCATGATCGTCCTCGACGACCGCCGAGACGTTCTCGAACGCCTCTGGGAACACGTGGAGTACGTGGGCACGTCTGCTGACAATCCCTACGCTCTGGAAAAACAAATCGACGTTTTTCTTTGCAAGGGCGCGAAATTCGGTACCCTCGCCCAGCTCTGGCCAAAAGTGAAGCACTGGCGCTAGGCCACCCTGTGCAAACTGTTGACTTCAAGACTGGACGGATTTTGGCGAGGTGCACGATAAACCCGCCCTCTTTTCTTAGTGATCAAGGCCTGTCTGCAGCTGAAATCTTTAGAAACTCGAATGAGCGTTTCCCGGAGCGGGCAGTTCTGCGCGGAACTTAGCCGCCTGCTGCGGCTGCTTCAAGGCGAGGGACTCTTCCAACAAATCCTGACGCGCTTTCGCGAGCCAACTTGCTTTGGGATCCATCTGTTTAATCAGGATTTCGTATCCGGCGCGGCTCTCCGCCTCTGCCTGCGCGTAGCGCTTCTGCAAAAGAAGCGCGCCCCCCAGTCTCACGCGTGCGATTCCCACCAGTTGATGATCGGCGGAAAGAGTTTCGCCGTACATGCGGAGGGCTTCCCGAAATAAGCGCTCAGCCTCGGCGTATCTTTTCTCCTCTACGTACACACCCGCCAAGTTCGATAGTGCGACCCCAATGTAATAGTGTTTGTCGGCATACACGGCGCGGTAAATATCGGCCATGCGGCGAAAATCCGCCTCTGCTTCATCCAGTTTCCCCTGCTGCTGGGCGATCCTGCCGAGTTCGTTGAGTGCGGAGGCGACCCGTGGATGCACTCTTCCATAAGACTGCTGTTGAATGACCAGGGCCCGTTGCAGCAGGTCGGCCGCCTCGTCCAGCCGCTTTTCATTGACCAGGGTGCGTGCCAGAAGGGTCATGGCTGAGGCCGTCTCGGGATGGCTGTTGCCATAAAAACCTTGCGTGATGTCGAGCGCTTGACGCTGGTATCTCTCAGCGTCAGGAAAATGTTGTTGTTCGTACTGAATCGCACCCAAGTTGATGAGGTCATTCGCGACCTGGGGATGGCGGTCCCCGTAAATCCGGCGGTCCATCGCCAGAACCCGCCGGTTGATGGAATCCGAAACATCGTAATGCCCGGCATAGAAATATGAGTTAGCCAACTCGCTCAGAGTTCCCCCAAGATCGGCTTCCGCCACTCCGGGTCTCGACTGCAGGCGTACGGCTTCTTCGAGGACTTGAATCGCCTGGTCGTATGCGCCGCGATTTTCCAGGATGGTCCCCAACGCAGCCGTCGCCTTTCCCACGGCGGGATGGCTTGGCGGCAAATTTCGTTTGGTCATCTCCAGGCCCTGGCGCACCAACTGCTCGGCCTGCTCCAATTGTGCCTGGTCAGAGCGCAACTCACCGAGTGCCACCAGGCTTTCCGCCACTTCCGCGCTGTCGGCCCCGAACAAAGACTTTCGCCGTTCCAGCGCCAGGCTCAGCAAGGAGTCTGCCCGGTCAAGCTTGCCCAGCTTCTGGTAGATGCCACCCAAAGTTCCATAGAGTTCGGTCTGCACCTTGGGATCACCATCAAGGCTCTTCGCCTCCTGGACGCCGCGATCGACGAGGGTCACCACGCGCAAGTCATCGGCGGGACCGGCCGCCTCGTCACCCCCCTGGAACAAATTAGTCATGAATCTCTGGATGCGCTGCGTCCGGGCGGCTTCAGCCAGAGCAGCATTTCGCGCTCTCGCCAGACGGACTGTGAAGAAAATGACCAAACCGACAACCAGCATGATTACAAGGGCTGTAGCGGAAACTGCGCGTCCATTACGCCGGACAAACTTAGCCGTACGGTAGCCCATCGTGTCTGGCCGCGCTTCCAACGGCTCCCCGTTTAGGTAATGGTCGATATCCCGAATCAGCGCTTCTACCGAACGGTAGCGGCGCTGGGAATCTTTGTGCATAGCGGTGAGACAGAGCACATCGAGATCAGCCCAGGCAGTCCGGCTCGCCGACAACCGATGCGAGTTCACTGCAGAGCGCGAGGTCCGCTTGACGGTCAGGGATGGCTTGCCCGGCTCATGGTCCACGATGATGGTTGCGGCTTCCGCCGGGGTTAGATTCGACAAGTCGAAGGGGAGCTGGCCGGTCAACAGCTCGTAGAGAATGACTCCTAATGAGTAAACGTCGGTGCTGACTCCGATCCGATCACCGCGAATTTGTTCAGGGGCCGCGTAGGCAGGCGTCATCAGACGGAGCCCGGTCATGGTCTGGTCCGCCTTGAGATCGAGACTTTCCAATTGTTTGGCAATCCCGAAATCGAGCAAGCGAACCGCGCCGTCGCTTTTCACCAGGATGTTAGACGGTTTTAGGTCGCGGTGAATGAAGGCATGGCCGTGGGCATGCTGCACGGCTTCGCATACGGAGCGAAACAATTGCAGCCGTTCATCGATTGATGAGTTATGCTCCTGGCAAAATTTGGTGAGGGGAATACCCTCGACGTACTCCATCACGAACCACGGAGTCCCATCGTCCAGCGT
>Ga0187778_10002740_pt1 | contig 11953 bp, 13 predicted proteins | sample 1015_Q2_SP5_20_M_FD_132418 | JGI IMG/M metagenome (GOLD analysis project Ga0187778, IMG submission 132418) | Tropical peat soil microbial communities from peatlands in Department of Meta, Colombia - 1015_Q2_SP5_20_MG | ecosystem: Environmental > Terrestrial > Soil > Wetlands > Peat | place... | reverse complement strand
GCGGAGCGCGGCGAGTGCGCGCTCACGACGCTCCTTCGGTCGCACCCGCGCGTAGACGAGCGGCAGCTCGACGTTCTGGAGGGCCGACGTCCGCGGGATCAGGTTGAAGCTCTGGAAGACGAATCCGAGCTTCTTGTTGCGCACCTGGGCGAGCTCGTACTCGTCGAAGAGCCGGACGTCGATTCCGTCGAGGAGGTAGCGCCCTCGCGTCGGGAGATCCAGGCAGCCGAGGATGTTCATCAGGGTGCTCTTGCCGCTCCCAGACGCCCCCATGATCGCGACGAAGTCGCCTCGCTCGACGGCGAAGGTGATGCCGCGCCGTGCGTGCACGGCGCCGCCGCCGCGCGGGTAGCTCTTGACCAGCCGCTGGACGACGATCAGCGGCCTCCGGCGGATCTCAGCCGTGACCTCCGTCATCCGCCGAACCCGCCGAACCCGCCGCCGCCGAACCCGCCGCCGCCCCAGCCTCCGCGCCGCCCGCTGAACAGCGACCCGAGGATCATCCCCTGCACCAGGCCCCCGCCCAGACCCCGCCGGCGCCGCCCGAGAGCCAGGATGACGATCACGAGCACCGCGAAGAAGATCAGGTTCGCCGCGCCCGCCCCGCGGTGGCCGGCCTCGGGAGCCTCCTCGGGCGCCGGCGCCGGCGCGCCGGTGAGCGTGAACCCGAACTCCTTCGCGTACGCGCCCGCGAGCATCTCGACGCCGGCCACCAGGCCCGCCGCGTAGCTGCCCGCGCTCACCGACGTCCGCCCGACCTCGTCGCGGATCCGGCCCGCCAGCGCGTCGGGGATGAACCCCTCGGCGCCGCTGCCGGTCGCGATGGCGAACTTGGCTTTGCCGTCGCCCGGATGCGCGCCGGGCACCAGCAGCACGACCGCGCCCGTGTTGCGCCGCGGATCCCCGGCCGCGCCCTGCGCGCCTACCTTCCAGGCGCGCCCGATGTCGCGCGCCACGTCGATCGGCGCCCGGTCCCCGATGTCGGAGAGCGTCACCACCACGATCTCCCCACCCGACGCGCCGCGCACCTGGTCGATCAGCGCCGCCATGGCGGTGCGCGAGGAGTCGTCGATCACGTGCGCGAAGTCGTTGACGTAGCCGGTGGGGGCCGGCAGCTGCAGCTGGAGGAGCAGGGCGAGGAGGACCGGGAACGGCATCAGGGCCGCAATATAGCCGCTACCGCCGCCCCGGCGCACCGCATAGAATTCGACCTCCCGGTCCACCCCCGTCGAGGTCCTGGCCGTGAACGCTCGTGCCCGGCTGTCAGTCTGCGTGCTCACCGCGCTCGCCTGCGGCGCGGCGGCCCTGCCCCCGGTCGCCGCCGCGCAGTCGGAGGACCTCCGCGAGGCACGCACCAAGGGCAGCGCCTCCGCCCCGGTGACGATGTACATCATGTCCGACTTCGAGTGCCCGTACTGCGGGGACTTCGCGCGCGGGACCTTCCACACCATCGAGCGGGACTACGTGGCCACCGGCAAGATGAAGGTGGTGTTCGTCAACTTCCCCCTGACGTCGATCCACGCCAACGCCGAGCCGGCCGCGGAGGTCGCGATGTGCGCGGCCAGGCAGAACAAGTTCTGGGCGATGCACGACCTGCTGTTCCGTCACCAGGACGCCTGGGTCGACCTGAAGGACCCGGCCCCCTACTTCCTGGCGCTGGGAGACTCGATCGGAGCCAACCGGGCGGAGCTGACCACCTGCCTGGCGACCCACGGAACCCGCGCGCTGGTCCAGGCCGACGCCGAAGGCTCGGCGCGCACCGGCGCGCACTCGACGCCGTCGTTCTACATCGAGGGCGGGCTGATGGCCGGCGACCAGCCGATGGACGTGTTCCGGCCCATCCTCGACTCCATCATCCAGGCCAAGACCCAGCACCCGGCTCCGGGGCGCTAGGAGGCCTGCAGCAGCGAGAGTCCCAGGTCGTAGAGGGCGTGCGTCCACGCGGTGATGCCGAAGCCCCGCGTCACGTACAGCACGCTGAACGCGACGCCGGCGATGGCCCGGAAGGTGAAGCTGGCGAGCGTGAACGTATCGCCCAGCGCGCCGACGTAGTGGAACGCCGAGAAGATCACGGCGGAAACGACCACGGCGATCGTGGCGGCGAGCCCGGGACCCGCGTGCAGCAGCCGGCGGGCGCCCCACATCGCCACTCCCACGAGCGCCACGCGGAACAGCAGCTCCTCGTAGATCCCCGCCCCCAGCGAGACCACGAGCTGGGTGTGCAGGTCGAGCGCAGCGCTGGCCCCCTGCCCGACAGCCAGTCGGCGGGGCCCCTCGAGCAGCAGGGTCGTCAGCCAGCCCACGACGAAGCCGAACAGCCCCGCGTACGCGCCGCTCTCGAGCAGCATCGCGCCGAACACGCGGGCGGAGAGCCGCTCGCCGCTCCGCCTGAGGTCGCGCACCACCAGCCACGCGCCGCCGCCCACCAGCAGCAGGCCGAACACGACCACGCCGTCGCGGCCCCCCAGAGCGACGAACAGGCTCTTGAGGAGGACGTCGGCGCCGTTCCTGACCCCGGCCACCGCCGAATGGGTGAGCAGGGCAGACAGCCCTTCGTACAACACCAGCAGCGGCAGCGCGAACAGGATGCTGTAGCGCGGCGAGCGCGAGCGTCGCAGATAGTCTTTCAGCATGTCAGGCGGTAACGTACTGCCGGTGCGCGCGTTTCTCTATCGCCTGGCCTGGACCGTCGCGCGGCCCCTCGCGGCGGCGCTCGCGCACGGCCGCGGCAAGCTCGGCGCCGCCGTCCGCGGCCGCCGCGGCGCGGTCCGCGTGCTGGCCGATTGGGCCCGCCGCTCCCGCGAGCCGGGCAAGCCGCTGGTCTGGTTCCACGCGGCCTCGGTGGGCGAGGGCCGGCAGGCGGAGGCGGTCCTAGCGCGCCTGCGCGCCGCGCGGCCCTCGTGGCAGATCGCCTACACCTACAGCTCGCCGTCCGCGGCGCGGTGGGCGGAGTCGCTGCAGGCCGACGTCGCCGGCTACGTCCCCTTCGACACGCCGGGCGAGACGGCCGCGGCGCTCGACGCGCTGCGGCCGGCCGCCGTGGTGTTCGCCACCACGGACGTCTGGCCGGAGCTGGTGCGACAGGCCGCGTCCCGTCACGTGGCCCTGGGACTCGTGTCGGCGACGCTGGCGCCGACCTCCAGCCGGCGCCGGGCCGGCGCCCGCTGGCTCCTGGGCCCCGCCTACGCGGCGCTCGACCGCGTCGGCGCGATCGACGCCTCCGACGCCGCCGCCCTCGAGCGCAGCGGCGTGCCGAAGGCGCGCCTCACCGTCACCGGCGATACCCGCCACGACGCGGCCCACGCCCGCATCGCCGCGCTCGCCGCGGACGCGCCACACCTCGCCGCGCTGCGCGGCGGGCCCGACCGCCGTCCCCTCGTCGTGGCCGGATCGACCTGGCCGAGCGACGAGCGCGTGCTGATGCCCGCGCTGCGGGCCGCGCAGCGCGCCGGCGCGCGGTTCCGGGTGGTGATCGCGCCCCACGAGCCGACGGCGGAGCACCTCGCGGCGCTGGACGGCAAGCTCGACTACTGCATGCCGGCCGAGATGCGGCGCGTGCGCCTGTCCTCGCTGCTGGCAGCCGGCGACCTGCGACCACCGGCCGCTGGCCACTTGCCGTCCGGGGACTGGGACGCGGTCGTGGTCGATCAGGTGGGGCTGCTCGCCGAGCTCTACACGATCGCGTCTCTCGCCTACGTCGGCGGAGGGTTCCACGGCAAGGGGCTGCACTCGGTGATCGAGCCGGCGGCGGCCGGGGTCCCCGTCCTGTTCGGGCCGCGCTGGCACGGGAGCCGCGACGCGCGGCTGCTGCTCGAGGCCGGCGCCGCGAGGAGCGCCCGCGACCGGCGCGAGCTCGCCGCCGCCTTCACCGACTGGCTCACGAACGAAGCCGCCCGTGCCTCCGCTGCTCAGGCGGCACGGGCGGTCGTCGAACGCGGCCGGGGCGCGGCCGACCGGTCAGTGCAGCTGGTGATCGACCTGGTCGAACATCGCCCCCCGACCCCTACACCCTAGACCCTCGGCTATCTCATTCCCCCGATGCCGATCGAGGCACCGACGCCGAAGTTGCTCACGGTCGTCGTGGCTCCGCTGGTGCCCTTGATCTTGCCGGTGTCGTACGCGGCGCGCACGGAGATGATCCGGAAGATCGGCACGTCCACGCCGACGGCCCACCGAAACTCGGAATCCGTCTTGCAGGTGGCTCCGGTCGGGCAGTTGACCACCCTGGTCATGTTGATACGCGGCGCTGCCCACAGGTTCGGGCTCACGATCACGAGCGGCAGTTTGACACCGAGCGCCGCGCCGACCGGAATCGTCAGGACCTTCGGATTGGCGCTCTTGATCGAATCCTGAATGGCCGTCGGCAGCGACCCGAACGCGCTGAGCTTCGTGAAATCGAAGGCGTTCACGTCCATGCTCGCCCCGCCGAAGATCGAGAGGGCCAGCGGGTTGGCGCCGCCCCCCATCAGGCGAAGCTGGAGCAGGGCGCTGGCCGTGAACTTGCTCTGCGATCCCAGACTCGTCGGCGTGCCACCCTGAACCGCCTTGAAGGTCTGGCTCGTGGTACCGAGGTTCGCCCCGATGCCCAGACGCCACAAGGCGAACGTCACGCCACCTTGGATCACCTGGTAGTCGCCGAGACTCGTGGTCTTGTCGGTCGGCAACCCCAAGTCGGCGTGAATGCGGAAGCCCGTCGCGTACCGGGGATTGGTGAACAACGGCATCCCCTGGATCTGCGCCTGCGCCCTGGTCGCTGCGCCAGCGGCGAGCACGCCAAACACGACCGCCATACCCGCACGGTGCATCCGAGACATCGCTTTCCTCCCTGATTGGTGGTGCCCCGAGTGAGGGGCGCCGGGCCCGAACCCGGCCCTGGGGCATGGGTCAAGATACCCCCCACCCCCGCGCCCTGCACAGTGACCGTGCTCACCAGAGGCCATGTTGTTGATCCATATCACGTTCCGGGCGCGACCCCGGTCCCAGGAAGGGGCCCATTGAGCCGGTGCAGCCTCCCCGGATAGGTTCGTCCCATGGACCCGCACGCTCCGACGGCCGCCGGCGCCACGCGCCCTCTTCCCGTCACCATCGTCTGCCTCCTCGGCGCCCTCGCCGCGATCTTCACCGCCGTACTGTTCAGCGTGGACGCGCTGTGGGCCGTCCCGCCCGCCGCCGGACAGCGCGCTCTGGCCTTCGCGGCCCTCGCCGTGACCGCGGCCGCCCTGTACGGCATGTGGACCATGCGCCGCTGGGGGGTGCTGGTGATCGCCCTGCTGTTCGGCGCACGGATCGGCTACGGACTGGCGGGACACCTGCCCTGGAACGCGCCGGCCTTCGCCGGACCGGCGCTGCTGCTGGTGGTCGGGCTCGCCTACTGGAAGCGGATGCGCTGATCCCCCCAGGAAAAACGACGGGGCCGGCGCGATGGCCGGCCCCGTCTTCCGCTGGCGTCCGGGCGTCAGCCCGCGCAGGTCACCGTGACCTGCATCGGGGTGAAGATGCTGAACGTCACCATGCCCACGAGCAGGTTCAGGAAGCTCGCCTGCGCGTCGACCGCCGCGATCGGCTTGCCGCCGCACAGCTTCGCGGCGTCCACCTTGCCGGGCACCAGGCCGGCGATGAACGTCGGGACCCACGCCTCAACGTGCGTCGGACCGTTCGTCATGTTGGTGGAGGTGATGGTGTGGTAGCAGGCGGTGAGCGCCACGAATCCGCCCAGCATCAGCACCTTCTTCCCGACGTGCATCAGACGTCCTGCCATGGCTGGTGTCTCCTGTACGGGGGTTGCGGGCACTGAACGCTTCCGGGTCCCTGCCCTGGGGAGGCCCAAACGATGACGCCCGTCCGGCGGGCGCGTCAAGGGTGCCGCGCTACGGCGAGCCCGGCACGATCACGCCCCGAAACGTCACGGTCACCGGCGAGACCACGCCGGCCGTGAACACCGTGATGAGGATGTCCGACCAGCGGCGCACGACCTGCACCCGCAGGTCCTGGACGCCCCGCCCGCCGGCCACCTGGCCCTCGAGCACGCGCAGCACGCTCGGCTCCTGGGAGGCGTAGAGTCCCCAGAAGAGATAGACGGCCTTGGTGCGGACGTTGAACGTGTCGCCGGCCGCCGGCTGCGCCGCCGCCGACGCCAGGCTCGCGGGCACGCCGAGACTCGTGGCGTCGAACGTCATCGCGCATCCGGCCGCGGTCGCGGAGACGGCGAGAGCCAACACCAGACTGCGCCAGTTGTCCTGCGGTGTGTTCGTCACGGGTGCCGGGGTCGAGGAAGACGCGGGACCCGGGGAGGCGCGCCGGGCCGGCGCGCCCCCGGGTGTGGACAGCTCGACTACATCACCGGCACGTGGAAGTTGAAGTGCGCGCCGACGCCGAGGATCAGCGGGCTCAGCGTGGCCGTGCCGACCTTCGTCTGGCCCCAATCCACCGCCGCGTGCACGCCGAGGCCGAGCAGCAGATTGAAGTTCACGCCCGCCGAGACGCGGAAGTACCCCTTGCTGGTGCCGCCGCCGCTGACGAAGTCCACGCGCGGGGCGACCCAGGGCTTGAGCGGGAACAGCGGTGGATTGACGGAGAGCCCGATGCCCACCGGGATCGTGCTGATCGTGGCCGAGGAGATCGGGTTCTTGATGGACCCGTAGCCCGCCTGCACGCCCACCGCCACGGGCAGCAGGCCCCCGCCGAACAGCCGGTACGCGATGTCGGCCCCGAACGACGTCTGGGCGCTGCCGAAGCCCGTCCCCTTCCACGCGCCCACCAGGCCCGTGAGCGTCACCGGACCGGCGCCGAAGCTCCCGGCCACGCCGTACGCCGTCCCGCCGCCCGCGTCGGAATTCGGGAACCCGAGGTCGGCCGACACGCCGATCCCGGTGCCGCCCCGCGGATTGAAGTAGACCGGTATGCCAGACAGCTGCGCCCGCGCGGCGGTCGCACCCGCCACCAGGGGCAGTGCCGCTGCGACCATCACCTTGCCGATGCGCCTCATGTGCGTTCCTCCTGTCAGTGCCCGGCCACCGTCGGCGACGGGCGGCCGTAAGATAGCAAGGGTCGCGCTCCGATGGACGTCAGCCTCCCGACGTCACCCGCTCCACGACGATGCGAACCCGGTTGTCGGCCACCTGGGCGAAGCCGCCCTCGACCCTGAACGTCTCGGACTCCCCGCCGCGGCGGACGACCAGGCTCCCCTTGCCCAGCAGCGTCAGGAACGGCGCGTGCCGCGGGAGGATGCCGACCTGCCCGTCGTACGCGGGCGCGACGACCGCGGTGGCCTCGCCGTCGAACAGCTGCCGCTCGGGCGACACCACCGTCACCCGCATCGCCGGCCCGGCGGCCGCGGCCATCAGGCCGCCTCGAGCTTCTTGGCGCGCTCGACCACGTCCTCGATCCCGGCCACCATGTAGAACGCCTGCTCGGGCAGCTCGTCGAACTCGCCCGAGACCACGCGCTCGAACGACTCGATCGTCTCCTCGAGCTTCACGTAGCGGCCCGGCAGCCCGGTGAACACCTCGGCGACGTGGAAGGGCTGCGACAGGAACCGCTGCACCCGGCGCGCGCGTGCCACGATCTGCTTGTCGTCCTCCGACAGCTCGTCCATGCCCAGGATCGCGATGATGTCCTGGAGGTCCTTGTAGCGCTGCAGGATCTGCTGGACCTGGGTGGCCACCTTGTAGTGGCGGTCGCCGAGGTACTGCGCGTCGAGGATGCGGCTGGCCGAATCGAGCGGATCCACCGCGGGGTAGATCCCCAGCTCGAAGATCTGCCGCGACAGCACCACCGTCGCGTCGAGGTGCGCGAACGCCGTGGCCGGCGCCGGATCGGTGAGATCGTCGGCCGGGACGAAGATCGCCTGCACCGACGTGATCGAGCCGCGCTTGGTCGAGGTGATGCGCTCCTGGAGGTCGCCCATCTCCGTGCCGAGCGTGGGCTGGTACCCCACGGCGCTCGGCATGCGGCCGAGGAGCGCGGAGACCTCGGAGCCCGCCTGCGTGAACCGGAAGATGTTGTCGATGAAGACCAGCACGTCCTGGCCCTCGACGTCGCGGAAGTACTCCGCCACGGTGAGGCCGGAGAGGCCGACCCGGAGCCGGGCGCCCGGCGGCTCGTTCATCTGGCCGTAGATCAGCGCCGTGGAGGGCAGCACCCCGGACTCCTTCATCTCGAGGTACAGGTCGTTGCCTTCGCGGGTCCGCTCGCCGACGCCGCAGAACACCGACCGGCCGCCGTGGCCCATGGCCACGTTGTGGATCAGCTCCTGGATGATGACCGTCTTGCCCACGCCGGCGCCGCCGAACAACCCGATCTTGCCGCCCTTGGCGAACGGCGCGATGAGGTCGATGACCTTGATGCCGGTCTCGAACACCTCGGTCTTGGGCTCGAGCTCGGTGAACTTCGGCGCCTCGCGGTGGATCGGCCACCGTTCCGCGTCGGCCGGGATCTCCGCGCCGCCGTCCACGGGCTCCCCGAGGACGTTGAGGATCCGTCCCAGGGCGTACTTCCCGACCGGCACCGCGATGGGCCGGCCCGTGTCCTCGGCCGACATCCCGCGCACCAGGCCGTCGGTGGAGCTCATCGCCACCGCGCGCACCTGGTTGCGGCCGATGTGCTGCTGCACTTCGGCGACCAGGCGCACCCGCTCGCCCGCGGGCCCCGCCTCGTCCACCTTGAGCGCCGTGTACAGCTCCGGCAGGTGCTCGGGCGCGAACTCGACGTCGATGACGGGTCCGATGACCTGGACGACCTTGCCGATGTTCTTCTCTGCCATGAGATCCTCGTCAGACGTTGGTAGGTGGTAGGTGGTGGGTCGTGGTCCCCGCCACCCACCACCTACAACCCACCAGCTAGCCTTTCAGCGCCTCCGCGCCGCCCACGATCTCCGCCAGCTCCTGCGTGATCTGGCCCTGCCGCGCGCGGTTGTACGTCCGCCGGAGGATGTCGAGGATCTCGCCGGCGTTGTCGGTCGCGTTCTTCATCGCCGTGCGGCGCGCGCCGTGCTCCGAGGCCGCGGTCTCCACCAGCGCCCGGAAGATGAGGTTCCGCACGTACAGCGGCAGCAGCGCCTCCAGCAGCTCGCCGGGCCCCGGGCGCAGGATGAAGTTGGGCGTCCGCCGTTCGCCTTCGGGGCGGGGAGGCGCGGTCTTCCCGCTTGGCGTCTGCGCCACCGCTTGCCTGGGTTGCACGGGCAGCACCCGCTCGACCACGGGCGGGGTCGCCAGCGCCGACTTGAAGTGCGCGTACACCACGTCGAGCGACGCGAGGGCGCCGGCCTCGAACTGCGCGATCAGCGGCCCCGCCAGCTCGGCGGCGTGCGCCGCCGTCGGCCGGTCGCCGACGTCGAGGCGCGCCAGCGCCAGGGGGCGCCGCACGAACTTGAAGTAGCTGATCGCCTTCTTCCCCACGACCAGCAGGTCCACCGCGTAGCCCGCCGCCTCGAGCGCCGCCGTCCGCTCGCGCGCCGCGCGGATCAGGTTGGCGTTGAACGCGCCCGCGAGCCCGCGGTTGGAGGTGACGAGCAGCACCGCCGCGCGGGACGGGCCCCCCTTGGCCGGCGGCGCCGGCTGCCGCAGCAGCGGGAACCGCTCGGCCAGCTCGGGGCTCAGCAGCTCGCCGATGGTCTCCGCGAGAGCCGTGGCGTAGGGCCGCGCGCCCACCACCCGGTCTTGGGCGCGCTTCAGCTTGGACGTGGACACCATCTCCATCGTCCGCGTGACCTGGCGCGTGCTCTCGATCGAGCGGATGCGGCGCCGCAGCGCCCGCGTCTTGGCCATTACTTCCGGAGCGCCTTGAAGGCCTCGATCGCCTGGCGCAGCCGGGCCGTCAGGTCGTCCGAGAGCACCTTCTTGCTCCGGATCTCGGCGGCGATGCCGGCGTGGCTGGCCGCCATGTACTCGTGGAACGCCGTCTCCCACGCCTTGATGGCGGGCACCTCGACGTCGTCCAGGTAGCCGTTGGTGGCGGCGAAGATCACCTCCACCTGCTCGGCCACGTCCATGGTGGCGTACTGGGGCTGCTTGAGGACCTCGACCAGCCGCTGGCCGCGCGCCAGCTGGCGCAGCGTGGCCTGGTCGAGGTCGGAGCCGAACTGGGCGAACGCCTCCAGCTCGCGGTACTGCGCGAGGTCGAGCCGCAGCCGGCCGGCCACCTGCTTCATCGCCTTGATCTGCGCGTTGCCGCCCACCCGGCTCACCGAGATGCCGACGTTGATCGCCGGCCGCACGTTGGAGTAGAACAGGTCGGTCTCGAGGAAGATCTGGCCGTCGGTGATCGAGATGACGTTGGTCGGGATGTACGCCGATACGTCCCCCGCCAGGGTCTCGATGATCGGCAGCGCGGTCAGCGAGCCGCCGGGCTTGCCGATCCGCGGGTCGAGCTTCGCGACGGCCGGGTCCTCGACGATCTTGGCGGCGCGCTCGAGCAGCCGCGAGTGCAGGTAGAACACGTCGCCCGGGTAGGCCTCGCGGCCCGGCGGGCGGCGCAGCACCAGGGAGATCTGGCGGTAGGCGGCGGCGTGCTTCGACAGGTCGTCGTACACGCACAGCGTGTGGCGGCCCTGCGCGTACATGAAGTGCTCCGCCATCGCGCACCCGGCGTATGGGGCGATGAACTGCAGCGGCGCCGGGTCCGAGGCCGAGGCCACCACCACGATGGTGTAGTCCATCGCGCCCTGGCGGCGCAGCCGCTCCACCACCGACGCGACGGTGGACTTCTTCTGGCCGACGGCGACGTACACGCACACCACGTCGCCGCCCTTCTGGTTGATGATCGTGTCGATCGCGATCGCCGTCTTGCCGGTGCCGCGGTCGCCGATGATCAGCTCCCGCTGGCCGCGGCCGATCGGGATCATCGAGTCCACGGCCTTGATCCCGGTCTGCAGCGGCTCCTTCACCGGCTGCCGGACGACGATGCCGGGGGCGACCATCTCGACGTGGCGCGCGCCCTGGGCGGTGATCGGGCCGCGGCCGTCGAGCGGACGGCCGAGCGGGTCCACCACCCGGCCGATCATGCCCTCGCCGACCGGCACCTCGAACACCCGCCCGGTGCGGCGGACCTCGTCGCCTTCGCGCAGGTCGAGGTAGTTCCCGAGGATCACGGCGCCGATGTTGTCTTCCTCGAGGTTCAGCGCGAGGCCGCTGATGGCCTCGTCGGTCGCCGACGCGCGGAACTCGAGCATCTCGCCGGACATGGCCGCGGTGAGCCCGTAGACGCGGGCCACGCCGTCCTTGACCTCGAGGACGGTGCCGACCTCCTCGAGGTCGGCGGCAGCCAGATCGGCCGCCTCGATCTCCTTCAGGAGGACGTCCTTCAGCTCACCGGGGCGCAGAACCGTTTCGTTGGCCATGAGACGCTGTGTGAAGGGTGGATCCGGCTCGAACGCAGTCGTGAAAAATACCCGGGGCCCGGCGGGCCCGGCAACCGAGCCTCAGCGCGTTCCCGGCGCCGCGGCCCTCAGCGCGCCGCGCCCCAGCTGCGGCTCCGCGTCCGGCCGCGCAGGAACGAGCCCAGCACGCCCGCCGGCCCGAGCGCGCTGAGGCCGCGCGCGGTGACGCCCGCCACGCGCCGGGCCGCCCCGGAGAGGTGGCTGGCCGACGCGAACCCGAGGATCCGCGCCACCGCGCGGACCGAATAGCCGGGGTTGGCCAGCAGGTCCGCGGCGGTCGCCGCCCGGGCGAGGTCGATCACCCGCTTGAGGTTCGGCGCTCCGCCCGCGCCGAACTGGCGCGACAGGTGCTCGCGCGAGACGCCCAGCTCGGCCGCGATGTCCGAGGTGCGGAGCCGCCCGCCCACCCGCCGCATCACGGCGCGCCAGGCCTCCTCCTGCAGCGGATCGAGGAGCCGCAGCAGCCGCGGCGCTCCCGCCAGCAGCGCGAGCCGCGTCGCGCTCGCCGTGCGCGGCAGGATCAGGTCCGGCAGGACCGCGTCCTCGACGCCCTCGAAGATGGGGTGCGCCCCCGCGCTC
>Ga0187778_10002739_pt1 | contig 11954 bp, 15 predicted proteins | sample 1015_Q2_SP5_20_M_FD_132418 | JGI IMG/M metagenome (GOLD analysis project Ga0187778, IMG submission 132418) | Tropical peat soil microbial communities from peatlands in Department of Meta, Colombia - 1015_Q2_SP5_20_MG | ecosystem: Environmental > Terrestrial > Soil > Wetlands > Peat | place... | reverse complement strand
GGAGGTGTTGCTGCCTTTGACGCGACGGATGGCGTTTTATCTCCAGGCGGCGTCGGATTTGATATCAACTGTGGGACGAGGCTTTTGGCGACGACGTTGCACAAACAAGAGGTTGAAGACAAAATCCAAGCCTTGATAGCGAAGCTGTTTCAAGCGGTACCGTCTGGTCTCGGATCGAAGGGCCGGCTCCGGTTTTCTGAAAAAGAGTTAAATCAAGCGTTCTTCAGCGGCGCAAAATGGGCCGTGAACCAAGGCTATGGCAATACCTCTGATCTGAAGCACTGTGAGAGCAACGGTTGTTTAAGTGGCGCAGACGTGTCCCTAGTAAGTCCGCTGGCAAAAAAGAGGGGCATGCCTCAGCTTGGAAGCCTGGGAAGCGGTAATCACTTCCTCGAAATTCAATGCGTGGACCAAGTATTTGAAAGAAAGGCAGCTAGTCTATTTGGTCTAAAGGAGGGGCAAGTGTGCATAATGTTGCATTCGGGCTCACGCGGAGCAGGTCACCAAATTTGCACGGACTATCTGAAGACATTTCTAAAGGCGAGTCACCAGTACGCTATAACACTGCCTGATAGGCAACTAGCCTGCGTTCCAACAGATTCACAAGAAGGGCGAGACTATTTCAGCGCTATGGCGGCCGCCGCGAACTATGCATGGGCAAATAGGCAGATCATGTCGTTCTGGGTGCGCGATGTCATTGAACAAGAGTTCAATACGACCGCGACCCTGGTTTACGACGTCGCACATAACATCGCAAAGTTGGAGAGACATCAGATTGAAGGCGAGCACAGAGAGGTCTACGTTCATCGAAAAGGCGCTACAAGAGCCTTTGACAAAGACGAAAGCTATGGAATCGCACAGCCAGTGCTCATTCCCGGAAGCATGGGAACCGCTTCGTATGTCCTTTGCGGCACAAAGAAGGCGATGACGATGACATTCGGATCGACGTGCCACGGGGCGGGTAGGGTGTTAAGCCGAAAGTCTGCGAGAAGTCGATTGACGTGGAAGGATGTGACTACGAGTCTGCAAGAAAAACACATAACGCTCAAAACTGAAGATAGAGCAGCTGTCCCCGAAGAGGCGCCTGAAGCGTACAAGCCCATAGATGAGGTCATAAATGTGGTAAGCAAGCTCGGCATATCGAGAGCAGTCGCTCGACTCACGCCTATGGGCGTCATCAAAGGATGAGCAGAGAGGTATCTACGCTCGGGCTGACGGTAGGGCGTCCGTGCGACCGCCCTTCTCGTGTCGCAGATGCGTAACGATAATTTTATGGAGGATAGCGGCATATACAAAATGAGTGGGCTAGCTCGGATGGCTCGGCGTCATCTGTCACCCAAAAGCGTCGGCATGTGGGGAGCGAAGCAGAAGGAAGGCATTTTGACAGGTTGACCATCTTGCAATTCAGACGATGATATTCCGTCCTGCGGGGTCAGCGGCTGCATATCGTTGATTGGAGAATCGGCGGTATGCCCTCGCCGTGAACACCGGTTCAGGCCCGGAAGGGAGCAAACCTATCGCGGACGTTTGACGCTCGGAGGGGCGCGGAATGGAGAATGAGTTGTGAGCTCTGACAAGCTGAAGAGTGACGACTTTCTGCGCGCCCACCTTCCGCAGTTGGGGTAGCCAAGCTTGGTCTACGGCGCTGGTTTGCTAAACCAGTGTCCCTCTGGGACTCGTGGGTTCAAATCCCACCCCCAGCGCTTTACTGCGCTTGATACGCCCAAACAACTGATTGCTGAGATTTGCCAATAGAGCGTATCTAGCGTGCCTACTTATAAATACGATGATAGGTTAAAATGCCACATACGAGAGGTATCGACGTGCCCAAGGGTGAGAAAGAGCAGGATGACAACGGCGATCACGGCGAGATCAAGTATATTGTGAGAATCGCGCAAACAGATTTAGACGGAAGAAAAGCCGTCCAATTTGCACTCACTGGACTAAAAGGGGTTGGTATCAGAACAGCACGCATTCTAACCCGACACGCAGATGTTACCCCTACCGATACCATGGGGTACCTGGATGATGAGCAAATAGAAAGGTTGCGAGAATCCGTTGCTAACCTCGAAAAGAACGTTCCCGTTTGGATGTTCAATCATAGGAACAGCATTATTACAGGAGAAGATAAACACTTGCTCGGGTCGCAATTGGACATAACGCTTCGTGAAGATCTAAATCGAATGAAAAAGACGCGAAGCTACAAAGGTGTTCGACACGAAAGAGGGCACAAGGTCCGAGGCCAGAGAACCAAATCCACTGGGCGACGGGGAGCAACCGTCGGTGTGCAACGCAAGAAGGCGTAACTGAAAGACAGAGGAGCGAAACATGGGATATCCTGGCAAAAGTAGGAAGACGTTTGACAAGCCCAGTCACCCGTGGCAAGGAGCTAGGATCAGTGAAGAGGCTGAGCTCGTGAAAAAGTACGGCTTAAAGAACAAACGAGAGGTCTGGAAAACTGCTACGACGTTGAGAAAATATCGGCGCGAAGCCCGGAAACTCCTTTTCGATATCCAAGAGGTTGGCGATCGTGGCGAGCACGCCAAGTTCGAGTCAGAAAAGTTCCTCAATAGGCTCAAGAGAGTAGGACTGATCAAATATGATTAGACACTTGACGACGTGCTCACGCTCGGAATCGAGGATTTGATGGAACGACGGCTGCAGACCCAAGTTCTTGCGCATGGGCTAGCCAATTCAACGAAGCACGCCCGACAGCTGATCGTGCACGGACACATTGCTGTCGACGGTCGACGGATAACCGTTCCGAGCTATACCCTCCCCATGAGTGAGCAAGAACTCATTGGATATTATGAAGGGTCACCCCTCCGGGAAGTCAGCGGATCTGAAAAACAAGTGAGTGCTGGAGAGTGAAACTAGCATGGCCGATAAGAAGTGGGGAGTCGCGCACATCTTTGCGTCCTTCAATAATACGATCATCACAATCACAGATCTGAGCGGAGCGGAAACAATAGCGAAATCGTCGGGGGGTATGGTGGTCAAGCAGGATCGTAACGAGAGTTCACCGTATGCGGCCATGCAGCTCGCCACCAGCGCAGCAGAGCAAGCGCTGGATAAAGGCATGACTGGTGTACACGTGAAAGTAAGAGCGCCCGGAGGAAATAGGCAACGAAGCCCAGGTCCTGGAGCACAGGCTGCAATTAGGGCGCTCTCAAGAGCAGGATTAAGAATAGGAAGAATTGAAGATGTAACGCCCATCCCTCACGATGGCACGAGATCACCGGGCGGCAGAAGAGGCCGCAGGATATAACGTTTTCGACATAGTATGGACTTAGAATTTCTAGAGCTTACAGATACACAAACACGTTTCATAATTTCTGGAACGGTGCCCGCGTTTGTCAATAGCATAAGACGCAGCATGATCGCCGATGTCGAGTCGATGTCAATCGAAGATGTCAATTTCTATAACAACACGTCAGTAATCTTCGATGAGATGCTAGCTCTGCGGCTAGGACTCATCCCACTAACAGGAGGGGAAGAATACTTTTCTTCTACCACGTGTTCCTGCAACGGTGAAGGATGCTTTCAGTGTCAAGTCTCGCTGACGTTAAACGTCAAGGGGCCTGCGACGGTCTATTCAGGAGATTTAACGTCATCCGATCCAAAAGTGGTTCCTGCAGACGGCGGCATACCTATCATAAAGCTGTTCAAGAGTCAAGAATTGATGCTCGAAGCTATCGCGCGGAAAGGAAGTGCCAAAAATCACGCGAGATTTCAATCTGCTATTGCCACGAGTTATAAGTACTTGCCGAAGTTTTCAATCAAAGACTGCAATGGATGTAAAGAGTGCATCGACGCTTGTCCCAAACAGATTATAAGGTACGAGAACGGATCAGTGCACGTCACTGATGAACTTCAATGCACGCTGTGTAATTTGTGTGCTGAAGCGTGTGAATCAGGCGCCATCACGGTGACCGGCGACCCTCATTCCTTTGTGTTCTATACAGAATCTGATCGATCGATGAGTTGTCGGGACCTTCTCATAACGTCAGTTGAGTCTTTAAGGGACAGGGCTAGTAAATTAGCTGATTTCCTTGCGACGTTTGGATAGGCGGGGGTTGCCAAGCCAGGTCAAAGGCGCTAGGTTGAGGGCCTAGTCTCACAGGAGTTCGTGCGTTCAAATCGCACCCCCCGCATTTTGGGAATTGAAGCGCTTGACAGGAGATACGTATGGCAAAGCAAAGAACAAAGAAGACCAATCCCGAATTGACGAAGCTTGAAGCCGCTTTTAAGGCGGCTTCAAGAGAGCATCAAGCAGCGATATGGAAAGAGATTGGCAGAAGGTTAGGAGCACCCTCCAACAACTACGCCGAAGTGAACCTGAGTCGGTTAAACCGATCTACGAGTTCCGATGATATCGCAGTGGTTCCCGGCAAAGTACTCGGGGCGGGATCGATCGATCATCCAATATGCATTGCTGCGCTAAGTTTCAGTGAGAGAGCAAGGTCTAAGATACTCGCGGCGTCGGGAAGGATTATGCCATTTGAAGAGATGATTCAAACTTCGCCGAAAGGCAGCTACGTGAAGATCATACGATGAGCAGAAAGAGGTATGCATGACGGTTATCGATGCTGATGGGTTGATAGTCGGACGTCTAGCGAGCACTATAGCTCAAAGATTACTATCAGGTGAAGAGATCGATGTGATAAACGCAGAACACGCGGTCGTTTCAGGATCGCCAGAGACAACAATATCAAAGTATCAAGCTATGAGATCAAAGGGTTCGAGAGAGAAGGGACCACACTATCCCAAACGCGCAGATATGATTCTACGACGCACTATCAGGGGGATGTTACCCTATAAAAAGGCAACAGGACGAGAGGCTTTAGCAAAACTGCGAGTTTACATAGGAGTGCCAACCGAATTCTCAAATGTTGATGCTGAAACGCTAGAAAATGCGCATAAATCGAGATTAAGCACCATCAAAATCACTGATTTAAGAAAGATTTCCCAGCAACTTGGAGCTAAAGATTAGAGGCGGAACTGATGGGTAAAACTATCAACTCAAGTGGCAAGCGTAAAGCATCAGTTGCGCGCGCAACGTTTACGCAAGGGCAAGGGGTGGTAAGGATTAACAAGAGGCTCCTCAGCGTAGTTGAGCCGGACATAATCAGAGAGAAGATCCAAGAGCCGTTAATGCTCTCTGGCGATGTGGCGCGCGAGCTAGACATAGCGGTCACCATCCATGGCGGCGGAGTCGTGGGACAGGCCGGTGCAGCGCGAACGGCTATAGCTCGCGGACTAGTCGAGTGGACAAACGATCTCGACTTGAAAGATCTGTTGCTCAAACGAGACAGAAGCCTCCTAGTGAATGATTATAGGCAAAAGGAGCCAAAGAAGTTTGGAGGAAGGGGCGCACGAAAACGCCGGCAAAAATCCTATAGATAATCCTCACGGTCTAGAGATGATACCTGTAAGATGCTTTACGTGTGGCGCGGTGATATCCAAGTACTGGGACCAATACAACGAACGAATTAATTCTGGGGAAGATCCTAAGACAGTACTTGATGACATCGGCGTGAAACGGTACTGTTGTCGTAGGATGCTTTTAACACATAAAGAGCTTGTTGATATCTTTGCTCCATATCAATGACGAGGGGGTTGTGGGGTAGCCTGGATATCCTACGGCGTTCGGGACGCCGTAACCTGAGTTCGAATCTCAGCAACCCCATGCTGGCCCGCGAAATGGAGGAGAGTCATTGAAAGAAGTTGTTAGAGAACTGACTCGTTATGAAAAGGCTAGAATCGTTGGCGCGCGAGCCTTACAGATTTCCATGGGCGCGCCCGCGCTCATAGAATCTGATACAAATGACCCTATAGACATCGCATTAGAAGAGCTCAAAAAAGGGGTCATTCCAATAACTATAAAGCGACGAGGCACGCCGAGATGAATTCTATCGAGGCAGTATCTGTCACCAAGATCCTTGATGCACACGGAAAGGACGCGATCGAGGCGGAGGTGGTTACGACAAGCGGATACGGCCGCTGCTCATTTCCCGCACCAAGCGAGACGATAAGAAGAGCAAGAGAAGAGATCACGACACTCATCGGCAAAGACGCAAATCAGCAAGCAGAGATCGACGAGTTACTGCAAGATGTTTTTACGCTGCCCAATATGAGTATGGTTTTCTCAGTCGCGATTGCCAACGCAGCCGCTGCGTCGCTTGAAATGCCCTTGTACCGTTACTTAGGTGGGCCCTTTGCAAATGCTATGCCCTGCCCTTTGTTGAAAATTTTCAGTGCGGCATCTGATTATTTCGTTGTTCCGATAGGGGCGAGCTCATTTTCGGGCGGCATCGCTGCATCTATAAGCATTCATCAAGAGTTTAACAAGCTAAACCTATCTAGTGAGAGTAATGATGTTGACGTCCTGGATCATTTAAACTCGACTATCGGTGAGGCCCACAATAGATTTGGATTCAAAATAAAGTTAGGCATCGATTTAACATCCTCGCACTATTCTTCAAGCGACCGGAATAGCTCTCGGCTGCGAGGTACTGACGGGACTAATCGATTTAAGTACGTGTCTGACTTAATCGAACGGTATGATCTCTACTACGTCGAAGATTCATTTGATAGAACTGAATTTGAATATCAAGAGCAGCTAAACGATGCGTTCGGAACGAGATGTCTCATAGCTTCAAATGCCTACGAGCACGGTCACGCGAACACACACCACCGTAGAACTAATAAAGAGGCTAGCATATTGCTGCTCACTCCCACAACAACGATTTTCAGCGTTTTTCGAAAGCATGCCCTTGCAAGAGCCAGTAGCTGCAGTTGCGCCATGTTGACGCATAATTCTACGACCTGTGAGACGTCGCCTTCGCACCTTGCAGTTGCTCTGTCTACTCCCTTTATTAAGCTGAGTGTGAGCGGCAGCCAGAATGCGTCGAAGATCAACGAGCTGCTTCGTATCGAACAAGAGCTGTTTGAAGGATCAAGTTGTAGAATGGTGAAAAAACCGATTTAAGAGGCGAATTGATGGAAGAAACCACAGAATATGAATCACTTATCCCTATTGATGAGTACCTTGCTGCCGGCGTTCATATAGGAACCCAACAAAAAACAGAAGATATGAAGCGGTTCGTCTATCGCGTGAGGGCGGATGGGCTCTACGTGCTCGACGTCAAAGCTACGGATGAGCGAATAAAAATTGCTGCCAAATTCTTAAGCAGATTTGACCCCGTTCGGATTCTCGTGGTGTCGGCGCGGCAATACGGCCAGTTCCCGGCGACGATGTTCGCAAAAGTGATAGGAGCGAAATCGCTCGTGGGACGTTTTATACCAGGCACGTTGACAAACCCGGAGTACCGAGACTTCATTGAGCCAGACGTAGTAGTTGTCACGGATCCTATAGGAGATTCTCAGGCGGTAAAAGAAGCAGTCGATGTAGGGGTCCCCGTAATCGCGATGTGTGACACTAACAACATGACGACGCACATTGATATCGTAATTCCAACGAACAACAAAGGGCGAAAGGCCTTAGCGCTCATTTATTGGCTACTCGCAAAGGAGATAGCCAAACTTCGTGGCCTAAAATTAGACTATACAGCCAACGATTTCGAAATTGAGATATAGAGGAGCTATTATGAGAGAAGCCGCAAAGGCCGGTTCGTGGTATCCAAGCGACCCGCGAGCACTTGAAGCAGTACTACGCGGCTTTGTTGAAAGAGCAGAACCACACGAACTCAAAAGCGCTGTGGTTCCACACGCGGGATATGCCTGCTCTGGCTTCACTGCCGGCCGAGTTTTCTCAATCATCCCAGAAGCGGACACCTACATAATCATCGGCCCGAATCACCTTTATCCTGTTATCTCCGTTTCGAATGAACCGTGGGTCACGCCCCTTGGGAAAGTAGACGTGAATGCTGCCATTATAGAGCGGCTTGACATAGAAGTGAACAATGAGGCGAACAAAGAGGATAACTCGATAGAACTGCAAGTGCCCTTTTTACAATACTTGTTTGATGATTTTCAGATAGTCCCAATAACGATGGGACTACAAGGACCTGAATCGATAAAGCGCGTCATCAATGCTCTTCGAGTCGTCGCAGATGAAAACGTTGTGCTCATTGCATCAAGCGATTTTACGCATTATGAACCAGATCAGGTTGCAAGGCAAAAGGATCTTGAGGTGATAGAGCCTATTTTACAGCTTAACACGCGAGAGTTCGTGACGCGATCCCGTTCGACATCAGTGTGTGGAGTCGGTCCCATAGCCGTCGCGATTGAATTCGCCAAGCAAAAAGGGGCGGGAAGAGGGGAGCTTATCGGCTATTCAACCAGCGCTGAAACGTGCAGCGACTCATCAGCGGTGGTCGGGTACGCGGGAATAATAATGGTCTGATAAGAGCTTGAAGAAGCCAGAATTGCTGCAAAAACTTGCGCCAGATGATAACGTGTTCAGCCCCCGGTAAAATCTACTTGTTCGGAGAACACGCTGTTGTTTATGGGCAACCTGCGATAGCGTGTGCCATAGACAGGCGTGTGTTCACTTCGGTCAAGCTTTCGGATTCCAGAAGATTCACGATAGATTCCGCGGGCACGCGTCGGAACTGTCCTAGCGAAGAGTTTAGCTACGCTTGCTGTGCGGCACAGGCGGTAAAAGAACTAGCTGAAGGCGATTTTGGCGCAGAAATTGCCATACGATCTCAGTTGCCACCAAGCCAAGGTTTGGGCTCATCCGCTGCGGTAACGGTCTCTACAATCAAAGCACTGACTGAATGTCTCGGAATAACGCTGCAAAACGAGGAAATAGCGAGAATAGGCTACAAGGTGGAATTGAAGCTTCAAGGTAAGGCAAGTCCTACTGATACATTCGTCTCCGCGATAGGCGGTGCCGCCATCGTCGAACGCAGCCGACCGGCCCGTCTCGTACGGCTCGACGAACCGGTCATAATTGGGGCGACAGGGATCACCAGATCGACAGGGGATGTGATAGGTTCTGTGGCACTTATGAAGCAACAGTATCCTTCGCTCATCGGAAGTATCATGTCATCGATCGGCGATATCACACGGCTCGGACAGAATAAGTTAACTAAAAAAGACGTCGCTGGCATAGGTGAGCTCATGAATATTAATCAAGGCCTCCTTGAATCGCTGGGAGTCAGTGACATCGCGTTGTGCAAGCTGATCCATGCAGCAAGAAACGCGGGGGCACTTGGGGCCAAGCTGACGGGCGCAGGTCGTGGTGGGTGCATGTTCGCCATAGCGAGAGAGAGAGATGTCGATGCCGTTTCAGAAGCAATGGTGCGAGAAGGCGCCCAAGTGATCAAAACTGCGTTTTCTGATTCGGGCTTGCAGATCGAGCGACAGAGAATGTGATACCTGTGATCTTGCTCAAAATTGGCGGCTCTGTTTTAACGGACAAAGCGAGAGAGGCGACAATCAAGAAACACAACATGCGCATCGTAGCTAAGCAAATAGCCAGCGCAAAGGTCTCAAAGCTTATACTTGTACACGGCGCTGGTTCCTTTGGACATCCGCAAGCACTGAGATACCTGTCTGACGGCTTCAACGCAGAGGGCATCTGGAAGACGCACGCTTCGGTGTCCTTCCTGAATACCGCATTCATCGATGCGCTGCACTCTGAAAATGTGCCGGCGCTGCCGATACATCCGCTTGATAGCGCCGTCGCCGATCAGGGCAGAATCACATATTTCGAGCTATACGCCCTACAGTTGATGCTTGGAAGTGACATTATTCCTGTCCTTCACGGCGACGTGGTCATGGATCGGTCTGATCGCTTTAGCATTCTCTCAGGCGATCAAATAATAGCGTATCTCGCACGTAAAATAAGGCCAGAAAAACTAGGACTCGGAACGGATGTTGAGGGAGTTATCTACAAAGGCAAAAAGCTGAGTCATCTAAATGCTGCTGAGTTCGAAAACTGCCTCGATGAAATCGCCGGTTCAAGCAACATCGATGTCACGGGAGGGATGCTCCACAAGGTCTCGGAACTCGTCGACATCGCCAAATTGGGAGTGCGTTCACAAATATTCAACGCGACGCTTGACGGGAACATCACTAAATTCTTAGCCTCGAGCGACGATCTTGGTACGACAATAGAAACTGAGAAGAAATGACGACAAATAGGAAAATAGAGCATTTGGCGCTCTGCGCCACAGAGGACGTCGAGTCAGGAAAAACTGGCTTCGACGATATCCGATTCATTCATAATGCCCTGCCCGAGGTATCAAAAGCGACAGTTGATGTGACTGCCCAATTTCTTGGTCGGCGCTTTGACAGTCCTGTATTTATAGCGGGAATGACAGGAGGGCACACAGAAACTATTAGAGTAAACGCTGCGCTTGCAGAGGCCGCTGAACAACTGAACATAGGTATAGGCGTAGGCAGCCAGCGGGCAGCAATTGAGCATCCAGAGCAGGTCGACTCATTTAGCATAGTAAGAGAGAGAGCCCCGAGTGCTTTCGTGGTCGCAAACGTCGGAGCGCTTCAAGTTAAAGAGTACGATTCGGAGACTATCGATCGTTTAATCGATATGGTAGAGGCTGACGCACTTGCTATCCATCTCAATTTTCTGCAAGAAGCCATACAAAAAGAGGGCGACACAAATGCGGAAGGGTGTCTCGAAGCAATAGAATCAGTGGCCAAATCTATTCGGATCCCCGTAATTGCTAAGGAAACAGGCGCGGGTATTTCGAAGGAAGTAGCGGGCGAACTGGAAATGGCGGGCGTGTCAGCAGTTGATGTCGGAGGCACCGGTGGCACGAGTTGGGCGAGAGTTGAAGCATACCGTGCGCAAGACAATCCGATGATAGAAAGGTTAGGCGCCTTGTACGAGAACTGGGGGATACCTAGCGCAGTATCGGTCGTAGAGGCGTCACGCCTGCCTGTTATCGCAACGGGAGGTATTAGAAACGGCCTCCACGTCGCCAAATCAACAGCGCTAGGTGCATCACTCTGTGGCATGGGCCTCCCACTTCTAAAACCTGCGCTGCAAGGTCCAAAGGAAGTAACAAGCGAAATACGAGCGGTCGTTGAAGAACTGAAAGTTGCGATGTTCTTGACAGGTTGCAGAACGTTGACGGATCTAAAGACGCGCCCACTTATCATTACGGGTGAGACAAGGCAGGTATTGCAACAACGAGGATTCAACCTTATGAAGCTTCAGGCCGGGAGGTGAGAACGTGAAGGTGGAAGTGAACGCGATCGGCGGTTATGAAGAGATAGGACGCAACATGACCGCTATCAGAGTAGGTAAAGATGTCGTAATTATCGATATGGGGCTTCGACTCGACAGAATTGCTATCCATGAGGATGCCGAAATTGAGCGAATGCATTCTATGGACCTTATCAAGATGGGGGCTATACCAAACGATGCGGTGCTAAGCAAGTCGAAAGGGTCGGTGAAGGCCATTGTATGTACGCATGGGCACCTTGACCATATCGGTGCTGTTCCCAAGCTCGCACACAGATACGAGGCGCCCATAATCTCCACTCCCTTCACCGCCGAGCTTATCGCACAGCAGATACGCGTCGAGAAGAAATTTGGCGTGGAGAACCCCATTTATACGCTAGAAGCGGGACAGCTGTACCACATTACCCCCGATGTGGCAGTGGAATTCGTGAGAGCGACACATAGTATACCTGACCCCATATTCGCTGTGCTCCACACGCCAACTGGCGCTCTCGTCTACGCCAACGATTTTAAACTCGATCGAACGCCCGTTATTGGCAAACCTCCTGATTTCAATCGTCTCAAAAGCCTGGGAAAAGAGGGCGTCTTGGCACTAATCGTTGAAAGCACTAGAGTAAAAGAAGCGGGAAAGACACCATCAGAGCAAATCGCGAAAGATCTCGTTCGAGATGTTCTTCTCGGAACTGAGGAGGAAGGCAACGGAGTGCTCGTCACAACTTTCTCATCACATATAGCCCGAGTCAAATCTATTGTGGAAGCAGCTGATGAGATG
>Ga0187778_10002738_pt1 | contig 11958 bp, 9 predicted proteins | sample 1015_Q2_SP5_20_M_FD_132418 | JGI IMG/M metagenome (GOLD analysis project Ga0187778, IMG submission 132418) | Tropical peat soil microbial communities from peatlands in Department of Meta, Colombia - 1015_Q2_SP5_20_MG | ecosystem: Environmental > Terrestrial > Soil > Wetlands > Peat | place... | reverse complement strand
GGTCAAGCACCGCGTCGGGTGCGCGCGCGTCCAGGCGCGCGAGCTTGAGTACCTGGCCGATGAGTGCGTCCAGGCGCTCGGTCTCGGTTTCCAGACGGTCGAGCTGCGTGCTGATTTCGCCGCCGCCCTGGCGCGCCAGCGCCAGCGCCACGCGCATGCGGGCGAGCGGCGAGCGCAGCTCGTGGGAGATGTCCGCGAGCAGACGCTCCTTGCCTTCTACCAGCGTACGGAGCCGCTGTGCCATAGAGTCGAAATCCCGCGCCAGCGTGCCCAGTTCATCGCGGCGCCGGGTCAGGTCCGGAGCCACGCGCAGCTCGAGCCGGCCGCCTGCCAGCTGGCGGGTCGCGGCGCCCAGTCCTGCAACCGGGCGGGTGATTGAGCGCGCGAGCCACCAGCTGGCGGCCCCGGTCACGGTGAGAGCCAGCAGTAACACCGCCCAGCGCGCTCCGGGCAGCCCGAGCGGACCAAAAGTCGGACGCCGTCCCATGACGACGAGGCGGTATTCGGTGCCGTCGGCCGCGATCAAAAGCGGCAGCGGCCGTGCGGGCAGCAGGCGCGCGCCCGGCAGCGGCGGCGCCGGTTCGGGAGATCGCAGGCGCCGCTCGACGCGTGGCGGCAGCGGCCGGTCCAGCAGCTCGCCGGCGGGCCCGATGACGTACACCTCGAAGTTGAGGTCGCGGTTGAGCACGCCGCGCAGCCACTGCGCGAGGCCCGCCTGCCCGCCCTCTCCCAGCGCACGCGCGGCTTCGTGACTCAAAACCTCGGGAACCGTCACCGCTTCGTCGGAACGTTCCATGAGCACGAGCGCTGTTACGCCGGCCGCACCGATGACGACCAGCGCGATGGCGGCCCAGAACGACAGCAGGATCCGCGCGTACAGGCTCACGTCGCCGGATCGCCCCCCGGGAGCGTGAGCAGATACCCGGCGCCGCGGATGCCACGAATCTCAGGATCGGTCGGCGGCGACAGTCCGAGCTTGCGCCGCAGGTTGCTCACGTGGGTATCGACACTGCGGTCATAGAGTTCGAGTTTGCGCCCGAGCGCCTGTTCAGTCAGCTGCTCGCGCGACAGCACGCGCCCCGCGGAGCGCATCAGACACTCCAGCACCCGGAATTCGGCGCCGGTGAGCGGTACCGGATTGCCGTGCACGGTGACCCGATGCCGGCCGGAATCGAGCCGCACCGGCCCGAGCGCCAGTGGCTCACCGGTTCCGCCGCGCTCCGCACCGCGGCGCAGGACCGCGCGCATGCGCGCCACCAGCTCGCGCGGATTGAACGGCTTCGCGAGGTAATCGTCGGCACCGAGCTCGAGACCGACGATGCGATCGACGTCATCACCGCGCGCAGTCAGCATCAGCACCGGCGGACGCTCGTCACGGGCACGGACCGCGCGCAAGACATCCAGGCCGCTCTTGCCCGGCAACATGACATCGAGGATCACGAGATCGGCGTTCTGCGCCGAGATCTTCTGGACCGCCTCCGCGCCATCGTGCTCGACGGTCACGACAAAGCCCTCGTGACCGAGGTATTCGCTCAGCATGGCAGTCAGTTCCCGATCGTCATCGACGATCAGGATGCGGGGCAGGCTTAGGATTCCGGTCGTCATAGCGAGATGGTAGCCCCACCCGCGATTCTGTCACGAGGGGGACCATCGCTTGACGTAACTTTTCCGGAAAATCGCGACTCAGGCGCTCGATTCGAGCACGACGTGCTCGGCCACCTGGGCAGTCGCCATTTGAAACAGCGCTGCCTGATCCAGCAGGTCCTTGAGCGGCGCCGCCCGGCCGGCGGCGAAGCCCTGCACGTAGTCGACGCCTAACGATGCCACCTCACCCCAGGCTGCCGTGCTCTCAATGTGCTCGGCCACGGTCTTGAGCTTGAGGCTCTGCGCCAGCTGCACGATCAGCCGGATCAAAGCCGGTGCGCGCGGGTTGCTGCCCAGATCGCGCACGAACGCGCCGTCGATCTTCAGAAACTGCACCGGCAGGTCCTTGAGGTGTTCGAGCGAGCTGAACCCGGTGCCGAAGTCATCGAGCGCCACCTTGGCGCCCATGCGATTGACCGCGTGCACCAGGGCAGCAGCCGCTTCCAGCTGCTGGCTGGCCACGCTCTCGGTAATTTCGATCAGCAGCCGGTCGGGGGGCAAGCCGCTGCCGGCGACCGCCTGCTCGAGATAGGTAACGAAGCTGGGATCGGCGACCGACGGTCCGGAGACGTTCACGGCGACGAATGCGAAATGCTCGAGAAACGCGTTCACGTGCTCCGACAGCATGCGCAAGGTCGCATCGATCACGATGCGGTCGAACTGCGGCAGCAGCTGATAGCGGTGCGCCGCAGACATGAAATCATCCGGCATCAGGATGCGCCCGTCGCGCCGCTGCAGCCGCGACAGCACTTCAAGGCCGATCGGGCCGCCGCCGGCCTGGGTCGGGTGGATGCCCTGCGCGAACAGCACCACGCCGCGATTTTCAATCGCGGAGCTCAGCTCGCGCACGATCGCCAGGTCTTCGTGGCGCTGGACCAGGCTTTCGTCCGAGGCGGTGAATACCTCGACGCGGCTGCGACCGCGATCCTTGGCCGCCTTGCAGGCGATCTCGGCCGCCGCCAAGGTATGGGCCGGATCGATGTCGGGATCAAAAGGCGCCATGCCGACCGACAGCGAGACGCGCACCGGCTGGCCGCCCGCTGGCGGCTGCCAGCGTTCGACCTGAGCACGCAGCGACTCGGCGCACTGGCGCGCTTCGCGCTCGCCGGTCGCCGGCACGAACGCCGCGAACTGGTCGCCGCCCAGGCGACCGACCAGCGCCGGCGCCGGCAGGCGCGCAGCGGTCAGCCGGCCAACCCAGCCCAGGAGTGCGTCACCAACCCGAAATCCGTGGTGCAGGTTGACCAGGTGCAGGCGGTCGACGTTGAGATACAGCATCCAGTCGCGCCCGGACGCCTCGTGGCGCGCCACGCGGTGTTCGAGTTCGCTCTGAAATGCCGGACGAGTCAGCGTGCCGGTCAACGCGTCCACCCGCTGGCGCAGCGGCAGCATGACTTCCTGGCCGACGCGCGCCAGGCGCGCGCGCAGCTGGCCCGGGAAGGCCGGATGACTGGCATCGCGCAACGCAGCGAACACGCCGACCGCGTGGCCGGTCTCGTCCAGCAGCGGCGTGCAGGCGACGCGGCAGGTCGGCGCGCCCTGGCGTGCCCCCGGCGTCTCGTTGAACAGTAGCGGCTCACGCTTGACGGTAGTCCAGTTGAGCAGTGGCGCCTCAAGCGATTCCCAGACATTCGCGACCGATGCCGGCGGCGGAGCTGGCACCCAGATTCGACGCGCCGGATCGCGCAGGGCAACTACCACCGCCGCGGCGCCCCATTCGCGTTTAAGGTCGATCAGGCACTCGCGCATGGTGTCGATCGGCTCGCTGGATTCACCGGCGCCCGGCTCGGCGAGAGCTTTCCCGGCCTGGCGCGTGGCGTCGATCTCGCGCCCGATCAGGGACAACACCGGCTTGAGGATCTGCTCCAGTGGCTTGAGCCGTTCCTCGCCGGCCGAAGTCGCGCCGTCGCGGACCAGCACCATGAGCGCGCCCATGCGCTCGCCGCTGTCATCAAGAGCAAAGCCCGCGAGCAGTTCGCCGCCAGGCAACGGCTGGGCGGCGGCCCGAGGTGGACTTTCGGTGCGTAGCAAAAGCGCGGCCAGCGCTTTGACGCCTACGTCCACTTCGGGACGAGCGAGTGCATCAGAGGTGTAGTGAACTTTGGCGGTCGGGTCGGCGACGGCGATCCCTAAGCCGCGCGGTAGCAGGCGTCGCAGCAGGTCCTCGAAAACGGCGAAGCGCTGCGCCGCGTTCTCTGGGCCGTCGTCCGTGGCCACACGCGCCCCTTCTCATCAGGTGGGATAAAACCCAGTGGATAACGTTGCCGTTTGGCGACGGTCTCCGCTGCGACCTGTTTCACGGAAGGAACAGGCTGTGCCGCGGAGTGCGGTGCCCGTCACAACCCGCTTTGGGCTCAAACTCCCACGGCGCGGGCGTGCTCGACGTAGCGCCAGAGGTACCAGGCGGCCACGGTCCGGTGCGGCGCCCAGCGTTCGCCGAACTCGGCCAGCCAGCGCGGCTTGGGCTGGCGGCGCTTGCCGTACAGGAGCCGGAAGCCCTCCCGGATGCCGAAATCGTCGACCGGCAGCACGTCCGGGCGCCCGAGAGTGAATATCAACAGCATCTGCGCGGTCCAGGGGCCCACGCCATGCAGCTCGGTCAGGCGTGACACGATTTCCAAGTCGTCCATGCCGCCGATCGCCGCCAGTGTCGGCACCGTGCCGTCCGCGACGCCGGCGGCGAGGTTCCTGAACGCTGCGATCTTGGCGCGCGACAGCCCGACCTTGCGCAGGTCGGCGAACGGCGTCGCGAGCAGCTCATCCGGGTCCGGGTAGCGTGCGCGCCCGTTGCTGCCGTAGAGCGCCTGGAATCGTCCCAATATCGCTTTTGCAGCTACCCCGTGCAGCTGCTGATGCCCGATCGAGGACAGTAGCGAGTGAAACGGCGACAGCCCGCTTGGCGCCAACGTGCACGGGCCGATGGTCCGGATCGCATGCCGCAGGCGCTCGTCGCGCCGTTTTAGGGTCCGGATCGCCTGCTCGTGCACCCGCCGCCGGCCGTCCTAGCGTTTCATCGACTCGAAAAAGTCGACGTTGGTCTTGGTGTCCTTCATCTTCTCGATCAGAAACTCGATCGCCGCCAGCTCGTCCATCGGGTGGACCAGCTTTCTCAGGATCCACATCTTCTGCAGCTCGTCCGGGGCCGTGATCAGCTCCTCGCGCCGGGTTCCGGACCGGTTGATATTGACCGCCGGGAATATTCGCTTCTCGGAGATGCGCCGGTCGAGGTGGATCTCGGAATTGCCGGTACCCTTGAACTCCTCGTAGATCACGTCGTCCATGCGCGACCCGGTGTCGATCAGGGCGGTGGCGATGATGGTCAGCGAGCCGCCCTCCTCGACGTTGCGGGCGGCACCGAAGAAGCGCTTCGGCCGCTGCAGGGCGTTGGCGTCGACACCGCCGGTGAGCACCTTGCCGGAACTGGGCACGACCGTGTTGTAGGCGCGCGCCAGGCGGGTGATCGAATCGAGCAGGATCACCACGTCGCGCTTGTGCTCGACCAGTCGTTTGGCTTTCTCGATCACCATCTCCGCCACCTGCACGTGGCGGCTGGCGGGCTCGTCGAAGGTCGAAGCGACCACCTCGCCGGTGACCGTACGCGACATCTCGGTCACTTCTTCCGGCCGCTCGTCGACCAGGAGCACGATCAGATACACGTCCGGATGATTGTAGGCGAGCGAGGTCGCGATGTTCTGCAGCAGCATGGTCTTGCCGGCCTTGGGCGGCGAGATGATCAGGCCGCGCTGGCCCTTGCCCAGGGGTGCGAACAGGTCGATGACCCGCGCCGACAGATCCTCGGTGCTGCCGTTGCCACGCTCGAGCTTGAGCCGCTTGGTCGGATGCAGCGGCGTCAGGTTCTCGAACAGCGACTTGTTGCGCGCGCTCTCCGGCGCGTCGAAGTTGATCTGGCCTACCTTGAGCAGCGCGAAGTAGCGCTCGCCGTCCTTGGGCGGGCGGATCAGCCCGGAGATCGAGTCCCCGGTGCGCAGATTGAAGCGGCGGATCTGGCTCGGGCTGACGTAGATGTCGTCCGGCCCGGCGAGATAGGAGCCGTCCGCCGAGCGCAGGAAGCCGAAGCCGTCCTGCAGCACCTCGAGGACGCCGTCGCCGTAGATGTCCTCGCCGTTGCGGGCGTGGGCCTTGAGCAGGGAGAAGATGACTTCCTGCTTGCGCTGGCGCCCGACGTTCTCAAGCCCCATCGCCTCGGCCATCTGCACCAGGTCGTCGGTGGGCTTCTTCTTGAGCTCGGTGAGGTTCATCGACCGGCGGCTCGCCTCGAGCTCGGCCGGCGAGATGACGCCTAGGTCTTCGCCGTCGACGTAGTCGTCCTGCAGCATGTGACCGTCGTTGCGCGGCGCGCGATTGCCGCGATCGTCCCGGTTGCCGTGCTGCTTCGGGCCCTTGTTCGGACGATTGCGGGCCTGATTACCGAGGTAGCCTCTCACAGGTTGCTGTCCAGAAAAGCCGCCAGTTGCGACTTGGAAACCACACCGACTTTCTGCGCCTCGACCGACCCGTTCTTGAACAGGATCAGGGTCGGAATGCCGCGGATGCCGTATTTGGGTGGCGTGCCCGGGTTCTCGTCGATGTTGAGCTTGGCGATCCGGACCCGGTCGCCGTACTGCGTGGCGATCTCGTCGAGTATTGGGGCGATGGCCTTGCATGGGCCGCACCACTCGGCCCAGAAATCCAGAAGCACGGGCTTCTGGGACTTGAGCACGTCGGCATCGAAGGTGGCGTCGGTGGTGTGAACAATGTTACTTCCGCTCACGCGGTGCATCCTCCTGTGTCTGGCTGCCCGGCCTTAACGGCCGGCGCCTTGGGCGAATCGGTATCAGTGCTGGGCTGACGATAGGGTTGTGGTCGTGACGGAATCGCGCTGTTACGGCAAAATCCCGGTCCGGGTTCTCGCGCTGTGGCGGCACGGCGACTGCCTCCGGCCACAACGGGGTTCCCGTCCCTGGCACGCCACGCGGTCCGTTAAGGTGGCAAGGACGATCTGTTCTTGACTGCTCGTTCGAGTGTGTCGAATGGGCTCAGGGTCAGTTGTGATCCCGCTCGGTCCTGCGGCCAGCGTGCTGGCCCCAGGGATTTCGCTCGGTCGCTCTATTCACGATTCGGTCAAGGCGCTACATGACTACGACGGGTCGGCAATGTGTGGAGCGACCCCAGATTCATGGCCGCCGCTACGGTTCGCCTTGTCGGCCGCGGGCGACTCGGAAACTTCGGGAATGGATCGTCGCGGCTCCGGCCCGGATCGGCCGACGTTGCGAGCGTCGGCACCGCCGATCCGCTTCCGGCGCGCTGTCAGCGTCGTCTGGCCGCCCGGAGCGAGAAAAGCAACCGATCCGCTCAGTGAGCCGTCGGATCGACCAGGGGAGACGCGGTGACACCGCGCGAGTTGCAGATAGTTGTAGCCGGTCCCAGCACGCTTTGCAAGCCTCGCCTGTCCGGCCTGTGACACATCCGTGAGCGAGTCCACACCCGTCACTGCTTTAAGCTTCTCCAGCCTCCATCTTCCGGAACCGCTCGCCCGCGGCATCGCGGACGCGGGTTTCGAGCGCTGCACGCCGATCCAGGCGCAAACGCTACCGCGCGCGCTCGCCGGTCTCGATGTCGCCGGGCAGGCGCAGACCGGCACCGGCAAGACCGCGGCGTTTCTGATCGCGATGTACGCCGCGCTGCTGCGCCATCCGGCGGCGCCGGATCGCCCGATCACCTCGCCGCGCGCCTTCATTCTGGCGCCGACCCGCGAGTTGGCGGTCCAGATTCACAAAGACGCGGAAATTCTCGGCCAGTACACGGGATTCACGCTGGGACTCGCCTTCGGCGGCATCGACTACGAGAAGCAGCGCCGCCAGCTCGAAGCCGGCGTCGACATACTGATCGGCACGCCCGGGCGCATCATCGATTACTTCAAGCAGCGCGTGTTCGACCTGCGCCACGTGCGGGTCATGGTGCTCGATGAAGCCGATCGCATGTTCGATCTGGGCTTCATCGCCGATATCCGCTACCTGCTCAGGCGACTACCGCCGCCCGAGCAGCGCCTGTCGATGCTGTTTTCCGCCACCCTCGCACAGCGGGTGCTCGAGCTCGCCTACGAGCACATGAACGAGCCGGAACTGATTCGCATCGAACCGGAGAAGGTCACCGCCGATCGCGTACGCCAGAGCATCTATTTTCCGTCGATGGACGAGAAGCCGGGGCTGCTGGTCGGCCTACTGCAGAAGCTCGGCGCCACTCGCACCATGGTGTTCGTGAACATGAAACGCACGGCCGAGCGTCTCGAGGCGCTGCTGCGTGCCAACGGCATCGATGCGCTGGCGATGTCCGGGGACGTGCCGCAGAGCAAGCGCCTGCGCATGCTGCGCGACTTCCACGAGGGCCGGCTGCCGGTGCTGATCGCGACCGACGTCGCCGCGCGCGGCCTGCATATCCCGGACGTGAGCCACGTCTTCAACTACGACCTGCCGCAAGACCCGGAGGACTACGTGCATCGCATCGGCCGCACCGCGCGCGCCGGCGCTTACGGCGATGCGATCTCGTTCGGCTGCGAGGACTACGTGGTGTCGCTGCCCGATATCGAGGATTTCATCGGTGCCAAGCTGCCGGTCGAGCAGGTGGCCCCGGGACTCGTCGCGCCGCTGAAGCATCCGGAATACGCACCGCGCGGCCGCCACGGCCGCGAGCGCCGCGGCGGCGGGCGCTCGGGATCCGGGCCGCGCGAACGTGGCATGCGTGACCGGCCGCGGTCGTCGCCTCCCGCGCCCCCGGCGCCACGAACTGTGAGCGCCGCAGCGCCCGCGCCGGCGCCGGCGCGCTCGGCCGTGCCCCGGTCCGAGCCCCTCGGCCCAGCGAGCGATTCCGGGCCGGGTCCGGCGGACAACGCTGCCAATCCCACCCGCAAACGGCGCCGTCGGCGCCGCGGTCGTGGCGGCGGCCGGCCACCGGAGCCGGTGCCGGCAGGAACCGCGCCCGAGATGGCGCCCGCTGCTACGCGCGGGCCGTCCCGGGCGGTGCTGGTAGCGGTCGCTGTCGCCCTGGTGCTGGTCGCGCTCGCTGTCTGGCTGTGGCGGCGCTAACGCGCCGCCCTCACCAAAGCTCGCCCACCGTGTCGACCGCCGCGTAGGGCCCGGTCTCGTGCACCGGACCACCCAGCACCGGGCGGCGTATCGCGCGCAGCCAACGCACGCCGGCGCGCGCCGCCGCGGCCAGCACTGCGATGTTGTCGTCGACCAGGAGCGTGCGCGCTGGTTCGAAAGGCACGCGCGCGCGGTAGCGCGGCCAGAATTCCGGGTGCTCCTTCGGCAGGCCGAACTCGTGGGTCGAGTGGCTCTCATCGACGTGCGCGCGCAGCCCGAGCCGCTGGTCCTTGAGCGCCAGCGTCTGCGGGTGGGCATTGGTCAGCAGCACGCGGCGTTTGCCGGAAGTGGCCAGTCGCCCCAGGAACGCCTGCGCACCGGGCAGATAATCCACCCGATCGAGCACCGCGCTCTGGGCCGCGGCGAGATCAAGCCTGAGCGCGCGGCTCCAGTGTTCCAAGCAGTACCATTCAAGACTGCCGCGGGCAGCGGCATAACGCGACTCGAGGAGCGCGCGTGCGTCGGCGTGCGGTACGCCGTGCGCTTTGGCGTACAGGGCGGGCACGTGCTCCAGCCAGAACCAGTTGTCGAAGCCGAGATCGAGCAGCGTGCCGTCCATATCCAGGAGCACGGTGTCGATCTCCGGCCAGAGCAGGGTCTCGGTCATCGCCCAGGCATCATATGACGCAGCCCGCAGCGCCGCCGGGATCCGCATGAGCATCATCCTCGGGCTCCTGGCCGCGATCGCCTGCCTGTACTGGTGGCACTCGTCGGTCGACTGCCGGGAACTGGCCAACCGTGCCGCGTTCGCGGCCTGCGCCGCCCAGGGGCTGTGGCTTCTGGATGGCACGGTGTCGTTTCGCGGCTGGCGGGCGGCCCGGGACTCCGACGGCCGGCTCAGGCTCAGGCGTCACTACGTCTTCGACTATTCCGCGGATGGGGCCACGCGCGCTCAGGGATTTGTCGTGCTCTTTGGGCGCGAGATCGAGTCCGTCGGCCTCGAATCGCGCGCCGCTGACCGGCCGCACTGATCCGGCCGCGCCGCGGTCGGGCTTCGGGCCATGGGCCTTGGCCAGGTCGGCACAGGTCGTAGATGCCCTGATTTCCCGTCGCGCCGCTTGCGCTATGGTGGCCTGAAGTCGGCACAAGCCGGGCCGGAACCCGGCCCTGGGTGCGCATGGCAACGGCAGGAGCGAAAGGCTAAGCTTCCTAAGGGCCGTCGCGCCTGCGACGAGCCGGTGGGGTGCGGGGGAAGCAGGCCGCAGACGTGGGCGGTGCACTCGACACATGACGGACGTTGAGGACAAGGTCAACACGGAGCTGTTCACGCGGCTGCAGCGTCTGCGGCAGCTGCGCATAGAGCACCGTGATCTGGACGATGTCATCTCGCGCCTGCAAATGGACCTGCGCGTAGATGAGCTGCGCCTCAAGAGACTGAAGCGCCGCAAGCTGCTACTCAAAGACCAGATCGCCCGCCTGGAAAGCGAGTTGATCCCCGATCTGAACGCCTGACCCGCAGGGGCATGGATACCGCCGTCGACACACTGCCCCAGTCCGTCGACCAGCTGTTCACAGCCTCGAACCTGAGCCAGCTCGCGGCGCTCGCCCTGGCCGTGGCGACCGGCGCGCTCGTCGCACGGATCGTCGGACGGCGTGCGGCCGGGCGCGCCAGCACGACCGCGAGCGATGTGCTGTCGGTCATCGCCCCGGCATTGGCCGGGCTGCTGCTGCTCGCGGTCGTGCGCGTCCTGTTCGCGGTCACGGGCGCCGGCACCGGCATTCTTGACCGCGGCGTCGAACTCGCGCTCGCCCTGCTCGCGATCCGCAGCCTCGTGTACCTGGTCGGTGCCGCGGTCGGCGGAGCCAACCGTTATCGCGAGTGGGAAAACCGGGCGACCCTGATCCTGTGGCTGCTGGTCGCGCTGCACCTCTTGGGCTGGCTCAAGGCCATGGTGGCGTTCCTGGACGGGATCGGCCTGGTGCTGACCGCAAAGGGCGCACAGCCGATCACGCTCTGGTCGATCATCCGTTCGCTGGTGACCGTGATCGTGTTCGTGCTGATCGGCGCCTGGCTCGGGCGCTGGGTCGAGCGGCGCGTGTCCGTCATGCACGAGCTCGCTGCCGGCACGCGCGTTGCGGTCGCCAAATCCGCCTACGCCTCGCTGATCGGGCTCGCCGTGCTGATCGGTCTGTCCGCTTCCGGATTCAATCTGGGCGCGCTCAGCTTCTTCGGCGGCGCGCTCGGACTCGGACTCGGGTTCGGCCTGCAGGCGATCGCCTCGAACTTCGTGTCCGGGTTCGTGCTGTTGATGGACAAGTCGATCAAGCCGGGCGATGTCATCAGCTTCACCGGCACGCTCGGCACCAGCACCGAAGGGTTCGGCTGGGTCCAGGAGCTGCGCGGCCGCTACGTGGTGGTGCGCGACCGGGACGGCGTCGAGACACTGGTCCCGAACCAGAATCTGATCACCAACCAGGTCATCAACTGGAGCTACAGCGACCGTCGCGTCCGGATCAAGGTGCCGGTGCGGATCTCATACGTGGACAATCCCGAGACTGCGATGGAGGTGCTGCTCAAGGCCGCCGAAGGCCAGACCCGGATCCTGCGCGAGCCGGCGCCGGTCGCGCGCCTGATGGGTTTTCACGACTACGGCATGGATCTGGAATTGCGCTTCTGGATCGCAGACCCGGAGGGCGGGGTCAACAACGTGCGCTCGGATGTCAACCGCGCTATCTGGCGGCTGTTCCAGGAAAAAGGCATCACGATTCCACGTGCGCAGCTCGAGCTGCATCGGGCCGCACCCCAGCGAGGCCTCACCGCCCGAGCGCCGGACCGATCGTAAATGGCGGTCGAGATCGCGCCCGGTATCTCGGTCGCGGACGAGGATCTGCAGCTCTCCTACGCGCGCGCCCCCGGCCCCGGCGGACAGAACGTCAACAAGGTCGCCAGCGCGGTCATTCTGCGCTTCAACGCCGCGCGTTCGACCGTGCTCGAGGGCGACAGCCGCGCGCGCTTTGCGCGGCTCGCCGGCCGGCGCCTGGCGCAGGACGGCTGGCTGGTCCTGCACGCCCATCGACACCGCAGCCAGGAGCGCAACCGGTCGGACGCGCTGGCGCGATTGGCGGAACTGATCGCTGCCGCGCGTATCCCGCCCAAGCGGCGGGTCCCGACCCGACCGGGTGCGGCCGCCGAGCGCCGGCGCCTCGAGCGCAAGCGTGCAGTCACCGCGCG
>Ga0187778_10002734_pt1 | contig 11964 bp, 12 predicted proteins | sample 1015_Q2_SP5_20_M_FD_132418 | JGI IMG/M metagenome (GOLD analysis project Ga0187778, IMG submission 132418) | Tropical peat soil microbial communities from peatlands in Department of Meta, Colombia - 1015_Q2_SP5_20_MG | ecosystem: Environmental > Terrestrial > Soil > Wetlands > Peat | place... | reverse complement strand
CCCGTGAATGGTTCATCGGCCCTGTGCTGACGTTCTTGCATTCTGGGGATGACCGCATTGCAGGGATGACACAAAGCGGGAGTGGTGGTGACGTTTTGCTGGCAGGAGTGACGACTTACGTCGGTATCCGACCGGGGATGCACGTATGGCTCGGCATGGATTGGGACGTTGCACATTCGAGCGGAGCAATGTTCATGCCCGTGCGTCGTCACATCAGTTTCGGAGTGACACAACAGTTTCGACTACATCTCTGAGAACGGAGGGGATTATGAACCGAAAATACCTTGCACTGTTGTTATTGGCAGGTTGCATTTTCGTCGTGCCAAGGCTGGAAGCTCAGATCAGGTACATCGAGATGCGTGTCGAGGGCATGACCTGAAACTTTTGAGCATACGGTGTGAAACAGCACCTACAACGCCAGTCTGGCGTTGCAAATGTCGAGGTCAGTTTGATTGATGGAAGAGTCGAGATCACGCCGAAGGACGACGGCAAGATAGACCCTGCTCAACTTCTGAAGGCGACGTATGACAGCGGTGTCAGCGTTGCGGAATTGGACATGACTGCAACCGGGAAGATGGTGAAGGACTCGGCGGGCAATCTATCTTTGCAGGTGAGCCCGAACCAGTCCTTCGTCGTTGCCGCAAACGAATTGTCCAAGGGAATTGAACCGTTGGTGGGTTCACCCACAGTCGTCACTATTCGTGGAGAGTTGTACAAGAAATCCGGTAAGCAGAAGAAGGCGGACGCTTCCGCTCCGCTGAAACTGCTGATTCTCGAAGTAAAGAAGGAATAGATGCTCAGCAAATATTTGTTGGTGAGCCTCGCTTCGGTGGTACTCGTCGGGTGCCAGCATTCGACGAGTCTACCTGAGGCGTCGAAGCATGTTGCCGCTGGTGAAATCGGTTCAAGCCTGCCCGCCTTCTCCGTTACAGACCTACAAGGGCGTCCGCTCTCGTCGGCTGACCTGCGTGGCAAACTCGTCCTTGTTGACTTCTGGGCGACATGGTGCCAACCGTGCAAGAGAGAGATGCCCGGTTATCAGGCGCTCGTGGATCGCTACGGTTCTCGCGGATTCGTGGTAATCGGGTTCAAATTCCAGACGATGCCAGACATGGAAGACCCGCTTCAATTCGCGAAGGAAATAGGCGTCCACTACCCGTTGGCAGGAGCAAGCGAAGACCTGAAGCAGAAATTTGGTGGTATCGAAGGGCTGCCGACCACAATGCTGTACGACCGCAACGGCATTCTTCGATGGAAGATCGTGGGATTCGAGTACACAGAGAATGTGGAGTCGGCTTTGAAGCCGCTTCTATAGATCGGGGGCAACCGTCACCGATAATTACCGATGGACGGCATCGTTCGGCACTTCTGTAGGGTCTCCCGTTTTGTGCTCCGCGATCTGAAATCGCAGAAAATCGTGGACCGCGTGCAGCGCCCTTGGATTCGCAGTTTCAATCTCGATCTTTCCGCCCGTATCCGTCTGTTGGTAGCGGTAATGAATTTCTTTGTGCAGTTCCTTCATCACTGGCACGCCGGGAGGGGTGGTGTCGTGGATGAACATGGGGACGTGAAAGTCACCTTCTGAGAACATTTCGGCAACATGCGAGAGATGCATTCGGATATGGTCGCGGGAACCATCGTCCTTCGGATCGTTTGCGGTCACATTGATCTCCCCGCCATTTTTCAGCAAGAGGAAATGGTGCGTTGTCTTTTCTTGCGAGAACCCCATTCCCTGATCGCCACGTTTCATCATTGCCGCGTGCTGTTGTTCGGGCGTCTGGGTATTCTGCTGTGCATGAATTGTGGTAGCGAACACCAGAACTGCGATGATTCCGGCTGCGTTCATGGCTGACCTCTCTTTTTGTCGTTCTTCGCGATGAGGCGATTGGGATTTGCGCCGAGGATGTCATGAGGCAGCGTCTCCAGCAGGCGTGCCTGCTTCCCCTTCCCGGTACGAGCCAGTTGCGCATCCCAGTCCTTAAGAATCCGCTCTAGCTGATCGCGCATCTTCTGAAGATCACCGATTTGCTGCTTGAGGTCTTGAAGCTTGCGTCCTGCCATAGCCCGAACCCGTTGGCATGGTGCTTCCCCACGATCACGCATTTTCAGGATGGTCGCCAACTCAGGGAGAGAAAAACCGACCTTCAAGGCGCTCTGGACTAGATGGACGCGCTGAAGCGAAGTGGCAGGGTAGTTTCGATAGCCCCCGTTCGTGCGAGGCGGCTTCGGTAAGACGCCGAGACGCTCGTAATGCCGCAGCGTGTCCGCGCTCACCCCAGTCAGACGCGATAGTTCACCCGATTGCACGATCCTCACCTTTGGAGTTCAGGTTAAACCCCGGAATCGGTTCCAGAGTCAAGCAGATATTTTAGGCGGCAAGCAGAGCGGGGGAAAGCTCCTACGTCTCTAAATAGACCCTCGGCCGGTCACTTAAAATCAACCTGTGACTGCAATGATTCGGATCATCAGACTAAGGTGGTTTAGCAATCGATGAAGGCTGTAGATTTCGGCACGTATCACCACACAACACCTCAGGGGTCAAAAGCCATCAGGGAGTCCGCTGAAAAGGCATTCTCCAAATTGTTGAAGCCTCTCTATCCTTCCCGTGCCGCTCTCAAGATTCTGGACGCTGGATGTGGATTGGGCTTCTTGACCTCCGTTGCTGCCAAGTATTTTTCCGAAAGCCAGCATCACGGGCGTTGACTTGTTCAGCGATAGCAGCATGTCTGAGATGTCGATAGCGATGGCAGAGGAGAACATGAAGTCTTTGGGGATCGACGCCAGAACTTCGTTTCTCAAGCACGACCTGACGAAACCACTGAAATTAGACATGCAGTTCGATCTCGCAGTGTCGAATCTTGTGTTCCACAACATGGGGAAAAAGCGGTTTAAGGCATACGACTCTGTGTTCGATGCGGTGAAGCCCAAAGGCTATTTCGTCATCGGGGATTTGTTCCCGCACGGCAAAGGCGATATGGACTACTTCCGTGAACGGTCAACGCTGATTGATGAGTTAGATCAGAGCGGCTCAGGGCGTTGGCGGTACCAGATCAAAGTCCTCAGAAAACCTTGAACGGCGACCGTCACTCGACTGCGTGTTGGCGAAACTAAAATTCCAGCCTTAGTTGGAAGGCGATCATTCGTGGGCTGCTGTCACCACCGAGCCCAACGCCCAGTAAGCCCGTTGGAGGCGACGTGGTATAGGCCAGTGCTCCGAACCCAGTTTGGGTGGAAGGCTTGCCCGGTGTTCCTGCCAGCACGATACTGGGCAATCCGAAGTTTGGATGGTTGAAGAGATTAAAGAACTGTGCGTCAAAGCGCAGCTTCACGTGCTCGCTGACTGGGAACCACTTCGTCAGGTAAAAATCGTTCCACACGAAATCCGGGCCGCGCAACGCATTGCGTGCAAGATTTCCGAATTGACAGTTATGCGGTGTGTCCCCGGCATTGCAGGCTCCCGTGCTCGGATCGACGGCAGAAGTGAAGGCATCCGGATTTAGCCACTGGATTGTTCCCGGCTGCGTGATCCCCGGAATTGAATGGTGCTCGTAAAGAAACACGCCCGGTACAACGCTGGCGAATTGCGGGCCACTGCCTTGCACGATTCCGTGTCCGTTGGCCGAGTACGGCGTGCTCAGAACTGAGAACGGAACTCCGCTGTGCCACAACGCCGTGCCGGACAGTTGCCAGCCGTTCAGCGCGTATCCAAGCCAATGGTCTTTCACGTTTTGCGGAAGCTGGTAGACGTATTGTCCCGTCAGATTGTGCCTAATGTCGTAATCGCAGGAGCCGTAATCGCGGGCGAGTTCACCGGGCAGTGGCGAGAGGATTCCTCCCGCAGAAAACTGAAGGAAGCCGCCGTTTGACACCGTATCGAGGCAATGGCTCCACGTGTAGTTGACCTGTCCTTGCAGCCCATGCCCCAGTCGCTTCATAGCCGTCAGTTGCAGCCCGTTGTAGTGGCTGTTAGCCCCAGTCGAAAATTGCGTGACCGCGCCGAACCGAGCATCGGTCGGCTGCCTGTAAGGGAAAGGCGCGAAGCAGCCTTGGCAGACTGTTTGATACCCATTCACTTGTGTGGTGTAAGGCTGATTCACGGCGCGGGTGCCGACGTATTGCGCCTGAACGCTGGCAGTTGTTCCGATCTGGTGCGAAATGCCAAGGCTCCACTGCATGAAGTAGGGCGCGTGGAGTTCGCCACTGGGCACCGCAGTGATAGCAACTGGCGGCAGGCATGATGCGGGATTGGCGAGTGCAGACCCGCAAGAAAGCTGCCCCTGCGCGAACCCGGAAGTGAATCTCTGATTGGCGACGACAGTCGCATCGACCGCGCTGTTCACCACTCCCGGCGCGATTGCCGTTCCTCCCACAGTTCCCAGAAGACCGCCTTGGAATGTCTGCACGTAGGGTGGATTCATCCCGATGAGGTCGGCAACTGTTCCCGGCAGAATATCGCTGAAAAGACCGAAACCACTCCTGAGCACGGTTTTCGGCTCGAACTGCCATGCAATCGCTGTCCTCGGTTGCAGGATCGCGAGCGGTGTGGACGAGAATAGATTGCCGAGATGCGTCTGAACGGCATTGCTGAGCGGCTGGCTCACGTCGTGCGAAATCGAGTCGAACGATCCCCGAAGGCGTGCCACTTCATCATGCGGATTGAGAGGATTTGAATTGAAGGTGTTACGGATGCCAATCGTCCACGTCAACTTCTTCGTGAGCCTCCATGTGTCCTGTGCGTACAAGTCAATGTTCAGGAAATTGAATGGTTCGTTCACATTCGTCGGGAAGGTCTTGGTCGCCGTGGACGCCAGGCCATAGATGAACTCCGGCAAATCCGTATACGTGACCAGAGGAACTGTGCCCTCGCCGAAATCGAAATCATTCAGGCGGAAGATTCGGATGTTGGTGCCTACCCTGATCTCGCGCGATCCCCGGCTCCAAGCCAAGTTGTCATTGATGAAGAACCGCGATGCTCGGCGTCCCTGAAGCCAAGTGTTGTCGAGACCACCGACTGTCGTAAACGGCGCATTCGCACCGCTGCCTTGTAGCACGATGGGGAAGGTAGCCTGTGTTTTCTGGAAATCACTGGGCGCGAACAGGCTCGAATACCACGAGAATGCCGGATTGAAATAGTTGACGAGATTCTGCGAAAAGACGTGTGTGTAGCCCGACGCGAACGAGTAGAGAGGCTGAGGCGAAACGGAATTGAACAGCGGATTGATCGGGTCGGTGTATGCCGCCTGCACGCCCGTATCAGCCTGAAAGCGGAACCACGCAGTGTTGTTCGTGTTGATGTTGTAGTCGATTCGGGCAGTCTGCACCTGCTCGTGGTCATCGCTGGAATGGGAGACGCTTTGCCGATTGGCGCAGCCGTTGCCGTTCGGTATCGTGCCTGAAGCCGAAGAACCATCCGCGTTGAACGGGCATCCCAAGACTGCGAGAGGCACCCCCGCTGTGCTCCCGTATAGCGAGAACATCTTCTGGTAAAAAGGCACCTGTTGCGGGGCTGGAGCGTAGGTCGATCCGGTTATGGCATCGGTTCCGCCGAGCGGAAGCTGCTGCAAAACGTAGCTCTGAAATTCGGGCGTTGGAACCGTAGCGGGCGTGACGATTGGCAAAGCGATCCGCACCCACTCACTGTCGAAGAAGAAGAACAGCTTGTCATGAACAATCGGACCGCCCAAACTGCCGCCGAAATGGTTGACGTTCGAGCGTGGTTTGTGGTTTCCCGGCGTGGCATTCGTGAAATAGTCCGCCGCATTGAGAATCGAACCATTCCAGAGTTCGTACAAATTGCCATGGAACTGGTTCGTGCCCGATTTTGTCACATAGTTAACCTGAGACGCGCCGTACCTGCCCTGATCGACCGAATAGGAAAGCGTATTGACCGTCACTTCCGAGATCGAATTCAGCCCCAGAACTAGATTTGTCGAGAGACCGCTATTGAGGTTTGTCAGAGGATCGTTCGTTTCGAGACCGTCCACGACGTAGCCGTTCGACAGAGCGGGTAGACCGTTGAACTCCACGTTTCCGTATCCGTTCGTGCTACCCACAAAATCATTTCCGCTTCCTGCCGTGTTGATAAGGGCACCCGCCGCGAACTGCAAGGGATAGGTCAAATCGCCGCCCGGATTCGGGAGGTTTTCGAGTGCGGTAGCAGCCAGAGTCGTGGATGTGTTCGCGTTACTGGGATTGATAATGGGTGCTTCCGAGTTAACTTCGACTACTTGATTTGAGTGAGCGACCTTCAGCGTGAAATTGACTGTCTGCTTCTGCCCCAATCCTGAGAAGACATTATTTGCCGTCTGTGGCTCAAAACCCTGCGCCTCGATCTCGACTTTATACGCACCCGGCTTTAGCTGGGGGAAATTGAATCGACCTCCCGCGTCCGTCTTCACGCTGCGCCTTGATCCCGTGTCGAGGCTAGTGGCGGTCACCGCTGCGCCGGAAACCACTGCTCCGGTGGAATCGGTCGCCTGCCCCTGAATGGCGCTCGTAGTCTCGCCTTGAGCTAGTGCTTGGATTGAGAACAGGCAGAGTGCAGCGATTCCTAGAAGAGAACGGGAAACTTGCATTCAAACCCCACAAAAGAGCCTACTCAACGTGCAGATAGTTAAGCATCGCTGATGCCCAATAGTTAATCACAGTTAATACGAGAAGTCGAGCGTGTAGATACCAGCCTTTGCGGAAGGGTTGTTGTGGTCGATGTAGCTGACTCCAGCAGCGCGAGGCACGAACTGGTCAAATCTTGTATTCCGTACGCGCCCCCTCTCCTGCCGTAGATCACGCCGTTTCCTCCTGTTGTTTCTGCCAACCACAATTCTCACATTCCAAGACGTATGGACGGGGTATCAATTCGGGCTCGAACCCTACGTCGAGGGAGTACGATCCGCATTCGGGACATCGTTCCGGAGCACCGCTTTCATGCCGCACGACTGCGGTTCCGAAAGTGTCAATGATGTTCTGCGTGGCATCTAACACAATCTCGGCATCAGGTCTTGTCGCACCGTTTGGGTGGGTCAACCAATTCGCCAAGTCCCATGCGGATTTGGAGATTGCCTTCAGGTGTCCACGGCCGTAAGAATTCCGGTCGCCGGGTGCAATAGTGTTGGCGATCAACGCTGACCATCCAACGACATCAGCCCGCTTCGGCGCGTCTTCACCAGCAGGAACCATGTCAGGTTTTGTGCAACTGACCGCCAATGGGCTGGTACTCTACCGCTGCCCGTGCTGCCTTGCGGATCGTGGCTAGTGCCCTCGGAGCAGAGGTATGGTCCAGTGGCTATTTCACGAACGTCGGAACAATACTGTTCCCATCTGTCGCGGTGCAACAGCATCGAGACGGAGGTGGTCAATGAGAGCGATGACATCTCGGGCCATGGCGGAACCTTCGTAAGCCGTTTTGTCGCGGGGTTTGTCGGAAGCCCCAAACCCGCGCATATCCGGCAAAATGGCGCGTGCGCCTGCGGCCAGCAATGCCCGGAACAAGCCCGCCCTTCCTTCGAGCGGAGGATCCGGTAGTGGAAGCGATCCCCCGAACACTTGCCGGAACGCCTCTTGCCGCTTCTCCAGTATTGGAAGAATTCGCTCAAACTCGCCGAACTGTCCCAGCCCATCAACGAAACCCCCGTGCAAAAGGATGACGGGCAGGCCGTCACCCTGGTCCTGATAAGCGATCCGGATACCGTCAAACGATGGAAAAGTGTTCACACAGGTGCCTTTCATACACTCGGCTGCACTCTCTGGCAGACCGCGTTGAGGCGAATTCCTTGTTAGGGATTTTACGACGCGAGCTTCGTAACGGCTTCAACGATTGGCGATACGCGATCCGGATACTGTCGAACGATGCGAAACCATAGGCAACGACAGCCGCAGCGAGCACTATGATCACGCACAAAGCCGTCTGAGGTTGAGGCAGCTAACCTCGAGCAGTTACAATGAGGCTGTGTTGAAAGTTTTTGCTCAAGAAGAGGGCGCGGTACCCAAGTGGTAAGGGAGAGGTCTGCAAAACCTTTATTCGGCGGTTCGATTCCGCCCCGCGCCTCCAAGATCCCCGAAGAGTTCCATTCCTCTGAGATTCGTTTCCTTGAGTGCGCGGCGCAGTGATTTCGCCTGGCGACTCCCACTCGATACCGTCAGACAATTTGCTCAAGAAATTTGCTCACGTCGCCAAGCACGCAACACCAGGAGATCCTGGGTGTCGACTCTCGTCAGCCGGCGATCGGCGGAACCAGGAGAGGGCTTACGGAGTAGAAGAAGAGCGAAACATGTCCGGCGGATCAAAGTAACAGCGATGCCACATGGCTTGTTCGGATAAGGTTCCCGATTTCCACTGTTCGAGTACCGGCAGGGTTGTGGCCATCATTCCGCCATCTTCGGCATCGAATACCACCACCACTCCGGCTGCCATGCTCGTACCTCGCGTGAGCTCGGCGTACTCCCGGTCGAACAGAGATTTGGCAAACGCAAGCTTGGCTTGCGAGTTCGTCTGGTCAGCTTTGCCCTGCGCCTCCTGCACGGAGATGATCTTCACCGTCTTTCCGCGCAGGGGTTCCCAGCTGCCAGGGAAGGACGCGATTTCCTCGTTCTCCACCTGAAAGGGTGCCTTGTTGGCGGATGCGGAAGGAGGCGGGGAGACAGCGGGTGACTTTTTCTCCGGTCCCGACGCCAGGGCATCGGGCATTTCCACGCTGCTACGGTGGATCCATCCTCGCGAAATCCCGGAAATGCGGACATGCACCCAGGTGGGGTTCATATCCAGCAGTTCGAATTCATCTTGGGTCGAAGCCAGGAACAAAACCTTGGCGCCATCGCTCGGACTCATATAGACGGGAGTGCGAGATTCCCTAACGGCAACCAGGTTCTTGGGATGGGACTGGTTGCGAAGAATCTCCTCGAGGCTCTTGGCCTGCTGGTTGAGTTCGTCGTTGTGCGGGTCGGCGGCGACTGGCCGCGTACCCGAATTCTCACTCGGGGTCGTGTCAAGCTTGAAAGGCGAGCTACCGGTCGTCTTCGAAGAGGCACTCGGCTCACCCGGCAGTGGAGCAGAGCCCGCTGGCACAGAAGCGTCCGTCACAATAGGCAGGGGCTGGACGGCCGGCGCGGGTTGCGCCCGAGGCGAGGTCGGTGAACTCTTCGCGACGGCCCCGCCGAGAGCCTCCTGCAATCGATCGAGAAAGTCCGTCTCGATCCGCCCGTTGGAGGGAAGCAACTGGTATCCGGATTTCGAGCCGGCAGGATCGGCGTACCACGCCGTGAGCTTGGCGCTGACCCGTACCAGCGATCCGCCAGAGGGCGCGGAAGTGACCTGCACCGTGCACTGATAGTAGCCCCGCTGAAAATTATCGAATGGGCGATCTCCCGGATCGGCGAAGCCGTCCAAAGTAGGCAGTCTCCCGGCTTTCGATGATTGCAGTTCCTGCAACGCTTTCTCTACGTCCGCTTTGGACTGAGGGAAGGTCCGCTCGTAGGGAACCGTTTGCGCCGCGCTGTAGGGCGCAAGTCCAACCCATAGCAGGAGCCCGCAAACTGTCTTGCGGCCTCGACCAAGCCTTTCAGCCGCAGGTCGAGAGATCATGGCAGAGGCTCCAACTCGGAACGGTTGATCCACCCGTGTTGCCCTTCCTCGGTCTCGACGCCATACCAATAAGGAGTCACGATGAGGACCACCACCTGGTCACCTCCGTTCATCGTTTTGAGGTTGGTGGCGCTAGCGAACGGAGCCGACTTGAGCTGGGTGCCGGACACTTTCACGACCCGTTCGACTTCGTGGCGTAAATTCTGTATGTGCTGTTCCAGGTTTTCGTCCGAGGTTGGTGCTGGCTGAACCGCGGAGGCTTGCTCCTGTTGCTTCTTCTCATCGAGGCTGCGTTGGGCCAATACTTCCTGACGATGTTGCTCACTTTCCGCGGCCTGCTTCTTCTGCAACTCCATGGCGTCGACGTGCTCTTGAATGTCCTTGTACTCCGTACTTTCCACCGTGCCGTTGGAGCGATGGGACACGCGTCGAAAATCTTCGACGAAGACCGCATCGATGCGGACGATGGTTTGCTGCGGACCTTTGCTCTGCACGACGTAGCGTACCGCAATCGTGCCCTCGTCATTGCTTCCTTTGAAGTTCATCGGAGCCAACACTTTGGTCCGCACCTTGTAGAAGACCGTGCCGGGATCGGTCCACTGCGGGAATAGGGGCGAGGAAGGCGCGGCAACGGCGTTCTCCACATATCGGTCACGGTTGTACTCTTTGCTGCCCTGAATCATTCCGTCGTTCACCACGTCCTTCACGGCTTGCAGAACTTCACTCTCCGGAGCTTGGACTTCCGTCGAGAAGTTTGCCTCAGCGTCCGCCTTGGTCTTTGCGTAGAGCGGGACCACCATCGCGAGGAGCACGAAAATCGAAAGTGCGGGGCGGAGCCCCCGCCCCCTAGCCCTGGGCAGAAGGTCCTCTCTCAGAGCGAGAGCTTGGTTCCGAGATAGGGGACCGGTTGGAATCTCTTTCTGTTCGGCAATAGGACCCATGTACCCCAGCTGCTGTCCGTCTCCGGGCTCTGGTTCGGATCGTGTGTGGCCGGCGACCGTTTCTGCCTTCTACCTGTACCTCTCTGCCAGCCCGTCTGTCAACTGCCTCGAACCCTTAGGAAGCCCGCAGGCGGCGCGTTCTCGCGCTGGTTTGGGGGCCCGGTTTTCGAGGAAGATTGCGCGGGCGGGTGTTTCTCTGGCCGTGACATCGAAGATGCAAGACGCGAGGTCTAGTTCTGCCTTTGCGAAGATCCGGGAAACTCGTAGGTTACTATGCAGGAAATTGCAGCCGGCGCCATTCGAGATCCGGGATCGCGGAGCCTAGTCCAAGGGGGTGAAGAGTCGAACTTCGGCGCTATGTGCCCGTTGGTTCTAGTTCATGGGAGGCTAATCCAAGGGAGTATCTTGCGGCAAAAATGCTGATCCGTAGCGTGAACATTACCGGCGGCGATCAGTTTTCTTGATCTCGTAGATTCGTCCTGCTTATTTTCGCTTGACAGCGTTCTCGCGATCGTGATACTAAAGTGCCCCTACGCGCACAGGGGTAGTAGTTCAGGGCATGGATTTGCCGGAGTCAGACAGCAAGACTCCCGGGAATCATTGCCAAGGACGGAAGACGTTCTAAGCTGTGCCTTCCATCCACAAAAATAGCTTGCCCGTGACTTGCAACACAGGAGGATAGAATGACTTTCCCCCGTCGTTCTTTTGCCGGCTGCTTGGTAGTGGTCGTGTTGGCGTTGGCCGCAGCACCGAAGGCCAATGCCATACCCGCATTCGCCCGCAAATACGGTCTGCGCTGTTCGGCATGCCATGAGACTTGGCCGATTCTGAATAACTTCGGACTAAAGTTTAGAGACAACGGCTACCAGCTCATGAACGACCGCGACGCCCCGATCTGGCAGAATCCGTCGTATTGGCCGATCACCTTCCGCATCACGCCCATCTGGCATCGGATCAGCCAAAATACCGCCCAGGACACCTACAACGGCGTCAATCCCACAACACCTTCCGGAACGGTAAATAAGAGCCTCACGACTACCGGGTTTGATCTCAGCGGTCTCGACTTCCATACCGGCGGTACGCTCGAGAAGAACATCTCTTTCTTCGTTCTGCCATCCTCGGATAATACCGGTGCATTCCATTTTGAGACCGTCATGGCGCGCTTCGATAACATTTTTGGCAGCCCTTGGCTCAACGTCAAGTTCGGTAAATTCGAGCTCAACAACTTGCTTTCGGAAAAGCGTTCGGTCGCACTCACCGGGAATGGAGAATATCAAACCTATCACTACATTCCTCTGGGCGATCAAAACATCTTCGGGCAACTGGGGGATAACCAACTCGGCCTGGAATACTTGGGACATTCGGTAAATGATCGCACCCGCGTTTCCGCGGCCCTGCTGAGTTCCGTGGATGGCAATGTGAACCTGACTTTCGGATCGAACTCCT
>Ga0187778_10002731_pt1 | contig 11968 bp, 11 predicted proteins | sample 1015_Q2_SP5_20_M_FD_132418 | JGI IMG/M metagenome (GOLD analysis project Ga0187778, IMG submission 132418) | Tropical peat soil microbial communities from peatlands in Department of Meta, Colombia - 1015_Q2_SP5_20_MG | ecosystem: Environmental > Terrestrial > Soil > Wetlands > Peat | place... | reverse complement strand
GCCTTCCACGCCTTGACCAGCGATACGTCCGCGCGCAGCGAATCCTCCAGGACGTAGCGCTTGCCCTGGAACTCGCGCACCTCCTTGCCCTGCGCGACCTGCGTGCCCACGCCCGTCGGCGTGAAAAACGCCGGGATTCCCGCACCGCCCGCTCGCATCTTCTCGGCCAGGGTGCCTTGGGGCGTAAATTCGAGTTCCAGCTCGCCCGCGAGATACTGGCGCTCGAATTCCTTGTTCTCGCCCACGTACGAAGCGATCATCTTGCGCACCTGGCGCGTCTGCAGCAGCAGACCCAGGCCGAAACCATCGACGCCGGCGTTGTTGCTCACGCAGGTTAAATTGAGCACGCCGCTTTCGCGTACCGCGTCGATCAGGGCCTCGGGAATCCCGCACAGACCAAAGCCTCCGACCGCAACCATTTGGCCGTCGCGCAAAACGCCGTCCAGCGCGTGTCGGGCCGATTCATAGACCTTGTTCATAAAGCAATCTCCGGCAAGGAACCCGGATTCTAGGCAATCTGTGCGCGGCGTGCCGCTCACAGCATCTAAAATGGGGCCGGCATACGGCGTAGAGCCGACGCGCTTCTTGCGGTCACGGCGGACGGGGGCCCGGGCGACCTTGCCCGCAAATCGTCAGGCAACGCATTGCGAGGGGGAAAAACAACATCATGAACACCGTCCAACGCGAGGCAATGGACTACGACATCGTTGTCGTCGGCGGGGGACCTGCGGGGCTATCGGCGGCGATCCGCATCAAGCAGCGAGCCGCGGCCACGGGCAAGGACGTATCCGTCTGTGTCCTCGAAAAAGGCGCGGAACTCGGCGCACACACGCTCTCGGGCGCGGTCATCGATCCGCGCGGCCTGGACGAATTGTTGCCGGACTGGCGTGAGCGTGGGGCGCCCTTAACCACGCCGGTGCGCGAGGATCGTTTCTTGTTTCTGACGCAAACGAGCGCAATGCGCACGCCCTCGTGGTTGCTGCCCAAGTGCTTTACGAATCACGGCAATTACATCGTCAGCCTGGGCAACGTCGTGCGCTGGCTCGGACGCGTTGCCGAAGAACTCGGCGTGGAGATCTTCCCCGGATTTGCCGCCGCGCAGATCCTCTTCGACGAAGCGGGCGCCGTGACCGGCGTTGCCACCGGTGACCAGGGAATCGGACGCGACGGGAAGGCGACCGCGAATTTTCAGCCGGGTGTGGAATTGCGCGGCAAGTACACGTTGTTTGCCGAGGGTTCGCGCGGGCACTTGGGCCGGCAACTCATCGAGCGTTTGGATCTGGCGCGCGGGCGCGATCCGCAGACCTATGCCATTGGCGTCAAGGAGCTGTGGGACATCGATCCACGCAAGCACGAGGCCGGACTGGTGATGCACACCGCCGGCTGGCCCCTGGACGCGCAAACCTACGGCGGTTCGTTCCTCTATCACGCCGAGAACAACCAGGTGAGCCTGGGCCTTGTTGTCGGCCTGGGGTATCGCAATCCGTATCTTTCCCCCTTTGAGGAGTTCCAGCGGCTAAAGTCGCATCCGGCGATCCGCTGCTTTCTGGAGGGCGGCAAGCGCGTTGCCTACGGCGCGCGCGCCATTACGGCGGGCGGTCTGCAATCGCTACCCAAACTCACCTTCGCGGGCGGCGCACTGATTGGTTGCGAAGCCGGGTTTCTGAATGCGGCCCGTATCAAGGGCACGCACGGGGCCGTGGTCTCGGGCATGCTGGCCGGTGCGGCGGCCTTTGACGCGGTCGTGGCGGGCCGTCGCGCCGATGAACTGCTCGACTATCCGCGGTCGCTGCAGCAGAGCTGGTTGCACGATGACTTGCGCGTGACGCGCAATTTCAAGCCCTGGATGGACAAGGGACTGGCCGTTGGCACCCTGATGTTCGGCATCGATCAGATCGTGCTGCGCGGGCGGGCGCCGTGGACGCTGCATCGCTTCGTACCGGACCACGCCAAGTTGCTGCCGGCGGATCAGTGCACTCCGATCGAATATCCCAAACCGGACGGCAAACTCACGTTTGATCGGCTCTCCTCCGTGTTCGTGTCCAACACCAATCACGAGGAAAATCAGCCGCCGCATCTGACGCTCAAGGATTCTGCCGTACCGGTATCGGTGAACCTAGCTCGCTATGCCGGCCCGGAGGCACGCTATTGTCCCGCCGGCGTCTACGAGTTCGTCAAGCAGCAAGATGGCACCGACCGCTTGCAGATCAACGCGCAAAACTGCGTGCACTGCAAGACGTGCGATATCAAGGACCCCACGCAAAATATCGTCTGGGTTGTTCCCGAAGGGGGGGGCGGCCCGCGCTACCCCAACATGTGAGAGCGGTAGCTTATGGATGCTTCGTAAAGCCGCTGCACCAACCGCCCTTGGGCACGATCTTGTTAAAAAGGTCGCATCGGGCCGAGTCCGCGCCGGGACTCGTAAAGTGCAGGCATCTTGCACACATCTGCTCGTTGGTGTGCTTGGGGTATTTCGCCTGATCCGCCTTGGTGGTGTCCAGCCGAAAGCCCATGACGCGAGCCATCGGATCGGATTCGGTCAGCAGTGGCACATCGGCCAGAGCAAGGCGAGGAAGGACCGCGGCGGCGCCGGCCATCGGAACGAACTTCAAGACAAACTCGCGACGGTTCTTCATGATGCTGCTCCCTTCCGACAAATCGTCCCGTGTCCTCACGAGCGATTGCCGCAACGCTCGCCAAGGCTAAGAAGCTGGTGGCTCTTAGCGAGCCGCTAAGACCCATTGCCTGGCGTTTGCAATCCTGCCGCCCAGGCTCCGCACCAGAACTTCCGATGAGGCGCAACTGCCCGGGCTTAAGGATGCCGGTTTGAAACGATACGCAATCCTAAGTGGATCATCGACCGTTACAGGTCGTTCTTTAGTCGTCTCGGGCTGTGGTACGGCTTCTTTGCGCTGCACCCTCGCTACAACCACGAGCACACTCCGCCTTTGATGGCGCTATCGCGGCGGCGCTGCAAGAAATGGCGTCCAAAAGCCCCCAAATGCAAGCTCTTCCGGATCGCTTCTTGGCGCAGAGCCGCCCTGACGGCACGCGCCGACGAATAATGCCCGCGCTTTTGGGCCGAGCCGCGCTCGCCGGACGTTAAGAGTCGATACCAATTTTGGCCAATTCCTCGATCCAAAAATGGTCTTTTGCCAGCCTCTCGCAGGGGCCATGAAGCGCCCCAGCGCAAAGACGGGTTGCATAGGCGTTCGCGACAAAGGACCCGGCACACGTTCTGGCGAAAACGTGGATGGCGATTGATTGCCTCCGAATTGCGTTACTAAATGGACGGATCTATCGGCTTGCGTGCGGTTTCTCGCATCCGAGCCGGTTAACCGCCGTCGGTGTGCCGCGGAAGTTTCGATTAGCTCCTTGCGGCCAAAAGCGCTCTTCGATTGCAAGGGCCCGAAGTTTCTGAAAACGAACAGACGCAATCTCGCGGCATACCCCGAAAACCTGAAAGAGCATTGCTGCAAGCGAATGCAAGACCGGGTTGAACATGCGTGTGATGCTCGCCAGTCCCATTCTGAATGTCCGGATGCCTTAATCACCTATCGGGCAAAGTTTGACGACTACGGCATACGTGTTCACGATGGGGGGCAGCTCGATAACGATTCTCGTCGTAAAAGAAAGGACGCGCCAAGACGACCTTGGCTCTTAGGTGGAGAAAAACATGGAAGTCAAAGGTGCAACCCTTTTGTACACATTGGCTACCCTGATGATCACATTCGCGGGGTTCTCGGCGCTCTTGTTGACCCTCCGGCCGGCCGCTGGAGCGAGGTTGTCACTGCTTGACAAATTCCTTGCAAAAACGATCATGACCCACATTTTCGTACTGACGGCGGCAGCGCTGCTGCCGGCGCTATTTGCGCTCTACGACATTCAGGAAACCTGGATTTGGCGGGGCTCTGGTGTGCTTTTCGCACTGCCGATGCTGTCTCTCCAGGTCACCTATCCGCGCCGACGCCGCAAGGTCGTCGGAAAAGGGCCGCCGCCCGCAATCTTCGCGGTCTTCGTTGTACTCGGCGCGGCTGTGACACTGGCGATGCTTTGCTACGTTTTAGAAGGCCTCCAATACAGCGCCGCAGCCTACATCACGGCGTTGACGATCGACTTCTTTACGGTCATTTTCGGCTTCGTGATCGCACTCGATGTCATTATGCAACAACCACTGGAAGCGTCAGAGCGGCCGCTGGGCAGCGGCTTGTACTAGGCAGATTAGCGGACAGATACAAATAGGACACTTGCAGTTTTGCCCCGGATGTTCGCTCTCGCGAAATCCTGCGACCGCCATTCGGGCGCGTTCATGTCTCTTGTGGGTCGATAGTTCGCCTCGGTGATGACAATCATCTAGTCGGCCTCCTTCGGGTCGTCAAGACAAACGGAGCTTGACTCTACCCCGCCGGTCACCGCAACCAGCGTGGAGGCCGACTAAATGCTTGTCATCGACTGCGTTGCTTTTGAGAGAGGGTTATAACTTTGCCATGCGCATTGACGCGGTGTGGCGCGACGAGAAGGGTAAGGATCTCGGGGTCGTGCTGGATCCGAAGACGCTCCTGAGCCGGTTCGTCTTGCGATCTGCGCCGTGGCCCGAGGGACTTTGTTGTCCGCGATTTCTTGATCCTTACGGAGACGCATGTTTCAAACAGTTCCAGATTCTTACGCTGATCCAGGAACTGCGTGGTGTTCGATTCGACGTTTATGATCAGGATCTCGCGCGCCACCTAGACGAAGTCGTGGCGCTCGCAGAGAAGGCGAGCGAAACGCACACTTATTTTTGGTTCTTCGGTGACTGGGCAAAGCGAAGGCCCGCTCCTGATGCCGACTATGCCCGCGCAGGGTGGAAAGCATGCAATGAACGAAGGGAGTGTTGATTCCGTCTCGATACTGGGCCAGCATTTCGCCCAACCTTTCCTTTACAATTTTTTTTCCACCGCCAATGCGCATTTGCGGTCTTTTTTTTGGCTTTTGCGCTAACTTGCCCTACCCTCGGGACAGGCCCCAAGGGCCCACCTCCGTAGCTGCATAGAGGAGAGGGCGCAGCCTATGCTCGTTGTGTTTCTGATGCTCGGCCTCTTGATCGCGCTCTTTTTCGCCTGTGCGGGTCTGACCTACTTCGCCGAAAGCGTCATCCAACCGCAATCGGAACGGCCGGCACGGTCGGATTCGGCACGCTGAGCGTTGGCCCAGGAAAACGAAGATGGGCATCTATGCGCTTGTGCTCCTGCTGGCATTCCTCGTGGTCTATCTGCTGTACGCCGTGGTTCATCCGGAACGGTTCTGACATATGACGGCACAGTCGTGGCTACAGGTCGCCGTCGTGCTGCTGGCCGTCGGCCTTCTCAGCGTGCCGGTCGGCCGGTATCTCGCGAGCATCGTTCTCGACTACAAGACACGGGCCGACGTGCTGTTCGACCCGATCGACGATGCTATCTACCGGCTCATCGGGCGCAAGGCTGCAAGCCGGCCCATGAATTGGAAGGCGTACACGCTCCACATGCTCGCCACGAACCTGTTCATGGCGGTCATCATTTACCTCATTCTGGTGTTTCAGGATCGGCTGCCCCTCAATCCGATGAAGTTTGCGGGCATGGAGCCGATGCTCGCCTTCAACACGGCAATCAGCTTCATCACGAACACGGACTGGCAGAGCTACGGCGGCGAGACGACGCTGTCCAACTTCAGCCAGATGGCCGCCATCACTTTCCCGATGTTCACCTCGGCGACCACGGGATTCGTCGTTGCAATGGCCTTCATCCGGGCCTTCCTCGTCAAGGACGAAGGCTCCGATCTCGGCAATTTTTATCGCGACCTCGTCCGGTTTACGACCCGCGTTCTATTGCCGGTCAGCACCCTACTGGCGATGTTCATGATCTGGCAGGGCGCACCCCAGACTCTCGAAGCCAGCGTGGTAGCCCACCCCATCCAGGGGGGCGAACAGCTGATCATCACAGGCCCGGTGGCTTCCTTGGAAACGATCAAGCACTTAGGTACGAATGGCGGCGGATTCTTCAACGCCAATGCGGCGCATCCCTTCGAGAACCCGACCCCGCTGACCAATACCGTCCTTATGATCCTGATGGCGCTGCTGCCAAGCGCTCTGGTGGTCTGTTTCGGTCACATGATCGGCAACCGCCGCCAGGCCTGGATCCTTTACGGCGTGATGGCTGCAATCCTGCTTATGGTGCTTCCCATTACCGTGGGATCCGAGCAGTCCGGCACCCCGACGCTGGCGCGAGCGGGCATCGAGTTGCAGGCCTCGGCCGATCAGCCGGGCGGCAACATGGAAGGCAAGGAGGTGCGATTCGGTATTGCACAAAGCTCCCTCTTTGCCGTCATCACGACAAGTTTCACGACAGGCAGCGTGGATGCGATGCATGACAGCTTTACGCCGATGGGGTCGGTACCGGCGTTCGTTGGCATGATGTTGCAGTGCATTTTCGGCGGCAAGGGGGTGGGCTTTCTGGCGGCCCTCGTCTACGGCTTGATTGCGGTGTTCATTGCCGGGCTGATGGTCGGGCGTACGCCGGAGTTCCTGGGGAAGAAAATCGAGCGTCCCGAGATCGTGATGGTCTGCCTCGCGCTTTTGGTCCACCCTCTTGTGATCCTGACGCCGTCCTCTTGGTCGATGATCGTGCCCTACGGAGTGTCATCGCTGAACAACAGCGCGATGCACGGATATGCCGAAGTGCTTTACGCCTTTTCTTCCGCCGCCGCCAACAATGGTTCGGCATTCGCGGGGCTGAACGCCAACACACCCTGGTACAACCTGGCGCTTGGCGTCGTGATCCTCCTCGGGCGCTATCCGCCCATCATATTCATGATGGCCGTTGCCGGCTCGGTGGCCTCGAAGCCGACCGTCGCGCCCACGACCGGAACCCTCCGAACGGATACCCTCAAGTTCGGCTGCTTCTGGCTTGGCACCATCCTCGTCGTGGGCGCCCTGACGTTCTTCCCCGCTCTCGTGTTAGGTCCCATCGCCGAATTCTTCGCCATGAAAAGCGGCTTGCTCTTTTGAGTCTGACGAACAGGCTTCGGCGGCTGCGGGAATCACGACATGCAACCAAAATCCCAGAAAGGATCGAGTCGGGAGAGTCCCCCCGGCACGCTAGGGCCCGCAGCACAAACTTGGCGCACCTATGGCGGCGAGCTTCTGTTGCAAGCACTGAGGGACTCGTTTGCAAAGTTCAATCCACGAGTTCAAATCCGCAGTCCGGTCATGTTCGTCGTTTGGCTCGGCGCGCTTGTCACGGCGGCTTTGACGGTTGATCCGTCGCTGTTCGGGCCTTCGACGGTCGGCCGCTCCTATAACGGCACCGTAACCCTGATCCTGCTTTTGACTATCTGGTTCGCCAACGCCGCGGAGGCGCTCGCCGAGGGGCGCGGCAAAGCCAAGGCCGCTGCTCTGCGCCGCACCAGGACCGAGCTCATGGCCCGGCGAGTTCTGCCGTCAGGAGAGTTCGAGTTCGTGCCCCCCGCTGCCCTGCGGCAGGGCGATCTGCTGCGAGTGGAGAAGACCGAAACCATTCCCGCCGATGGGGACGTCGTTCAAGGCACCGCCTATGTAGACGAATCCGCAGTCACGGGCGAATCCGCGCCGGTGCTCAAGGAGCCCGGTACCGACATGCTTTCCAGCGTGACCGCGGGAACGTTGCTGATTTCGGACTGGCTCCTAATTCGGGCGAGTGCCGAGGCGGGGCACACCTTTCTTGACCGGATGATTCGCCTTATCGAAGGGGCCACCCGCCAGAAGACCCCCAATGAAATCGCGCTCACCGTGCTGCTGGCGGTGCTGACGCTGATTTTCGTGATTGTTGTCGCGGCCATGGCGCCTGTCGCGGTCTACCTAGACGCTCGCATCAACGTTGCCGATCTCGTGGCGCTTGTCGTTGCCCTCATTCCCACGACCATCGGGGCTCTGCTTTCCGCAATCGGCATCGCGGGAATCGATCGCACGATGCGCTTTAATGTGCTCGCCATGTCCGGCAAGGCCGTCGAAGCGGCGGGAGACGTGCGCACCCTGATCCTGGACAAGACAGGGACGATCACGATGGGCAACCGTCAAGCGACGCGGTTTATCCCCTTGCAAGGCATCGGCGCCGACGCTCTCGTTCAGGCAGCCTATCTCGCTTCGCTTTTCGACACGACGCCGGAGGGAAGAACCATCGTCGACTTCGCGCGCAAGCGCGGCGCGCAGCCTGAAACCAACCTGGAACGCGCTCGGCCCCTCGATTTCTCGGCCGAGACCCGAATGAGCGGCTTGGATCTTCCCGATGGTCGGATCGTCCGCAAGGGGGCAATCAGCGCGGTCATGCGACACGCGGCCGAACTATCCGGCCGGCCGGAGCCAGCGGATTTGAAGGCGCAATCGGACAAAATCGCGAAAAGTGGCGCAACGCCTCTCGCGGTGTCGGTCGATGGGATCATTCTGGGCGTCATCGGGCTTTCGGACGTCGTCAAGCCGGGAATTCGGACACGCCTTGCGCAACTTCGTGAAATGGGGATCCGCAGCGTCATGGTGACCGGTGACAATCCGCTCACGGCAATGGCGGTCGCCGCGGAGGCGGGGGTCGACGACTATGTGGCCGAGGCAAAACCCGAAGAAAAACTGAATCTCATCCGCCGCGAACAGGCTGCAGGTCGCCTCGTGGCCATGACCGGAGATGGCACGAACGATGCCCCTGCCCTTGCGCAGGCCGACGTCGGCGTCGCAATGCATACGGGCACGAACCCCGCCAAGGAGGCGGCCAACCTGATTGACCTCGACTCCGATCCGACCAAGCTCATGGACCTGGTCTGGATCGGAAAGCAGATGCTGATCACCCGCGGCGCTCTTACGACGTTTTCCGTCGCGAATGACGTCGCGAAATACTTCGCCATTATTCCCGCGATGTTCATCGTCGCGCTGCCCGGCTTGTCGAACCTCAACGTCATGAACCTGGCGACGCCGCACAGTGCCGTTCTGTCCGCGTTGATTTTCAATGCCTTGATCATCCCGGCGCTCATTCCATTGGCGCTGGGGGGCGTGCGTACCAGACCCATGAGCGCCGAGCGCATGTTCTATCGGAACCTGATGATCTACGGTGTGGGCGGGCTGGTCGCGCCATTTGCCGGAATCAAGGCGATCGACATGGCACTTTCGTTCCTTCTCTGAGCATGAGTCCCCATGCTTGAAATCCTGCTGCCCGCGCTGCGCACCTCGCTCGTCACCTGCGTCCTGTGCGGGATCCTCTATCCAATCGCGGTGACCGCCCTCGGGCAATGGCTTCTACCCGCTCGGGCGAACGGAAGTTTGGTAAAGGCGAGCGACGGTGTAGTTCTTGGTTCGCGATGGATCGGCCAGCAATGGACGGGCCCGGAGTGGTTTCACGGGCGACCCTCGGCAACCACTGGCACGGATCCGAATGACCCGTCCAAGAGCGTCGGCGCGCCGTACAACGCCGCCAATTCCACCGGCTCGAACCTCGGCCCGACGAGCAAAGCGCTTCTGGAGCGGCTGGCGGCGGACCGCGCAGTCCTTGACAGGCTGCAGCCCGAGCTCGCCGGCAGGGCTTTACCGTCCGACATGCTTACGGCGTCGGGCTCGGGTCTCGACCCGGACATCAGCCCGGCCAACGCCGCCTTGCAGGTGGCGCGCGTGGCGCAAGCACGGGGCGTGTCGCCCGCGCGCGTCAATGAGCTCTTGCAGCAACACATCGCGGGCCGCAGTCTCGGCATCTTCGGCGAACCACGGGTGAATGTGCTGGCCCTCAATCTTGGGCTGGAACGCGTATTTCCTCATCCTGGGCGGCCGCGCCCGGCGCCCTGACCGTGCGGGAATCGGGTGCGGTCGTACGTTGGCCCCTGAGATGGACGAGTCTGCTCCCAGCCCAGGCGAATCGGCAGAACCATGAGCGGGATCCCTTCGGAGTGCAAGCGCCGTTGCAGCCCCAGGGCCATTTGATTGTGCAGTCATTCGGCAAAGCGCCGGCTAGGCGGAAGGATCAGCTTGTTCGCGAAACAGAAACTGTCCAGGATCTTCGCCGTCGCCTCCTTAACCAAGCGGGCAAGCTCCAACAGCGGATCCGTTGCGTAGCCAACCGTGTGGCCGGCGCTCGGGCCGTATTTTGCGCAAAAGGCCTCCAGTTGCCACAAGGCGGCGTCCAATCGCGCCTACCTCCTGGGCGAGGTTTCCGCGGCGCCTGCTGCACGGGCGTCGAACTCGATGACGGATACGAAATGAGCGTTGCAAAAGTGACCGGGAAACAGCCGCTGGGTCCATAAGGGCGTATGGATCGCGGGGCTCCATTGCCCCATCGTAAGCAGGATGATCGTCGGAGACACTCCTTGAACGGCTCGTGCGGGATCGCCGCAGAGATCTCCTCCTCCCGCAGGGCGAATTGAACGTCGAGTTGCCGGCGGCATTCGCTGACCCATGCATAGTGCGCCCGGACGCGCAGGCACCCCACGAGGACGAGCGCCCTGAGTCCGATCGTCGCCCAACTGCCCTCGGATAACCGCTCGGTGACCTTGACCGCGAGTATGGTTGCCGCGACGAAGAGCCCCAGTGCCACGATCCCCAGGCGCACGAGCCACCCCTTCTCGCTCGCTCGCCTGGCCGACCAATATCGCAGCAGCCCGGCGTTGGCAAGCGCCAGACTCAGAAAAACGTTGATGATTTAAAAACCGACGAGCGTCGTCAAGTTGCCCCGCCTGCCCCAGAGCACCCCCAGCGCAAGAAAGCCGATGAAGACCACGCCGTTTTGCCGCACGAGCCGAACGGAAAGGTTGCGAAACTGATGCGGCAACCAGGTGTCGGCCGCCATGTTGGCCAGTAACGACGGCGCGAAGATGAGGATGGAATTGGCCGCAACGAACCGGATTGCCGCCTCGAGCCCCAAGGTGAGCGTCAGCAACACACTCGCGCCTTGATCGCCGATGTTCAGATCCGACACGAGGCGGGAAAACACTGTGACGTTGAGCGTCCGCCCAGGTTCGGGCTGCTCGTTCCACGGTCCGCTTCGAAAAGTTAAAGCAATCGGAATCGGTCCATGGCGTGTACGAACTTGAATGTCCGTTCCTAGCTTTTGGAAGGACCGTTTTGCGCAGATGCGACCGGCTGCCCGGGTCGCCTTTGCCGAAAGACGGCCGCCGTCAGCGGCGACGGTCTATGGCCGCTACGCGGCCGATTGCAGAAGTACTGCGAACCACCTAACCCTCGGCGCTGCAAGGCCGCTTTCGAACATCAACGAACCCGGCCAAGAGTTGGCTTACGGCAAGGTCGCTACCGCCGAGACGCGGTCAACACCGACCATCCGCACGCGGGGATGCATTAACAGGTCACGAGGTCGGTGTGCGCAAAACCCTTCGTGTAGTCGAGCACAGAGATGACTTCCGGAACAATGCGAAACAGAGCGACCTCCTCGGGTGCTGGCATCTTCAACTGTGCCGTCGCGGGCGGCGCGTCGGGGTATTTCAGCGGCAGCATCCCGAGCACTTTCTCCGCCTCGGCCCGATCGCGCACACGGTGAGCTCGAGCCGCCATTGACAGGCCGGTGATCGACATGATGTCAGGCGTGTCATGATCGATCGTGATCGACACGCGATTGTCGTGCGCGAGATTCTTGGCCTTCTGGCTTTCGAGTCCGCAGAGGAACCAGAGCGTAAGGCCCTCGTTCACATAACCAACGGTCGTTGCCTGCGGCCAGCCGTCCGGCCGCAGGGTTGCGATTGTCATGATCCTGTGACCATCGAGGAGGTTCAGAATCTTCTGCTTCATCGAATCGTCCATAAGGATCTCCCTAGCCGGGTATGGATCGAATGCGCAGACCATCCTGCCGCTGCGTGCGACCCCTCATGTTGATTTGCGTCAGGCGCGATGCGAACTTCGAGCCTCTTTGGTGGCTGGTTGAAATGCTGCATCAGTCTGCCGACTTCTTTTCGAGATTGAGATGGGCGAACGTCAGGTTTCCGATTTGCGAGCGAT
>Ga0187778_10002729_pt1 | contig 11971 bp, 21 predicted proteins | sample 1015_Q2_SP5_20_M_FD_132418 | JGI IMG/M metagenome (GOLD analysis project Ga0187778, IMG submission 132418) | Tropical peat soil microbial communities from peatlands in Department of Meta, Colombia - 1015_Q2_SP5_20_MG | ecosystem: Environmental > Terrestrial > Soil > Wetlands > Peat | place... | reverse complement strand
GTAGGCGAGCGAGTCTTCCGGCGATACCGCACCATTGGTCTCGATAGTCATCGTGAGCTTGTCGTAGTCGAGAATCTGACCTTCGCGCGTATTCTCGACTTTGTAGGAAACTTTGCGCACGGGCGAATAGAGGCTGTCGACCGGGATCAGCCCGATCGGGGCATCCTCCGGCCGGTTGCGTTCGGCGGGCACGTAACCCTTGCCGGTGTTGACCGTGAACTCCATGCGGATCTCGGCGCCTTCGTCGAGCGTGCAAAGCACCAGGTCCGGATTGAGCACGACAACGTCGCCAACCGTTTGAATGTCGCCGGCGGTAACCGCACCGGGACCCTGTTTCTTCACCACCATGCGCTTGGGACCCTCGCCCTGCATCTTGATGGCGATGTCCTTGATATTGAGCACCATGTCGGTAACGTCCTCGCGCACGCCGGCGATCGAGGAGAACTCGTGCAAAACGCCATCGATATGCACCGACTGCACCGCTGCACCTTGCAGCGAGGACAGCAGAATGCGGCGCAGCGCATTGCCGAGCGTAACGCCGAACCCGCGCTCGAGTGGTTCTGCAACCACCGTCGCAACGCGCGCGGCGTCACTGCCGATGGAAACCTGGAGCTTGTTCGGCCTGATCAGTTCCTGCCAATTCTTCTGGATCACGTCTTCACCTTTTCAGCGGCGCGGTCTTGTCGCGCCTAGCGCACCCCACCCGCCGTATGGGGAAAATTTCGGCGGCAGCACGAGCACGGGCCCTGAACCCGCGCAAAAAAACCTCTACACGCGGCGACGCTTACGCGGCCGGCAACCGTTATGCGGAATAGTGGTCACGTCTCGGATCGAAGTAATTGTGAACCCTGCCGCCTGCAGCGAACGAAGCGCCGATTCCCGACCCGAACCCGGACCCGAAACCTCAACCTCAAGCGTACGCATGCCGTGTTCCTGCGCCTTTTTGGCGGCGTCTTCGGCAGCGACCTGCGCGGCATAGGGTGTTGATTTGCGCGAGCCTTTGAATCCCATGGTCCCGGCCGACGACCACGCAATGGTGTTGCCTTGTGCGTCGGTGATGGTGATCATGGTGTTATTGAACGAGGCGGCGACATGCGCGACGCCCGACGCGATGTTTTTGCGTTCGCGCCGGCGGACGCGTGTAGCTTCCTTACCCATCTAAAATCCTTTCGCGCCCGCGCGCCGCAATCGGCGCAAGGCGTATCCTGTTATCAAGTTGGTCCCGGGACCTTCTTCTTGCCGGCAATGGTCTTGGCCGGGCCCTTGCGGGTCCGGGCATTGGTGTGCGTGCGCTGGCCGCGGACCGGCAGGCCCTTGCGGTGACGCAGGCCGCGGTAGCAGCCAAGGTCCATCAGCCGTTTGATGTTCAATTGAACTTCGCGCCGCAGATCGCCTTCGACCATATAGTCGCGGTCAATGATTTCGCGGATCTGCAGCACCTCAGCGTCGGTGAGCTGCGATACGCGGCGCTCTGGCGGCAGGTTAACCTTGCCCATGATATCCTGGGCGGTCTTGGACCCAATGCCATGGATGTACTGAAGCGCGATCACCACGCGCTTGTTGGTCGGCAGATTGACACCCGCGATACGAGCCACTTAGCTTCTCCTGTAACCACCCCTGACGCGAAATGCGCCAAATCTCTCAGTCCCTTGAAGGGGATAGCGCAAAGCGTAACACGACGCCCGTCCCCGCCTTGCTGGGGCCCGGCATCGCGTCAAACTCCTGAATGTGCAGCTTATTAAGGGATTCATCACGCTCTCGTCAACCTCCGCCGCCCTGCGTTTTTGCGCTGTCCCGGCTTGTTTTTTCGGCCTTTGGCCCCAGTAGAACGCTTCCGGCGGCTGGCGCTCTTGGCGGCGCTCCGGCGGGCCGTCTTGGCCCGTTTGACCTTGCGACCAGCCGGTTTGGCCTTCCGTACGGCCCGCTTGGGCGGGCCCAGCACGCGGTCGATGGCCTGGGTGACCTCGTCAATCGCCGCCATGCCATCGACAGGCCTGAGCAGGCCGTGGCCCGCGTAGTGATCTGCAAGCGGCGCCGTCTGCGCCCGATAGGCTGACAGGCGCCCCCTGAGCACCTCTGGATTGTCGTCAGCGCGCACCTTTTCGCCGCGCGCCGTCATTTCGGCTACCCGCCTCTCGATTCGCTGGAGAAGCTTGTCCTCGTCGACCTTCAGCTCGATCACCGCATCAAGTTTGAGGTGACGTTCAGCCAAGAGGCGATTGAGCGCTTCGGCCTGCGGTACCGTGCGCGGGAAACCATCAAGCACGAAGCCACGCCTGGCGTCGGGCTGATCGATCCGGTCGGCGATTATTGCCACAACCACATCGTCGGGTACCAATTCGCCGCGATCCATAATACTCTTGGCTCGCAGGCCGACCGGAGTGCCGGCGGCGACTGCGGCGCGCAACATGTCGCCGGTTGAGAGCTGGACAATTCCGTGCTTGGCAATCAGGCGCTGCGCTTGCGTGCCCTTGCCGGCCCCGGGCGGGCCGAGCAAGATCAACCTCATCGCGTTCGACCTCGCAGCTTCGAGCGCTTGATCAGCCCTTCATACTGGTGCGCCAGCAGATAGCCTTGGATCTGCGCTACGGTATCCATGGTCACGCTGACCACGATCAGCAACGAAGTGCCGCCGAAATAGAACGGCACTGCGGCATACGAAATCAGCATTTCCGGAATAAGGCAGACGATTGCAAGATAGAGCGCACCGACGACCGTAATGCGCGAGAGGACGTAATCGATATATTCCGCGGTGCGCTCGCCCGGGCGAATTCCGGGAATGAAGCCGCCGTGCTTCTTCAGGTTATCCGCCGTCTCGGTCGGATTGAACACAACCGCTGTGTAAAAGAACGCGAAGAATACGATCAGCGCGATGTACAAAATAAGGAACAGCGGGCGTCCATGACCTAGCAGCGTGGTTACTGTCGTAAGCCACCCGGGTCCCTGCCCCGCATTGAAATTGGCAACCGTGGTCGGCAACAACAGCAATGACGAAGCAAAGATCGGCGGGATCACGCCCGAGGTATTGAGTTTGAGCGGTAAGTGCGAGGACTGGCCCTCGAACATACGATTGCCGACCTGGCGCTTTGGGTACTGGATCAGCAGCCGGCGCTGTGCGCGTTCCATGAACACGATGAAAGCGATGACGGCGACTGCCATCACAATCACGGCGAGGATGAGCCCGGTAGACAAAGCGCCCTGCCGGCCGAGTTCTAGAGTTCCCGCGATTGCGGAGGGCAATTGCGCGACGATGCCTGACAATATGATCAGTGAGATGCCGTTGCCGATGCCACGCGAAGTAATCTGCTCGCCGAGCCACATCAGGAACATGGTGCCACCGGTGAGCGTGATGGTGGTCGACATCAGGAAGAAAATGCCTGGATTGCTGACAACGCTGCCGGTCCCTTGCAGACCGACACCAATGCCATAGGCCTGGAACGCGGCAAGCAACACGGTGAGATACCGTGTGTATTGATTCATTATTTTGCGTCCCTGCTCGCCTTCTTTTTTCAAGGCTTCGAGCGTGGGCGAAACCGTCGTCATCAACTGGATAATGATCGATGCCGAGATGTACGGCATGATGTTGAGCGCGAAGATCGCCATCCGGTGGATGCCGCCACCGGAGAACATGTTGAACATGCCGAGAATGCCGCCGGCCTGGGTGTTGAAAATCTGCTCCCAGGCATTGGGGTCGATGCCGGGCAGTGGAATGTAAGTGCCGAGTCGATAGACAAGCAGCGCGCCAACCGTGAACCAGATGCGCTTCTTCAGCTCCTCGGCCTTGGCGAGTGCTGAAAAGTTCAGATTGGCTGCCAGTTGTTCCGCTGCAGAGACCATGATCGCCTCGACCCTTCCGCTGTCACGCCTCCTGCAACAGGAGGCATCCCGTCCTCACAGCCCTCTAGATAGGCGCGATCGTGCCGAACTGTAGTCCGCGAAAACTACTGGCCGGCTTCCTTCTGCTCGCCTTGCGCTTCCGCCTTTTGTGCTTCCGGCTTTTGTGCTTCAGCCTTGGGCTTGCCGCCCTTCGGCTTGTCGCCACCCTTGGCCGCTTCCAGTGCCATGCGTTTGTTCTTGCCCTTCGGCACCGCGTCCTCTTCCTTCGCTGGGGCGAGGATCTTCACGCTGCCGCCGGCCTTTTCAACCGCTGCAATGGCCGATTTTGACGCACGCCAGACCGAGAAATCGACCTTGCTCTTGAGTTCGCCGTCGCCAAGAAGTTTTACGCCACCCTTTTCGCGCCGCATGAGGCCAGCCTTGACCATGACCGCAGCATCGACCGGCGCCTTGGCGTCGATCAAGCCTGCCTCGATCGCCGCCTGCACCTTGCCAAGGTTGATTTCGTTGAGCTTGAGGGCAAACGGCGTGTTGCGAAAACCGCGCTTAGGCAGGCGCCGATGCAACGGCATCTGACCGCCCTCGAATCCCTTGATGCGCACGCCCGAGCGTGCGGTCTGGCCCTTGCCGCCGCGCCCACCGGTCTTGCCCATACCGGAGCCGATGCCACGACCGATGCGCATGCGCCTTTTTCGCGCACCCGGTTTATCGGCAATCTGGTTAAGTTTCATCGTCGCGTCCTCTTACTTCGCGTCGCCCACAACGCGCACCAGGTGCTGCACCTTGCGGATCATGCCGCGGGTCGCCGGCGTGTCCGGCAGATCGCGGGTACGCCCGATCTTGTTAAGGCCGAGCCCGACCAGCGTCGCGCGCTGATCGTGGTGGCGCCGCTGCGGGCTGCCGACCTGCTCAATCTTGATGGTCTTTTGTGCTCCGGCCATGCGTCAGTACCCTTAGTCGGCGGCCGCTTCCGCGTCGCTATCGCGGCGACGCGATTGCAGCGTGGAAACCTTGATATTGCGGCGCGCGGCAACCGAACGCGGCGAATCCTGATGCTTGAGCGCGTCGAATGTCGCGCGTACCACGTTGTACGGATTCGACGAGCCGAGCGACTTTGCCACCACGTCCTGCATGCCAAGCGTCTCAAACACGGCGCGCATCGGTCCCCCGGCAATGATGCCGGTGCCCGGAGGAGCCGCGCGCAGGAAGACCTTGCCCGCGCCGTGGCGGCCGAGCACGTCGTGATGCAGCGTGCGGCCCTCGCGCAACGGAACGCGCGTCAGGCCCCGTTTTGCCGCATCGGTCGCCTTGCGGATTGCTTCCGGCACTTCGCGGGCCTTGCCGTGACCGAAGCCGACTCGGCCCTTTTGGTCGCCCACCACCACGAGCGCGGCGAAGCCGAAACGGCGTCCGCCTTTGACCACTTTGGCCACGCGGTTGATGTGCACCAGCTTGTCGGTGAACTCGCTATCGCGCTCTTCGCGATCGCGCCCGCCGCGTTCGCCTCGTTCTCGTCGGGGTTCATGTGCCATGCGCGTTTGATCCGTTAAAAGTTGAGGCCGCCTTCGCGCGCTGCGTCGGCCAGCGCCTTGATACGGCCGTGATAGAGATAACCGCCGCGGTCGAACACGACGTTCTTGATGCCTTTTTCCTTGGCGCGCTCGGCGATCAGTTTGCCGACCGCTTTGGCCGCGGCGACATTGGCCCCGGTCTTTGCGCCTTCGCGCAAAGTTTTTTCCAGCGATGAAGCGGCGACCAAAGTCGTACCTTTCACATCGTCAATCAGCTGTGCATAGATGTGCTTGGACGAGCGAAACACCGACAGGCGAGTACGCCCGCCCGCCGCGAGCCTGATCTTGCGTCGCACTGTCGCCGTCCGCCGCGCGGTCCGGTCCGTAAGTCTCGACATGGCGCGTCCCTATTTCTTCTTGCCTTCCTTGCGGAAGATGTACTCGTTGACGTATCTGACGCCCTTGCCCTTGTAGGGCTCAGGCGGGCGAAAACCGCGGATCTCAGCCGCAACGTGGCCGACCTTCTGCTTGTCGACACCGGTTATGACGATTTCGGTCGGCTTCGGCGTCGCAATCGCGATACCTTCCGGAATCGGAAAGTTCACATCATGCGAAAATCCAAGCTGTAATTGCAGGGTCTTGCCCTGCACCGCGGCACGGAAACCGACGCCGGTTATCTCCAGTTTCTCTTCAAAACCCTTGGTTACGCCCGACATGAGATTGGCGACCAATGTGCGTGACGTGCCCCACATCGAACGGGCACGCTTGCTTTCGCTGCGTGGCGCAAGCGTGATCGCGCCTTTATCCATGGCAACCGAAACATCGTCATGGACAATGACCTGAAGCGCACCTTTCGGGCCCTTCACCTTGACGGTCTGGCCTTCCACGTTGGCGGTGACGCCAGTGGGAACGATGACCGCCTTATTGCCAATGCGAGACATCAGAACACCGTACAGATGATTTCGCCGCCCACATTCGCATCGCGAGCATCATGATCAGCCATCACGCCCTTGGGTGTCGACAGGATAGCGACGCCAAGACCGTTGTTGATGCGCGGTAGATTGCGGACCGCGACGTAGACGCGCCGGCCGGGTTTTGACACCCGCTCGATTTCACGGATGACCGGCTCGCCGTCGAAATATTTCAGCTCGATCTCCAGCTCGGAGCGACCGCTGGCATGCGCCACGCTGGCGTAACCGCGGATGAATCCCTCCGATTTGAGGACCTCGAGCACGCGCTCGCGCTGCTTCGAGGCCGGCATCGAAACCTTCGACTTGCTGCGCATCTGCGCATTGCGGATACGCGCGATCATGTCGCCGATCGGATCGTTCATTGGCATCGCGCCCTCCTACCAGCTCGACTTCACCAGGCCCGGAATCAGGCCCTTGGAGCCAAGCTCGCGCAGCGCGATACGGCTCAGGCGATGCTTGCGGTAGTAAGACCGCGGACGGCCGCTCAGTTCGCAGCGATTGCGTATGCGTGTCTTCGACGAATTGCGTGGCAATTCAGCCAGTTTGAGAGTTGCGGCGAAGCGCTCCTCCATCGGCAGCTTCTTGTCGTGCGCGATTGTCTTTAGTTTTGCACGCCGGTTGGCGAACTTCTTCGCCATTCTGCGCCGTCTATTATTCTTTTCGATCGAACTCTTCTTCGCCATTCTTTCGCTCCTTGCGGTTCCGCGTATAAGGACTGGGCCTTACTGCCGGAACGGAAAGTTGAATGCGGTGAGCAGCGCGCGCGCTTCCTCGTCATTGCGTGCGCTGGTGCAAACGGTGATATCGAGTCCCCAGGTATCGGTGACCTTGTCGAAATCGATCTCCGGAAACACGGTGTATTCCTTGATGCCGAGGCTGTAGTTGCCGCGGCCGTCGAAACTTTTTGGATTGAGACCGCGGAAGTCGCGGACGCGGGGCAGCACAATATTCACCAGTCGGTCGATGAAGTCGTACATGCGTGCCTTGCGCAACGTCACCTTGCAGCCGATGGCCTGGCCATCGCGCAGCTTGTAGGTGGCGATCGACTTGCGCGACTTGGTGATGACTACCTTCTGCCCAGCGATCAGCGAGAGATCGTTGGCTGCGTTGTCCACTTTCTTGCGATCGGCAACGCCTTCGCCAATGCCCATGTTCAGCACCACTTTGGTGATCTGGGGCACTTGCATGCGGTTGGTGTAGCCGAATTTCTTCGACAGATCGGGCCTGACGATCTGCTCGAAATGCGTCTTCAGACGCGCGACATAATCGGAGCGCTCGCGCGGCTTCTTCACCTTCGGTTGGCCATCCTTGGGCGCCCCGCCACCCTTGGCGCCTTTCGGCGCCTCTTGCGGCTTCTGCGGCTTCGGAGGCTTCTTGGCCTCGGGTTGCTGCTGGGTATCAGCCATCGATCTCGACTCCAGAGCGCTTGGCGATGCGCACTTTCTTGCGCGAGTCACCCTCGCCGACGAACTTGAAACCGATACGAGTCGGCTTGCCATCCTTCGGGTCGGCGATTGCCAAATTGGAAAGGTGGACCGCGCTCTCCTTCGAGACGATCCCGCCTTCTTGCTGCGCGGTCTGCCGCTGATGACGCTTGACCATATTGATTCCGCGCACCAGCGCGCGGTCGTGGTCGGGACGCACTTCGATCACCTCGCCGGTCCGGCCCTTGTCGCGGCCGGTCAGAACCACGACCTTGTCGCCCTTGCGGATCTTGGCTGCCATCACAGCACCTCGGGGGCGAGAGAAATGATCTTCATGTGATTTTTCGCGCGCAGCTCGCGCGGCACCGGCCCAAAGATACGGGTGCCGACCGGCTCCATTTGCGGCGTGATCAGCACTGCCGCGTTGCGGTCGAAGCGGATGACAGAGCCATCCGGACGCTTGATGTCCTTGCGGATGCGCACGACGACGGCCTTCATCACCTCGCCTTTTTTGACGCGGCCGCGCGGAATCGCTTCCTTTACCGAAACGACGATGACGTCGCCGATGGTGGCGTATTTGCGCTTGGAGCCGCCGAGCACCTTGATGCACATGACGCGGCGCGCGCCTGAATTGTCGGCCACGTCGAGGTTGGTTTGCATCTGGATCATGACGCCGCTCTCATTGTCTCTGCGAACAAAACGCTCATTGAACTTTCTGTTTCTTCTCACCCCGGATCACTGCCCAACGCTTGAGCTTGGAGATCGGCCGGCGCTCCTCAATCCAGACAACATCACCAACGGTGTACTCGTTGCCCTCGTCGTGTGCGTGGTATTTTTTCGAGCGGCGGATGGTTTTCTTCATGGTCGCGTGCGCAAAACGCCTTTCGACGCGCACGACCACTGTCTTATTCTGTTTGTCGCTCACGACGACGCCCTGCAGCGTACGCTTCGGCATCTCGAACCTCTTATTCCTTCGACTTTGCCTTGGCGCGCGCCTTTGGCTTGGCGGCGGCCTTCGGCTTGGCGGATTTCGTTTTCTTCGCGGGCGCTGCTTCGGACTTGGGCGCCGATTGGGACGCGGGCGCCGGTTCAGGCGCGCCGGCGCGCTTCTGCGCGGCGATCGTCTTCATGCGCGCAATGTCGCGTCGAATTACGCGCACGCGCGAGGTATTTTCCAGCTGCCCGGTGGCGCGCTGAAAGCGCAAGTTGAACTGCTCTTTCTTCAGCTTGAGAACCTCGTCATCAAGCTGATCAAGCGTCATTGCTCTGGCATCGGCGGCTTTCATGATCGTCACTCGGCGATGCGTTCAATGAAACGGGTTTTGACCGGCAGCTTAGCAGCGGCGAGCCCCAAGGCTTCCTTGGCGACATCGACCGGAATGCCATCCACCTCGAACAAAATACGGCCCGGCTTGATGCGGCAAACCCACAGCTCGGGTGTGCCCTTGCCCTTGCCCATGCGCACTTCGATCGGCTTCTTCGACACAGGCACGTCCGGGTAAATCCGGATCCAGACGCGACCCGACCGCTTCATGAAGCGCGTGAGCGCGCGCCGCGCCGCCTCGATCTGGCGCGCGGTGACGCGTTCCGGCTCGAGCGCCTTGAGGCCGTATTGGCCGAAGGCAAGCGTGACGGCGCTGGTCGCGGTTCCGTGGATACGGCCCTTGAACGCCTTGCGGTACTTGGTGCGGATCGGTTGCAGCATGACTTAAAGCTCTGTTCGTCCTGTTTACGCCGCGGTCTCGCGGCGCGGCCGGCCGGTATCACCTTCAGCAAGTTTCTTGTCCTGCGCCATGGGATCGTGTTCGAGAATTTCGCCCTTGAAGATCCAGACCTTGACGCCGCAGGTCCCGTAGGTGGTGAAAGCAGTCGCAACGCCGTAGTCGACATCGGCGCGCAATGTGTGGAGTGGCACGCGACCTTCGCGGTACCATTCCATACGCGCGATTTCAGCGCCCCCCAGGCGGCCTGAGCAGTTGATGCGGATGCCTTCGGCGCCGAGGCGCATGGCCGATTGCACCGCGCGCTTCATGGCGCGACGGAAGGCCACGCGGCGCTCCAACTGCTGCGCGATGGATTCGGCAACCAGTTGCGCATCAAGCTCCGGTTTGCGGATTTCGACGATGTTGATGACGACGTCGCTGTCGGTGAGCTTGGCAACCGCCTTGCGCAGCTTCTCGATGTCGGCACCTTTTTTGCCGATGACAACACCGGGGCGAGCCGAGTGAATCGTGACACGGCATTTTTTGTGCGGGCGTTCAATAACGATGTGCGACACTGCTGCCTGCTTAAGCTGCTTCATCAGCTCATCGCGGATCTTGATGTCCTCATGCAGCAAGGTGCCGTATTCGGCCTTGCCGGCGAACCATCGCGAATCCCAGGTGCGATTGATGCCGACGCGCAGCCCGATCGGATTGACTTTCTGACCCATTGCTAACTCCTCAGGCTTCCGCCCGCGCCTCGACCTGACGCACCACGATGGTCAGGTGAGAAAACGGCTTGAGAATGCGTCCGACGCGACCGCGACCGCGTGGGGTGAAGCGCTTGATCACCAGCGCCTTGCCGACGTGAGCCTCGGCGACGACAAGCTCGTCGACGTCGAGGTCATGATTGTTCTCGGCGTTGGCGATCGCCGATTCCAGGCACTTGCGCACGTCCTTGGCGATGCGCTTATGCGAGAATTCAAGATCGGCGAGCGCGCTCGCTACCTTCTTGCCGCGGATCAGCTGTGCGACAAGATTAAGCTTCTGCGGAGAAATGCGCAGCATCTTGCTCACCGCCTTTGCCTCGTTCTCGGCGAGGTCTCTTTCGCGTTGGCGCTTGCCCATGACGTAACTCGTTATCCCTTAGCTCGCTGCCGGAGCCGCCGGTGCGGCGGCAGCAGGTGCACCCGGCGCAGCCGGAGCACCCGGCACCGCGGCCACGCCTGCGCGCTTGGCTTTTCGATCGGACGAATGCCCGTAGAACATCCGAGTCGGCGCGAACTCGCCGAACTTGTGGCCAACCATTTCTTCGTTCACCATCACCGGAATGTGCTTCTGACCGTTGTAGACACCGAAATTCAGCCCGACGAATTGCGGCAGGATGGTCGAGCGCCGGCTCCAGATCTTGATCATCTCGTGACGGCCCGAAGCGCGCGCGGCTTCCGCCTTGCGCAGCAGAAAACCATCGACAAAAGGACCTTTCCAAACAGAACGTGTCATTGCTCTCGTCCTACTGCTGCTTCTTCTTGCGGTCGTGCCGGCTGGCCACGATGAAGCGCTCCGTGCGCTTATTCTTGCGACTCTTCTTGCCTTTCGTCGGGAAGCCCCATGGCGTCGACCAGTGCTTGCCGCCCTTGGTGCGCCCACCGTGCGGATGGTCAACCGGGTTCATGGTGATACCGCGGTTGTGCGGCATGCGGCCCTTCCAGCGCTGGCGGCCCGCCTTGCCGATAGTGCTGTTCATGTTGTCGGGATTGGACACGGCGCCGACTGTCGCCATGCAACGCCCGTGAATGAGCCGTTGCTCCGACGTATTCAGCCGCAAGATCACATAGTCCCGATCGCGCCCGACAATTTGCGCGTAACTTCCGGCCGAGCGCGCGATCTGTCCGCCCTTGCCGATCTTGATCTCGACATTGTGGACGATCGTTCCCACCGGAATATTTGCGACCGGCATGGCATTGCCTGGCTTCACGTCGGCATGCTCCGATGCAATCACCGTATCGCCGGCGGCGAGACGCTGCGGCGCCAGAATATAGGCAAGCTCGCCATCCTGATATTTGATCAGCGCGATGAAGCCCGTGCGATTTGGATCGTATTCCAGCCGCTCGACCGTCGCAGGAACGTCGAATTTGGTCCGGCGGAAGTCGATACGACGATAAGCCTGTTTGTGGCCACCGCCGCGGAAACGTGACGTAATGCGTCCGTTATTGTTGCGGCCGCCGGTCGAATTCTGCCCCTCGGTGAGTGCCTTGACCGGCGGCCCCTTGTGCAGGGTCGAACGATCAACGATCACCAGCTGGCGCTGGCCCGGCGTCACCGGATTGTAGGTTTTCAACGCCATCGCAACGCCCCCTTACAATCCCGTGGTCACGTCGATCCTGTGACCCTCTTCGAGGGTCACGATCGCGCGCTTGACGTCGGACTGCTGCCCGATCCTGTTGCGGAACACTTTCCACTTCCCCGGCCGGGTGAGTGTATTGACGCTCTTGACCTTGACGTCGAACAGCTTCTCCACCGCTTCC
>Ga0187778_10002728_pt1 | contig 11973 bp, 11 predicted proteins | sample 1015_Q2_SP5_20_M_FD_132418 | JGI IMG/M metagenome (GOLD analysis project Ga0187778, IMG submission 132418) | Tropical peat soil microbial communities from peatlands in Department of Meta, Colombia - 1015_Q2_SP5_20_MG | ecosystem: Environmental > Terrestrial > Soil > Wetlands > Peat | place... | reverse complement strand
GCACAGAGAAAATCAGACGCGAAGCAGCCCCCTACACCCTCACCCCCAGACCCTAAACCCTGAATTAACGGTGGCCGAGGCGCTCGAATTCGGTCATGGCGCGCTCCATCTCCTCGCGGGCGGCGTCGGCGGAGGAGCGAATGCCCTGGACGCGCAGGCGGAAGTCGTCCGGGTTCGAGGCGCGCATGAGAGCTTCCTCGAGAGTGATGAGGTTGCGAGAGTAGAGATCGAAGATGGACTGGTCGAATGTCTGCATGCCGTACTGGCTGGTGCCGGCGGCGATGGCGTCGCGAATCATGCGGGTCTTATCGGGATTGATGACGCAATCGCGGATGTAGCCGGTGGAGATCATCACTTCGACGGCAGGAACGCGGCCCTGGCCGTCGCTTTTGCGAACCAGGCGCTGGCTGATGACCGCCTTGAGCGTCGAAGCGAGCTGCAACCGAATCTGCTTCTGCTCGGGAGGCGGAAATACGGCGATGATGCGCTGAATCGTTTCCGTGGCGTCGAGAGTGTGGAGTGTCGAGAGCACCAGGTGGCCGGTTTCGGCGGCGAGCAGAGCAGTCGAGATGGTTTCGAGGTCGCGCATTTCGCCGACCAGAATCACGTCGGGGTCTTGACGAAGGGCGGCGCGCAGTGCGGTTGAAAACGAAGCCGTGTCGACTTCGACTTCGCGCTGGTTGATGAAGCCCTTCTTATCGCGGTGTAGATATTCGATCGGGTCTTCGATGGTGATGATGTGTTCGGCGCGGAGTGAATTCACGCGGTCAATCATGGCTGCGAGTGTGGTGGATTTGCCCGAACCGGTGGTGCCGGTGCACAGCACCAGGCCGCGCTGTTCTTCGCACACTTGCGTGAGGATGCGGGGCAGCTCGAGCTCCTCGATGGTGCGAATCTTCGTGGGAATTACGCGGAGAACCATGCCGACGTTGCCGCGCTGCTGGAAGACGTTGACGCGGAAACGGCCGAGTCCGGCGACGCCGTAAGCCATATCGAGCTCGGCGGTCTCCTTGAATTTCTGCTTCTGCCGGTTGGTCATCATGCTGAAGGCCATCGAGAGCATTTCTTCCGGCGTGATTCGCGGGATTTCGCTGATGGGGTTGAGAATGCCATCCACGCGCATGTAGGGGTGGTTGCCGACCTTCAAATGCAAGTCGGAAGCCCGGGACTCCACGGCGCGCCGCAAGAGATCGTCAATGCTGAGGGCCATCAAACTCTCCGGTTTCAGAGGCTTCGGCCAAGCTAGCATCCGGGTAGGGGAGTGGCAAGGAGGGCAGGCGAGGCGGTTTCTATGTCGGCAACCTGTTCTTCGGTTCAGGTGACGAAAATCAAGCCGGAGGCTGGTCGCGGAGGAAGAGGCGATCGTAGAGGTAGCCCGCAACGATCCCACCGAATAGCGGGCCGACCCAGTACACGCCATGGTTGGCCCAGTGGCGCGTGGCGAGTGCGGGGCCGAACGTGCGCGCGGGATTCATGGAAGCGCCGGTGAAGGGGCCCCCGAAAAGGATGTCCATGGCGATGGTGAGGCCAATGGCGAAGCCGGCGATTTTGTTGAAGGCTCCTTTGGAATCTACGGCGGTGGCAAAGACGACAAAGACGAGGAAGAACGTCATCACCGCTTCGAGCCCCATTCCCTCGACGCGCGTGAAATCCCCGCCGAGGTCGGGAGTGATCTGGCTGAGAGCCTGGGCGCGCCACGACGAATCGGGAAGGAGCGCAGCGAGCAAATAGGCAGCAGCGGTGCCGCCGAGAAGCTGGGCCAGCCAATAGAGGAGCGATTGCACGGTGCCGAGGCGCTTGGTGACCCAGAAGCCGATGGTGACGGCCGGGTTCAGGTGGCCGCCGGAAATGTGGCCGACGGCGGTAATCATGATCCCGAGAGCGAGACCGTGCGCGACGGCGATGCCGAGCAGGCCGACGCCCCCTCCGCTCGCTTGATGGATGTACTGGTCGGCACAGATGGAACCGGCTCCGATGAAAATGAGCGTAAATGTTCCCACAAATTCAGCCACCATCTTTTGGGGCATGCTGTACACGGGGAACCTCCCTGAGAGGATCGGCGACCCGCGCCGGGTGAGCCTCGCCAAGACCGGGCGGGATTCTACTGAATCAGGCAGAGACAGTCAAAGTTTCGGGTGTGAAAGTTGGAAGGCAGTTCGTCCTGGGTCAGCGGACGGAAGCTCCGGCGCTGGCGGGGACACCGACCGGCGAAAGCCAGCCGTGGCGGTCGGGCTTCGTGCCACCGGTAATGGCGAAGAATTCGTCCTGAATGCGCTTGGTGATGGGGCCGCGGGAGCCATTGCCGATGGCCACGCGGTCCACCGTCCGAATGGGTGTGATCTCCGCGGCGGTGCCGGAGAAGAAAAGTTCATTTGCGATGTACAACATTTCCCGCGGAATCATCTGCTCCGCGACGGGGATATTGAGATCGCGGCAAAGGGTCATGATCGTGTGGCGCGTGATTCCGGGGAGGGCGCAATTGGAAAGAGGAGGCGTAATCAACATGCCGTCGAGCACGAGGAATATATTCTCTCCGGAGCCCTCGCTTACGTAGCCGTTCACGTCGAGCGCGATTCCTTCGACATATCCATTGGTGACAGCCTCAATGCGAATGAGCTGCGAATTCATGTAATTCGCCGCGGCCTTGGCCATTTGCGGCAGCGTGTTGGGTGCGGGGCGGTTCCACGAGCTGACGCAGACATCCACGCCCGTGTGGATCGCTTCTTCTCCGAGATATTTTCCCCACTCCCAGCAGGCAATGTAAATCTCAATCGGGCTTGTCGAAGGATTCACACCGGCGTCGCCATAGCCGCGCAATACGATCGGGCGGAGGTAACACGCATTCATCTTGTTGACGCGGACCAGATCCAGGCAGGCCTGAGACAATTCGTCCCGCGTGAAGGGCAGATCCATCCGGTAAATGTGCGCGGAATTGACCAGGCGCTGCATGTGGTCGCGTAAGCGGAAAATTGCCGGGCCCTGTGAGGCCGTGTTGTAGCAGCGCATGCCTTCGAACACCGCGGAGCCGTAGCTGATCACGTGGGAGAGGACGTGAACATTCGCGTCATCCCATTTCAAGAACTTGCCGTTGTGCCAGATCTTTTCGGTTTTTGGAATGGCCATCAGTCGCTCCACGCGCCGCGGAATGGACCAGACCGCTTCAGCAGGGCGGATTATAACACACGGATATTCGCGTCAATTGGGGGTCGGAATTTCGGGCGAGCCGCGGGCGCGACCATATTGGCTCCCGAAAACTTCAAGCATTCACGCAGAGTTTCATCCGCAGCGCGCGGCTCCACCCGCCAACGTGCGGCGTCACTCTTCGCGCAGGGCGACGAGCGGGTCCACGCGCGTGGCGCGCACCGCCGGAACGAGACAAGCGAGCAGCGCGACGAGTGCCAGCAGAACGACGATGGCCAGAAACGTGAGCGGATCGTCGGGCTTCACTTCGTAGAGCATGGAGCGGAGATACTGCGAAAGGACTGCAGCCCCTGCGATTCCCGCGCCCAAGCCGAATGCAACGAGCGTCATGCCCTCGCTGACGGCGAGGCGCATGATGTCCTTCCGCTGTGCGCCAAGGGCCATGCGGATGCCGATTTCTTGTGTGCGCCGGCTGAAGGTATAGGCCATCACTCCATAAATCCCGATGGCGGCGAGCAAGAGCGCGACGATTCCGAAAAAGGCAAGGATCTCCAGAGCGAAGCGGCGCTCGGCCATCGAACGGGCTACGACTGCTTCCATGGATCGGACAGCGAAGATGGGAATATTCGGGTCCACCGCCTGTACTTCGTGGCGGATAGAATCGCCCAATGATCCCGGGTCACCGGCGGTGCGCAGGTAAACGACGGCGTAGTAGGGAGGCGCCTGGAAGAGCGAGCGATAAATATGAGGCGCGCCCGGAATTTCCAGAGAATCAGATTTCACGTCTCCGACGACACCGATCACTGTAAGCCATGGACTCGTGGACAGGTCGAACCCGGTCTTCAAGCGCTTGCCGATTGGGTTCTCGTTGGGCCAATAGCGGCGCACAAGGGTTTGATCGACGATTGCGACGGGCATTGCTTTGTCGTCGTCGGAGTCTGTGAATGCTCTTCCCGACAAAAGCGGAATTTGAAGCGCTTGAAAGTGAGCCGGGGTGATGGTGGCCAGCTCGGCTACCGGTTGGCGTTCTGCATCGGCAGGCCGCCCTTCAATCGTGAATACGCCCGGGCTTCTGAAGGGGACGAACGGCAGGCCGCCACCTCCTCCAATGGACGCGACTTCGACGCCCGGCAAGGAGGAAACCCGCCGGAGGACTTCGCGGTGGAATTCGGCGCGTTTCGGGATGGGACGGTAGGGATCGTTATTTGGATCGTTTGGGATGCCAATCCAGATTTGTGCGGTGACGACGTGCTGCGGATTAAATCCCGGCCGGACCTGGAGAATTTGCCAGAAGCTGCGCAGAAAAAGGCCCGCCCCGGCGAGGAGGACGAGAGAGAGCGCGACTTCGGAAGCGACCAGCACGCCCGAAATGCGCAACTGAGATTTGCTGGCCCCGGAGCCATGGCTGCCCTCACGGAGGCTCGCAACTTGGTTTGGGCTAGCGGCCTGAAGAGCCGGCGCGAGCCCAAAAAGAATTCCTGTGAAGATCGAAAGGCCGAGCGCGAAGAGCAAAACCCCGACGCTGATGGTCACCTCGTTCGCCCGCGGCAGGTCGGCGGGCGCAAATTTCAAGAGGGCCGTTTTCAGCCAGACGACTGTGACAAGCGCGACACACCCGGATACCAGTGCGAGCAAAACGCTCTCCGTGAGCAATTGCGAAATCAGCCGGCCTCGCCCTGCACCGAGCGCGAGGCGAATGGCGACTTCGCGCTGGCGGCTGGCACCGCGGGCGAGCAGCAAGTTCGCGAGATTTACGCAGGCGATCAGCAACACAAATCCCACTGCGCCGAGAAGAACATACAGTTCTGAGCGAACGCCACCGACCAGATCATCACGAACGGAAACAATCCGCGGCCCCCAGCCGGCCGCAGGCGGATAGTCGGTGGGATATTCACGCGCGAGGCCTGCATCAAACGTTTCCAGGCGAGCCTGCGCCTCGGTGACACTGAGACCGGGCTTCAAGCGAGCCATCATGCCGGGAAGCATGCGCGTGGAACGGAGCGGTGGAACAGGAAAGGGAAGCGCGTTGTAACCGGCCGCGATGAAGGCGTCCTCTTCTGTTTCGAGAGTCCGGCCGGGGTGGCGAAATTCCGGCGGCATGACGCCGATGACGCGGTAGAGGTCGCCATCGAGGCGCAAGCTTTTGCCGAGGATATTCGGGTCGCCGCCGAACTCGCGGCGCCAGAAGCCGTCGGCGAGAACCACTTCTTCGATGAAGCCCGGCACGTCCTCTTTTTGTGTGTACACGCGGCCGATTTGCGGCTGCACGCCGAGCATAGTGAAGTAGCTGGGGCTGGTAGCCAGCACTTCGATGCGCTTGGGTTGGTCAACCCCCGTGAGCAACACCGGGATGGGCCAGATGACGGAAATGTCTTCGAAGATGCCGGCGCGATCGCGGTAGTCCCAGAACTGTGGGACGGACATCCCGACGTCCCTGGTGTTTGAGGAGCGCAAATCGTCGAACACACGCACGAGCTGATCGGGGCGCTGGAATGGCAGCGGGCGGAGCACGACGCCGTCCACGATGCTGAACACGGCGATATTGGCGCCAATGCCGAGCGCGAGGGTGAGAATGGAGACGACGGCGAATCCCGGCGCCTTGGCCAGCATGCGGACTGCGTAGCGAATATCCTGCAGCAGGTTCTTCACCCCGCGCTCTCCTGGTCGCGCCGCCCCATGCGCGCACCTGTCTCTACTCCTGAGTTGATTGACGAGCAAGTGGATGGCCTGGTGAGCGCATCGCCATCCTGTTTGGTTAGGATTGCCTAGGTTCAGCAGGAAAGGAACGCCATCGATCGTTCGCTCTTGGGATTGCCCGGACGGCGTTCGGACATTTCAGGCGGCAATGAGGCGACTGGCCGCTTTGGTTAGCGGCCGCGAGCCTCGTCGCCGCGGCCCCTAAGTGGCTCGCATGGCTTCCACCATTTCTAGTGGTCGTCCACGGAAACTTCCCGCTCCTTCGGAGCCGCAAAGCCGGAGATGCGCCCCCAGGCGCTGGTTTTCCAGTTATCCGTGATTTCCTTCGTGAGAATCCACGGAGGAACCTCCATAAACAGATGCGATGCTAGACCGTTGACGTATGGTTCATACATTTCGCGGAGTTTCTTGAGTTTTTGCTCGGCTTCCGCCGTCTCACGAAAATGGAAACCGGCCTCGCCGAGCGCCGCGCGCAGGCGCGCGAGTTCGGCGGCGGGCAGGCGGTCCTTCGCGTCGCTTCGCGGGCGGGCGTGAAAAACCTGCGCGAGATCGACCACCGTGTGGCGGCACATGGCAAATGTGAGTTTGGCCTGGCGGGCGCACGAATTATCGACACTCGCAATCAGCAGGGCGCTGACGTCGAGGATGGCCGTCAGAGCACCAATCCAGGACTCGTTATTATGCTGCGAACGAAAATAGCTCACCACCGGGTAAGAGATATGGCTTTCGAGAAGTTGTGCGGACCACCGCTCCCAATCGCGCAGCAGCCGCTCGAGCGCTTCGTAACCCAGCGGCCCATTGTGGCGGCGGAGAAGCTCGGCGGCAGTGGGCGGCGAGCCGGCGCGAGCGTCGAGGAGAACGATATTCACTTCGCGCCGCGAAAAAGCCTGATAGATCACCGGCAAGTAGCTCAGCACAAGCGCGAGAAATCCAAAGCCGAGGCCGCTTTCGACGACGGCAAAAATTCGCTCCGCTTCGGTGTGCGGCGTGACGTCTCCCAGACCCAGAGTGAAGAAAGTGGTTCCGCTCAGGTAGAGGCTTGTCCGAAAGTTGGCAAGAATCGGATCGTGCCGCGCGGCTGCGCTCCAATAGAGTAGGCCGAAGCCGAAGATGAGAAACGCGGCCCATACTACAAACAGCACCAGGATCGAAAGCGGTCCGTAGATGCTGAGGAAAGTCTCGCGGCGCTTGGTGGACGGGATGAGCCGGGCGGCGAATTTCCAGGGACTCCAAGTGGCTCGGTAAAACCCGCGGGTAATCCGAAATGAACGCACCACCCGGCGGGGAAGCACGATGGTTTCAAATGCCTCCCAAAGAATGACCAGTACGATGGCGGCCCCGGCGATGCCCGTAAGAATCAAGCCGCTTGCTCCAGGCTTGCGTTCATTGTGATTTCAGCTTTCAACAAACGCGACACCGGACAATTGGCTTTCGCGCTGGCAGCAGCCGACTCAAAAGCCGAAGCGGAAATTCCCGGAACGCGCGCGGTCACATCCAGATGAATTTTCGAGATGGTCCAGCCGGCTTCGAGTTTTTCCAGCGTCAATGTCGCGGTGGTCCGCAGGCTTTGCGGGGTGAAGTTCATCGTACCGAGCTGCGCAGAAAGCGCCATGGTGAAGCAGCCGGCGTGTGCGGCGGCGATCAGTTCTTCCGGATTTGTCCCCTTGCCGTTTTCAAACCGCGTGACGAACGAATAAGGCGAATTGGAAAGGACGCCGCTCTGCGTGGAGACGGAACCATGGCCGTCTTTTAGTGCGCCGTTCCAGACTGCTGAAGCTGTGCGCTGCATTGTTTCCTCCTTAGGAATTCACGTGCTGCGGGAAATCATAGGCCAAGGGTGCGCGCAACAAAAGAGCGCGCGGCGTCAAGGAACAAGGACGATTTTGCCGTACGCGCCCGCCTCCATGACGGCGGTGTGGGCGCGCGGGGCTTCCGCGAGAGGAATCTCCTGGCCAATCACCGGCCGAAGCGATTTATTTTCCAGGCCCGCCACCAGCGCCGCATGGATGCTCATCAAATCCTTTTGCGAAGCGTTCCATAGGGACATCGCCACGATGGAAGCATCGCGGCCCATCATGTCTCTCGGATTGATCTCCACATTTCCCCGGCTGCCGACCACGGCCACACGGCCGCCTGTGGCGAGGATCTTGAGATCGTTTCCCAAATTTACGTTCGACAGCATTTCGACGATCACGTCATAGCCGCGCCCGCTCGTGAGCGCGAGAGCTTTTTCAAAATGGTCTGGAGCTTTGTGGTCGAGCACTTCGTGAGCGCCTTCGGCGGCCACCAGCTTTTTTCCGCGGTCGGATCCGGCTGTGCCCACGATGTGCAGGCCCGCTGCTCGTCCGATTTGCACGGCGGCGATACCAACGCCGCCGCTCGCCCCATTGATCAAGACCATCTCTCCGGGGCGCGCCTGCGCGCGATGGAATAGAGCTCTGTAGGCCGTGGCATAGGGAATGTGAATGGCAGCGCCCTGCGCGAAGGAAACGTGCGCCGGCAGCGGGAATACGGCCCACTCTTCGCAGAGTGCCTGCTGCGCGTAGGTGCCGCTCAAGCTGCCCGCCGTGTACACGCGATCGCCCGCGCGGAATCGCGTGACGCCTTGTCCAACGGCCTCGATCGTCCCCGCGCCATCTGTTCCCGGCGTGTAAGGCAGATTCGGCAGCCGCCCATACGTGCCCGCTCGGATGTAGCTTTCCACCGGGTTCACGCCGGCGGCATGAATCCGGACCACCACTTGCGCCGGCCCCGGCTTCAAATCCGGCACATCTTCGAGGTGCATCACTTCAGGTCCGCCGAACTGTTTCACTCGGATCGCTTTCATCCTTTTCTCCCTCCAGGATTCGATGTCAGGAACTCAAGTTGGATTGCAAGCATTTTGTCAGGCAATCGCGTGGGCGGATCAGCGCGCGGGCGGCGACGCTTTTTGCATTTCTCCCCAAACCTGCATGAAATCATGATGGATTCTGGCCATGCGTTTGCCGGTTGCATTTTCATAGATTCCGAATGCCAGGAAGGGAATCAGCGCGGCCAGCGCCCACAACTTGGCTCGCGCGGGAGCCTTTGCTTCCGGCTCCCAGCGGAAAAGCTGCCGGGAAATCTCGAAGGCGACCAGAATGCCGATGGCCAGAGCAATCACGTCCTCGGCCACTTCTCCGAAGGTCGCCACGTTGGTTGTGGCCGATTCCATTCCGGTGGCCAGATACGTGGCGGGCACAAAGAATGCGACGCGCTGAATCCACGGTGGAAAAACTGCCAGCGGAACGCTCGCGCCCGACAGAAAAAGAAAGCCGGACCAGATCAGATTGTTGATCATCTGGGTTTCTTGCATCGTGTTGGTAGTGCTGGCCACGATCAGGCCGAAGGCAGCAAAGGCGGCGGCGCCGAACGTCACCAGCACCAGCAGGGCCCACAAATTTCCCCACGTCCGCATGTGGAATACCCAACGGCAGACCAGGATTTCCACGGCCACCGACGGCAGTATCATCAGGTAATTCGAAAGAATGCTCGAAGTCAGCATCGGCCCGGCTCCGAGCGGCGCGAGCCGGAATCGCCGGAGGATGCCCTGTTCGCGGAATGTAACGAGCTGCACGCTGAGTCCCCAGAAGCTGCCCATCACGCTGAGCGTGAGCACGGCGCCCAGAATGTAGGCAATCCGTGGCTGCAGGCCCTTGCCGAGCACCGGCACAAAAAAGAAAAGGAACGCGAGCGGCATCACCAGACTGAAAAAGAAAAACGCGCGATTCCGCATCGCCAGGCGAATGCGCACCATCGTGAGCGTCCAAGTGTTCGTCAGCGGATTCGGCATCATTTCAGTCTCTCAGCCGCCGGCCGGTGAGTTCGATGAACACATCTTCGAGCGAGGGAGAAAACATCTCAAGGCTTTGTAGTTCGTTTTCCTCCGATTCAAGCTGCTTCACCAGCGCCACGATTGTCTGCGGTGGGCGGCGCGAATGCAGGATGTAAGTCCCGCTGAATTCGCGGCAATCCGCGACGCCCTCGAGATTCGCAAGCGCGCCATCCGTTATCGGCTTCGCGAGGCGAACTTCGATGCGTGTGGTGCCGGCCGATTTTCCCTTCAACTCGCGCGGGGTGCCCAGGGCGATGACGCGGCCATGGTCCACAATCGCGACGCGATCGCATAATCGCTCGGCTTCCTCGATGTAATGCGTCGTCAGAAGGACGGTTTTCTTCTCGCGCTTCATTTCTTCGATGATCGTATAAATCTCACGCCTTACCTGCGGATCCAGGCCCGCCGTGGGCTCGTCGAGAAAAACGACACGCGGGTCATTCACCAGGGCCATCGCCAGCGCGAGCCGCTGCTTCTGCCCTCCGGAAAGCTGGCTGTAGAAAGCATCGCGCTTTTCATCGAGCTGAAAGCGGCGCAGCAGCTGGTCGGTGTCGGTCCGCTGGCGGTAAAATTGAGCGAAGAGCTCGATGGCTTCGTGCACGCGCAATTTATCGGGAAGCGAAGTGGACTGCAAAACCGCTCCGATTTTCTCCTTATATGCGATGCCGCTTCTTTCCGGATCGAGACCGCAAACGTGAGTGCGCCCGGAGTCGGGGGTGCGCATCCCCTCGAGGATTTCCACAGTCGTGGTTTTCCCTGCGCCATTCGGGCCCAGAAGCCCGAACACCTCTCCTTCTTCGACGGCGAAGCTGACGCCTCGAAGCGCCGCCACTGTCCCGTAGTTTTTGACCAGATTTTCAGCCTGGATAATGGGCTCGCCCACGAAATTTTCCCTTTGCAAGTCGTCGGTTCTTTCTATACCACAGTCGCCGATGCAGCGCGACCTAGCGTGATTTGCGGCGGCGGCGTTTGCGCGCGCGAGAGATCTTCTTTGGCGTCCATCCAGACCGCTGAAGATCCGCGCCCGCGCCTTTCATCGCGACGCCTTCGGTCTCGAGCAAATGTCGCTGCAAGCTCCGTTGCGGTTCCCGGATCAGAAGGCGGCCGCCCGCGCCCACTACGCGATGCCATGGAATCCCGCGCCCGCCGGGACATGCTGCCATCGCATGGCCGACGGCACGCGCTCCTCCCTTTGTCTTCAGTGCTCGCGCCAAATCGCCATACCTGGTCACGCGGCCGCGCGGAATGCGCTTGACCAGCCGATAGACTGGATCCCACGTCATCGCCTTCTGTCCCATCCGTTGCCCCCTGCGCAAGATCGCTCATCTCCCACAGTCAGTGCGCGGCTCCAGTGTTCGGGCTGCTTGGTTGGCGAATTGCGCATCTAAAGAACTATGCGGGCGAAGCCTGCTTTTTCAGCTTGATCGATTCGCTCGACTGTTCCTCGTGTAAAGCTCCTGTTTACATCAGGGACAGCCCCGCGCCGGATTCCTCCGAAGTAATAACCGATTCGATGCAACCTTAGGAACACCACCGCATCGTACCATTGACGGCGTAGTGGACGGTGCGTACACTACGCAACGCTCCGCCCATGAAGGAGGGAGCTGTGGCTTTTGTGCGGCGAAAAGGGAACACCTACTTTCTGGTGCACAACGTGCGCCGGCAGGGGAAGGTGCAGCAGCTGCACCTGGCGCGGCTGGGCGAGCGGCCGCGCATCACCGACGACGTGGTTCGCAAAGTTTCGCGCAGCCACCCGTTCCTGGCGCTGGATTGGTCGCGCCTGCGCGAGCAGGTGAACAGCCGGGTCGAGCTGTTCGATATCCGCTCGCTGTACGTGCAGAACTTGATGCATTCGTTGCGGAACATCAACCTGGACTTGGCCGATCTGTCGCCGCCGATGCTGCTGCTGGCCGATCGGGCGAATTCAAGCCGGGAACTCGTCACGCAATTGCGATTGCTGCGTTCGACGCTCGATATCAAGCTAGATCAATTCGAACGCTCCGGGCCCCGCAATCCGGAAAGAGCCAGAGTGTACCGGTAAGCACCAAGGGTTGTGATGGGCGAATAATCCTGGCGCGAACCGTGTTTATATGTGAAGGAAAGGGAGCATGACCGTGGGCGCTCGCGCGCTACAACTTGACCCGACACAACGCAGCGTCGAATCCCGGGATTTTGAGGCGGGGCTGCGGCGGAAGATCGTGGGGCAGGACGAAGCGGTGCAGGCGGTGGTCGACCTCTATCAGGTCTTCCGCGCCGGCCTGAACTCGCCGGGACGTCCGGTG
>Ga0187778_10002724_pt1 | contig 11984 bp, 9 predicted proteins | sample 1015_Q2_SP5_20_M_FD_132418 | JGI IMG/M metagenome (GOLD analysis project Ga0187778, IMG submission 132418) | Tropical peat soil microbial communities from peatlands in Department of Meta, Colombia - 1015_Q2_SP5_20_MG | ecosystem: Environmental > Terrestrial > Soil > Wetlands > Peat | place... | reverse complement strand
TCCGGGATGCCAGGTGTTTACATCATTACCAGCGAGTTTCTTGATGACGCGAAGTCGGCGGCCCGAGACCGCGGCATGCCAGGAATTCGTATGATTGCTCTTCCCGCGGATCAGTATTATCGCGCCCGCGCGAGCAAGCAAGAGCTGGAGCCCATCGCGTCGGCCGTGATCGATCAATTGGTGGACGATGAAGTCCGGCCGCTCACTGGCGAGGAGGCACGGCCTGCCCAGCTGCTGCCGGCCTCGGAAGCTGCCTTCCTCACGGTTACCGGCGTGGACTACCAAGACGCCGCGGAACGGGTCAATGAACTCTTTCTCGCCAATCATTGGGCGGACGGCTTGCCCATCGTCCCGCCGACGTCAGCCCTGGTGAAGGCGATGCTGGCCGGGACGATGCGCTCGCCGAACGAGGTGATTGGTCAGGCGGCGCCCAAGAACGGTATTGCGAGCGTCGAAAAGATTGCCGTTAATGCCGTGATGGCCGGTGCGAAGCCGGAATACTTCCCGGTGATTCTCGCAGCGATGGAAGGCTTCATCGACAAGCATTACGATCTAACGCACGTGCAGGCATCGACCGGATCATTCACACCGGTGGTCATGGTGGATGGTCCCATCGCCCAGGAGCTTGGCTTTAACTCGGGCATCGGGATGCTAGGCCATGGCTGGCGGGCGAATAGCACGGTAGGCCGGGCGCTCCGGTTGTCGCTGCTCAACATCGGCCAGACATGGCCGCAAGTGAACGATATGGCGCTCACTGGTCGTCTGGAAGCGTACACGTTCTACACATTTGCGGAAGACACGGCCAGGAGCCCTTGGGAGCCATACAACGTGAGCCGCGGATTTAGGCCCGCAGACAGCACGGTGACTGTGGCGACCTCCAGCACTCCGGTGGTTTTCGGAGGCGGAGCCGTGGCGCCGTGGACCGGGCAGGGTGTCATCAATGAGGTGGTCACCCGAATCAAAAACGCGGGGGTGGTTTGGCCTCACTCCCAGTCTCACATCCTGGTGCTTCATCCGGATTGCGCGGTCGATCTCGCAAATCATGGGTACACACGAAGAAGCCTGCAGGAATACCTCTATGAGCAGACGCGCGTACCGTATGAGAAGCTTGCGGGACCGGTCTTCTTCGGGCACCAGAGCGAAATCGACTTTATCCGAGCTTCGATCGCCGACGGACGAATTCGGGCTGACCGAGCCCAGATATTCCTGGACGCTCTACAGCCCGGTGGGCGCGTTCCCGTTGTGCAGAGCCCAGCCGATTTTCATGTCCTGGTGGCCGGTGGCTCGCCCGGATATGATCTGCTCTTCAGTTACCCAGGGACGAACTGGGCGAATCAGACCAAGAAAGTAACTGGTGCGACCCTAACCAAGGCTGGGTGCTAGACGTCTGGGGAGTATGTGCCTGGGGTCAGGTCGTGGGGGCCAACATTTCCGGTGGGCTATCTCATGGCAGTCAAACGACGGTGGACACGAAGCATGACCGACTCAGGTATGCGCATCGAAACATATTTTCGTGTGCGCGGATTCGATCGGCTGCGGCGAATGACGTCAGGCTCTCTCTCAAAGATGCGGCGTATCATGTCGTCACTCAATCCCCACGCGCTACCAACTTCGGCTGTCGTGTAATGCCGCTCCGTAGAGGTTCCCCTCAGCTTATTCCAAGAACCTATTAACTTCGCCGCAACTCTGGCGATTCGGGTGTCGCGGGGCCCACGCCTCCAGGCCTGAAGCTTCTTCGATTGAAGAGCGCGGACCAGGGCGTTACGATACTTTTCCGATTTCGTCATGCGCCTAGGTCTCCACCGAAAGGGCAAGCCGGTTCAATGATTTCGCCTTTCTGAAGCCGCCTCTTCGATTGCGCGGATTGTAATACAGAAGGCACAGGGCGCAGAGGGCCAGTTCCGACCCGATAAGACGTCAGCAGAGGTCTCCGTGAGCATTTTAATTGGTACCGCCCGGAAGGAACGCGGGCAGTCGGCCCGCGAGCCCAGCCAGGGAGACTGGGCGCTGCTGGGCGGTCTATCTTTCGCGCTCTTCTTCGTCCACATGTTGGTGAATGGTCGCTACGGGTATTTCGTTGACGAGCTCTATTATCTCGCCTGCAGTCATCATCTGGATTGGGGCTATGTCGATCAGCCACCGCTGATTGCTGTTGTCACCTGGTTTGAACGCGTCACGTTGGGAGACTCCTTGTACACATTGCGATTTCTGCCGGCTCTCGCAGCGGGTCTGAAAGTACTGCTGACAGGTCTCATTGCCCGAGAACTCGGCGCACGTCGCTACGCGATTATGGTCGCCTGTGTCGCGGTCATGGTGGCTCCTGTGTATCTAGGGCTCGATAGTCTGCTCACCATGAACGTCTTTGAGCCGTGCTTTTGGATGGGTTGTGCACTGATCGCGCTGAAGATTTTCAATGGTGCGAGTCCTAGGCTATGGCTGCTTTTCGGCCTGGTTGCCGGCGTGGGTCTTCAGAACAAACATTCAACGCTCCTATTTGGATTCGCTTTTTTTGTCGCCTTGCTTCTAACGGGCGAGCGTCGGCACCTTCGACGACCATGGATTTGGCTGGGTGGCTTCCTCGCTTTGGTGATCTTTGTCCCGAATCTGGTTTGGGAGATTCACCGAGACTTTCCAACCATCGAGCTACTACGGAACGTGCAAGCCAGCGGGCGGAACACGGAGCTGAGCTGGTATGGCTTCATCCTAAACGAAGCGCTTATCATGCACCCGCTCTCGGCACCTCTCTGGATGGCCGGCCTCTGGTATCTGCTGCGAGACGGGAGTGGAAAAGGGGCACGAGTTCTTGGCTGGACTTTTGTGATCATTCTACTGTGTCTGCTCATGCTGCGCGGTCGCATCTATTACCTAGCGCCGGCTTATCCAATGCTGTTCGCTGCCGGAGCCATTGCCTTTCAGAACTCCGTCGAGCGTCGTTCGTGGAATTGTCTGAAGCCCACCTATGTAGCTGCGCTCCTCGTGACCGGTGTCATGCTAGCGCCCTTCGGATATTTCCCGGTACTCACCGTCAAACAGTACATCGCCTACTCTAAAGTCATGCATTTTGCTCCACCGAAAATCGAAAACCATGGAGAAGGACCATTGCCACAGATTTATGCCGACCAGTTTGGCTGGAAAGAGATGGCCCAGGCCGTTGCGGACGCATACCTCAAACTTCCATCGAACGAGCGACAACGCTGCGCCATTTTTGGCCAAAACTATGGTCAGGCGGGTACCATCGATTTCTTCGGCGCAAAGATGGGTCTGCCGCCCGCTCTGTCGGGGCACCAGAACTACTACTATTGGGGAACTCATGGGTATACGGGCGAATGCATGATCGTAATGGGCGGTGACTACCAGACTCTTTCAGAGGAGTTCGATCAAGTCGAAAAGGTCGGCACCGTTTTCCACCCGCTCTCGATGCCGTATCAGCATTTCGATCTGTACCTGTGCCGTCGTCCGAAGTTCGGCACTTTGAACCAGGTCTGGCCCAAGCTGAAGAACTGGGGATAGCGCCTGATCGACATGTGACGATTCGAAATGGTTGACATGCGTCGGCTTGCATGCGGATGCAGAACTTGGGAATCATTCGAGACAAACGAGTCGTAGCCAAGGGCCCAAAGTTTTTGGTTGACTTCCTGTAGAAGAGTAAGCATATACTTACGGTTAGTCATGACGAACGCTTCGACGGCGCTAAGGGCATTGGGAGATCCTACCCGGCAGATGATCTTCGAGCACTTGGCAAAGCGACCGCTGGCCGTGGTCGAGCTTGCCAACGTGGTTCCGATATCCCGTCCGGCGGTGTCCCAACACCTCAAGGTTTTGAAAGACGCGGGGCTGGTAATGGTACGCCAGGAAGGGACTCGCCATCTCTATCAGGTGGACCCCAAAGGCGTGGAGATGATGCGCCAGTATTTAGATCGAATGTGGGGCAAGGCCTTGGCCTCGTTCAAGGCGTTCGCCGAGCGCGACAGTTTCAAAGCGTAGAGAGGAGAAAAAGGAAAACATGACAGCCCTAGAGAAAAACGTGGTTCGCAAAGAGTTGACGATCCATGCCTCGCAGAAACAGGCATTTCAAACCTTCACGAAAGAACTCGACCTTTGGTGGCCCAGATCCCATCACATCGGCAAAGTAGAAATGAAACAAGCCGTCCTAGAAACAAAGGAGGGCGGCCGGTGGTACGAAATCGGGGTGGACGGATCAGAGTGTAATTGGGGAAAGGTGTTGATTTGGAACCCGCCGCGCAAGTTGGTCCTCGCGTGGCAGATTACAGCAGAGTGGCAGTACGACCCAAACTTCCTCACGGAGGTCGAGGCAAATTTCATCGAACAGGGACCGAATCTCACGCACTTCACTCTTGAGCACCGAAACATCGATAGATTTGGCGAGAAAGCTCAACAAATCTGGGGTGCGTTCGATTCCGATGGCGGATGGACGGGCATCATCAGGGAGTTCGCGAAAGTCGCTGAGGCCCAAAAGAGCAGCGAGAGCGTCGGCGCTGGCAGGTGAGCCGACGGCTCGATCCCTATCCAACTGGCTCGAACGAGTGTGTCTGTCAGAGCGAGCCCATCATCCCGGCTCGCGGCCCGAAACCGTCGCGAGCCGGGCACCTCGTCAGCTCAGAGTGGCTTCAAGGCGAAAGGGGCGAAGGGGACGAGGTTCCCTTTTTGCGACAGGCTGGATAACCAGAAAGTCTCATGCTTCCGAACTTCGTTAGAATCACTGTGTGCAAAAGCCCCATTGCACCAACCGAGCGGAGTGGCGGTTGCTGCGGGGACAGCCCGCGCGCCGTCTTTCTGTGCATTACCAGCTCGGCTGTGATTACGGGACGGCGCTCATCACGGTTTACAAGGAGGGCGATCCCGTCTTCCTGTGTGCCTGCCATGCTACCGCCATTGGACGGCCGCAGGATGACTCGATCGCGGGTGTCCGTTTGATAGGGGTTCAACCGACGAACGGCAACAATCCCCCCAAAGACCATGAACGAACTCAATTGAGCGAGTCTGCTGGCTCAAGGCAAAGTGTCTACGTTCCAGCGGAAACGGTTGATAGCCTTTCTGCCCCAAAGGTCGGACGAGAAACCGATCCCCTCCACAAACGCCCGGCTCGTGATCTGACTTACGGAAATTCCGCCAAGGCTTTGGTAGACGAAACGATCTGGAATATGCCGACCGGCGACTACGAGGTGTACAGGACTGCCCTGCAACAGGGGAAACCTGCGACAGAGGCCGCACAATCCGCGGGCGGGCAGTTTGCCATTGTCCATCGTAAAATCAGCGAGTACACACGCAAGATCGAAGCCGTCCTTTCACAGTCGAGGGCAACAATCATTGTACGCGAGGTCATCGAGAAGCCATTTGAAAACGCCATGCTCGAAATCATCAGTAACGTCAGAATGAGTGAAGCGGAAAAGGATGCAGCGATCGATCATCTCGGCGCGCTTCAAGAACAAATTAACCACGGACTCGATCGAGAAATTACGCCACTGCAGGCGCACCGAATCGCGCGCACCATTGGCGACCGCGCCAACTGGGGAGGGAACGCGTCTGTTTCGGAGAACTTAAAGCCAGCCTTTCGCGCGGTGTATAGCAGCGTAAGAAATGCGCTTCGCGTGGCGGTTCCTGAAGCCTACGACCTTGACGAACGCCTGGCCAACTTGTGCGCCGCCAAATCGGACCTCGAAAACTTCCCCACCGCGAAAGCCCTCCACTGAAAGTGGCCTGCGCTTTGAAAAGGTTCGGCGTGTTGCGCCCCGATGGATCATCAGGTGGCCGTGGTGTGACGGCTTGGTGAAGGCCGTAATCGACGGAGTCGCGCGGTTCAATCCCGCATTGGCCACCGCAAAGTCCCTTTCGCCGATCCGAGCTCCGTTTCTTCCGTCGCACAGTGGATGTATTCTTCAGAGGATTTGGGGTGCTGGAGGTGAGGCACGAGGGCCAAGAGGGTCGGAGAATGAACAGCCTCAAGCAAGACGCGAGGCTTTTAGGACTGCTCAAGCGCCTCCACGCCGAGAGCGAAGGTCAGATGCCCGCGCTTATGGACTACTTTCGCCAACACGGCGGCGCCAGCGTCGGCGGCACGGACCGGCAAATCGAAGCTGGCCGCGCCTTCTGGCGCGACAAGCTGGTGGCTCTGGAACCCGCGAAGGCGGAGTTCTGTTATGCCCTCTGCCGCGCGATAAAAGCCAAACGGATCGTTGAGGCGGGCACATCCTTCGGTGTCTCAACGCTCTACCTTGCCGCCGCCGTGCGCGACAACGGCGGTGGCATCGTGATTGCCACCGAGTACGAAGCGAACAAGGCCAGGGCTGCTCGAGCGCACTGGGCCGAGGTTGGCTTAAGCGAATTCGTTGACCTGCGCGAGGGGGATCTGCGCGAAACACTGTCGCAGCTCGAGGGCCCGATCGATTTCCTACTGATCGACATCTGGACGCCGATGGCGAGACCGGCCATCGCGCTCGTGGCGCCTCATATGCGTTCCGGTGGGGTCGTAATAGCGGATAACACCTCGACGTTCCGGGAGCCCTATGCAGACTATCTCGCATTTCTGGCGGACCCGAGGAATGAATTCTCGACGAGCACGCTGCCCTTCGAAGGCGGGCTCGAGATCTCGGTGAAGACCGGCTGAGAGCCGAATTATACTTTTTTGCAACCTCATTCAATGTGATAGAAGACAGGGAAGTGATTATTTGCCAATCGCTTTTTTCGGAGACACTGCTTGGTCCGAACGCCGTCTACGGCCCATGGCGTGAAAACACCTATGGGGCGGCGTTCTAAGCCCGATGACTGAAAGCTACCTAAGCCGTCGCCAAGTCCTGCTCGGAATGGCCGCTATGCCCCTGCTTGAGGATCGACTGGAGGCCCAAGCCAAGCCTTCCTCCGTTTGTTTTATGAGCACAGTCGAGATGGCCGAGTTGATTCGCCGAAAGATGCTATCGGCGCGCGAAGCGCTGGCCATGCACCTGAAGCAGATCGACGGCGTAAACCCGAAGGTCAACGCCATCGTGACCTTGGTGCCGGAAATGGCAGCCGACGCCGCTGCGAAAGCGGACGAAATGCAGGCGCGCAAAGAGATTTTGGGGCGGCTACATGGTCTGCCGGTCGCGCATAAGGACCTACTGGAGACCCGTGGCATCCGCACGACGTTCGGATCACCGCTCTACAAAGACTACATCCCCGCCGAAGACGACTTGGTGGTGGATCGGATCCGGCGTGCGGGCGCGATCACGATCGGCAAGACGAACACACCAGAATTCGGTGCGGGATCGCAGACGTTCAACACTGTTTTCGGCGCGACCCGCAATCCCTACGATTTAGCAAAAACATGCGGCGGATCTTCCGGCGGCGCCGCCGTTGCCCTGGCCTGTGGCCTTGCCCCGGTTGCTACCGGCAGCGACATGGGGGGGTCGCTTCGCAATCCTGCCGCGTTCTGCAACGTAGTCGGCTTTCGGCCTTCGATCGGCCGTGTCCCGGACCCGAAAGCATCGTTGGCGTGGTCGACGCTGAGTACGTATGGATGCCTCGGACGTTCGGTTGCCGATCTTGCCTTCGTGCTGAGTGCGTTGGCCGGGCCGGATCCTCGAGCACCGCTCTCCATCAACGAGCCAGGCGCGTATTTCGCACGTCCGCTCGACCGCGGGTTTAAAGGTGTACGAGTGGCCTGGTTCCGGGACTTGGGGGGAGTTCCCTTCGACCCTCGCGTGCGGACCGTGGTCGATGCGCATCGCCTGACGTTTCAATCCTTGGGGTGCATCGTAGAGGAGGCGGAGCCGGACTTTGCTGCGGCCGAGACCGCGTTTCGCGTGCTGCGCGCATGGAATTCCGCGAATACCTATGGCCAGCGCCTTCAGGAACACCCTGACGCTTTCAAGGACACACTAAAGGGCGAGATTGAGCAAGGGCTGAGGCTGACCGGCATGGATGTCGCGCACGCCGAGACGGCCCATGGTGAGCTCTGGCGGCGCTTTCAGGCATTTCTCGAACAGTACGAATACTTCATTCTCCCCACGACACAACTACCGCCATTTGACGTCACGACACCGTACCCGACGGAGATCGGCAGCGTGAAGTTCGACAGCTACATCGACTGGATGAAATCCTGTTGGTATATCTCCGCAACGGGCAATCCGGCAGCTTCCGTGCCCGCCGGCTTCACGCCGGAAGGGCTTCCGGTTGGCCTTCAGATCGTCGGCCGCGACAAAGAAGACTTCAGCGTGCTGCAAATGGCGCACGCTTTCGAACAGGCGACCGGCTTCGGTAAGAAGCGCCCCGCTGTTGCGCTCGGGGTGAGTGCCTGAGCCACGCTTCTTCCCTACGGGATCCAGCACATGGCCTTTTCGGCAAAAGGAGATCGTCAAGGCATTTCCATGTACAATTTCTTTTTCGACGACAGTTCAAGCTGCAGTTCTGTCTGAGGTCGTGATGACGTACGACTCGAAGTTTTCCGACCCGAAGCAGGCGTGGCACAAAGTTCTCGAGAGGCTGTACCACGAGGACCATATTCTCTATGCGCGCATGAATAATTTCTCGACCGTTCAAGCGTTTCTCGCCACGGCCCTTGCGTTCACAACTTCAGCGACAACCACAGCGCGCAATATCAGTTTAATCGTCTCCCTGTTTGGCTTCGCGCTTTCGCTATTTTATATATCGCTCGGCTTCCGCGGCGTCCGCGTGATTCAATTCTGGCGAGCATACTTGAGACTGTTGGAGTCGATCCCCGGCGTAACCTCTATCGACTCGCACCTATCCGAGTTCTACCGGTTGGGCCACTTGCATGGTCCCGAGCAAACGGAGTTGCCCCTTGCAGAAGGGCTGGCGATAAGAATTGACACCGCCTGGTGGGCTCGCAGGTCCGTGCACGACCAATTCCCGTGGTATCTCCCGGGCTTCTCGGGAACAATGTTCATCGCAGTGGGTATCCCGATGATTACGACCACCTTTTGGGTTCTCGTCCTTTACGCCCTGTATTACCCACAAATGGACATGAGATGGTTTGTGCTGGGACTTGCCGGCGGCCTGATGCTCCTGTTTCTGTTTCATCTTCTTGCGGGACGCCTCATTCCCGCTCCGATTCACCAAGGACGGACACATCTTTTTCCCCAGGCCCACAGTGACGTAAGCAGCTCAGAAGGTGCAGAGCGCGTTCCCAAAACCTTCTGATGAATTCTGAAACAGTCTGAGGCGCCGCGACCAGCGTTTCGACTCGAACCCTAGCTGCTTGGTAAAACATCGAGCCCCTGCGTTGGTCTTTGGGGGCAGCCAAATCTTTGGTGCTCTTTGGAAGGACGGTGATAGCATTTTTCCCGCTGGGCTCACAAGGAAATCATCATGAAGAAATGGAAGAGACTCTGGGCCTTTCTTGTAGGAGCTTGCCTTCTCGGCAGTCCTGTGCCTTCCACCGTGCTGCGAGCCGCTCAGGCAAACGTCGCAGGTAGCGCGCCTGCATCCTCTGGCTGGCCGAGGGCATTTGATGCCAACGGCGCGCACATCATTGTGTACCAGCCGCAACTCAAATCCTGGCGCGGCTACCGCACGCTGGTTGCCGACACAGCCGTTTCGATCACGCGCAGTGGTAGCAAGCCGATCCTCGGCGTGATTTCCTTCAAGGCGGACACGATTACGAACGTAGGTGCTCGAACCGTCTTCATAAACGATGTCCAAATCCTCAGCGCGCGTTTCCCTTCGCTCGACCCGGCGCAGGATGCCGACATGCAGCAGCGCGTCCACCAGTTCTATCCCACAATGACGCTTACGATCAGTCTCGACCGCATGATCGCCAGTCTCGAGCGGGTCAACGCCCCGGTCCCAACCATCGCTGCCAGCATGCAGGTTCCGACTGTCTTTTCCTCCACCTCGCCGGCCATTCTACTCGTTGTGGACGGCAAGCCGGTGCTGGCACCCATTCCGGGCGTAAGTATCGAATATGTCGTCAACACGAACTGGGATCTTTTCTTCGATAAATCGGACTATTACTTGCTGAACGGGAGAACCTGGCTCAAATCGAAGGAGCTAAATGGCCACTGGGAGGTCACCACGAAGCTTCCCCCAGACATGTCTAAACTGCCCGCGGACCAAAATTGGGGCGATGTCCTAAAAGCCGTTCCTCCCGCGGGCGGCACCCAATCGGCGCCAAAAGTTTTCTTCACTGAGAAGCCCGCGGAGTTGCTTCTCTTTGCAGGACGACCCCTCTACGCCAGAGTACCCGGAACGAATCTGTCGTATGCAACGAACACGCAGAGCAACGTCTTTGTCCACGAGCCAGATAAACAGATCTACGTTCTTCTCTCGGGGCGATGGTTCCGTGCCGGCAGCCTGGACGGTCCGTGGTCCTATGCCGGCAATGAGCTTCCTCCCGATTTCGCGATGATACCGTTGGGCCAGCCCTACTCCAGCGTCCTCGTCTCCGTTCCCGGAACACAGGAAGCCAGTGACGCGGTGCTGTTGGCGCAAGTGCCGACTACAGCGATCGTCAATCGCACCGCCGCGGAGGCGCAGGTGAAAGTGGCCTACGCAGGCGAACCGGTCTTCAACCCGATCCCGAACACGACGATGTCTTACGCCACGAACACTCCCGACAAGGTGATTCGCGTGGGTGATCTCTACTACCTCTGCTTCCAGGGTGTCTGGTTTGTCTCCACCACTCCCAGCGGACCGTGGAAGACAGCGGATTCTGTCCCGCAAGTGATCTACACGATTCCGCCGAGTTCTGCTGTCTACAACATCACGTATGTGACCGTTTCGAACCCTACTCCGACGACGGTTGAGTCCAGCTACTCGGCGGGATACATGGGGATGTTTGTGATCGGCATGGCGGTGGGAGTTACGCTCGTGTATGGGACGGGCTACTATTATCCGCCGTACGTCTACTGGGGCCCTCATCCTATTTATTATCCCTACCCCTACACGTACGGATGCGCGGCCGTGTACAACCCGTATACCGGCGGGTACGCCGTGGGTCGCGCTGTGTACGGACCATACGGTTCGGCTGGAAGTGCCGCGTGGTACAACCCCTACACCGGGAGATATGGACACGCGACGACGTATCAAAACGCCTACGGCGGTCACACCTATGCGTCGACTTACAATCCCTGGACAGGAACCTACGCCGCCACTTCGCAGGGGCACAATCAGTACAGCCAATGGGGGAGCTCTGTCGTTCAGAATGGTGACAACTGGGCACGGGCACAACACGTGACCAACAGCCAGGGCACGGCAGCCTCCTTCGAGACCTCCAAGGGAAGCGTAGGAGCAGGCTTTTCCGGCGCTGGGGGAAACAGCGGCTTCATCGCCAAGGACGCCAATAACAACAACGTGTACGCCGGCGGGGATGGCAATGTTTACAAGAAGAGTCCAGACGGCACCTGGAGCAAATGGGACAACGGCAGCTGGACTCCCGTTACACCTCCGGATAACTTGAAGTCTGGACAACAGGCGCAGAGTCTCGGAAACTCTCAATCGACGGCAAAGCAACAGGCGCAGCAATCCACCAATTCCACATCCACTGCGCAATCGAGGATCGGCACTCAGGCAGGCGGCGGCAATGCGAACCAGTTCGACCAGCGCGCCAAAGCGCAGACACCGGAGTCGCGGCCGGTTGAAAACTCGAGAAGCAACGCAGGCGGAAATGTTGGCTCTTCCGACACGATGCGGGGGCTTCAGAACGACGCCGCCGCCCGTGCGCGCGGCGCTGAGTTGGAGCAGAATCGGAGCTCCGGCGGCGGGGGCTTCGGCGCAGGCCGAGGCCGAACCCGAGGGCGACGTTAAGGGTCAGGCTCTTGGTTCCATGGCGCGCGCTTCCGCTTTGACGCGGAGTTTCTTCAGGCTCGTCCTTCTCTTCATTCTGCTTGCGGGGAGCGCGCGTACGAAATCCGATGACTGGACGCCCCTGGTCGTTGCACCGCTTACCGCCAACAGCTGGGCGTTCCCTGGAACAGGTGGAAAAAGGCACATCGTCTACGAGTTAGTGCTGACGAATGCCAATGTCACTC
>Ga0187778_10002722_pt1 | contig 11989 bp, 10 predicted proteins | sample 1015_Q2_SP5_20_M_FD_132418 | JGI IMG/M metagenome (GOLD analysis project Ga0187778, IMG submission 132418) | Tropical peat soil microbial communities from peatlands in Department of Meta, Colombia - 1015_Q2_SP5_20_MG | ecosystem: Environmental > Terrestrial > Soil > Wetlands > Peat | place... | reverse complement strand
GCCGTATGCTCGGCGTCGTGAGGCTTCACAACGATTCCAATGGCGAGGCTGCGGAATTCGCCATTCTCGTAAGGTCGCATCTCAAAGGCTACGGCCTCGGCTGGCTGTTGATGAAGCACATCATCGCGTTCGCGCAGGAGAAGGGACTTCACGCCGTACACGGACAGGTACTGGCGGAAAACACCACGATGCTGAAAATGTGCGAAGAGCTGGGTTTTCACGTCACCGATGGCGGCGAACCCGGTGTTAAAACCGTAAGGCTATCGTTGCACGAATTGCCGTCGCTGGTGGCACACTGACTATGGCAGTGTGCATTGCACGACCAAACCGCGCGCGCGCGCATCGACAACGCCAAGAGCACGAAGCGCCAGCAGCGTGGTCGTCTGCACAGCCTCTCGCATCGCTCCAGAATCTGCCGCTGCTCGCGGCGCTAACGGCCCCAGCAGTCCTTCCATCAATACACCGACAATTGCCGGTGCCGAGATGCGCGTGTCCTGATCGGGCAAATGGCCGCTGGCGACGGCGGCTTTGATACGGGTTTCGAACTCGGTGGCAAGTCGACGGCGGAATGCGAGCCGCAGTCCGTCGATATTGGCGTCGACCGGCTCGGCAATCACCGCCCAGGCGAGGCGGCGCTCCTGCAACGCGCGTGCGGCGAAAGTTGCAATGCATGCTGCAAGCGCGGACAGCGGCCCGGGCGCGGCATCAGCGGCGGCGCGCATGGCCGCCAGCTCACGCTCGGCGGCACCCGAAATAACGTCGGCGATCAGATCTGTTTTGGATGGAAAATAACGATAGACCGTGCCGGCAGCGATATCGGCGCGCTGTGCCACCGCCGCAATCTGCACGGCGCCCATCCCTGCTTCGGCCGCGATCGATTGCGCCGCATCGCGGATCGTCTGCTCGCGTTCAGCGAGACGACGAACCACGTTTTGGGTACGGCGGTAGGGCATGCAATCAGTGAACGATGATTCATGCGGCGGAGGCAAGAGCGCTTGGCACCGGGCGTGCTAGCTCCGGTGGGTCCCGCTCTTCCCGCCTCCACCCGCCAGCGCCTTCTCCCGAATTCCGGTGAGCGTCGCAGCCGGTGTGATGGCTTCCGGATCTATCTTGAGATGGATAATCGACGGTTTGCCGGACGCGCGCGCGGCGGCGAAAGCCGCCGGGAAATCAGCCGTTTTCTCCACCACAGCGCCATAGCCGCCAAAGGCCAGCGCATAGGCGACAAAATCCGGATTGCGCAGCTCGGTCGCAATGATCCGGCCGGGATATTCGCGCTCCTGATGCATGCGGATGGTGCCGTATATTCCGTTATCGGCCACCAGCACGATCACCGGCAACTGATATTGGACGGCGGTGGCAAAATCCTGCCCTGTCATCAGGAAATCTCCGTCGCCGGAAACGCACACAACTGTGCGCTTGGGATACAAAGTCTGCATCGCCAGCGCGGCAGGCAGACCGTAACCCATCGAACCGGAGGTCGCGCCGACAAGTCCGCCGAACTTGCGCACGCGATAAAAACGATGCACCCAGCCCGAGAAATTTCCGGCGCCTTGCGTAATAATCGCATCTTCCGCGAGATTTTCACGCAGCCAGATCATGATTTCGCCGAGGTTGACGGCGCCCGGCACCGTTGTCGCTTTTTCGCCCCAGGCGAGAAAATCGGCGTGCGCCGTGTCGCTTTCGCCTCGCCAGGCAATCTGTTTCGGCGCTCGTAATTTTTCCAGCTCCGCACAAAACGCCGTCGGTGCAGCATTAATCGCAAGGTGCGGGTGATAGACGCGGCCCAATTCCTCGGCCCCCGGATGCACATGCACGAGCTTCATCTGCGGTTCGGGAATTTCGAACAAACTGTAGCTTTGCGACGGCATTTCGCTCATGCGACCGCCGATGAGCAACACCAGGTCGGCGTTTTTCATGCGTGCGAGCAATTTTGGATTCGGACCGATGCCAAGATCGCCGGCGTAACAAGGATGTAATGAATCGAATAAATGCCCGCGCCGGAAAGTCGTAGCAACCGGGAGCGCGAAACGTTCAGTAAAGCGCATCAACGCCGCGCTCGCTTGCTCCGACCAGCGGCTGCCGCCGATCAGGACGATTGGGTTTTTCGCCGCCTCCAGGAGTTTCTGCAGCCGGCTCATTTCCACCGGACCCGGCCAGATTTCCGCTGGTTCGCAGGCTGCCGCATCCGGCACCGACATGCGTTCGGTCAGCATGTCCTCGGGCAAGGCGATAACCACCGGCCCGGGCCGCCCGTTACAGGCTGTATGGAATGCGCGCGAAACAATTTCCGGGATGCGGGCGGAGTCGTCGATTTCCGTCGCCCACTTGGCCATCGATCCGAACACCGCACGATAGTCGAGCTCCTGGAACGCTTCGCGTTCGCGCATCTCGCGTCCGACTTGGCCGACGAATACAATCATCGGCGAAGAATCCTGCGCTGCGATGTGAATGCCGGCCGACGCATTGGTTGCGCCCGGCCCGCGCGTCACAAAGCAGATGCCGGGGCGGCCGGTTATCTTGCCGACCGTTTCGGCCATGATCGCCGCCGTGCTTTCGTGGCGGCACACGGTGAGTTTGATATTGCTGCCGTAGAAAGCATCGAGCGCGGCAAGGTAGCTTTCACCCGGCACGCAAAATGCGGTGCGTACGCCCTGGATCGACAGCTGGTCGATCAGGATTTCGCCACCGGTACGAGCGTTGTCCTTGCCGCGCATCGAAATTACTTCACGATCTTCGCTGGCGAAATCTTCGGCGAAAATGGCGCGGGCGTCATCAACCAGTTGGATTGCTCGATCACGTTGCCCGCTTTCGCATTCTCCGCCAGAAAATGTTTCCAATCCGGATCCTGCATCATTTTGGCGCGCTTTTGCTCTCGGTCGCCCGCGTTCTCATAGATCCAGCCATGCACCAGCGTATTGAGCTGACCCGTTTCGCTGAACATGTAGTAATGCGGCTCGCCCATGTAGCGCAGTTGCACCGGGTAAGCGAGCTTGCTGTAAAGTTCGAGTTGTGCCGGCACCCTGCCCGGCAGAATCCGATAAGTCCGATGGTCGATGAGCACTGAGCTCCCCCCTTGAGAAACGCCGCCTGTTGCGGCGATCAGCACGCACTCTTCCGGCAAGGCGCGCGCCGGTCAATAGACCCGCGTTTTCTGATAGGTATGCAAAGAAGAGGTGGGGCACTCGGCTGAAGGGCCACCGCATGGATGATACGCAGCGGGCGGTATTCGACTTTCTAGCGGACCCAGCCACCTATGGCGGCGCGCCGGTCAAGCAGATCGACACGCATGCCGCTTCCGTTTTTCTCGCCGGCGATCGGGCCATCAAGATCAAGCGCGCAGTGCGTTTTCCCTTTCTCGATTTTTCTACCTTGGAAAAGCGCAAAGCGGCGTGCGACGCCGAAATAGCGGTCAACCGCGCTTACGCGCCGAACATTTATCGCTGGGTGACGCCGATCACGAAGGGATCGGACGGCGATTTCAAAATCGGCGGAAAGGGCGAGGCGGTCGAATGGGCCGTGGAAATGCGGCGATTCGATCACAATCGGACGCTTGATCGTCTGGCCGACGCGCACGCTATCGATGACGCGCTAGCGGATGCTCTTGGTCGCGCGGTTGCGGCAGCGCACCGGTTGGCGCCGACGGTGAGAGATGTGCATTTCAGCGACTCCCTCGCCGCGATCATCGCACAGAATGAATCCGAGCTCACATCCGAGCCGGATCTGTTTTCGTTGCACGAGCTTCGCATCCTCTCCGGCGCGACGCGCGACGCATTCGACCGCATAAAGACATTGCTGGCACGACGTGAACAGGCGGGACTCGTACGGCGCTGTCATGGCGACCTGCATCTCGGAAACATTGTCCTCATCGACGGCAAGCCGGTGCTCTTCGACGCAATCGAATTCGATGACCGCATCGCCACGATCGACGTGTTCTATGACCTTGCCTTTCTATTGATGGATCTGGTCGAGCGCGGGCTCGATCTTGCGGCAAGCATCGTGTTCAATCGCTACCTCGTCGAAACGCGACGCATCTACGATCTTGATGTGCTGGCTGCGCTGCCGCTCTTCATGTCGGTACGCGCGGTGATTCGCGCCAAGGTCATAGCCGCGCGGAACAGACAGGGCGGATCACCAGCGGAACCTGCGCATAGAGCCCGCGACTACGCGGCTTTGGCGCAGAAACTTATGACGCCCGCGAAGCCGCGGCTAGTTGCGATTGGTGGCCTTTCCGGCACGGGCAAGTCGCACCTTGCGCGCGCGTTGGCGCCAGCGATCCCGCCGCTACCCGGCGCGGTGGTGCTGCGTAGCGATGTCGAACGCAAGGCGTTGTTCGGCGAAATCGAAACCGCGCGCTTGCCCAAGGCCGCCTACACGGCCGACGCCACCGCCAAGGTTTACGCAACACTCGCCGCCAAGGCGCAGCGCGTGCTGGCCGCTGGCCATTCGGCCATTGTCGATGCGGTGTTTGCGCAGCCGGAAGAACGGGGCGACATCGCCAGAGCCGCAGCCGGCACGGCATTTCAGGGCCTTTTCCTCTCGGCCAATCTGGAGACGCGCCTCTCGCGTGTAGGCACGCGTATCGGCGATGCTTCCGACGCAACCGCAGATAATGTGCGTGAGCAGGAACAATTCGACCTTGGTCACATCCGTTGGATGAAAGTCGATGCCTCAGGCACACCGGAAGAAACGCTGCTGCGCGCGCAAGCAACGATCGGCCTGCGATGACGGGAGCCATGCGCTCGGCGATCCGCTGTCCCGCGGCCGGTGCCCATGGCATTTTGCGCAAAACCATTGCATAGCTTCCGTGCGAAGCGCTCGTGCTAGCCGGTCTCCGCTATGAATCCCGCCAAGGTCCGAACATTCTCCGCGCGCTACCTCGCGGTCGGACTCGCGGGCTATTGCGCATTCATCAATCTGTATTCGCCACAGTCGATCCTGCCTCTCCTCTCTGAAGAGTTTCATGCCAGCGCTGCAGAGGTGTCCGCGATCATCACCGTCAGCACACTCGCAGTGGCACTAACGGCGCCGTTCACCGGTACCGTGGCCGACGTGCTCGGCAGGAAGCGCGTGATTGTTGCGGCAATGTTCGTCCTGGTGATCCCGACACTGATGGTAGGCCTGTCCACAACTCTCCCGCAGCTCATCTTCTGGCGCGCAGTGCAGGGACTTGTGCTGCCGCCGATTTTTGCGGTCACGGTCGCCTATATCGGCGACGAATGGCCACCCAGGGAAGCGACCACCGCGGCCGGTATCTATTCATCAGGCTCGAGTCTCGGCGGCTTCAGCGGACGGCTGGTTACCGGTTTCTTCGCCGATCTGATCGGCTGGCGCGCGGGATTCACTGCGCTCGCGGCGATCGCCTTCGCCGGCGCGATCGCGGTCGCCTTGCTCCTCCCGCAAGAGCGAAAATTCGTGCGCTCTAAGGGACTGTGGGCTTCAGTCCGGCAAATGCTCGCACATTTCCGCAACGGACAACTGCTCGCGACCTACGCGGTCGGATTTGGCGTGCTGTTCAATTTTATCTGCACTTTCACCTTCGTGAGTTTTCATCTCGCCGCCCCGCCCTACAGCCTCTCGGCCAGCTGGCTCGGCGCGATTTTTGTCGTCTACATTGTTGGCTCAGCGCTTACGCCGTGGGCCGGCTGGGCCGTCGGGCGCTTCGGGCGCCGACGAATTACGGTGCGCATCATCGCCGTCTGGATTGCGGGAATCTTGCTGACCCTTGCCCCTTCGTTGCCGCTGATCATTGCGGGCCTTGCGATTTCCGCCGGTTGCGGTTTGATATGTCAGGCGATTTCAACCGGTTACGTCACCATCACCGCAAAGGTTGGCCGCTCCTCGGCGGTTGGCCTCTATGTCACCAGTTTCTATGTCGGCGGTAGCTTCGGCGCTGCGCTTGGCGGCGTTGCCTGGACAATCGGCGGCTGGCCAGCCTGTGTCGCAATTGTCATCGCAGTATTGGTGGTCATGGCCGCCATCGTATTTTTCGCCTGGACGCGTCGCGTCCCGGCCGCAGCCAGCATTCCCCCGATTGAGCCGCCTTAGCGCGCGCTCGGATGCCAGCGCGGCACATATCCGCGCTTAAGAACGGCAAGGATCGATGGCGGCGTCAAAACGTCGGCTTCGCCACCACGCGGCCGCGGTATCGATCCCTTGTAACCTGTCGGAGTCCAACGCAGCAGGCGCTTGCCGCGAACCGCGAAAGCGTCGGCGCCGAGCGCGATCATCGCTCCATCGGGCAGTGTTTCCAGCCTGAGCGTGTGGGCGCGCTTGCCCCTGCCGAAAAGCCGCTCGGCGTGCAGTGACCGGTCCATTGCGGCCGCCGGTGCCCGTTTCCTTTTGCCGGAAAACAGAGTGGCAAAGCGTTCGGCGTCCTTACGGCGGCACTCGAAACATGGGCGATGCCCTGCCGCAAATGCCGTCACCTCGTCGAGGAAGAACAGCTCGGTGTATCCTTTGCCCCAGACCTTGCGGTGCCGATTGTTGAACTCGAGCTTGCAGCAGATCCATTGCTTCGATGTCCAACGTCGGCGCGTCAGCCGGCGCTTGTTATCGTGCAGACGCCCGCCGCGGTTGCCCATGAGCGTGCCGCGCGCGTTTGACACAACCGGTTCGCCGAAGGGAGAGACACGATTTTGCAGGGACATTTCACACCCGTCCTTATCGCTTCCTTCTTAGCGCATTGCCGCAAAAACGAAATGCCCGGCATTAAGCCGGGCATTACATGGGAATTGTGTGAAATGGCGCTAATTAGCTCTGCGGCTGCGGGGCAATCTCGCCGGACGGCGGCTCCGGCCGCGGGCGCGGCTTGCCGGCGGGCGGCACTGCGGATGAGCGCGGCGTAGCCGGCTCGATCACCGATTCGCGCACCGGCCGCTTGCCAGCAAGCAGGTCGGTTATTTCGTCGCCGGTCAAAGTCTCGAACTCAAGCAGCCCGCGCGCCAGGGTTTCGAGATCGGCGCGTTTCTCGGTCAGAATCTGCGTCGCCTCGGCGTAACCCGCTTCGACCAGCCGGCGGATCTCGGCGTCGATCTTGCGCGAGGTCTCTTCGGAAATATTCTGCTGGCGCGATACCTGATAGCCGAGGAAGACCTCGTCCTGGTTCTCGCCATAAGCGACGGTGCCCAGCTCGTCGGAGAGGCCCCAACGCGTCACCATCATGCGCGCGAGCTTGGTCGCCTGCTCGATATCGGAGGCGGCGCCCGACGTCACCTTTTCCTTGCCGAACACCATTTCCTCGGCAACGCGTCCGCCCATCATGATCGCGAGTCGCGAGGTCATCTGCTCACGGCTCATCGACAGCTTGTCGCGCTCGGGCAATTGCATGACCATGCCCAGCGCACGGCCGCGCGGAATGATGGTGGCTTTGTGCACCGGATCGGTAGCCTTGACGTTGAAGGCAACGATGGCGTGGCCACCCTCGTGGTACGCAGTCAGAAGCTTTTCCTCTTCCGTCATCACCAGCGACTTGCGCTCGGCGCCCATCATCACCTTGTCTTTGGCGTCTTCGAATTCAGCCTGCGTGACCATGCGCTTGTTGCGGCGTGCAGCCATCAGCGCCGCTTCGTTCACCAGATTCATCAGGTCGGCGCCGGAGAAGCCCGGCGTACCGCGGGCGACGGTCTTGAGATTGACGTCAGGCGCCAGCGGCACCTTGCGCACGTGCACTTTCAGAATGCTTTCGCGGCCGACCACGTCCGGATTGGGCACGACAACCTGACGGTCGAAGCGGCCTGGGCGCAGCAGCGCGGGATCGAGCACATCAGGCCGGTTGGTCGCGGCGATGAGAATGATGCCTTCATTCGCCTCGAAGCCGTCCATCTCGACGAGCAACTGATTGAGCGTTTGTTCGCGCTCGTCATTGCCGCCGCCAAGACCGGCGCCGCGATGACGGCCAACGGCATCGATTTCGTCGATGAAGATAATGCACGGCGCGTTCTTCTTGGCCTGCTCGAACATGTCGCGCACGCGGCTCGCGCCGACACCGACGAACATCTCGACGAAGTCAGAACCGGAAATGGTGAAGAACGGCACATTGGCTTCGCCGGCGACGGCGCGCGCAATCAACGTCTTGCCGGTGCCCGGCGGGCCGACCAGCAACACGCCGCGCGGTATGCGTCCGCCAAGGCGCTGGAATTTTCCGGGATCACGCAGGAATTCAACGATCTCCTGCAGATCCTGTTTAGCTTCGTCGACGCCGGCGACATCCTCGAAAGTGACGCGGCCATGCGCTTCGGCCAGGAGCTTCGCGCGCGACTTACCGAATCCAAGCGCCTTGCCGCCGGCGCCCTGCATTTGCCGCGACAGGAAAATCCAGACACCAATCAACGCGATGAACGGCAGCCACGACACCAGCAGCGAGACGAACCACGGGACATTGTCCTGCGGCGGCCGCGCGGTGATGGTGACGCCCTTGGAATAGAGTTTCTGGATAAGACCTGGATCGTTCGGCGCGTAGGTCTGGAAGCTCGTACCGTTGGCAAAGGTGCCGTGGATTTCGGGACCCTGGATTACGACGTCATGCACGCGGCCCTGGTCGACCTCTGTCAGCAGCTGCGAGAACGAAATGTCCTGCGCGGTCGTGCGCTGACCGGGATTCTGGAAAAGCGTGAACAACGCCAGCAAAAGCAGGACGATGATCACCCAGAGGGCGAAATTGCGTAGATTAGCGTTCATCAGGCGTCTCGACCCCGCCGCGCACGAGCCCCGCGGCAATACTTTCTATGCATTTCGTTCGTGGCGACTTCACGTCGGACCCGCCGGACCAATGTAGGCAGCGCCGGCCCCCATGAAAAGGCCCCGAATCTTAATATTCTAGCGTGTTTTCGCCCGCTTCGCGCGGGCAGCTCGGGGCGTGGTTAAGAGCTTACGACGACGACGCGGCGGCGCTCTTTCCACGATGAGTTGATGATCTGTCAACGTTACAACCGCACCGGCAAGAGTCCGCCGAAACCGACCGTTGCCGCCATTTTGAGCGCCATCAAGCGCAGATTTGAGGGCCTCGAGTTTGCCAAGCTCTACGGGGCCTTCGTCACCGACGCTTGTCAGCACGCGCGCGAGCAGCCGCAGCGCGATTTCGGCCGGCAATCCGGCAAACTTGCGGCTTTCAATGGCGACTGAGGCTGGCAGATCCACAATTAGTTCGTCGGCCGCGCGATCGACCGTGGCTTCGATCGCGTTCTCCGCCCGCTTGAGGCGGCGCGCGAGCTGCGCCAGCCGGTTGGCGTCGAGCCCTTCCTCCGCCAACGCGCCCATCATGGCGCGCAGCCGCACGCGCGTGAACCGTGGATCGCGATTGGAGGGATCATCAGCGTAGGGAATTCCCGTTGCACGCAGCGTCGCGATCAATCGCGCCTTCGGAATATCGAGGAACGGCCGCACCAACGTGACCGCATGCGCTGCATTGTGCGGCAATATCGACGACCGGGTCATCGCACCTAATCCTGTCAGCCCGCTGCCGCGACTCATGCGGATTAAAACCGTCTCAGCCTGATCATCGAGCGTGTGAGCGGTCAGGATGTGCACCGCTTTTACCTTGTGTGCCGCTTCTCCCAGCAAGCAGTAGCGTGCCGCGCGCGCCGCCTCCTGCAAGCCTGTCGTCGGCTTGCGTCCGCGCCAATGTAAAGTGCGATGGGCGATCTTGAGCTTGCGCGCCAGGCGCGCAACCGCGGCGGCCTCTTGCCGAGATTCCTTGCGCAGCTCGTGATCGACGGTGACAGCAATCAGTTTCGGTTTGGCCTTGAGCGTGTCGCGCCAGCGGGCGGCCAGGATCATCAACGCCGTCGAATCTGGCCCACCGGATACGGCGAGCATGATGACGGGAATGGCTTGCAGATCGGAAAAAAGTGTTTTCGCTTCAGACGCCGAGACGGCTTTCGCCTCAGCAATGCGCACGCTTCTGTTCCTGCGCGACACCGCGTTTCACGCTGGCAGAGGCTTGCGGATACTTGCGGCCGATTTCCGCCAACGTAGCGCAAGCGGCCTCCTTCTGATTCAGCGCGGCAAGCGATTGACCGAGACGCAGCAGCGAGTCAGGCGCCTTGCCGGAGCGCTCGAATTTGGTCGAGACACTCAGGAAGGACTCCGCAGCGTCACGATAGCGCTGCTGCTGAAACAAACTTTCGCCGAGCCAATATTGCGCGTCCGGCACCAGGCGCTCATTCGGATATTTTTTGAGGAAATCGCGAAGCGCCTGCTCGGCCAGTGAATAGTCCTTATGCAGCACGTACCCATAGGCCATGTCGTATTCGTCCTGCGGCGAGGCCGATGGCGGCAGCGTCGCCAGCTGCTGGCCGGAAGAAGGGATGTTGCGCACTTGTTGCGGGGGCGTTGCCGGAGCTGCCGGCGCTTGCGGGGCCGGCAGCGGAGTAGCGCCGGCTGAAGCAACAGTTGCAGGCGGCGCTGGCGCCTGCGGCGGCGCGGAGTTGTTGCCCGCAAGCGTCGATAGGTCGAGCGGTGCACCGGCAGCGCGGCCGCCAGGTGCGCCAACCGGTGGCGCACTGTCTTGCCCCTGCTCGGGTGCAGCAATCACCGTCTGGTTGCCGAGCGTGCGGGGCGCGCCGGGCGCATTCGGATTCTGCGCGGGATCAAACACATCAGAACGACGGCCTGGCGTTGCTGCTGGTCCGGGCGCCCCCCCGGGAGCATTCGGCACGGCTTGGGCAGGCGGCGCTACGATTGCGCCGCGCCCGCCCTGCTGCTGGAAGCGATATTCGGTGTCGTCCTGCATGCGCTTGAGCTGCATCTCGAGCTGCTGGTTGCGGTATTGCAGCTGCTCGAGAGTACCGGTGAGTTGCCGTAGGGCGTTTTCCATGCGGTCGAGCCGGACCGAAAGATCGCCGGGATCGGATTGCGCCACGCGCCCGCCGGATGGCGGCTGCGCCGGCTGCCGCGATTGGTTCTGCGATTCGCCGCGCCCAAACAGGTTGTCGAGGAAATTGCCTGACGAATTCCGCTCCTGCGCCAGCGCGGAACCGGTCAGCAGCAATGACGACAGCGCGGCAAGCGCCGCGATACGAAATGAAGGTCCTGAATCCGTCATGTCACACGAAAGCCCGGCAGAGCCCCTAGCCGGATAGGGCTAGCATAAGACCGCCTGCGTCGAAATTGTGACTAGGCCTTTCTTATCGAACGAATCAAGACGCAAATGGCCGGGAGACCCGGCCATGACGCGTGTAGAAGCGCGATCAATCCCTAAGAGCTGACCCCGAGGACCGTCACCGCGCGACGATTCTGCGACCAGCAGGAGATGTCGTTGCAGACGGCCACCGGACGCTCCTTACCGTACGAGATCGTGCGCATCCGGTTCGGCGCTATGCCGCGGGAGGTCAGATAGTCGCGCACGGCCTGGGCACGGCGGGCACCCAGCGCGATATTGTACTCGCGCGTACCGCGCTCGTCGGCGTGCCCCTCAATGGTGAACTGCGAGTACTGGCTGTAGTTGGTAAGCCATTGCGCCTGCTTGTCGAGCGTCGCGCGTGATTGCGTCGTAAGCTCTGAGGAATCGGTTTCAAAGAACACGCGGTCGCCGACATTGACCACGAAGTCCTGCTGACTGCCGGGGGTCGCCTGACCGGCCGCATTGGCCTGCGCGTCCTCGCCGGGTTTATTGGCGCAGGCTGAGATTGCGAGAGCCGCTGCCAAGACGGCCGCAAGCCGGGCAACGTGCAACGTTTTCATCATATCGATCATGCCGGTGCCTCCATTTCACGCGTACCGACCGGAGCTTTGCGTGTGGGTCTAGCAGGTCGTTCGTTAAGCGAACGTTCCGTCAACCTTGATGGAACATTGTGCAGACCCCTAAAAACCAGGAGAGACCCTTAAACCGTTTCTGATGGTTAAGACAGGGTGAAAATGAGGCCGGCTTGCGACAATCACGATAAAAGTGGGGACCAAGCTGGATCCGACGCATAACTGGGGGTCGGAACCTTGGCTTCGTTGCGACCGGTGATGTCGATTGTGAATAACGCCGGCCCCTGCCCGACAT
>Ga0187778_10002721_pt1 | contig 11993 bp, 7 predicted proteins | sample 1015_Q2_SP5_20_M_FD_132418 | JGI IMG/M metagenome (GOLD analysis project Ga0187778, IMG submission 132418) | Tropical peat soil microbial communities from peatlands in Department of Meta, Colombia - 1015_Q2_SP5_20_MG | ecosystem: Environmental > Terrestrial > Soil > Wetlands > Peat | place... | reverse complement strand
GGGGATGTAGTACTGCGCGAGCAGAACGCGCACCGAGAGCTGGTGACGCTCGTCGAGGGTGTCGTAGAAAGGCAGCAGGCCGGGGGGGACCTTGGGATCGAGTATGGCGGTGATCCCGTCGTGGTTGAGCCGTTCGACGACGCGTTCGGGCGCACGCATGACCTGCGGCAGGTCACCCAATAGCCGATCGGGATTGCTCAGCACCAGCCGAGCGTCCTCGTTGACCGTGCCATCCGGCTCGCCTCGTTCGTCGATGCCGACGAAGGATCGCAGGTCCCGGAAGTCGGAATTGAGCGTCGCTTTGGAGAAGCCGACGATCACGCCGCGGTCATTCTTGGCACGAGCCAGCGCCATGCTGTTGAAGGCGTTGTGATGTCCGTCATTGCCGCGTAGCTCTATGGGATGGCTGGTCGACCCCTTGTCGAGAGCGACGCGCAAGGTCGGATAGTCCGGATCAGGCAGATTGCCCTTGGCGTAATTCCATTGGTGGACACTGAGCCATTCGCCATCCGGAATCTGGTATTTCTTGATGCAGTCGGCAGCGAAGGCGGATATTTCTCGGAGAGTCCGCTCACCACTCTTCAGGTCGCATACGTCGATATCCGAGATCATGCTCGCGTGGATGTGGGCATCGACGAGACCGGGGAGCACCAGGCGACCATGGAGTTGCTCGGTCTGCGTATGGGGACCGACCAAGCGCTGCGCGCCCGCGACATTTCCGACGTAGACAATAATGCCGTCGCGCACCGCGATCGCCGCGGCCTCGGAATGCTTTGCATCCTCGGTGTAGATGCGGCCCCCGCTCAGTACTACGTCGGCAGGTTGATCAGCATCCGCTGCGCCGGCAACCTGGGCACCCGAGACTGCGATGAGCGCCACGCTCAAACCCAGAATGTGCTCACGCGCTGTATTCATTCGAATTCGATTTGCGCGCGGTTCAGCGAATGTCGGCGGAACCACGGCGATGAGCGTAGGTCATGGCGAGTCCGCCGTGTCAGCGGTTGCTCGCCAGCAGAGCCTTGGCCGCGGCCAGCTGTTCGGCGCTGCGGAATTGGAAACGGCCGATACGAGAAGTGCGCGCGCACGCGATCCACGCTTCGCCGCGCTTCTCGTCCAGCGACATGTGCCGGGAATCGCATCCAAGACTGGGCAGGCTGAAGATCACCCATTCCTTGGTCGCCGGATTGAAGCGAAAGAGCGCGTCGTCGGACAAGGTGTTCATCCAGACGTTGTGCTGGCGATCGACGCTGACGAAATACGGTGTTGCAGGGACGGGCAACGGAACATAGTCGACAGCGCCGGTCGCGATGTCGATGCGCGCCAGATTGAGGCCGAGGTAGTTAGGTACCCAGACGAGGCCGGCGGCGCGGTCAATGCCCAACCGACGCGGCGCCTGGGCGCCCGGGATCGTGTTGATGCCGCCCCACTCAAGCGCGCCGATCGAATCGTAATAGTCTTTGTCCGCCGCGGATGCGACGCTCGCTCGCCTTGCATCCAGCGCCATGCGGAACTCGGTGGTCCGGCCGGTCGCGGGATCCCCCATTTCCACGCGATCGGCACAGAACTGCGTCCACCAGCCGCGGCCTCGCCCGTCGGCCGCCATGCCGTAGCTGAATCCATCGCCAAGGGTGACGTTTCCGAACAGAAGCCAGCGGTTCTTGGCGGGGCTGTAGCGGACGCCACCATAGCGGGTAGCGGACCAAACGAACCCCTGATCGTCGATATCCGTGGTGATGCGCGGGCCCGTGCCGAGTCCGTCGGGAGGCCGGATGACGCGAATCGTGCTGGTTGCCGGGTCGATTCTCATCAGAATACCGTCGCCGTCGACCCATAGATGACCTTCGGCATCCCGGGCAATGCCGTGGCTCCACTCGGCATCGCCGCTTTCATTGGCTACCCGGAAATCCGTCACTTGACCGGTCTTCGTATCGACCCGCCCTATGGTTCGCGTGACGTTGCCGACGGCGGCCGTCACCCAGGCGTTGCCGGCGTCGTCGATCATCACGTCATGAACGTCGCCGCCCGCCGCGTGGTTCGCTGACCCGGGGCCTTGCATTCGGTCGGCTCCGGTCACGTTGTTGAGCGTCCCGGTGACGTCGCTCGGGACGTCATATTCCGTGACCACCACGCGCGCTGCCTCGCCGGTCGGTGCCGACTGGACTGTGAGCGTTGCGGGAGAAAAGGAAGGTCCGCGAACTTGGGCCAGATATTTGGCGAGCGCGCTCTTATGTCGGTGAATGATCAGCTCGCTGGCACCGCCGGTTTCATTGCCCAGATCGAAATGTGTTTTCGTTTCTTTCGGCGGTCCGAGCCAGCCCGTGTACGTCGAATGTTCCATCAGGTTGAGTATCGCCATCCAGCCCGCTTCCTCGAATCGCTGATGCAGCGTCACGCTGAGCGCGTGGCACTCCATGCAATTGACGCGGATCAGCTCCTTCATCTGACGCTCGTCGGCAGTGCGCTCGGGCAGCCAGGCCAACCAGTCCGATCCGCGCAGCTGCTCCGAATAGTCCTCGAGGCGCGCGAGCTGAAACGATCGGCTAGAGCCACGATCAACGCGGTAGTGGCCGCGCGCGGTGCGATGCCCGACCGCTTGCGCCCAAACCTCGTAAGTGCCGGGCACGAGCGCGGGGAACACGTATTCGCCGGAACCGTCCGTATAGACGCTTGTCGTGATGGTCGACCCGACGCCGCGCGCCGAGACGGACGCGCCGGCCAACGCTTTGCCGTCTGTGGCGCGGACGCTGCCCCAGAGGTTCGGGCGGGAGACTGCCACGCCCGGTCCACCGGGCGCACCGGACGGCGCGGCCACCGTCACGGCGCCTGCCGATGCGGCGTTGACGGTTTGGCGGGCATTCGGCGCCGCTGGTGCAGTGTTCGCCGTTGCCGGCGGCGGCGCCGGCGGGAGAGTGCGCAGGTAGGCGATGATCTGGCCAACCTGATCGTTGTCTAACGCATACTGAAACCCCGGCATGCGTTCGGAGCCATGAGCGACGACAGCACGGATGCCGGTCTCACCCAGCTTTTGGACCGTGTCGCGGCTGACGTCAGGGCCGTAGCTCTGTCCCACCGCCGTCGACGTCGGATCGTGGCAGTTCGCGCAGCGCTGCGTGTACAGCCGCCGCCCATCCTGTTCGGTTTGGGGAAGTATTGCTGCGGCTACGACCTTGCCCATGTCGTAGTCCCGGCGCGTGATGAGAGGCCCGGACTGCCCGAATGTCACAGGGCAGGCGAGCACCGCGCAGACCAGAACCGCCAGTCGGCTGTGCACGGACCCTCCCCGGGCGGCACGCTCGACTAGCGTAGCGTAGTCAATCGTCACAAATCTACGCGCATGCTGGTAACGGCACGCGATGCCGGCCTGCTGACCGAGTGCGTCAGCGCTGATGGAGAGCGGAGGGCGCTGGCAGCACCTGAACGCTACGTTGTTTCGATATTGGCGGTCAGGGTGACGGCGCCGGCCTCGCTGCGCGTCCATAGATCGGCGCCTGAGTCCGTCTTCCGCATGCACAGCTGAGCGATGCAAGGCGCGAACATGGGTCGGCGGGCACGAAAGCTCGCCCGCGTGACGATCGCCGTCGGATGGGCGTTCAGGAACAAATCCATGAGCAGAACCGCGAGGTACGGTCCATGAACGACCAGTCCTGCGTAGCCCTCCGTGCCACACGCATAGTCGCGGTCGTAGTGGATCCGGTGCGCGTTGAACGTCAAAGCCGAGAAACGAAACAGGCGAACCGAATCGAGCGTCACCGTGCGTGTAAGTTCCGGGACCGCAGCGGCGGCTGGCGCCGGCGGACTGGAGGTACCCGGGGCATCCAGATAGACAAGTTCCTGCTCATCCTCGACAGCCACGCTGCCATCGACCAGGACCACATGGTGGATGCTGACAAACACTTTCGGACTACCGCTGCTGTCATTTGAAGTGACGCTCGCGATGCGCGAGCGGCGATCGATAGGCGCTCCCACGGTAATCTGCGTCGCGAATCGAACCCGACTGCCCGCCCACATGCGTCGGGCAAGCGGCACAGGAGGCAGGAAGCCGCCGCGTCGTGCGTGACCGTCAGCTGCGAGATCCGATTGGCGCGTGCGGGGCAGGAAGTAGCACCAGTGGCCGAGAGGCGGAACGTAGCCCGAGCGCCACGGTGGCCGCTCGTGATCCAGGAGCGCGGCCAAGCCGAGAAGCGGGGACAACGCCGCGACGTCCGAGGTGAACTCCTCGCGCCCAACCCAGCTGGCCAGGTCAGTCATGATTGCCCCACGACAGGTCGTCGTAGTGACGTTGCATTGGGTTACCGCGGTGGTGCCGGCCCGTATTTGCTGCGCAATGCATATCCGACCAGCATGGCACCTGCGCTGACCAGGCCAAACACCAGCGGCGTACGCTGATCGCTGCTGAACGCCATGGCGGTAAGAATCGCGAGCATCGCTACGATTGCGAGCAGCGTGAGGTAGGGGAAAGCCCACATTCGGACCCTGAGCCGGTCGGGTGCGTCGCGCTCAAGGCGCGCGCGCATATTGAGCTCGGCAAACGCGATCAGGATGTAAACGAAGATCGCGACCGTCCCGTAGGACTTCACCAGAAATGCAAACACCCGATCCGGCGATACGTAGCTCATGATGACCGCGAGGTAACCGAAGACGGTGCCGGTCACGATGCCGCGCACCGGAACGCCGCGCGAATTCAAACGCGCGAGCGCCTTGGGCGCATCGCCGCGCCGCGCGAGCGCCATGAGCATGCGCGACGACGCGAACAAGCCGCTGTTCAGTGCCGACAGCACGGCGGTCAGGATGACGGCGTTCATGATCTGGGCCGCTCCCGGAATCCGCAGCGCCTCCAGCGTGCTTACATACGGGCGGAGCATGCCGGCATCATTCCACGGCAGTACCGTGACCACGACGAAGATCGAGCCTACGTAGAACACCAGCACTCGCGAAATGACGGACTGAGTCGCGCGGGCAACCGCTTGTTCCGGCTCGGCAGACTCGGCTGCCGCGACGGTGACCAGCTCCGAACCGAAATAAAATCCAGTGGCAGCGACCGCGCCGGTCAACACCGGCCCGATGCCGTTCGGGATGAACCCGCCGTGGCTGGTCAGATTCCCCAGACCGGAGCCGGTGCCCGGCCACAGTCCGGCGACATACGCCAATCCGACGACCAGGAAAACGGTAATCGCCGCGACTTTGATCGATGCAAACCAGTACTCGGCTTCGCCCCAGGAGCGGACCGACAGCATGTTGAGGACCGTAAACGTCAGCATCAGCGTCAAGGTAAACACCCATCTCGGCGTATCGGGGAACCAATAGCGCAGCAAGTCGGCGCCGGCGACCGCCTCGAGGGCGACGACGATGACCCAGAAATACCAGTACATCCAGCCAGTAAGAAATCCAGCGAGCTCGCCGAGTGCCAGTCGGTTGTATTCGTAAAAACCGCCGACAGCCGGATGGGCGGCAGCCATCTCGCCCAGCATGCGCATAACCAGCACGACCAGGGCGCCGGTCAGCGTGAACGAGAGCACGGCAGCGGGACCGGCGGACTTGACGACCACGCCGCTACCTACGAACAGCCCGGCGCCGATCACTCCGCCGAGCGCGATCATGCGCATGTGGCGTGATTGCAGCGTGCGGCGCAGTCCGGTGTCGCCGCTGGCGTCCCGCGATTCCTGGGCCAACGGACCTGTGTTAGCCATGTCTGTTATTCACGCCTTGACGCCGAGAGTGCATCCGGTCACCCCGGAAACCAGCGTCCTCGGGGCCGCGCCCGCTCAAGCGCCACCTCTCAGCCAATCACCACGGGTCAGCTGTGGCTCGACCAGACGGCGCGCCGGGCAAGCCGGGCCGGCGGGACGCAGCGAAGACCGACGGACTCGCATGCTGGCACTCGGTGTATCAGAATCGGATCGCGCAGTAACGCAAATTAGTGGAGGCCGGCGATGACCGCAACCAAGCAGCGAATGACTCCCTCAGAGGCGCTCGTCGAGACCCTGTCGAGCTACGGAGTCCGGGACATCTTCGGCATCGTCGGCTCAGCGTTCATGGACGCGCTCGACATATTTCCCGCGGCTGGAATCCGCTTCATTCCGGTGGCGCACGAGCAGGGCGCCGCCCATATGGCCGATGGCTACTCGCGGGTGTCCGGCCGGCACGGTGTCTGCATTGCCCAGAACGGACCCGGAATCACCAATTTCGTGACCGGGATTGCCGCGGCCTACTGGGCACATTCCCCGGTCGTCTTCATCACCCCGGAGACCGGCTCCATGACCCTCGGGCTCGGCGGTTTTCAGGAGACCGAGCAGCTGCCGATATTCTCGAAAGTTACCAAGTACCAGGGCCACGTCAACAATCCGGCGCGCATGGCCGAGATTTGCGGTCGCTGTTTCGACCGGTCGATGCTCGAAATGGGACCGGCCCAGCTCAACATCCCGCGCGATTTCTTCTACGGTGACATCGACACGGCTATCCCAACGCCGCTCAGCATCGGTCGCGGGGCGGGGGAGGCGAGCGCGCTGGATGCCGCCGCCGAGGTGCTCGCTGCCGCGGAATTCCCCGTCATCCTGTCCGGCGGCGGCGTCATCATGGGTAATGCGCTGGCAGAGACGGTCGCACTCGCCGAGTGGCTCGACGCGCCGGTATGCAACAGCTACCTGCACAACGATTCATTCCCCGCGGCTCACCGTCTTTGGCTCGGGCCTCTCGGTTACCAAGGCTCGAAGGCCGCAATGAAGGTGATCGCGCGGGCCGACGTCGTGCTCGCCCTCGGCACGCGCCTCGGTCCATTCGGCACCCTGCCGCAGCACGGCCTGGACTACTGGCCGAGCCGCGCGAAGGTGATCCAGGTCGACGCCGACGCCCGCGTGCTCGGGCTCGTCAAGCCGATCGCGGTAGCGATTAACGGTGATGCCCGCGCCGCGGCGGCGGCACTCTTGAGCCGTCTCAAGTCCGTTAAGGCCGCGGGCCATGCCAACCGGGAGGCGCGACTGGCCCAGATCGCGTCCGAGAAGCGCGCCTGGGAGGCGGAACTTGAAGGCTGGACCCAGGAGCGGGACCCGTATTCGCTCGAAGTAGCGAAGGGTTCCAGCTACATGCACCCACGCCAGCTGCTCCGGGAACTCGAGCGCGCCATGCCGCCCGATGTCATGGTATCCACCGACATCGGCAACATCTGTTCCGTCTCTAACTCGTATCTGCGCTTTGAGCGGCCGAGATCGATGCTGGCAGCGATGAGCTTCGGCAACTGCGGCTATGCGTTTCCGGTCATCTGCGGGGCCAAGGTCGCGGCCCCGGATCGGCCGGCGATCGCCTACGTAGGCGACGGTGCCTGGGGTATCAGCTTCAACGAGCTCCTGACCTGTGTACGCGAGAAGATCGGTGTCACCGTGGTGGTGTTCAATAACAACCAATGGGGCGCCGAAAAGAAAAACCACGTCGATTTCTATTCGCGGCGATACCAGGCGGTCAATCTCAAGAACCCGAGCTGGGCGGGCATCGCGCGCTCGTTCGGATGCGAAGGGGTCACGGTCGAGCGGCTGTCGGACGTCGGCGCGGCGCTGCGTACCGCTGTGAAGGCGCAGTCCGAGGGCAAGACCACGGTGCTGGAAATGATGGTCACGCAGGAGCTGGGCGACCCGTTCCGGCGCGATGCCCTTTCAAAACCCGTTCGCCACCTCAAGAAATACCAGGACTACACCTGACGGTGTGGACGAGCCCGCGTGCGGACAGGCGAATCCGCGAATGCCGGCACATTTCGACGCCGACCTTTGGCATCGCCGGGTTGAGCCGTGCGTCTGTTGATCTTCAACGCGGGTAGCTCGTCCCTCAAGTTCGAACTCCTCGACCTTGCGAAGGGGCCGGGAAGCCGGCTGGCGGGCGGCACGTTCGCCGATGAGGATGGCAACGGGCGGTACCGGCTGACGCGCCAGCAGCCCGGTGCCGGCACGCCGCCGGTAGCAAGCACGCTCGCGGAAGCAGCAGGCTTCGCTCTCGACTGGCTCGCGGGCTCCGGGGGGAGTGGACGCGACCTGCTGGCGACCATCGATGCAACCGCTCATCGCATCGTGCATGGCGGCGCGCGCTTCCGTGCCACGACAGTCCTCAACGACGAAGAGATCGTTGCGCTGTCGGAACTCAGCGCACTCGCACCGCTGCATAACCCGCCGGCGCTGGCGGTGATCGAAGGCGTACGCCGGCGGCTGGGCTCAAAGCTGCCGCTGATCGGGGTATTCGACACCGCCTACTACGCGAGCCTTCCGGAATCGGCGTACCGCTACGCCATACCGCGCGACTGGTCTGAGCAGCTCGGTGTGCGGCGCTACGGATTCCATGGCATCGCGCACCGGTACCTGTGTCAGCAGACGCGCGCGCTGCTTGGCTCGCGGGTGGCGCAGCCGCGGATCGTCAGCCTGCAGCTCGGCCGCGGGTGCTCGGCGACCGCGAGCGTCGGCGACCGGCCGATTGCGACCAGCATGGGATTTACGCCACTCGAAGGGCTGGTCATGGGGACGCGCTCCGGTGACTTCGACCCGGGAGCCATGCTCTACGTCATGGAGAAGGCCGGACTGACCACAGAGGCCATGCTCCGGGCCTTAAATGAAAAGAGCGGGCTGCTCGGGCTCTCCGGCCGGACCGCCGACATGCGCGAACTCTTGGCGCTCGAGCAGGCGCAGAACTCCGCGGCGATGCTCGCCATTGAAGTCTTCTGTCGACGCGCACGCCATTATCTGGGCGCGTTTCTCGCGGAGCTTGGAGGCGCGGATGCGATCGTGTTCGGGGGCGGCATCGGTGAAAATTGCCCCGACATCAGAACCCGGATCGCTGGCCGGTTGGAATGGGCCGGTATCCGCCTGGGCACACCGTCGACTCCCGCCGCAACCACTGGAATCGTGAGTCTTCACGATCCTGCGAGCCGGGTGGCCGTCTTTGCCATACCGGTCGACGAAGCCGCTGTGATGGCCGAGGAAGCGCGATCGCTCCTAGAACGAGGCCGCGGTGCCTGAGCTGTGCGGGTGAGCGGGCGTTCTTCTCAGCCGTGGGCAGCGGCCTTGATGCCGATGCCAATCGCGCGCAGCCCGTCTCCGATTGCCGCAACCGCGCCGGCCATGCCGGCACTGCCGAGCTGACCCATGCACCCGACGCGGAACGTCTCCAGCGTAGTCAGTTTCCCCGGATAGAGAATGTAGCCGCGCTCCTTGACGGCGTTGTAGAGGCGCTTGAATTCGTAGTGCGGGTCGTCGGGGGCGTGCACCGTGACGATAATCGGCGCCTGAATATTCTTCGGTAGAAACGTGCGCAGGCCCAGCTTCTGTAGACCCTCGATCAGCGTTTGGCAGTTGGCGGCGTAGCGTGCGCCACGGGCGGGGAGGCCGCCCTCGGCGAAATACTGTGTGAGGGCCGCATCGAGCGCCGCAACCACGTGCGTTGGAGGCGTGAACCGCCACTGGGTCGTGCGCTGCATGTAGACCCACTGATCGTAGAGGTCCATGGCGAGTGAAGGGCTCACGCCATCGCAGCGCTCGAGGACGCTGCGGCGTACCAGGACGAAGCCCATCCCGGGTACGCCTTCAAGGCATTTACCGGAGGCGGCAACTACGGCGTCCACCGAGACCGCCCTGGCATCGATCTCGAGCGCACCAAAGGAACTCATCGCATCGACAATCAGGCTCCGGCCGCGGTTCGCCACGACCTGCGCGACCTGCGGCAGCGGATTGAGGATTCCGGCGCTGGTCTCGCAGTGCACGAGCGCAACATGCGTAATGCTCGGATCCTGCTCGAGCGCGCGATCAACATCCGCGGGACTAACGGCCGCGTTCTCGGCATAGTCGATCGTCGACAGGCGCCGACCGAGGACCTGGCAGATGCGGGCGATGCGCTGGCAATAGGCGCCATTGAGCGGAACCAGCACGTGACCGTTGCGCGGCACCAGCGTGCCGATGGCGGCCTCGACTGCAAAGGTGCCGCTGCCCTGCAGGGGCACACATTCATAAGTGCCCTGGCCGTTCAGAATCCTGATCAGTGATTCGCGGATGCGCCCGGTGATGGAGTTGAAATCGGCGTCCCACGACCCCCAGTCGCGCAGCATGCTCTGTCGGGTGGTGGCGGAGGTGGTGAGCGGCCCCGGAGTGAGCAGGATGGGTTCGCTCGGCCGAGAGGTCTGTGTCATGGCGGCGCCTCGCTGGGATCCGGATACTCTACGCTGATTGCCGATTGTCGACAATCTACGATTGCGATATAGTACCGGCTCACGCACCGCCATGGCAGCACCGATGACGGCCACCCCGTTGACCGCGTTACAGCTCGTGCAGTCGAGCTCTCTTCCCGCTTTGGTACAGGCGGAGATCGAGCAGCTGATCCTGAGCGGCGAGGTTGGGGCCGGCCAGCGACTGAACGAGAGCGTGCTGGCCCTGCGCTTCCGGACCAGCCGCGGACCGGTGCGCGAGGCGTTGCGGGCTCTGGAAGAGTGTGGGCTGGTGCGCTCTGAGAAGAACCGAGGCGTGTTCGTGCGCGAGATCTCGACGGCGGAAGCCGATGAGATTTACGACCTGCGCGAGGTACTCGACGAGCTGATCGGGCAGCGGGTGGCAGCCCGCGTGACGCCGGAGAATCTTGCCGAACTCAAGACGCTGTTGGCGGAGATGGAACAGGCGACCGCGCGCCGGGACATCGGACGCTATCACCTGCTCAACCTCAAATTTCACGATCGCTTGGTCGACTTTGCCGGCAACAGCCGCCTGACTGACGTGTATCGGCTGCTGACCAAGGAGCTGCTGCTGTTTCGCCTGCGCGGCCTGCAGGATGGCGGCGGGTTCGAGGTCTCGATCTCCGAACACAAGGCAATCGTCAAGGCGATCGGCGCCGGTGACGCGAAGCGCGCCGGCCGGCTACTGCGCCAACATGCCGCCGAGAGCCGCGGGCGGATGCACAAGGCGGCGCTGAAGCGGACCGGCAAATAGCGTCCGCACATTGGCGGCAATCCGTCACCTGGGAACCGCTGGAGTCAGCTTTGCAAAGCACCGTTACAGTCAATGGCCGAACCTATCGCTGGATGAAACGGCCGCTGGTCGTCGTCTGCGTCGACGGCTCGCAGGACGAGTACATCGCGGCGGCCGTCAAGGCGGGCGTCGCGCCTTATCTCGGCCGGCTTCGCGCCGGCGCCGGCACCTATCTCATGGCCGATTGTGTGATGCCGAGCTTCACCAATCCCAATAACCTGTCGATCGTCACCGGCGTGCCGCCGGCGGTGCACGGCATCTCGGGCAACTACTTCTTCGACAGCGAGCGTGGCGAAGAGGTGATGATGAACGATCCGCGCCATCTGCGGGTCGGCACCATACTGGCGGCGTTCGCGGACGCCGGGGCCAAAGTGGCCGTGGTGACAGCCAAGGACAAGCTCCGCAAACTCCTCGGCTACAAGTTACGCGGTATCTGCTTCTCGGCGGAGAAGGCCGACCAGGTGACTATGGCCGAAAACGGCATCGACAACGCTGTGGATCTCGTCGGAATGCCGGTCCCATCCGTCTACAGTGCGGAGCTGTCGGAATTCGTGTTCGTCGCGGGCGTGCGGCTGATGGAGACGCAACATCCGGACCTGATGTACCTATCGACCACGGACTACATTCAGCACAAGGCCGCACCGGGCGCTGCCACCGCCAACGCCTTCTACGCCATGATGGATCGTCACCTGGCCCGACTCGATGAGCTCGGCGCCACGGTGGTACTGACCGCGGACCACGGCATGAACGCCAAGCACGGCGCGAGCGGCGAGCCCAACGTGATCTACCTTCAGGACCGCCTGGATGCGTGGCTGGGCGCCGGTCGGGCGCGCGTCATTCTGCCGATCACGGATCCGTACGTGGTGCATCACGGCGCGCTCGGATCATTTGCCCTGGTTTACCTGTCGGACCCGCGCCAGCTGCGCGAGGTGCGGGACAAGATCGCCACGCTGCCCGGGATTGATGGCGTGCTGGAACGGGCCGCGGCGGCCGATCGATTCGAACTGCCCG
>Ga0187778_10002720_pt1 | contig 11994 bp, 7 predicted proteins | sample 1015_Q2_SP5_20_M_FD_132418 | JGI IMG/M metagenome (GOLD analysis project Ga0187778, IMG submission 132418) | Tropical peat soil microbial communities from peatlands in Department of Meta, Colombia - 1015_Q2_SP5_20_MG | ecosystem: Environmental > Terrestrial > Soil > Wetlands > Peat | place... | reverse complement strand
GACGGTCGCCACCGGAGACGGCTTCGCGCTCGCCAACCGCGCCGGTGCCTCGCTCGCCGACATGGAGTTCGTCCAGTTCCACCCGACGGCGCTTCGTACGCCGGAGACACCGCTGGTCTTGATCTCCGAAGCGGTCCGGGGCGAGGGAGCCATTCTCGTCGATGCGCGGGGGAATCGATTCATGCCGGCGCGTCACCGGCTGGCGGAGCTGGCCCCGCGCGATGTCGTGGCCCGCGAGGTCTTTCGGGCGCAGCAGGAGACGGGCGCCGTGTGGCTCGACGCGACGCACCTCGGCGATCGATTCGCCGAGCGCTTCCCGGGGATCTTCGCGCTCTGTCGCGCTCGTGGCATCGATCCTCGCCGGGCGCCGATCCCCGTCACCCCCGCAGCGCATTTCATCGTCGGGGGGGTGGCGGTCGACCTCGCCGGCCGCGCGACGCTCCCGCGCCTTTACGCAGTCGGCGAAGTGGCGCGCACCGGCGTCCACGGCGCCAATCGCCTGGCCTCCAACTCGCTCCTCGAGGGGCTGGTGTTCGCCGAGCGAGTGGCCCGCGACCTTGCCGCCGTCACGCCGCTCGAATCCCTGCCGCCCCTCATCGACTGGCGCGTCGCTCCACTCCGCGATCGCGGCGCCGCGCAGGTTGCCGCGGCGACGATTCGCGACGTGATGTGGGAGCACGCGGGAATCGTGCGCACCGCCGACGGCCTGCGGCGTTGCCTTCGCGCGCTCGATGAGATCGCGGCCAACCTCCCCGAAGGGGCCACCGAAGAACAGAACCTCGTCACGACGGGGCAGCTCATCGCCCGCTCCGCCCTCCTCCGCGAGGAGTCGCGCGGCGGTCACTACCGTGCCGATTTCCCGAAGGCGCGGCGCAACTGGGCCACGCGACATGTGCGGGCCACGGCGCGACGCCTCTCGCCGGTGGAGATCGCCTCATGAGCACCGAGATCCGCGATCTCCAGCGGCGCATCCGGGCGCTGGCCGCCGAGCGCAACGCGGTGGTTCTCGCGCACAACTATCAGCGTCCCGAGGTCCAGGACGTTGCCGATTTCGTCGGCGATTCGCTCGGCCTCTCTCGTGAGGCGGCGCGCACCGAGGCGGGGGTGATCGTTTTCTGCGGCGTGCACTTCATGGCCGAGACGGCGGCGATTCTGTCGCCGGAGCGGACCGTCCTGCTCCCCGATCTCGACGCGGGATGCTCCCTCGCCTCCACCATCGATGCCGCACAGCTCCGCGAGTGGAAGGCTGAGCATCCGGGCGCGGTCGTCGTCGCCTACGTCAATACCTCCGCCGCGGTCAAGGCAGAGAGCGATTACTGCTGCACGTCGGGGAACGCCGTCGATGTGATCAATGCGATTCCCGCCGACCGCGAGATTCTCTTCCTCCCCGACATCTTCCTCGGCGCGCACGTGCGGCGCGTGACTGGCCGGGAGAACATCCACGTCTGGATGGGCGAGTGCCACGTGCACGCCGGTATCACTCCGGCGCACATCGCCGCCCAACGCCAAGCCCACCCGGAGGCGGAGTTTCTCATCCACCCCGAGTGCGGCTGTGCCAACACGGTCCTCGAGGCGATGTCGGCGGGGGATGTCGATCCGACCGGGGTTCACATCCTCTCGACCGAGGGGATGGTGCGGCGCCCGGCGGTGAGCGAGGCCGACGAGTTCATCGTCGCCACCGAGGTCGGGATCCTTCACCGGCTGCGGAAGGCCAATCCGACGAAGCGCTTCTGGGCGGCGACCGACCGCGCCTCCTGCCACTACATGAAGATGATCACGCTCCCCAAGGTCCTCCGCTCGCTCGAGCGGCTGGAGCATGTGGTGACGGTTCCGGCCGCAGTGGCGGATCGAGCCCGTCTCGCCATCGAGCGCATGGTGGCGATCGGCGGCACGACGGCGCCCGGACTGGCCACCATCGGCGTGGCCGAGGAGTGACCATGTCCACGGCGGTCGACATCGGGGCACCCTCACCGCCCTTCCCGTTGGCTCGCAGTGAGATCGACGCGCTCGTCAGGCACGCGCTGGATGAGGACCGGGCCTCCGACGATATCACGACGCTGGCCACGGTCGCCGCCGACAGCCGGTGCACCGGGCGCGCGGTGACGAGGAGCAGCGGCGTCGTGGCCGGCCTCCCGCTCGCCCTCGCCGCGTTCCGCGCCCTCGATCGGGAAGTGAGGGTCGAGCTCGTCAGACGGGACGGCACGCGGGTCGGCGCCGGCCAGGAGCTCTTCTCCGTCACCGGCTCGACCCGCGCTATCCTCGGTGCCGAGCGGGTCGCACTGAACTTCCTCCAGCGGCTTTCCGGCATCGCGTCGCTCACCGCGCAGTTCGTGGACGCCGTTCGAGGCACGCGCGCGCAAATCCTCGATACGCGGAAGACTACCCCCGGGCTCCGCGCGCTCGAGAAGTACGCGGTGCGCTGTGGCGGGGGTGCGAATCACCGCGCCGACCTGGGGAGCGCGATCCTGATCAAGGACAACCACATCGCGGCAGGAGGCGCCGACGTGGCCGCCACGGTGCACCGAGCCCGCGAGAGTGTACCGCCGGGCATGATCGTCGAGGTCGAGTGCGACACTCTGGCGCAGGTCCGCTCCGCCGTCGGCGCCGGCGCCGACATCATCCTTCTCGACAACATGGAGTTGAGCGACCTCAGAGGCGCGGTGCGCCTCGTCGACGGCCGGGCGCTCACCGAGGCGTCCGGCGGTGTTCGCCTCGACACGGTGCGCGCGATCGCCGAAACCGGGGTCGATCGCATCTCCGTCGGTGCGCTCACGCACTCGGCGCCCGCGCTCGACATCGGGCTCGACTTCGTCCTCACGTGAGCCGCGGCACTCTGGCGGCGATCTGGATCAAGCGGGCGCATGGCGGCGTCATGGACTCCGTCCGGACGGCCACTATCCGGGCCGGTCAAGGCATCGTCGGCAATGCCGACCAGGGCGGGAGACGCCAGGTAACGCTCATCGAGCGGGAGGTGTGGGAGCATCTCATGTGGGAGCTCGCCTCCGACGCCGGTCCATCGACGCGACGCGCCAACCTCTTGCTCGAGGGAGTGTCACTCGCCGGCACGCGCGGGCGGACGTTGCGCGTGGGTGGCTGCCGGCTCCTCATCTCGGGGGAGACGAAGCCGTGCGAGCAGATGGAGGCCGCCGTCACGGGCCTTCAGCGCGCGATGTTCCCTGATTGGCGCGGCGGAGCGTTCGCGCAAGCACTCGACGATGGAGAGATCACCGTCGGCGTCTCCGTCGAGTGGGAAGAGGAGCGCGCTTGACTACGGCGCTCCTGGGCCGAAAATCCCCGCATGCAGGGACCCGACCACTACAAGTACAGCGCCTTCATTAGCTATCGGCGCCTCCCCGATGACTCTCGGTGGGCGGCGTGGCTCGTCGGCGCAGTGGAGGGGTTCGAAACACCCATCCCGCTGATCCAGCAAGGCTACCCGCCGAACCCCGGCGCGGTCTTCCGGGACGACAATGAACTGCCGGCGAGCCCCGATCTCTCACGCGACCTCAAGGACGCGCTCTGGAATTCGCGCTACCTGATCGTCGTTTGCTCGCGTGCCACACCGCAGTCTCTCTGGGTCCGCACCGAGATCGAGATCTTCCGCTACTGGGGCCGCGACCAGAACATTCTCGCGCTGCTCATCGAAGGCGACCCTGATTCGTCGTATCCGCCGGAGCTGCGGCCCTTCCGGCTCGTTGGCGCTGGCGTCGACACGGTGCGCGAGCCGATCGACCCGGCGGGCGTCGACGTGCGGCCGCAGCAGACCAAGACGGAACAGGAGCTCCGCGACCTGGCGCGCGATCGTTTCGCCGCCACGCTCCTCGGCTGCCCGATGGGAGAGCTGCGTGAACGCGTAGAGGAGCGGCTGCGTCAGGACACGACCGTCGCCTATTTCCATGCGATGGTGAGTCGTCGAGGCGCCCCCGAGGGAGTCGGCCCGTTGTCCGTCGAACAGGTCGCGCACCGCGAAGCGTCTTACAAACTCGAGACACGCTCCGGCCTCGTGCGCCGCGTGACGCGCGTCAATGGTCACGGCGTTCTGAGTGAGGATCCGGCTGGGATCGCCCAATGGGATGTGATGTATCGAGAGGACGGAACGGTCGAGGCGGTTGAGCTCCGAAGCCGGCACGGCGACGTCCGCGTGCGCGAGAGCTACAGTCGCGACGGTCGGACGATCGATTTCGTCCGCGAGGATGAGAGCGCAGTGGCGCAGGAGTTCACCTCCCGCTTCGGGCTCCCGACCAAGGTCGCCGACCAGTTGAGGAAGCAGCGCGCGGAAATCATTCGGCACCTCGTCGACTACGATGAACACGGCTTCCCGGTGCGTCGCCGGTACGCACGCAACGCCTTCAACAACCCCGCCGCCGATCCGGCGGGAAATTTCGGGGAGGAGTGCGCCGTCGATGGGCACGGTCTGGCCCTACGGCTCTGGCATCTCGACGCAACCGGCCAGCGCGCAATCCAACGCAACGGTGTCGCCGAGCGGCGCGATGAGTTCGACGGCGCCGGTCGATGGATCCGGCGGACGTACATCGACGCCAAGGGCTCTCCTGTAGCCGGTGGGGAGGGCTGGGCCATCGCCGCCCAGGACTTCGATGACGCTGGAAACATCGTCCGCCAGCGATTCTTCGATCGAGACGGGAGGCCCACTTTGAGTACCGATGGCGTGGCGGTGTCGGAGTGGGCCTACGACGCCTCCGGCTACGTGACTGAGGTCAGGTATCTCGATACCGACGCACAGCCAGCCATACATATCGACCGCTGGTCCAGCGGCCGGTTCGCGCACGATGCCGTGGGCAACACGATCGAGCAGCGCTTTCTCGGCCTTGACGGATCGCCGTGCCTGACGAAGCACGGGTACGCGCGAATGACGCTCGAGTACGCCGGCGGCGATATCACCGGCAAGCGATTCTACGGCACGGATGGAGCGCCCTGTCTGCATCGGGACGGATTCTCCATGCTCCGTATGCTATCCGATGCGCACGGCAACGAGCTCGAAGAGGCCTACTTCGGCCTCGACGACCGGCCCACGCTCTGTCGCGGCGGCTTCGCCAAGGTACGCTGGGCCTACGATGAGGTTGGCAAGATAGTGGAGGAGGCTTACTACGGAATCGACGATGCCCCGATCGCGAGTCGTAACGGATTCGCGCGAGTGACGGCCGTGTACGACCGCCGGGGAAATCTCGTCGACCAAGCCCACTTCGGCGCGGATGGAAAGCCCACCCTGACGGCAGGCCACTATGCGCGAGTGCAGAACGTCTTCGACTCTCGCGGGAACCGAACCGAGGTGGCGTATCTGGGGGTGCACGATGAGCCGATCCTATCATCCCTCGGGTACGCGAAGGACGTCTTTACCTACGATTCGCGCGGAAATCTGGTTGGCCTCGTGGGATATGGTCTCGACGGCCAGCCGCTGGTTGGGCCCGACGGATATGCCCAGTGGAAGGGAGCCGTCGACGCCCTCGGTAACACCGTCGAGCATTCGTTCTTCGATGCCGACGGGCGGCCAGTTGCCACCAACCAGGGTTATGCGGCAAGCCGGCACTCGTATGACGAGGCCGGGCGCCAGATCGCCATAGCATTCTTCGGCGTCGACAATCAACCCGTAAACAGCGCGAGCGGCTACGCCAGCATCACAGTCAGGCGTGATGCGCGTGGCCGGAACATCAGCGAGTCCTTCTTCGGACCGGATGGTAACCCGATCGCTGTCAAACGAGGCCATGCCTGCATCGAGCGATCCTACGACGGTGCCAGCAATCTCACCGAGGAGCGTTTCTTTGGAGTCCGTGGAGAGCCTGTCATCATCGAAGAGGGATTCGCTCGAATGACGCAGAGCTACGATGGGCGCGGCAAGGTCACCGAGACAGCCTTCTTCGGGATCGATGGCAAGCCGATCGCGAACAAGCGGGGGTACGCGAGCGAGAGGTGGCAGTACGACAACCTGGGTCGTGTCACCTCGGTGTCGTACTACGGTCCCGACGGGTCTCTGACTCTAGGACAAGATGCGTGCGCGCGCATCGACTGGCGCTGTGACTCCCTCGGGCATCCTCTCGAGGCTCGCTCGTTCGGCACCGACGGATCTCCGATTCTCTGTGCCCAAGGCTACTGGCGGGTGCTGTGGACCTGGGATACCCGCGGGCACGCAATCAGGCAGGAGACCTTCGACCTGCACGACAAGCCACTCGACTCGGTGCACGGATATTGCCGCGTCGAGCGCACCTATGCGCCATGGGGCAAAGTGACCGACGCCCACTACTTCACGGCGGCCGGAAAGGAAGTCACCCCGGCGCCCGAGCATCGCTGGGTGGAGGAGTTCGACGATTCTGAGAGGGACTAGCGCCGACTACGGTCGCTCACCGCTCTGTCGTCAGGCCGATCCGCCTCACGAGAGCATCGAAGCGCGGATCGCCGCGCAGCGACTCGTACCCCGGATCCACGTGGAGGTACATCAGGCCGGCTGATCGAGCCTGGAACGCGCGCTCCAGAGACTCGAACGCCCGATCGAAATCGCCGATGGCGCCGTAGCCCATCGCCAGGATCTCCGCTCGCACGTATTGGTGACGCGACTCCTCGTCGAGGCGAGCCAGGATCGCCTCGGCCTCCTCGCGACGGCCGAGCGGCGCCAGCGCCCGCACAATCACGGCGTCGTACGAGCGGACCGACTTCTCCAGAGACTGCCCGCGACGATACCAGCTCAGCGCCTCCTCGGCGTCCCCCTGACCCAGATACGCCGACCCGATGTATAGGTAGGCGCGCACGTTCTCGTCGTCGACCTCGAGCGTCTTCTGCCCCTGTGCAATCGCCCCGGCGTAGTCGCGGGCGTAGAGGAGGAAACGAGCGAGCCAGGCACTGTTGTCCGGGGACAGCGGATCGAGGGCGAGTGCCTTCCGGATCTCCTCGATCGCATCGCCCAAGCGGCCGACCGCCGGGAGCGCCGTCCCGAGCACGTAGTGCGCCTCCGCGTAGTTCGGGCTCAACTCCACGGTCCGCGTCAACCGTCGCGCAGCCTCGGCGAATTCCCACTCGTGCCAGCAGAGAACCTTACCGAGAGAGGTGACGGCCTCGGCGAGATCCGGATCGCGTTGGAGCGCCCGGGTCGCCGCCGCCTTCGCCCTGGGATAGGCGTCTTCCGGCGCGACCCAATCGTCAGCGAGGTTGCACCAGCAGTCGGCTATCCCGGCGTAGGCCTGCGCGTATCCCGGATCCTGAAGCAGAGCATGTTGAAAGAAGTCGAGCCCCTTCCGCAACCCGGCCTCGGTCACCCGGTTGGCGAAGAAGCGGCCCTTGAGGTAGAGCGTATACGCCTCGAGGTTCCGCGTCGGCGGAGCCACCACCGGCGCGGCGGCACTCGTCAGGCGCAGCTTGAGCGCCTCGACGATGGCGCGCGAGATCTCGTCCTGGATGGCGAAGACATCCTCGAGCTGCCGGTCGTAGGTCTCGGACCAGAGCTGGTAGCCGTCCTCCGCGTTCACCAGCTGCACGTTGATGCGGATCCGGTTCCCGACCTTCCGCACGCTCCCCTCGAGCATCGTCGCAACGCCGAGCTTCTCGCCGATCTGGCGGATGTCCGCCTCCTTCCCCTTGAAGGCGAAGGAGGAGGTGCGCGAGGCCACCTGGAGGCCCGGCACCTTGGCGAGGGCGTTGATGATCTCCTCCGTCATCCCGTCGCTGAAGTACTCGTTCTCGGGATCGGCGCTCATGTTGGAGAGCGGGAGGACGGCGATCGCCGTGCGCGACGGCCCCGATTTCTGCACTTCGAGGCGCCCCGAAGGTGCCCCATCCGGTCGGCTGATCTGGAGCAGCGCGTCGGCGAACGCCGCCGCCGTCGGAAAGCGGTCGACCGGAGTTCGCGAGAGCGCTCGCATCACCGTCTCATCGACCGTGTCGGGGACATCGCGCGTCGTCCGGACACGCGGGACGGGGGAGACGAATCGCTTGGCGATGATCGCCTGGGCGGTGGGACCGGTGAATGGCGGCTCGCCCGTCAGCATCTCGTAGAGCACGCACCCGAGGCTGTACAAGTCGCTCCGGCCGTCGATGTCCGCGTCGCCCCCCGCCTGCTCGGGACTCATGTAGGCCGGCGTGCCGACCGCCAGACCCGTCTGCGTAATCGACCGCCCGCTCGACAGCGCCTTGCCGATGCCGAAGTCGGCGACCATCGCCGAGCCCTCGTGCAGAAGGATGTTCTCCGGCTTGATGTCCCGGTGCACCACCTGGTGGCGATGCGCATAGTCGAGCGCCGACGCGACCTCCCGCGACACGCGTAACGCCTCGTCGAGCGGAAGCTGCCGCTTGGTGTCGAGCCGCTCACGCAGTGAGCGACCCTCCATGTTCGGCATCACATAGAAGAGGAGACCGTCGGCCTCTCCCGAATCGTAGACCGGCAAGATGTGCGGGTGAGTGAGACCCGCGGCGAGCTTGATCTCGCGGAGGAATCGCTCGGCGCCGATTTCGGCCGACACCTCGGGACGGAGCACCTTGAGGGCGACACTGCGATCGTGACGGAGATCCCGGGCGAGGAAGACGACCGCCATGCCACCGTGGCCGAGCTCGCGGTCGAGGGTGTAGCGGCCTGCGAGGCCCTTGTGGAGGCGTTCCTGGATGGCGTTCACCGGTGCGCAAGATGGGCGTGGTCGCGCCGGAGAGCTAGCTCGCCTCACGCGCCCCGGCACCAAGACGTCGTTCGCCTATCGCGATGTCGTGACCGATGCCGGACGCCGGCGTCGGCGTCGCACCCCATTCTATAGTAGTATCAGACGCGTAACAACCGAGGGTCGCCGATTGAGAGAGCGCTCGCCGATGCCACCTTGATAAGGCCGTTCTCTCTCTCGGAGGGCTGGTGCGCGCAGACGTCGTCGCCCGTTACCGGCTGCGAATCGCCCGCGCGCGTTCGACGGCGAAGCTCGCTGGTCTGCGCACCGAGATCAGCGCCCTCTTCCCCAGCGACGCCGACACCGCCCGCCTGCTCCAGGCAGTCGAGCGGCGCATCGCGTCGGCCGGCCAACCGCCCCGCCCGAGGCCGCATCGTCGCCCACCGCCGCGTCCCTGACGGCAGGGAGGGTCGCGGCAGCCCTCCTCCAGCACTCGCTCGCCCTTACCACGGTGGCGACGCGCCCGGTGACGGCGGTGCGGAGTCGGCGGGGCTGACCGAGACCCCGGAACCGGCCATTGTGGCAAAGAAGAGCGGATCGTCAGGCGCCATCGCGACGACCGCCCTCACCACGTGGCGCCCTGGCGATTCTCCGATCCGGAAGACAACCCGCGCGACACCCTGCGGGTCTGTGAGCACGGCGGGTGGATCGAGGGTGCCGCCTCCCATTTCATTGCGGAAGAGGACGATGGAGCCCGCCACCGGTGCTCCCGTCGCGTCGAGCACGCGAACCCCGAGCGTCTCCTCCGCGCCGATGGCCATGAGCTCGGGCATCTCGCGCGCCTTCGTCAGGAGCGGCAGGCCACCCCCCGACTGCGCGTCGATGAACCAATCGTCGTGGGCAGCGCGCCTGAGCACGAAGGTCACCCTATCGGTGACCGAAAATGACCCTCCGGTGGCCCAGTCAGCGTCGTAACTCACCGAGCTGACCAGAACGATCAGGTCACCACTGGCGTAGAAGTGATCCGTCGTCAGGTGAAAGTTGTGCGCGCGCGACAACCATCTGCCGAGCACCGCTTCGATTGAGCCTGACCCCCTCACCAGCGTGCCGGTCGCCGCGATGAAGACCGCGTCCGAGGTGTACATCCCCGTCAGGGCGCGGACGTCCCCGTAATTCGCCGCGACCTCCCATCGAAAGCGAATGGAATCGAGCGTCGCTGCCACCATGGTGCGATAGGACGAGGCCATGTCGCGCGCGCTCCGACCTCCGCCGCCTGGCACGATGTCCTGCGCGCGCGCCACGTCAACGCTGATGTTGGGCACGATCACCAAAACGGCCACGACGTGCGGCAGCACGGCAATCGCGCGCCGGAGGAGCGCGGACCGCGAGCGCCGTAGTGTCGGCAGTAGGCTGGACATCTGGGACTCCGCGTGTGGGGTACGGCGCGAGAGTACCGTTCCATCCTCACCGCGCGGTCACCGTCATCTCACAACCAGATCAGCCTCCCGAAAGGGAGGCGACTTCAAGGCGCAGCCGAGCCTCCGGAGACCGCTTTCATCAGCCGGTAGGCAAACTCCAGCCCGTAGTTGAAGCCCTGGACGGTGATTCGCTCGTCCCGGCCGTGCGCGCGCACGTCGTCGGGATCGTACGCCACACCAGTCACCCCGTACACCGGCATCCCGGCCGTGCGCAGCCAGGCGCCATCCGTCGCCCCGGTCTCCATGTAGGGCACGATCGGAATCGGACCCCACATCGACCGGGCCGTGCCAGCGAGGATGCGCTCCACGTCTGGACTAAGCGGTGAGGGAGGACTCGGCGTCGAGCCCGCCAACGTGTCGATCACGACCTGAGTGTCCGCGACCACTCGCACCATCTCGCGCTGGATAGCCTTGGGGTCTTCGCCGGGCAGCATACGGCAGTTCACCACCGCCCTCGCCATCTGAGGGAGCGCGTTCTCGGCGTGGCCTCCCTCGAGGAGTGTCGCCACGCACGTCGTGCGCAGGAGGGCGTTGTAGAAAGGGGAGATTCCGGAGAGGCGCCGGGCTGCCGCCGTGTCGAGGCGTGCGCGCGTGACCGCTCGCATGTCATCGCCCAGCTTCCCTCCCACCAGCGGAGCCGAGCGCTCGAAGTACGCGCGCGTCACGTCCGTCATCCGCGGGGGAAAGTCGTACTGAGACCAGCGCGAGAGTGCACCAGCCAGGTGGTAGATGGCGTTGTTCTTGGTTGGGAGCGAGCTGTGCCCGCCCGGATTGCGCACGGTCCAGCTGAAGCTCTGAAAGACCTTCTCGCTCGCCTGCACGTCCAGCGACACCACCTTCCCACCGCGCATTTCCGGTCCGCCTGCATCGACGTTCAGGCAGTACGCCGCCTCCATGACATCCTTTCGATTCTGGATCAGCCACTGCACGCCATTGTAGTCCGCGCCCGCCTCCTCTCCCGCGGTGAGGGCGAGGATGAGATCGCGATCGGGCACCCATCCTTCCTGCCTCAATCGGAGAAACGCGGCGACCAGAGTCGCGCCGCCGCCCTTCACGTCGAGCGTGCCGCGACCGTAGAAGTAGCCGTCCTTCTCCAACAGCACGAAGGGATCGACGCTCCAGTCTTCTCGCCGTGCCTCCACCACATCGAGGTGGGCGATGAAGAGGATCGGCGTCTCGCTGCTCCCGGAGCGGCTGCGATAGCGCACGACGAGGTTCCGATTCTTCTCGCGCGGCCCGACCACCTGCACGTCCCCCTCCGGGAAGCCGGCGCCGAGGAACCGCGCAGCCATCTTCTGCGCCGCCTCGGTCGTGTTCCCCGAGCCGTGCGTCGTGTTTGTCTCGATCAGCTCCTTGAGGATCGAGCGGCCGAGCTGTTGGTTGTCGGACCCGGCGCTGCTCTGAGAAGCGGCGGGATGCGCGCCGATGAGGATCGCCGCAAGGAGCGCGCTCCCGCGCGCAGCGCGCCGCACCAGAACACCCACGATAGGCACGTTTTGAATGCGAATGCGCGAGATCACGTAGCCAGCATCCACGTTGAGGCGAGTCGTTGGGAAAGCGCGTACGCAAGGGAAATGTCGGAATCGAGCGCCCATTGCGGAATGGGTCGATAAATACTCCCCCCAATGACCCGATACCGGACCCACTTGTAGGACGGCTGCGCTCCCCACCGCTGGTGACGGGCCGTTCGCCGCCGAGCTCCCCATGCCCACTTCGCGAGCATCATCCGCCAATTCTCCCACAGGGTTCGGGTCTCCGACGCGCGGTCGCGCTACGAGAAGGAGTGACATCGTCCTGACATGCGTCTCCCATCCCGCTTCCTGGCCGGGGGGCGGCGCGGGGCCTATTTTCGAGGCATCTCCAACCATGGGCCCACGTGGCGACTGACCTGCGTGAGCAACTGCAGGCCACATTAGGCGGCGCGT
>Ga0187778_10002718_pt1 | contig 11998 bp, 10 predicted proteins | sample 1015_Q2_SP5_20_M_FD_132418 | JGI IMG/M metagenome (GOLD analysis project Ga0187778, IMG submission 132418) | Tropical peat soil microbial communities from peatlands in Department of Meta, Colombia - 1015_Q2_SP5_20_MG | ecosystem: Environmental > Terrestrial > Soil > Wetlands > Peat | place... | reverse complement strand
CGTCGTTCTATGCGGCGCGACCGCAATGGTTTGCATCTATTGGGCGGCGCTTGGAATCAAGATGTACTTGTCGGGTCGGTGATGTTCCTCGTTTGATCGCCATGGAACAATCCAGCAAGAGAAAACCATCGCGGAGAAAGAGGGCATTTCAAAGACGTACCTTCGATTTTCTTACCACGGTCATCATTCTGGCTTGCTCGGCAATAGGGCAGTTGAATACGGCGCCTTCGCCGCAGACAGAGCCTAGCTATAGCGGAAGCAGTAGCGCGGCCCAAACCGGCGCCGGTGGGAGCGGGACGACCTTTCCGGGGCAGAACCCATTCTTGGGCAGCGTGGCGGAGGGGAAGGCGACTGCAGAACTGCTGCAATTATCCTTTAAGGATGCACTTGATCGCGGACTGAGAAATAACCTGGGAGTCCTGTTACAGGGAGATACGACATTAGCGGTACGCGGGGAGAAATGGAAAGAACTGAGCGCCCTGCTTCCGCATCTGAGTGCCGGTGCGACGCAGAGTGCGGAACAATTGGATCTGGCGGCGTTGGGGTTTCGCTTCACCCTGCCCGGCATTCCCAAAGTGATTGGACCGATCGGTGTCTTTGAAAGCGGGGTGTATCTCAGCCAGTCGGTGTTTGATTACAACGCAATCCTGCGCACCCGGGGAGCGAGGGAGAACGAAAGAGCAGCGCAGTACTCCTATAAGAATGCTCGTGAACTGGTAGTCCTTGCTGTTGGCAATGCGTACTTGCTGGCTCTGTCCGGGGCGGCGCGCCTGGACACGGCGCAGGCCGACGTGCAAACCGCGCAGGCGCTTTACGACAAGGCGGCGGACCAGCAAAAAGCCGGGGTCAGTCCGGCGATTGACGTACTTCGCGCACGCGTAGAATTGCAGGACCGGCAGCAGCAGCTAATCGTGGCGCGTAATGATTATGCCAAGGAGAAGCTGCAAGTTGGACGGGTCATCGGCCTGCCTGCTGGACAGGAATTCACGCTGACGACGCAGGCCCCCTACGAACCGCTGGTTACGTTGAGCATCGAGGAGGACTTGCGCCGCGCGTATATGTCGCGTCCGGACTATCTGGCGGCTGTGTTACAGGAACGTGCAGCAGAGGCGGAGCGGCGAGCAGCCACTGCCGAGCATTACCCCAGCGTCGACATTGCTGGGGATTACGGAGCAGCAGGAGTGAACATCGGCAATTCGCACGGTGTATTCCAAATCGGGGCGACACTAAATATTCCCATCACCGCAGGGGGAAAGACACACGGCAACGTCCTGAAGGCGGAGGCGGCGCTGCGGCAGGGCCGGCAGCGACTGGAAGATCTTCGCGGCGAGATCGATTATGAGGTCCGAGCGGCGCGCCTGGATTTGAATGCTGCGGCTGACCAAGTGGAGGTAGCACGAAGTTCAGTTGATCTGGCGAATCAGACTTTGGTTCAGGCACGGGACCGGTTTGCTGCCGGCGTGACGGATAACCTGGAGGTAGTCCAGGCGCAGGAGGCGGTCGTCGCGGCCAATGAGAGTTTTATTTCGAGCCTGTATGCCCATAACCTCGCCAAGATCGAGTTGGCCAAGGCTATCGGTTTCGCAGAAGAAGGCGTGAAGCAATACTTGCAAGGCAAGTAATATGGCACCAGATACGGATACGGAAATACACCATACTCGACCGGAATCGCCGCCGGCACCGTCTCGGCCGGAACCGGGTCTCTTACCCGCATCGGAAAGAGATCTGCGGTGGCGGCGCTTCAAAGCGCGCGACCCGAGATTCCGGCTGTTCCTCATTATCGGAATCATCGTGCTGGTGGTGGCAGGATTCTTTCTCTGGCGCTATTTCAGCAGCTACGAAGATACTGACGATGCACAGATTGACGGACATCTGAACTCCATCAGCGCGCGCATTTCGGGCCATGTCGCCAAGCTTCTGGTGCAGGATAATCAGTATGTGCAGGCCGGAACTCCGCTGGTGCAAATTGACCCGAAAGACTACCAGGTGGCGTATGATCGCGCGAAGGCTGAGTACGATGATGCGGTGGCGCTGGCGGCGGCGGCCAACGTCAGTGTACCCATCACCTCTGTGAGTACGAGCAGTCAGATTTCCGCCGCGGAGGCGGACGTAGAAAACGCGCAAGCCGGAATCGCGGCTGCTCGTCAACAGTACGATGCCGCGAACGCGCAGCTCACCCAGGCGGAAGCCAACAACGTAAAGGCGCAGGATGACCTGGTGAGATATCGTCAATTGGTGGACAAGCAGGAGGTCTCGCAGCAGCAATATGATCAGGCCCTGGCGGCGGCCAAGGCCGGTGCGGCGGCGGTTACGGCAGCGCAAGCTTCGGCGTTAGCTGCGGAGCAACAAGTGCACCAGGCCCGCGCCCGTTTGCTGCAGGCGGAGGCCAATGCTCGTGCGGCGCGCACCGGACCCCAGCAAGTCGCGGCCATCCGGTCGCGGGCCGAATCCGCCGCGGCGCAAGTGGAGCAGAAGAAAGCGGCACTGGATCAAGCACAGCTCAATCTCTCTTATACGCTGGTTGTGGCTCCGGTCAGCGGGGCAGTTACCAATCGAACCGTCGAGGTTGGACAGAACGTCGCCATCGGGCAGGAGATGATGCGGGTCATAAATCTCGATGACATATGGGTCACGGCAAATTTCAAGGAGACTCAGCTCAAGTACATGCGGGTGGGGCAACCGGTCACCATTCGTGTGGACGAGAATGGAAAAGACTACAGAGGCCACGTGCAGAGTATTGCTGGGGCGACGGGAGCCGTGACCAGCCTGTTGCCCCCTGAGAACGCAACCGGAAACTATGTCAAAGTGGTGCAGCGAATCCCAGTGAAAATCACTTTCGATCCAGGAGAGACGAAAGAGCACGTGCTGCGGCCCGGCATGTCGGTTGAGCCAAAGGTTTGGCTGCATTGAGCACATCTGAAGGAACAGGAAAACTTTGTACAGAATCATTACCATTGAGCGGGAGTATGGCTGCGGAGCGGGGGAGATCGCGCGCCAGCTTGCCCAGCGCCTGGGTTGGGAACTCTGGGACCATGCCCTTACCGAAGAAATAGCCAAGCTCGCCAACGTCGAGTGCGCTGCCGTGGAGCGCTGTGAAGAACGCGCCGACAGCACCTTTCGGCGGCTGGTAAACACGTTTCTACGGGGCAGTTATGAGAGCCACATGTCAGCTGCGGGCAGTGAGCCGTTTAACACCGATCGCTTTGTCGACGTCGGCCAAACCGTCATGGAGAAGGTTGCAAGGACTGGGAATGGCGTGATCGTAGGCCGGGGAGCACCCTACTTCCTGCGTGAACGCGCCGACGTTTTTCATGTGTTCTTGTACGCACCCTTTCCGGAAAAAGTCAGACGGCTAAGACTGCTGGGCAAGAGTCAGGAAGAAGCGGAGCACTTGCTGGAGAACGTTGACCGTGAACGCATCGAGTTTGTGAAGCGCTATTTCGATGCAGATTGGCCAACGCGGTCGCTGTATCACATGATGGTCAACACCGCGATCGGAAACCAAAATGTGATTTCGATTATTCTGACCACTATGGGAATTTTTGAGAAAGCTCCAATTCGGGTGCAGCCTCCCACACATTCCGGTGAACATCTCCCTGCAAAATAAAATCGTGCTGGTTACCGGCGCCAATGGCGGCCTCGGCACTTCTGTCACACGGGCATTTCTGGATGCGGGAGCGACGGTGGTCGGAGTCTCGCGAAATATTCAGCAGCCCGGGTTTAATAATCCTGCATTTGTGGCGATGGCTGCGGACCTCTCCACTGCTGATGCAGCAAACAAAATAGTGGATGACGTCCTGTCAAGCTTCGGCAGGATTGACGTGCTCGCGCATCTCATCGGGGGCTTCGTTGGAGGGAAGACGATTGCCGAAACCGACGATGCGATGTTTGAGAAGATGTTGGAACTTAATCTGACGAGTGCCTTCTACGTGCTTCGAGCGGTGATCCCGCACATGCGGCGAGCGGGAAATGGCAGGATCATCGCAATTGGCAGCCGGGCGGCCGAGTCGCCGGGTCCGGGCGTTGGCGCCTACAGCGCTTCCAAGGCCGCCCTGGTTTCGCTGGTGCAAACGGTCGCCCTCGAGAACAAAAAGCACGGCATAACGGCCAATGTGCTGCTTCCGGGAACTATCGACACCGGTGCCAATCGCGACGCCATGCCAGGCGCCGATCGCAGCACATGGGTCCAGCCGGAATCAATTGCGGCATTGATCGTATGGCTGGCGGGCGAAGCGGGTAGGGACGTGAACGGGGCGGCTATTCCGGTGTATGGACAAGGTTTGTAAACCCTTGTTCCATCTGGGAACCCAGGTAACCTCCACAGTGCACCTTTTTTGTTGCACTTTAACACTCCTGAAATATTTGACTCCTATCATGAAAAAGGCCCGTATTTTCCTTGGAGGATGGCATTTTGGCCGCGACCCGCTTGCCCCGTTTTGCGCTGCCCCTGCAGGTAGCGGCAATTTGCTACCGCCGCCGTGGGCAAGCCCTTGAGTTTCTTCTGGTCAACACGAATGGTGGCGGCAAGTGGACCTTTCCCAAGGGCACGCCCGAACATGGCATTTCTCACAGTCAGGCGGCGGAGCGCGAAGCCTGGGAGGAAGCGGGTGTGCGCGGACACATCGAGCCGAGGCACTTCCATCTCTATCTTCATTCGAAGGGCGTGTTCTGGAGACCGCCGGGAGTGAAGGAATTTGTCATTAAAGCTTTCCTGATGGAAGTGGAGCAGATGGAGCCAGGCCACGAACCCGAGCGGAATCCAACCTGGTTCTCACCAGAAGAAGCGAAGAAAGTCCTGGCCAAAGGCCGCGAAGTGAAATATGCGCGGGAAACAGAAGCAGTAATTGACAGGGCGATAGAGCACCTGGGTGCGGCGAAACTGACTGCCGCAGAGTAGTCTCACCCCTCATCCTAAGCGGAGCAGAGGAATTGGCTTGCGAATTTCCCGCCTTTGCTCAGGATGAGACTCCCGGGGGTCCTTTTTGAAACCGTACATCTCATGAGACGATTGAATTACGCATGATTCAGTTGTCTTCTGCCGGAAAACGTTATGGCCAGAAGCTCCTGTTTGAAGGAGTGGACTGGCTGATCACCAACCACGACGGCGTGGGCCTCGTCGGCGCGAATGGTACGGGCAAATCCACGTTGCTGAAGATTCTCGGCGGCCTGGAAACCCTCGATTATGGCTCAATCAGCATCGCCAGGGGCATCAGCGCGGGATACCTGCCGCAGGAAGGCTTGACGCTCTCTGGTCAAACTGTGTTCGCTGAGTGCATGTCGGTCTTTTCCAATTTGCGCGATATGGAACGCGAAATGGAGGAACTGACAGCGCGCATGTCGGAGGTGGATCACGGTTCACCGGAATACGCGCAGGTCGCGGAGCGATACCAGCGCATCGAGCATGAGTTCCAGATGCGTGACGGATACGCCATTGAAGCGCAGGTAGGGAGCGTACTCATGGGCCTGGGATTCGGGAAGGAGGATTGGTACCGTCAGACCGACGAATTCTCCGGCGGCTGGCAAATGCGGATTGCCCTGGCAAAGTTACTGCTCGAAAAACCGAATCTCCTGTTGTTGGATGAGCCGACAAATCATCTTGATCTCGAAGCCCGCAACTGGCTGGAAGACTATCTCACGAACTATCCCTATGCCTTCGTTTTGATTTCGCATGACCGTTATTTTCTTGATGTTACGGTAAGCAAAATCGTCGAAATCTGGAACAAGCGCATTCATTTCTATCCCGGCAATTATGAGCACTATCTCGAGCAGAAGACGCAGCGGCAGGAGCAACTCGAGGCGGCATACCGCAATCAGCGCGAGCGCATCGAGCAACTGGAGGTTTTCATCAACCGCTTCCGCTATCAGGCGACCAAGGCCAAGCAGGTGCAGAGCCGCATCAAGGAACTGGAAAGGATGGAGCGCATCGAACTGCCGGAGGAAGAGAAGACAATTCACTTTTCATTTCCCCAGCCCAAGCAAAGCGGCAGGATCGTGGCTGAGTTTGTGGGAGTCGCGAAGTCGTATGGAGAGAAAGAAGTGTTTCGTGGCGTGAATTTCATGATCGAGCGCGGGGACAGAATCGCTCTGGTAGGCGTAAACGGAGCCGGCAAATCAACGCTGATCAAGTTATTGGCGGGAAGGGAGCCGCTGAGTAGCGGTGAGTACAAGCTCGGGCACAACGTTCAGTCTGACTATTTTGCCCAAGATCAGTACAAAGAACTCGACGCCAACGCACGCATCCTGGATGACATTGGCCGGTTGTCACCGCAATCGACTGAGACGGAGCTGCGAAGTCTGCTGGGTTGTTTCCTGTTTTCGGCCGATGAAGTTTTCAAGCGAATTGGCGTGCTTTCCGGAGGCGAGCGCAATCGCTATGCACTATTACGCATGCTCCTGCATCCGGCAAATTTTTTGTTGCTCGACGAGCCTACAAACCACCTCGATATGCGGGCGAAAGACATCCTTCTGGAAGCTCTGTCGAAGTACACCGGAACAGTGGTGTTTGTCTCCCATGATCGCTATTTCATCGACAAACTGGCCACGCGAGTTTTTGAGGTCGGTAGCGGGCGAATCGAAGTCTATCCCGGTAATTACGAGGACTATCGCTGGCGAAAGGAAGGTGGAGCGGCGAAATTGCAGGAGAGTGTCGAGGCTGCGACCATACCCGCCCAGCCAAGTAATGGCAAGCGGCCCGAACCAGTAGACGGCAAATCCAAGCGCCTGAATCCGATCAAGCGTAAGCAGATGGAAGACCGGGTGAGGGAATTGGAGGCAGAGATCGGTCGCACCGAAACTGCCATCGCCGAATGTGAGACCGCCCTGCAAACCTTTGTCAGCGCTGAAGAGACGACGCGGCTCGGGCAGGAGCTCGAACGTCAGCGAAGCGCCTTAAAGCTACATCTCTCTGAGTGGGAAAAGTTGGAGGAAGCACTCGAAGTCTAGCCGGATTTGGCACCTGTACAGTATCTTCCGTAACCTGCTCTGTCTCTAATCTTCGTGCGATAGTCAGCCTTGAGCGGTATACACCTCGCGCGCGCTAAGCCCGAAACCGCGCTGAACAAGGATGGCAAGAATCAATGCTGCAACCAGCCCAGAACCAAGCTCCGAAGGCCCCCGCAACCACAACCTCCTACACTCCCGTACGGACTGCGGCGGCTCCCAGTGAGCATGCCACGATCGGCGCCTCGATAGTCATTAAGGGAGAAATCACCGGCTCGGAACCGCTCTACATCGACGGCAAGATTGAGGGCTCGATTCATGTGACCGGCCAACGAGTCACGATTGGGCGCAGTGGCACCGTGGTCGCCAATATTGATGCTAAAGAAGTGGTGATTATGGGGTCGGTGAAGGGCAACATTCAGTGCAGCGACCGCCTGGATATTCGATCTGAAGGATCGCTAACCGGCGATGTGGCCGCCCCCCGCATCAGCGTCGAGGATGGCGCCCTGCTCAAGGGTAGCGTCGAAGTCCGCGCCGGATCCCAGAAGCACGACAAGGGTCAGAGCCAGGCTCCCACGAAGTCGTTTAACACCGACCCAGAGAAGCCAAAGGCAGCTGCCGCCGGGGCTGGAGTGTAAGCCGGTCGTTCGTTACGAGATTTTTGCTGGTAGACATGGCGCGATAACCGTCGCGCCCTTGTTTTTTGACAGGAAACCACTTATTTCTTATCCGTGCCTTTCAAGTCCAGAGAAGCTGAGTTCATGCAGTAACGCAAGCCGGTCGGAGCGGGACCATCCGGAAAGACGTGTCCGAGATGCGCATCGCAACGAGCACAGCGTACCTCAGTGCGGGTCATTCCATAATTGCGGTCGGTGTGCTCAGCTACAGCGGCCTGATCCACGGGCCGATAGAAGCTCGGCCATCCGGTTCCGGAGTCAAACTTGGTTTCTGAATCAAACAGAGGGGCGCCACAACAGACACAGTTGTAGGTTCCTTTGTCCTTTGTCTTCCAGTATTTGCCGGTGAATGCAGGCTCGGTGCCGGCTTGACGCGTAACACGATACTGGTCGGGTGACAGCTGCTCCTGCCATTCATGCTCAGTCTTTGTAATTTTGTCAGCCATGCCTTTCCTCGCTGAGAGAAGTCCCTCTCATTCGATACTCGACGCCGAAAAAAGTTTCGCGCGGTAATAAAGGCTTGCGCTCTAACTCATCGGTCCAGACGATGCGCCTTTTTTCATGCCCATCCGGCCGGAGAGAATTTCAGGCCGTGGGATCGGGGGTATAATCGGGCTATTGGTGCGGGTCCCATGAAGCCACGCAAGGTGTTCGTCTGGCTCCTCTTATGCCTAATTAGCGTGGCTGTGAGCGCATCCGAGCAGCAACCTGGGGATGCAAGGTCGGGCCAGTCGCCTCATCTCTCCAAGGAAAATCGGCTTGAGCTGATCCGGGCATTCGATTCCGAGCTGGTTTTTATCCGCACACCATTTCCCATGGGCAAGCGGGGCCTGACATTAAAGGATGGCGTCCTATCGCCAAATGGCCAGGAGCTGCAAACAATGATGGCGATGTACGGCCCGGCGGCGAAACCGGGTGACCAGGCACGGATCAGCCGGGTCGACATCAAGAGCGATCGCATTCACCTCGAAATCAATGGCGGCCCAGTCAAGAAGCAGAAGTGGTACCAGCGGATTGAAGTGGGAGGAGTGGGGGGAACGGCTCCGATCGCGCCGAGTGACTCGAACGCTAACCCGCGTGGCTCGTTTGTTGATTTGGTTTTCGATCACTATGTCCCGGATTTGACCGGACCCGAGCTGAAGAAACTGCTACGCCCAGTTTTCGATTTCGATGCGAAATCCCCGGTGGACGCCTATCTGGAAACTGTGCCTCCCAAGGTGAAGGAGGCGATTCAAAACCACCAGGTGCTGGTGGGAATGAATCGCGAGATGGTTACCTACGCCAAAGGTCGTCCGCCAAAGAAAGTTCGCGAGAAAGAGGGAGATGTCGAATACGAAGATTGGATCTATGGCGAACCGCCACAGGACGTCGATTTCGTGCGGTTGGTCGGCGATGAAGTTGTGCGCGTCGAGACCATGAAGGTGGACGGCGAGAAAATTGTGCGCACGCAAAAAGAGGTTGACCTCGGTTCAAAGCCGACCGTAGCGCAGAACACGGAAGCTCAGCCGAGGCCGGCAAACGCGCCGACTCTGCGGCGCCCCGGAGAAGATCTACCGAATGACTCTCCGAAAACTTTGCCCAGCGGCGGAGTCGCGCCACCACCGCCACCCACCAGCGCTCCGGATCCCGGTGCGGGCCCTCCCGATCGCAATCCGCCCAATGTCTAGTGGCGTCACAATAACCTCTGGCAAAAGACTTCTTCTCAAAAACTTGAACACTGAGAGAAACACAAGTCGCATGACTTGGCTACTCCGCTCCGCCCCTCTACACTAGAAGTGTGAAGATCGCGTTGGGACAAATTGATCCCACTGTTGGAGATTTCGCAGGGAATCGCAACAAGATTGTCGATTACGCCCGGCGAGCGCAGAACGTGGGTGCCGGACTCATTCTTTTTCCCGAACTCTCGATTTGCGGGTATCCGCCTCGTGACTTGGTGGAGCGGCCCTCCTTTGTGGCTCACAACCGCGAAAGCGCAGAGCAGATTGCGAAGGAAACTCCGGGAATCGCCGTGATTTGCGGCCTGGTGACGCCGGCGCAGGCGGAAACCGGCAAGTCGGCGATGAACTCGGCGGCATTGCTGAAAGACGGCAAAGTAGCGTTTGTGCAGTCCAAGATGCTGCTTCCCACCTACGACGTGTTCGATGAAATGCGCAATTTTGCCCCGGCCGCCAGCCAGTCCACATTTTCCTTCTGCGGTAATCAAATGGCACTCACGATCTGTGAGGACGCGTGGAATGACAAGAGTTTCTGGAAGCAACGGCTGTATACCGTCGATCCTGTGGAGGCCCTGGTCCACCAAGGGGGTAACTTTCTGCTGAACATCTCCGCATCCCCTTTTTGGGTGGGCAAGCGCGAATTTCGCCAGAAGATGTTGGCTTCCATCGCGCGAACGCGACAAATTCCAATCGTTATGGTCAACCAGGTTGGGGGCAACGACAGCCTGATCTTCGATGGTTCCAGTCTTGTGCTGAACCGGGCCGGTGAAGTCATTGCACGAGGGAAATCCTTCGAAGAGGACCTGGTGTACTTCGATTCCGACAAGCTCACCGGCGAGATGCACGATCAAATTGAGGGTGACGAAGCCAGCGTCTATGCTGCGCTGGTGCTGGGCACGCGCGATTACGTTCATAAATGCGGATTTCAGAAAGTCATCGTGGGTCTGAGCGGAGGAATCGATTCGGCGCTTACGGCGGTAATCGCGGCGGATGCGGTTGGTCGAGAAAATGTGATTGGCGTCGGCATGCCGGGGCCGTACTCTTCTCCGGGATCGATCCAGGATGCGCGAACCTTGGCTCAGAATCTCGGAATCCGCTTCGAAATTCTTTCCATAACCGAGATTTTCGAAAGCTACAGAAAGGCTCTCAAGGACGTGTTCGCCGGCCGCAAGGAAGACGAGACCGAAGAGAACATTCAGTCACGCGCACGCGGCACCATGCTGATGGCGCTTTCCAATAAGTTCGGCGCGATCGTCCTCAGCACCGGAAATAAGAGCGAACTTGGGGTCGGGTATTGCACGCTATACGGCGACATGGTCGGCGGGCTGGCGGTGATCTCGGATGTGCCGAAGACATTGGTGTATCGGCTGAGCCGCTACGTGAATTCCCGCCGCCCGGTGATTCCGCAGGCCAGCTTGGAAAAAGCGCCTTCGGCAGAGTTACGGCCCGATCAGAAAGACAGCGACACGCTGCCGCCGTACGAAGTGCTGGACGCGATTCTTGAAGACTACGTGGAAGAATCGCGCTCGCCGGAGCAAATTGCGGCGCAACGAGGGTTCGATGTTACTCTAGTTCGACGTGTTGTGCGGATGATTGAACGCGCCGAGTACAAGCGGCAGCAGGCTGCGCCCGGATTGAAAATCTCCGAGAAGGCATTTGGCTACGGCCGGCGGTTTCCTATCGCTGCCAAGTCGGATATTTAGCGTGGTCGGGACCAGAAAGGAAATAATGCGATATTCGAAAGCTCTTTTTTTTGTCCTGATTACGGTACTGGCATTCACGCAAGAAAAACCGGCAAGTCCGCACGCCGCCGCGAGCCCCGCCAGCAGTAAATCACCGATCGGTTTGCCATCGGAAGAAGTTGTGAACGCATTCATGCACCAGATGTTCGGCTACGACCCTTCCCTGACATGGAAAATAGTCAGCATTAAACCATCAGAAGCGGCGGGGTTAGCGGAAGTAGATGTAACGGTGCAAGGCGCGCAGGGGCCGCAGCCGCAGAAATTTTATGTTTCCGCGGATGGTCGCCATGCCGTGGTGGGACAAATTCTGCCGTTTGGGGCACATCCATTCGAGGCAGCACGCAAGGAGTTGGAGAAACGCGCGAACGGGCCTTCACGCGGCCCTGCTACAGCTCCGGTCATGGTGGTGGAGTTCAGCGACATGCAATGTCCCCATTGTAAAGAGGCTCAACCTACACTGGACAAGCTGGCAGCCGAGGACACGAACGTCCGTATTGTGTTCCAGAATTTTCCGATAGCCCAGATACATGACTGGTCGATGAAAGCGGCGGAATATGCCGATTGCGTAGGGCGCAGTTCGAACGATGCGTTCTGGAAATTCATCGAGAGTGTCTATGGCGCACAGTCGGACATCACCGCCGCAAATGCAGACGAGAAATTGAAAGGCCTTGCCGATGCAGCGGGCGTGAATGGGACGGAGATCGCGGCTTGCGCTGCCAAACCGGAGACGGAGACTCGTGTCCAGCACTCCATCGATTTGGGGAGATCGCTGGACGTGAATAGCACACCAACCATCTTCATTAATGGACGCGCTCTCAGTGCGGGAGGGATTCCGTACGAAGTGCTTCAGAAGCTGGTTGATTTTGCCGCGAAAGAGAACACGCAAGCCGCCGCAAAATAGAACCAGCTTCGAAGCAATGCCCCT
>Ga0187778_10002717_pt1 | contig 11999 bp, 15 predicted proteins | sample 1015_Q2_SP5_20_M_FD_132418 | JGI IMG/M metagenome (GOLD analysis project Ga0187778, IMG submission 132418) | Tropical peat soil microbial communities from peatlands in Department of Meta, Colombia - 1015_Q2_SP5_20_MG | ecosystem: Environmental > Terrestrial > Soil > Wetlands > Peat | place... | reverse complement strand
TTCACCGTGCCGGTGAACGCGTAGGGCGCTTTGTCTTCGTAGTCGAGGTCGACGACCAGACCGTTGTCGCGGCCGATGTCCATCCCGGCGTAGGACGTGAAGGCGATTGGCACGGTGTGGGGCATGTCGCCTTCGCCGATCAGCTGGTCGCCGGCCCACAGGCTCACGTGTCCCGCGGTACCGGGCGTGGGTTGCTCGGCTTCGAACAGCATTTTCACGGTCACGTCGCCGGTTGGGATCGGCTGTGTCGAAACCTGTTTGTAGGTTTCCACGCCGAGGAACGAGTAGCTGTGGTGCAGGCGACGCTGCGCGTCGACCCACAGGGCGTATCCGCCGATGAAGTCGGCGTTGGCCACGATGACACCTTCGGCACCACTGTCGGGGATGTGCAGATGCGCCTCGATGGCATACGAGCGGCCCAGGATGCGTGACCCATGACCCCCCAGCGCAAGCCTGTTCGCCAAGCAGCTCCACGCTCAGCATCGTTCTCTCCTTACGGCCCAGGGACGCGGCGGCAGGACCGGCTCCATGAAGTGCTGGATGCCGCCCTGACCGCCGCCGAGGTGCCACAGCAGGTTCTGATAACGGTCTGCATGCCACCGGGTGTGGGTTCTTATGGTGCGTATCGGGACGCCGCGTTCACCGTGCTCGCTGCCGCAGCCCAAGGACCCGACGGCCACTGACCTCGGCCCGGCCGCTGGCTCGATCGAGCCCCGCTGTGCGTACTGACCCGATGGGCCTGCCGGAACCAGACGTAGCGCCCGTCAGCGCGCCAAACTCGCCTAAACCGCAGCCATTTACCTCCGACACCATTGGGGCCAGCTTGGTATCGTCCCGCTGTGGGGACGAAGGCCGAACGCCGGGCAGCGAGCAAAGGCGTATCCGCCTATCACAAGGCGCAATTGGCCGATCTCATCGAGTACATCACGGCAGCGGTCGACCGCTACCGCGCCGGCGAGATCGACGCCTACGCCGTCGACGAGACAATCCATCACTATCACCAAGCCGCCCGCGAGCTGTGGAAATTCTGCTGGTCCGGTGGCGGTGGAACACACATCGAGATGATTGCTCACCTTCTCGATCGGATGGCCACCGATGGCGAAACCATCAACTGGTGGGAACGGGTCGCACCGCGGCATCGCGACTGATCTCGGCGCGTGCCTGGCCCTCCGTCCCGTATTAGGGGGCCTTACGGGAAGGGGTGGACACCGCCACGCCGAGGCGCTGCACCGCCCGAAGACCGCCGACACCGCATGGCGGATGCTTGCGGCCCCCGGTGCCTTAGCTTCCCGCTGGCTACCTGGCGCCGCCACCGCAGTCTCGGCCCGCCGGTCTTCGCCGTCGACACGTCACGGCCGGCACCGAGATCTGGCGGATTGATAACACGAGACTGCTTGCCGCATAGCGGGTTCGGAACGCACCGGACTCGGGGTCGAATCGGTAGCGAGGTTGCGGGAAGCCTTTCCACGTCCAGTCCGCTGGCGCCTTCGTGGGTGCGTTTCGGGAACGGCACCGGCCGACGGGACTAGTGATACCCGCCGACCACGCCACCCACCACCTGGTCCGGCTCCTCGCCGCCCGGCACTTGCGCGTACTTGACCTGCGCACCGAGCGCAATCTTGATGGCCTCGGCGTCGATGACCAGATCAGCACAGGCCAGCATGGCGAGGTGTGGACGACGTGTCACCGGCTGGCCGATGCCGCCAGGCGATGGTGGCCCGACCTCGACGCCATCGTGTACCGGTCCCGCACCACGCCCGAGACCTCGGCCAATTACGCCTTTTTCGCGAGCGACGCGTTCGCCATCGAGTCGTGGATACTCGCGAAGCGCACCGACATCCTCACCGGCCTTGTGCTACGCCACGGTTTCACTGTTGGTTGGGATATCGAGCGCGCGTGCAATCTGACCGCAGTGTGGCAACGAGGTTTCGCCCCCGAACAACACAGCTCAGGCAATCGGTGTCAGCCGAACAGGAACGCGTTGGGCAGGCAGACCAGTGGCGCCGACGGGTTCAGCGCCCGCTTGATCAACGACACGGCTCGCGGCGAGTAGCTCATCGAGAGGTGGTCGGAATGGTCGATCGGGCAGCCGTCCTGCAGGGTGATGTTGGCGACGGTCGCACCAGGTCCGGCCGTCAAGAACGTCGCCTGGGACGGCGTGCTTACCTCGTCGTAGATGGTGCGGATGATGGTGTAGTCGATCCCCGGCAAGGTGTCACCGCCGGCGTTGACGTTCTTGAGGAAGTCGGAGCCGACGATCTGCTGGATAGCGGCGGGGCCGAGCGCCAGCTGAGCCACACCGAGCACATCGATACCGAGGTTGTTGATGTCGCGGCCGAGCGCGGCGATGCCGTCGACCGTGGTGCCGTGGTTGGTGGCGCCCAGGGTAATCAGCTTCTGCACCTTGCTTGCGCCGCCGTTGAACTTCATGTACTGCCGGGGCATCAGACCGCCCTGCGAGTGGCCCACGATGTCGACCTTGGATGCCCCAGTCGACGAGAGCACGCGGTCGACGAAGGCGGCCAGCTGCCCTGCTGATTGCCGGATGTCCCCGATGGCGTAGGCGCCCGGGATCAGCGAGAACCGCCGCCACCGTTCTGGATATTGAGAACGCCGTAGTTGAATGTGAACGTGCAGTAGCCGGCCTTCTTCAGCTCGGGCGAGATCATCGCGAAATTGTCGTAGGCGTTCTCAAAGGTGCCGTGGAACAGGACGACTGGACGCTGGCCCGCGCCCGGTTTGCAGCCGAAGTCATTGGCACCGGGTGGTGCGACGTCGGGGTGGGCAATCGAGTACCCAAAGGCCGGTATGAATGAAGTCTGCGGCGGACCGAATCCGACGGTGTCCCGCGATGTGCCGGCGCCGTCGGGCACCACCAGTGGAGCGGGTGAGACGTCGGGGTCGAGAGTCGACGGTTTGTTGGCCGACTGGCTAGGCTCCTTCAGACCGGCGGCGATAAGGTCGGACAACTGTTGGAGCGACGGTGTTGCGGTCGCCGGGGCTGGGGTTGCCGGTGCGGGGAGGCCCAGACCCAACCCCGCCACGGCCAGCATCGAGACACATCCGGTCGAGATGCGCCGTAACGAATGCCAAGATGTCATGGTCTGCCCTCCACAGGCCGCTCCTTACTAGGGTTCGTAAGTTACTGGTGTGATTTTTGATGAAGTAGATATCTTCTGTGGTTGCAGCTACGAATTGAGGTGGCCGAGGTCACAGATAGGGCACGACTTGCCCGTGAGGCGTTGCGCGTCTTCACGCCCGGCATCACTGGGTATTGTCGAGTTCCGCGACAACATATGGCGGGGCGATGAGGCCTACCTGTGACCTACCCGATAATTGTCACCGGCGGGAACTGCCGAGCACCATCGACTGCGCGTGCGCGGACCGCTGCTCGCATCTGTTACCGAACAACCTCAGCGCGGTGGGCGCATCCCCGCGGCGGCGAGCCGACCTCACTGCGGGCGCCCAGTGGACAATGCCCGACGAGCATGAGGCCACAAGGGCAGGCCGGCGAAAAATGTCGCACCCGCGGCGATGACGCCGATGGCCGCGTCGACGCTCTTGCGTCTCCCTCGGCGCTCCAGTAGACGTCCTTCGAGATCCAGCAGCAGCGCAAGCTCATCGACGATGAGCGCATTCGCCGAAGCTAAGGCGACGGCCACGGCAGGGTGGCGTCGGTGCCGGTCGGCTCCGCGGATGACGAACCAACGGTTTCCTACAGCCGATGGGTAAGCGGCTTGACGATGGCGGCGATGCGGGGACGCCGTCGCGGTGCAGGGCTTCGCCACCGCCGTCAACCGTTTCGCGGGCGCTTTCGGCGAGTCGGTCGCCGACCGAGCGTGTCTAGGCGCATGCTTTGGGTGAAGACCGATCCGGCCCGGGGAGTGTGATGGCTAGACAGCGCTTGATTGACAACGTGAAAGAGGCGCTCGGCAACGTCGCGAGCCAGACGCGCGCGGCCGGCGAGCGCGCGGCGAAAGCCGTTGGCCGGCAAGCACCTAAGAAGGGTGGCGCAACGAAGGCTGCGGCCGGCAACCAACCCGCTGCCAAGCGGATTTCCACCAAGCCGCCCGAGCGAAGAAGACTCGGCGCAGAAGGCAACAACCGCCACGCCGGCGCCCGAAAGACCGCGGCTAAGACGACGACCGCCAAAGCCGCCGGCCGCGCGAAGACCCTGGCGCAGAATGCAGCAGCCGCCACGCCCGGCGCCCGGAAAACCGCCGCGAAAAAGACGACGGCCAAAACGCCCAGCCGGGCGAAAACCCCGGCCCAGAAGACCTCGGCCAAGGCTGTCGCGAAGAAGGCTCCTGCCAAGAAACCCAATCAGAAGTAACGAAAGCCACCCCTACAGCACCGCTGCGGTGTTGTGGCGGCCTGATGCCGCCGCCGATCAGCCAGCTGACGGCGACGTCGAAGACTGGCGCGCCGAAGACCGTACTGCATCAGTAGACCCCGAAGAGCTGATCGGGCCTGATGTGGTTGACCGCAGCGCAGGCTCGCCCCACATCGAGGACAACCGCGTCCGACGAATTCGTCCAAGCACGGTGACGGTGAATATGCACCGCGTCGACGGAGTCAAGAAGCGCTCATGTCACCCCGACGATCATTGCCGGCCATGGAGCCTTCCACGCCGGCAAGAACACCACCGAATCGAACGCAACACGTTAGCGGTCAGGTCCCTTGCCGGGCCGGGAGATACTGAGTGGATGCGGAGCACCGGGTTAGTGAGGGCGCCGAAGCGGCCCTCATCATCGCTTGCCCGCATTGATTCCCGTCGTGGGCGAGAACACCACCTATAGCGGGGTGCCCGCTAACCGGCTGGTGACGCACCGCGCTGCTCGTTGAACGCGGATCCCCGTTGATGGCCTGACGACGTTCAACGTTAGGCAGGCGGAAACCGAAGCGCCTGACGGCGCTGCTGACGCTTGGCCCTGCGGGCTGAGCACCTGTTGGTTTGCCTTCTGGCCCTCCGATTGTGGCCGGCGGTCCGCTGCGCGCAAGGTCACGGCCTTCGCTTCGCTTCGGGCCCAAGGGCTCGCAAACTTTTCCCGGGCGTTCGCAGGCTCGCTGGGAAAACTTTGCGCCCGGGTCTGTGCGCTTCGCGGCCCTCATGCCGGCCCGAATCTTCAGTGCCAGAAGGCTAAAAAGAACGGGCGGTCAACGCCCCTCACCGAAAGGTAGCCGCAGATGACCGAAATCACCGCCACCACCGAAACCGATCACGGGAGCGACGACCACACGCGCCCCCAGCCGCCCGTCGGCACGTTGGAACACCTTGACCCGCACGCCGCGGCGATCGGGGATAACGTGCGCGACAACGCCGCACTGGATAAAGCTTTCCTCGACAGCATCACCCAACACGGAGTCCGTGTTGTGAAGCCGTTGTCGCCACAACTGCATCAGTCGACGTTGCCAACCGTCTCGACCTCTCGACTTGGTCTACGATGCTGTCGCGTCGCCACGAAACGCAAGCGCAACTGTGACAGCGCGGTGACGGCCAAGGTGAGCAGCAAACTGCCGAGCGCCCAGCCACCGACAACGTCCGACGGCCAGTGAACACCGAGGTAGGCCTGCGTCGCACCGGCGATGGCGGCGATCACCACCGCGGCGATGACTGTAGTGACTCGGTGGCCGCCGCCCAACCAAGGCCAGGACAGGGTGACCACCAGCCCCCAAACCAGGACCGCCGTTGCCGCATGGCATGAGGGGAAAGCGTAGCCGTCAGCGCTTGTCAGCCAGTCAGCCTGGGGTGGGCGCTGCCGGTGCACGAGCACCGACACCCCGGCGCAGATGAACGCCGACGAGGCGCTCGGGTTGGGCGGGCAGGCGCTCCAGCGATTCGAGGTCGTCGGTGATCAGCCCGGCGTCTTTCTCGTGACCTTCACCCAGACGGCCTTTCAGATGCAGGCCGCAGGTCATGAGGATCATACGGACTGAGCCGGTTGAAGGTGTCTCAGATCGCCGACCTGGTCGAGGCGGCAGCAAGGCCGAAAAGGCAGAGATCCTCGGCTACCTGCGCACTGTGCCCGAGCTGGAAGCCGACGTATTCGAAGAACTCGATGAAGAACACGCCGGCCGACTGCTGGTTGACACGGTTTCCCCACAGCATCAACGCGAACGAGTCGTTGAACTGGCGGGAACGCCAGATCAGGCCGTCGTAGTCCGCGTGGTCATGGAGCGCCTGCCCCCACGCGGCGGTACGAGGGTACTACCCACAGCGTGCGACGCGAGATGTCGGTCCTCAACACGATCGTGGAATTCATGATCGTTCCCTTCTGCTGCGCAATGCGCATAGAACCGGAAACGGTTCATGGAGCGGGTCGGAATTGGAGAAGGGTGATAGAGGCGGTCAGGTGAGAGAGGACGGGATACTTTGGGAGGACTGTCTGCATTTTTCCGCGGAATCCGCGTCCTTGTGCGTATGGGATGGTTGTCGCCGAATCCAGGGCAGGCATATTTCTGGGCAGGGCTCGGGCCTGGCCGCTTGTGAGCGCGAATGTCATCGGGGGCGTGCGGTAGTGCGGTGTCAGCTGCCAACCTTTTGGGCTCTTTGTGCTCGGTGGGATGATGTCGAAGACCATTGCTCCGTGTGGGTTCCGTTGCGCGCAATTGTTGATGAGCGTCAGCGCTTGGTCTCGCTGTAGGTACATCAGCAGCCCTTCGGCCGTGATGAGTGTCGGGGTTTGTGGATCGAGATGCTGGTGCCATGACGGGTCCAACGCAGATGTTGTGAGATGGGTGATTTGGGGACTGGTCGGTAATAGCGTCTCTCGTAAGGAGATAACGGCGGGTAGGTCCAGTGAGATCCACCGGACTGTGGGGCTGTTGATGCGCCAGAAGGTGGTTTGGAGTCCTTCTGCCAATGCGATCACGGTCCCATCGGGATGCTTGCGGAGAAAGTCTTGTATGACTCGATCGAAGCTGAGCGCGCGGACGGCGAAGTACTGGGTGGTGGGCAAAAACGCTTTCTGGACGGATTTGGGTATTCCGGCCGGTTCGAATTTGCGGAAGTCGCAGTCGATCTGATCCATGAGCTGCACCGCGAGCGGATCATCGATCATAGGGTCAGTTCGCGACGCCTCGTGTGCTCGGCAGTACAGCGTCCACAAGGTGGTTTCGGAAACCCCGGTGAGTGTCCTGGCGTCAACCTTCGAGTTGGGCATGATTTCTCCTTCTGCGTCGGGCGTGTGGTGTGTTCGGCGTGGCTATTCCCGCCGCGGCAAGAGCGCTGAGAGATCGAGGCCGTCGACTGCTTGGCCGATGCAGACAGCGCGCAGGACGCTGCAGGTGAAGGCTTCTGCATCCCCCCAGGGAAGGTAGGGCTTGGTGACTAGCAGAGAGGCAACGCCGTGCGCGGCTGCCCACAGTTGCAGGGCAGGGCCGACGGAATCGCCTGGGGGGAAGAACTTTTCGTCAATAAGTTCCTGCACAGTATCTTGGAGGTGGACGAACGCTGAGCTGATCAGCGTTTCGTCGAACTCGCTACCGCGCCGAGGTGGAGCGCCAGTGGCGACCCGGTACATCAGCGGAGTCGCTACCGCGAAGCGCACATAAGCCATCCCCAGGGCCTGCAGTCGTTCCAGCGCGGTCGGCAGGCCGCGTGTGGCGTCTTGCATGACCTGGCCCAGCTGCCGGTAATACGTCGCGCACACGGCGTCTAGGAGTTCGTCTTTGTCGGCGAAATGCCGATAGAGGGAAGGCGCGGTAATGCCGAGTGCGCGGGTCACGTCGCGGGTCGAGGGCGCCTTGACGTCACCCGACGCGATGATCAGTTCCGTCGCGGTATCAATGATTTGCTCGCGCAGCTGCCCGCCAGATCCCCTGGGCAGGCGTTGTCGGCGCATTTTAGGAGGCATTGGCATAGGCCTTCGGTTCGAGTGGCTCATCGGTGATACCCCAACGTGCGTGCCATCGCGCCAGGGGTGTGGGCGCCCACCAGTTGAGGCGGCCCATGATCCGCATGAAGGCGGGTACCAGCAACATCCGGATGACGGTGGCATCCATGAGGATGGCGATGGTCAATCCGGTTCCGAACATTTTCATGAACGACACCTGCGCGGCGATGAGCGCCGTGAACGTGATCGACATGATCACCGCAGCGGCGGTGATCACGCGGCCGGTGCGGGCCACACCGAGCGCGACCGCTTCGTCGTTGTCGGCGCGTGTGCGACCGGAGTTAATCCAGTACTCCCGGATTCGGGACATCACAAACACCTCGTAGTCCATGGACAGCCCGAACGCGATACAGAACATCAAGACGGGCATGTTCGACGTGATTGTTCCGGTGGGCGCGGTGCCTAACCCACCCAAGTGGCCTTGCTGGAATATCCACACCAGCGCCCCGAACGTTGCGGTCAGAGATACAACGTTGAGAACCAACGCTTTCACTGGGAGCACCACTGAGCCGGTCAGCATGAATAGCAGCACGAACGTCACGGTGGCGATGATGCCGAGCACCCACGGCAGCCGGGACAGTATGCCGTTGACCGTGTCGCGATCTAGCTGCGATTCACCCCCTATCAACGGATGGCCCGCACCACCGGGAACGGGTATCGCGTGGAGGGCGTTGAGCTGCCGCTCCGCGGCAGAGGTGTAGGGCCTGGCCGCGGTCTGCACGGTGAATAGCGCTGTTCCGCCTTTAATTCCGGCCGGCATCACCGCCGGGCCAACCTTGTTTCCGTTGACGTAGGCGCCGGTCGGTGCCGAAACAGTCGTGACGTCCTGGACACGAGATAGATCAGCGGCGTAACCGTCAAATTGTTGCTGCGCAGGCCCTGTCACGTTCTCCACGATGAGGGACAGGTTCGCGGCATCGTCGTTGCGAAAACCGCTCCGCAGTTGGTCTCCCACTTGGCGGGCCGACGCTGACACAGGTAGCGTCCGATCGTCCGGGAAGCCGAGCTTGACGTCAAGGAACGGCAACCCCAGAAACAGCAACACCGCCACGATAGCCACCGCTACCGGAACGGCACGTGCCATAACACGTTTAGGGACCCGGTACCAAAATGTCTCAGTGATCGCCGCCGGTACAGGTTCAGAACGGCCCACGGCCCGCCGAACCAACGTCCGGACGTTGAGAGCATCAATACGATCCCCAAGCAACGTGATCACGGCCGGAACGATCAACAGCGCCGCCAGAGCGCCCATAGCCACCACCGCCACCCCGGCGTAAGCGAAGGAGCGCAGGAAATACATCGGGAACAGCACCATGCAAACCAGTGCAAGGGCAACAGTTAACGCCGCGAACAACACCGTCCGTCCCGAGGTACGCATCGTCAACACCAGCGCATCCTCTCGAGTCATCCCGCGGGCGACTTCTTCGCGATAACGGTTGATGATCAGCAGCGAATAGTCGATCGCCAACCCGAACCCAAGCGGAGTGCACAGATTGAGGGAAAACACCGAAACATCGGTGACATAGGTCAGCGCACGCAGGATCGACATCGAGCCCAGAATGGAGAAGACCCCGACCACCAGCGGAAGTAACGCCGCGTTGAGGCCACCAAAAATCCACACCAGGGCAACGAAGATCACCGGAATCGTGATCAATTCCACGAGCATCAGATCACGCTCGGTCTGTTTGGTGATCTGACTGTAAACAGTGGCCATGCCGCCGGCTCGCACCGATACCCCATCCCGGTCGTGCCCGAGCCTCTTGATCAACGTGGCGGCATGTTTTTGTGCATCGTTCTCGCCGCCGATCAGACCGGCGACAATCATCCCTGACTTGCCGTCCTTGCTGAACAGTTCGGCTGCCGCCGACGGCGGTACTTTCCACGCTGAAGCCACATTGAGCACCACACCCGAGCGGCGCAGCTCACCTTCCAATTCATCGGCAACCCTAGTCACCGCCGGACTTTTAGCGCCTACGTCGCTCCTGAGCATCAACACCAACGACTGGTCGCTGATACCGAACTGCGCGACGAGAATCTGGGCCACCCGGGCCGATTCCGACGTCGGGTCCTGTTGCCCACCGGCAGCCAGATGCGTGGTGACCGGAAGACCAAACACACCGGCGGCCACCGCCACCAACAACGCCGCCCCCAACACCAGCCGCGGAGCCGCGACAACAAACCGAGCCAACCGCTGCAGCATCAACGTCCTCCAGACTCTAAAAGCCATTGCTGCCAGCCACTCATGGTCTTTCCTTCCTATTGCCGTCGTCGGCTCGTCAGGACGGGCCTGTTCCATTCCTACGGCGGAACACTAACGTCGGAACGTATTCGTGTCAACGGATCTGTTCCGTTCGGTGGTATGGTGGGCGTCATGGCCGACCGCAAACTCGCCGGAGCAGCGGTATTGCGCGAGGACGTGACCGACGCCATCAGTCGCGCAGCCTTTGAGGAACTCGCCGAAACCGGTTACGCCCGCATGACCATGGAGGCCGTGACCCGCCGGGCGGGAGTGGGAAAGGCAGCCCTGTATCGGCGCTGGCCGGCCAAGGACGCGATGGTGATTGACCTGGTCGCCCGGGCGGTCAGCACATACACCGTCCACGAGGCCCACGCGATCGACACCGGCTCACTGCGCGGCGACGTCGAGGCATTCCTGGCCGACACCGTCGCAGTTCTGCGCCACCCCTTGGTCAGCCGCATCGTCCCAGACCTGTTCGCCGAGGCCCTCCGCAACCCCGCACTGGGCGACGCCCTCCGCACCGCTGGCCGCGCCCGCCGCAGCACCGCCACCGGGCTCCTGCGGCGAGCGATCGACAGGGCGGAACTGCCCGAAGACCTCGATGTGGACCTGGCCTTGGACCTGCTGGGCGCACCGGTAGAGTTTCGGGTTCTGTTCACCGACATGACAACCGATGACGCCTACCTAAGCCGGCTTGCCACGGCGGTCCTCGCCGCTCTCGGTGAATGCCGAAGCCGACAGCCAGGCACTCCGACGGTGGGGTGATGACTCCCCCGTCCCACAGTGCAAATCCTGCATCCCGCCAACAATTCGCGCCACACTGATCACGAAAACACCCAGAATCGTTCCGTTGCTAAGCCGACCCCTTTCCCGGCGCCTGGTGGTTTTCCTCAGCCTCGGGTGAGAAGCGCGGGCGGGGGTTCGCGCCAGTCAGAAGGGTGGCCATCTCGCCGTCGAACATGCCGCCCGTGCTCACTTCGGCCCGTTCGTCGCGGCGTTTGCGACGCTGCGGCGACGTCGCGCCGAACTCGAGTAGCCCTCTCACCCCGGCGAGAAGGTCGAACACGTAGAGACCTGTTTGCGCTCGACCAGCTCGGCCAGAGCGGTCGCATCGAACGACATGTACTCGTCAAGATGCATTGGCCGATCCTGTGATCCGGGCCGCTACCGGGCCTCCAGTTTGGCGCGCATAAAGCCCATAGGGTCCAGCAGAATAGGACACCGCTGCGCTCACACGGCCGGGGTAGTGGCGCGTCCTACACCGTGCGAGCCAGACGGTCGGTGAGCAGTCCGGCGAACTTTGCCGGATCCTCGAGTGCGCCGCCTTCGGCGAGAAGGGCTGTGCCGTATAACAATTCGGCTGTTTCGGCGAGTGAGGAATCGTCGCCGCGGTTCTTGTGTGCCTGTTGCAGGCCGGTGATGAGCGGATGCTTCGGGTTGAGTTCGAGAATCCGCTTCCCGACCGGAACCACCTGTCCGGAAGCCCGGTACATGCGCGCGAGCGCCGGTGTGATGCCGAAGGCGTCGGTTATCAGGCAGGCCGGCGACTCGGTCAGGCGCGTGGACAACCGCACTTCCTTGACGTGATCACTCAAGGTCTCCTTCAACCAGGCCAGCAGGTCGGCGAAATCCTTCTCCTGCTGCTCGCGCTCGGCCTCGCTCGTTTCGTCCTCGGAGTCAAGGTCCACCTCGCCCTTGGCCACCGACTGCAGCGGTTTGCCGTCGAACTCGGTCACCGATCCCACCCAGACCTCGTCGACCGGGTCGGTGAGCAGCAGCACCTCATAGCCCTTGGCCTTGAACGCCTCCAGGTGCGGTGACTTCAGGAGTTGCTCACGCGACTCGCCGGTGGCGTAGAAGATCTG
>Ga0187778_10002716_pt1 | contig 11999 bp, 6 predicted proteins | sample 1015_Q2_SP5_20_M_FD_132418 | JGI IMG/M metagenome (GOLD analysis project Ga0187778, IMG submission 132418) | Tropical peat soil microbial communities from peatlands in Department of Meta, Colombia - 1015_Q2_SP5_20_MG | ecosystem: Environmental > Terrestrial > Soil > Wetlands > Peat | place... | reverse complement strand
CGCCGGAGATTGCGGGGGATTCAAGCCGCCTAGCTCTCAAGAGCTTGGCTCCTTCCAATTACTCAATGGCACGATCGTAGGAATTCAGAATCCGGCTTACGTCAATTTGGAAGCCGCCTGTACTGGCGCGAACAGTTCGCCCCTTCCTAATCCACCCGATGTGAATACCCTTCGCCCCTACCCCGGGTTTGGGGAAATCTATTCGCTGCAGAACGTGACGGATTCCGTCTATCATGCTTTTCAAGCGACACTTCGCCGGACACGCGGTCCTCTTACAGTGGGTGCTTCATATTCTTACAGCCATTCAATTGACGATTCCTCAGATCGGTCTGACGCTACTTTTGTAAATTCTTATGACTTGCGCTCTAACCGGGCGAGTTCGAACTTCGACGAGCGGCACTTGCTAAATATAAGCTATATCTACACCTTTCCTAATTTGTCTGGGCGACTGCAGGGTTTGACGAGCGGGCGCTCCGGGGACCCGACGGGGGATCAACAAGATGTGCCCTTACCTTCGGAGTCGTCCCGGTTTCTTCGCTTCCTCGGCGATGGGTGGGAGGTTTCCGGAATCACTGTTTTTCAGTCGGGGACCCCATTCAGCGTCATCAACGGGGGCAGCAGCACGATTTCGGTCCTCGACAACGCGGGGGTGGCAAATGGCGTCGGGGCGGGCTCATATCCCGATGTGCTGCGCAATGCGCCTCCTGTTGCGGAAACTTTTAACCCAAGGAGCTTCGGGCCTTTGTTGGGAAATCCGAACATGTTTGTTGCGCCCCGAGGACTTACGTTTGGCGACGCCGGCCGCAACTTTCTAAACAATCCGCATCGCATTAACTTCGACTTGAGTTTACTGAAGCATTTCAAAGTTACAGAATCGAGTCTGGTCGAATTCCGTGCGGAGGCGTTCAACGTTCTTAATCACACGCAGTTCCGAATCTACAACCCTGATCTGGGAAACACGGGCAGTAATGTTATCAGCTGCTATGGCGGGCCCAATTACAGCGCAGGGTACTTCGCCCCGCTGAATCCGGTGACTGGCGCAAGTACAGGGACAGATTGCATTACTGGCAACTCCTTCCTACACCCCGTAGACGCGCATCGCCCACGAACGATTCAATTGGCGTTAAAGTACACTTTCTAGCGTACGGAGAAGCCATGTAAGGACATGATTCTATCTCCAGCGCCGGTCGCAGACCAGCAAGGTTCCGGCGTGTCAGTGTATCCGGGATCGGCACTAAGATTATGCGAAGCCCCGCGATCGTTTCTCTCACTTTTGACGATGGGTTGCGATGCCAGTTTGAAAAGGCCCTTCCTATTCTTGACAGGCACGGAATCCGCGCCACTTTCTTCCTGATCGCCAATCAGGAACAGACTCACGACCGTTGGTCAGGCCATACGGATGATTGGTGGAAGATTGATTGGCGTGAAGGTGACATTGCCATGTTGAGAGAATTGACGCAAAAAGGTCATGAAATCGGCAGTCACAGCGTCACTCATGATCCGACCAAGATGCCAATGCAGCCGGATATCGAAGCCGGCGAATCCAAACGCTTGATTGAAACCTGGCTGGGAACAAAGGTCTCCTCTTTTTGCTATCCCTTCTACCGTTCGCATGCTTATCTTTTGAAGGCGGTCAAGAGTGCCGGGTATGAGCAGGCAAGGGGAGGTGGGCCTCCCCCTCAATACGACGCGCGAGCGTCATATTACAAGACTTCACGCAGCAGCCAGTTGGATTTGTTCAACGTCCACTGCCGCCTAATCTCACGAAACGAAGATGTCAGCCAATGGATGCGACCAGCATGCTGGCACGTCCTCAACTACCATGCGGTCGGCGATGATAACGATGGTTGGGAGCCCATCAGCATAAGACAATTCAGTACTCAGATCGAGGAGTTGGCGAGGCATAGAGACAATAACTCAGTAGAAGTCGTCACGTTTAAGCAAGGCGCAGAACGGGCGAGACTCCAACCCGCGTCTTCCGGCACTACAGCCCTGGAGCGCTTCTCGCACTGCTGGCGAAACTGGCTTCGCAGATAAGTTTCTTGGGCTCACACGTTATGCTGGACATTCACCCATCGGTCTTGGCAACTCGCGAAGCACCACCCACAATGCCGATACTGTTGTTTGTTGGAGGGTTGCACCAAAGCTAATTCTGCCAATCCGAGGTAAACATCTAGAAGCGCCGGTTGACAAACATCTTTATCCCAGGCTCTCAGGCCCCCCGAAGCCGTAGAACGGTTTTTATGGTCTGGAACAGGATGAGCAGGTCGAGCCCCACCGAAGCGTTCTTAACATAGAAGAGATCATATTGTAGCTTTTCCTTCGCATCTTCCACTGAATTGCCATACTTATACTGGATCTGCGCCCAACCAGTAATACCGGGGGCAACCACGTGCCGCAGGCCATAGTATGGGATTTCCCGGCTGAGCCATTCCACAAATTCAGGCCGCTCTGGCCGTGGTCCCACAAACGCCATGTCGCCCTTTAGCACGCACCATAATTGCGGAATTTCATCAAGGCGTGAAATGCGGAGGAATTTCCCCACTCGAGTGATGCGAGGATCATCGTCATCCGCCCATGTCGGCCCGATATCTGCCTCCGCATCTTGCAGCATAGTGCGAAACTTGAGGCAGTAGAACTCCCTTCCGCCCTTGCCGACACGTTTTTGCCTGTAGAGCACCGGCCCTGGAGAATCCAGGCGGATAGCGAGCGCAACCGCGGGAATTAAAGGCAGGGTTAAAAGCAGACCGGCTAAGCCGACGACGAAATTCAAAATTCTCCGCACCAGCCGGAAACTGTCGCTGAAGCGAAAACCATCGGCGAAGATGATCCAGCTGGGACAGAGCTGTTCGAGCTCGATTTTGCCGGATATTTTTTCCAGCCATGACGTGGCTTCTTCTATTTGTACTGCGCCGTTTAAACGCAGCTGCAGCAGTAGCTGCATGGGCATTCTGTCGCGGCGGTCCTGCATGGCCACGATGACGCGGTGTACGGCATGGCTTGTCGCCGTTTCGTGCAAGTGCGAGCCGATATTTTCGCGGGTCGGGAGGTCTGGCATTGCGCCCGTCCAACCGACCACGTCCACTCCCAAGTCGGAGCGCGCTTGCAAGCCCCGCACCACCTTCTGGGCACGTTCTCCATCCCCTAAAACGTAGACTCGTTCGCGCAAGTAAGGTTGTCGCGCCAGCCACGAATAGGCGCTACGCCAGCCCAGCAAGGCTGCTGTCATAAATATCAGCCCCACCGTCAAAGAGAGTTTATTCAGCATCACACGCGGGAATCCCGCTTCCGCAGCGGCTAGCCCGAGTGCCAACAGCCCTGGGACCAGCAGCAGCCGGAAATAAAATTCCCCTTTGTCGCAGGTTTGGACTGGGTTATAGAGATCGAACCAATGGGAAAGCAGCAACGCGAGTATCGTCAGGGCAAGAATCTTGTAGTAGCCGTACTCGAAATTCAGAGCGATGTAGCTGTCTGCGCGAAATTGCCACACGGTCGCAAGCAGCAGCGACGTCCAAACCAGGAGACCTTCACCTAAGACCAGAATTAAAGTTCGAACCGGATAATACACCTTGAACAGGCGAATCACGTCTATACCCTGTGGTCTGCGAGTCGAAACCCGCTGCTTGAATCGCTATTGTCGAACCAGGCAACGAGCGCGAATCATTCCAAGCGCCTGGGACGCGACAACAGACTAATCCCAACCGTCAATGAGTGGCCTTGTCCAACCAAGTTGCAAGACCCGGAAACGACGCAAAGCGCGCCGCTGGAAGTTTGATCAGTGAACTGATAGCTGGCGAACGCATTAAGGTTCGGTCTCAACGCACGCTCTACCGCCGCTCCGGCAAACCCATACTGATAATTCTGGGCGAGTGTAGTCTCCAACACATGCCCGAGCTGGCTGAGCCGCACATATCCCACACCAAAACTCAGGGACCATTGTCGTGTCGGTCGGGTCAAAGACAGCTGGGCAGTGTTGGTGTTCGCGCCCGCAAATAAGCCCGAACCCGCCGTAACCAGCCGGTCGTAGCTAAAACCAAGGCTGGATCGGCGTAGACGATAGCTGAGAGATGCGTATGCGCTCAAGTTGATCTGGTTCGCGGATCCATTGCCGGTGCCACTCAAGTTCGCGAATTCCGGACCAACGCCACCGCTAATGCTCGTACGACTCGACACCTGACGACTGAAGACAAGCTGGACCACGTTGGTTTGGACCTTTCCTTCGCCAAGCTGCGGGAACTGGAAACTCTGAAATCCATACGAAACCCCAATCTGGTCCTTCGGATCGAGGCGATAGGAGTAGCTCACCTGCGCTCCAGATTCGTGATTGTTGATCAGAGGCTGGGCCGCATTGTGAGAGTAGCTAGTGAAGGCATACCCCCCCGCGACGCTCACTGAGGAGCGCGCCGTCAAGCTCTGGGAATACTGGACAAGCGAGACATTGGTGAGGCGCGAAAGCTGCCCCGCGCCATAGAAATCACCTGCTGAGAAAAAATTGGAGAGATTCGTCGGAGCGGCTAGAACAGCATTAACGCCGGCGACGGCCAGATTGTACGCGCCCGACCCGCCAAACCACTGTGCGCCAAAAGTTCCACCCGGGAGGTCGCCGAATTGATCCAGGAAAGTAATTTGCGAGCGGCGCCAAAGAAAGCTCTGCTGCACATTCAGTTGTTGAACAGCATAATTCGAGGATCCGCTGTAAAAGTCTCCGCCTGCGAGATAGTCGACGGCCGTTTCCGATCGTTGATGGATAGATAGCATGTGGGCACTTGCTAAGACGTCGGAAAAAGAGGAAACCTGTGGGTCGGCGCCTGGCGAGCCTTCCGCCGTTTCACTGAAGTGCAATCCGGCAAGGAAAAAACTGTGCTTTTTGGAAGGCCCCTGCGATCCGACTTGATTGTCACTCGCAACGTCGTCGTCGGTTTGCGCATTCCCGTCATTATCCTGGATTATCGCAGTGGGCGTAGGCACTTCCGCAGTGCCGGTTGGCATACTGGTTTGCGCCCAGCTGATGGTTGCCAGGGTTGCAAAAACCAGTGGGCAGATGTGCATTCGGGGGAGCATCTGCATGCCTATTCACAAATTTGCTGGTTCCGGTTGAACAGCCTCTGGGAGCTGACTTGACCGGAATCGAGTTCTGCAAGCCAACCAGAATGCACTCCCAACATGAACAGAGTATGACAAATTGGTTAATTTCTGATACGGCCACATTGCTGCTTCGCGTCCTCTGTAGTATCTAAACTAGTACGACATGGACAGGGAGACTGGCGATCCTTGGGAGCGCATGAGCCTGCTTGTCGCATAACTACGCCCGCAGGCCTCCTATTACCCGATTTGTGGAGAAGCGGGTTTGATGGTCCAACCTCGATTGTCGGCAAGTTGCAGAGAAGGAAGATGTCAAACGTTGGACAAAACCGCAGAACTGGCGCGTCTTGGCCTATCACGGGATCAAAACCGCGAGGGATGGGTGGGAGCCGTCGCTATAGGAAGTATCAGGCAGGCTATGACGAAGTACTGTTTCATTGTCAATCATGCTGATTGAAAATTGGTGGCGGGGCGGCGAACGTTTGCGGCGGATGCATCGAGAAGAACTGCTCGATCGCAGCCGGCAAAGCCTGGCAAAGCGATGCGATGGCGCACTTGCCTGGTTCGGCTACGATTTCGCTAAAGGCGCCCGAATCGCCAAGCATCAGGCGCCTGGCAAGTTCTTCTTCACCGCTGAGTCGATCGAGACGATTCTCGTCCTGCTTCGGCAGCGGCTGCCCGGCAGGGCGGAGCAGATTGTTGAAGAAGCGGACAAGATTTGCGAGCATCGCTTCGACCTTCTCGGGTACACATCCGTTTGCTGCGGCAACCCTGTTGACTGGCACTCAGACGCGGTTCATGGCAGGAGAGCCCCCAAGGAGGTGTTCTACCGAGTTCGCTATCTTAATTTCGCCCAGTGCGGAGACTCCCGGATCACTTGGGAATTAAATCGGCACCAGCATTTCGTTACCCTTGCGAAAGCCTACCGTCTGACCAGCGACCGTCGCTATGTGGAGGAAATCTTTTGCCAAAAACGGCACTGGGAAAAAGAGAACCCATATCCAATCGGAATCAACTGGGTGAGTAGTCTCGAAGTGGCATTCAGAAGCTTGTCATGGCTCTGGACTTACCATCTGCTCTGTGGGCGGCCTGACTTCCCGGAACTCCGACGTGAATGGCTGCCTGGTCTGGCAGTTCATGGGCGACACATCGAGCGCTATCTTTCGACATATTTTTCGCCGAACACGCATTTGCTGGGCGAGGCTGTCGCGTTATTTTTTCTGGGGATCCTATGTCCAGAGCTGCCTAACGCGGAGCGCTGGAAATCAAAGGGATGGGAAATTGTTCTGCAGGAAGCTGCACACCAGGTTCGCGATGATGGGGTGCATTTCGAGCAATCAACTTATTACCACGTTTATGCGTTGGATTTTTGTCTGCACGCCAGTGTGCTGGCCACCGTCAACAACATCCCGCGGCCAAGACAACTCGACGAGAAAATCGAGCAAATGCTCACAGCCCTGTCGCTGTTAGGACGTCATGGCCCTCCTCCGCAGTTTGGTGACGATGATGGTGGAAGATTATTTGATCCGCGGCGAAACCGCAGTGAACATTTTCTCGATCCACTTTCCACCGGCGCAATACTCTTTTCTCGGGGAGACTGCAAGAATGTCGCGGGGGCGTTGCGGGAGGAAACACTTTGGTTGTTGGGTGAAGACGGAGTGCGTCATTGGGACAGCCTAGAGCCAGTGGGGATCTCGACGAGTTCAACCGCCCTGCCGGGTGCCGGATATTATTTGCTGACGGCTGAGCAGGCACAACTAATCGTAGACGCAGGCCCACTAGGCGCCCACAGGGGAGGCCATGGCCATGCGGATGCGCTGAGCGTTTGTCTCCAGAGTCAAGGCCATTCGCTGCTAGTCGATCCTGGAACGTTCGAATACGTCGGTCCGGGAGGTGAACGGAATTTATTTCGCGGAACACGGATGCATAACACGTTGCAGGTGGATGGTCTGGACCAGGCGGAGACCGGCAATGTTTTTTCGTGGGGGAGATTCACTAACTCGACTGTTGAGCAATGGGTCCAGGGGCAAAGCTTCGACATGCTCATTGCGAAGCATGACGGTTATCAGCGATTGCAGCTGCCCGTTATTCATCGGAGATGGGTCATCTCACTAAGAAACGGCGCATTTCTAGTGCGAGATGTCGTAGAAGGTAGCGGGGTACATCGGATCGGCATTGCTTGGCATTTAGGCGAAGACCTGGAGTTAATCGAAGAAGGAGTATTTGGAGTAAGAGGTGCTGACCGACAACTAACTTTTCTCTCCGACAGGCCTCCTGGTTGGAAACAACAAATTGACCGCGCGATTTGGTCGCCGGCGTACGGTCGTAAAGCTGCAACGACGGTGTTGCAGTTCAGCGCGGAAACAGTTCTGCCAGTCGAGTTTGCGGTCATGCTGATCTCGTCGAAAGGCGGCAAGGCATCGTTTAGGCGGATGGATCAACCATCGGGTTCTGCTATTTCGAAATATGAATATGTAACGCATGAAGCCAACTACTTGTTCGCTTTCAACGAAACTGGCAAGGCCTGGCGCAGCGACCTGTTGTCGAGTGATGCAAAGTTTGTCTGGCATAAGCGGGACAGAGCTACGTCGGATGCGCAACTGATTTTCTCCATTGGAACCCAAGCAACCCTCCTAGGTGAAATGGAGTTGCTCTGCGTCCGACCGGTCGAATGGGCGGAGTTAAAGACCGGCAGTACCTGTGCAGTTTCTTGTTCCGACAAATCAGCTGTTCTTGCGCGGGAACCATCTGGGTCTGTGCTCAAACCAAGCTTGTGTAATGCTGGGTGAAAATCAGGCATGTGCGGAATCTGTGGCATCCTCCTCACCGATCGCAGCTTGCATGTTGCCGCCGAATCACTCGCGGCGATGAACCGGCGGATGGTCCACCGGGGACCAGATGAGGAAGGCTTCTTTATTGAGGGAAACGTCGGACTGGGGATGCGGCGGCTGAGCGTCATTGATCTCGCGTCTGGCCATCAACCTCTCTCTAATGAAAACGGTGACCTGTGGATTGTCTTCAACGGAGAAATCTATAACCACGCGGATCTCAGAAGGTCATTGGAGGCGAAAGGTCACCATTACCGCACGCACAGCGACACAGAAACCATCGTCCACGCCTATGAGGAATACGGTCGTCGTTGTGTAAACCACCTTCACGGCATGTTCGCCTTCGCTATCTGGGATCGGCGGAAGAAAGTACTGTTCGCTGCCCGCGATCGACTCGGCATCAAGCCCTTCTACTACCGTTATGACCGAGAATTTCTCTTTGCGTCAGAGATCAAGGCAATCCTTGCCTTTCCTGGAGTTTCCGCGGAACTCAATCGCGGGATACTAGCAGAGTATCTAGCCTTCGGCTATCTCACCGGCCCGCAAACCATGTTCGCTGGAATCCAGAAGCTCATGCCGGGCCACATTCTAGAAATATCGGAGCTCGGCAAACTCACGCTCGAGCCCTATTGGGACCTTCCGAATGAAACCGATATGGATTCACGTCCACGCGAATATTACGTCCTCAAGTACCGTGAAATGCTTGAAGCTGCCGTGCAATCACACTTGATGAGCGATGTTCCTCTCGGGGTATTTCTCAGCGGAGGGCTGGACTCGAGCGCAGTCGCTGCGCTTGCCACCAAGATTCGGGGGACGGGAATTAAAACCTTTGCTGTGGGCTACGGGCGCCAGGGTGAGGCTGAAGCCATGTTTAGCGAGCTCGCGCCCGCCAGACAAGTGGCCACGCACCTCGGATCGGATCATCATGAGATCCATCTCAGCCAGGAGGAATTTTTCGACAATCTTCCAACGCTGATTTGGCACGAAGACGAGCCGATCGTCTGGCCCTCCAGCGTGGCCCTGTTCTCGGTGGCACGTTTGGCAAAGGAACATGTGACTGTAGTTCTTACCGGCGAGGGCAGCGATGAAACCCTTGCGGGCTACACACGATATGCATGGACCCTTGTGAACGCCCGGATGGACACCGCCTACCGTTGGATGACCACCAATGGGATGCGCAGAGCGATACGCCGAGTTCTTGAGGGCAGCCCTATGAGAGGCGCGCTACGTCGAAAGATGCAGCATACATTCCTGGTCCGCGACGGCAATTCGTGGCCCTCGTTTTACTATGACAACTTCTTAGCGGCTTTTTCGTCTGCAGAGCAGGAAAACTTGCTCACTGCCGCCGCGCTGGCTTCTGCGGGCGATGCCTACGAAGGTTCAATGGCAACCTGGGAAGGCTCGCAAGGCGATCTGCTGCATCGTTTGTTGAAATCGGATATCAAGTCTTACCTGATCGAGCTATTGATGAAGCAGGACCAGATGAGCATGGCAGCGTCGGTGGAAAGTCGTGTGCCCTACCTGGACCACGAACTGGCGGAGTTCGCTGCCACAATTCCCGCGCAATACCTGATCTCGGGAATGGGAGGGAAGCTGATTCTAAAACTCGCGGTTTCGGATCTGCTGCCGAGTTCGATTGTTTACCGCAGGAAGATGGGGTTTCCTACTCCCTGGGAACACTGGCTTGCCGGGCCGAAACTAGACTGTCTGCAACAGTTGCTGGTGGAACCGCGTAGCCTGGAGCGTGGGTTGTTTCGTCACGATGCCGTCAAGCGAATCTTCGACGAGCATCGAAGTAAAGCCCGTGATCATAGCAACCGAATCTGGCGGTTGCTAAACCTCGAGGTCTGGCATCGCGTCTTCCTGGACAGTCAAGAGCGAAACGGCTCTTGGAGATACCGAAAAATTAGCAATCCTTTAACAATCACGGCATAATCGTCGGCATTAAGATACTCGTTTCATACGTTCGCGCCGTATGAGAACCGGGTTGACTACTCGAACTGAAGTTGCGTCTTTCTGGAGAGTTATGAACCGACAAGTAGCGGTGGCAGTTCTGTTCGCCTCGGTTCTGCCTCTCGCTTCGGCGCAAAAAAGTGCAACCAGCAAGCCAGGTGCGCTCGTCGCCGAAGCTGACAGAACTGCGGTCCCAGCAAACAAAGAACCACATCCTGTCTCAGCGGCTGGTCCAAGCTACGTCATAGGGGCCGAAGACACATTGCACATCGCTGTTTGGAAAGAGCCGGATCTAACCGTAACGGTCCCAGTGCGTTCCGACGGCATGATTTCGCTACCGCTGGTGAATGACGTACCCGCCGCCGGGTTAACGCCGATGCAGTTGGCTGGGGTGCTATCAGAAAAATTAAGGCTGTACATTGCAGCTCCGCGGGTGACAGTGGTTGTAACCCAGATCAAGCCGCAGAGAGTTTACGTTTTGGGAGAGGTCCTGCGCACCGGACCGATTTCTCTCATACCCGATATGACGGTTCTGCAAGCTCTTGCTACAGCAGGGTTAAGCCAGTTTGCCAAGACGAAAGATATTTACATTTTGCGAACATACAGGGGCCAGCAAGAAAAGATAGCCTTCAACTATAAGCGTGTGATCAAAGGCGGCGACGTTGCGCAGAACATCACCCTAAAACCGGATGATACGATTGTTGTCCCTTAGCGCCAGACTTCCAAGAGTCCAGCAGGCAGCAAACCAAAATCTCTAATGATCACCAACAGTGAACTCGGCTTTGACGACTATTTGGCGATGTGCCGGCGACACTGGAGTAAGATACTCGCCTTTGCGCTGCTTGGGCCCTTGGTCGGCTTCCTTGTTTCCTTCGCCATAACCCCGAGGTATACATCGCGCTCGGTCTTGCTTGTCGAAGGACAGATAGTTCCGGCGGGCTATGTAAAGCCTCTGATCACTGACTACGTCAGTGACCGCATGACAACCCTGCAACAGCAGGTGCTTAGCCGCAACCGATTGCGGCCGCTGGTCGAACGGCTAGGTTTGGCAAAACGTGGAAAGAGCATCGACGCGGTAATAGAGGACATTCGCAATAAGGTGTCGGTTACTCCGGTGGACCCAAGTGCTCCACCTTCCGCCAGCTCAGTCCCACCTGATTACTACTCGGCGAGACGAAAAAAGCCGGGAACGAGTGATGACGTCCCAGGTTTCCTGGTTAGCTACACGGCTAACAATGCGCGGGATGCGCAGCAGGTATGTGCCGAAATTACCTCCATGTTGCTGGCGGAAAATCTAGAGTTACGCGAACAAGTTGTCCACAGCACAACCGATTTTCTTTCGCGGCAGCTCGAACAAGCGAAGCGAAATTTGGATGAGCAGGACAACAAGCTCGCCGCGTTCAAGAAACGGCACATTGGCCAGCTGCCAACAGATGTGGACAACAATCTCAAGATTCTAGTGGGACTGACAGCGGAGTTTAACGCGGCTAGCCAAACCTTGAACCGGGCACAACAGGACAAGTCGTTCGAGGAAGCACTCCTGGCTCAGCAGACAGCCGCATGGAAGTTCTCCCATGGGTCGCCCAACTTGCCCACGTTACAGGAACAGCTTGTGGCTCTGCAAAACCAGCTCGTCACGTTGCAGGTCCGTTATACGGAAAACCATCCCGACATCGTCAAGACAAAGAAGGACATCGCAGAATTAACTGCCAGAGTCGAACAAATGAATGTAGACACTGGCCAGACTCCCGCTCCCGGCGTGGTGACACCGAGGATTGAACCACCCGAGATCCTGCAGCTGCGCCAGGAGATTCACCGAAACGAAGATCTGATTGAGAGGTCGACCGGCGAGCAGAGGCGGCTACAGCAGCAGATTGAGACGTATCAGGGTCGTCTCGCGCTCAGTCCGGCTGTGGAGGAAGAATACAAACAGCTTACGCGTGACAACGATACGGCACAAAAGATCTACACGGACCTGCTTAGCAGCCTGAGCCAAGCTGAAATGCAGACCGAAGTAGAGCGCAGACAGGAAGGAGAGCAGATGATACTACTGAATGCAGCCAGCCTGCCCCTGTCGCCTAGTTTCCCGGTCCGGTGGATGTTCGCAGCGTACGGGCTAGCCGTGGGATTGGGGAT
>Ga0187778_10002715_pt1 | contig 12004 bp, 9 predicted proteins | sample 1015_Q2_SP5_20_M_FD_132418 | JGI IMG/M metagenome (GOLD analysis project Ga0187778, IMG submission 132418) | Tropical peat soil microbial communities from peatlands in Department of Meta, Colombia - 1015_Q2_SP5_20_MG | ecosystem: Environmental > Terrestrial > Soil > Wetlands > Peat | place... | reverse complement strand
ACGGCATTCCCCAAGTCGCGCTTCAGCCGCGGGATTCCGCCAAATCCAGGAATCAATCCCAAACGCAGCTCGGGGAAACAAAACCGCGCGGTTTTGTCAGATACGATCAGGTCGCACGTGAGCGCCAATTCGAACCCTCCACCGAAAACCACCCCATGAACCGCAGCAATAGTGGTTAGCGGTGAACAGTCAATCGCGTTCATCACGCGGTGAATTCTCTCCAAAAAGTTGCGTACCTCGCGGGCAGCTTCGCTGGGCGCCATTTCTTGCGAACGAGAATAAAGTTCGCGCAGATCGGCCCCGGCACAAAATCCACACTTGCGCTGGCTATGGATAATCACCGCATGCGCACCACGTTCGAGTTCCCCTAGCTCACTGACGAATTCTTCCAACTCCCCAAGAGTTAACGATCCAATCTCGTTGCACGGCTCGCGGTCAAGCGCCAACTCGATGACACCATCATTGAGCTGCCATGAAATCGCTTTGCCCTTGAACTCGTGCATATTCAGGACCGCGGATCAACAATGGAAGCGACGGCGCGAGATCAGCATTAAGTCCACATCCCTATACCGCCTGCCTGACCGGGTACATCGCCTCAATCTCGCCCTTTAACTGGTTGGCGATCGCATCCCGTTTCAATTTACCGTTCACCGTCAGCAAGCCATTCTCGATCGAAAATGGTTCAGAAAAGATTTGGAATGCCCGAATCTGCTTGTAATGCGGCAATCCGGAATTTAATTGGTCAATTGCGGATTGCACCTGCTGGCGCGTCGCGCTGCCGGTCACAATTGCCGATAAATAGCCCTTCGCGTTGCCGACAAGGACTATCTGCTGCCCTCCGGGCAAATTGCGCAGCAATTCATCTTCAATCGGCTCAGGAGCAACATTGTGGCCGGAACTAAGGATAATCAAGTTCTTAATTCGCCCGATAATCTTCCAATTCCCTGCTTCATTAACCTCGCCCTGATCTCCGGTATGAAACCAGCTATCGCGCAGGACCTTCGCAGTCTCCTGTGGACGATTCCAGTATCCGCAAAAAATATTCGGTCCCCGCACCAGGATCTCATCATTCTCGCCGAGCTTCATTTCCACTCCGCTGATGGCTGGGCCAGCCCGCCCCGGTTCCACGTGGCGAGGATCGTCCATCGTGCAGATCGCAGTCGTCTCGGTCAGGCCATAAACCTGTAGTACGGGAATGCCGAGCATCATGAAGTAGAGCTGGGTATCGACGCCCAGCGGCGCTGATCCGCAGATCAGCGCCTTCAGATCCGCTCCAATCATCTTCCGGCGAATCGCCGGAAAAATTACGGCCCTGGCCAATGCCAGCCAAACCGAATCCCCGAAGCTCGCCCGTTGTTCCTGCTTTCGAGTCCAGGCGATTTTGGCGTGCGCGTAGATGGTGAGCGGCAGTCCGCCAGTCTTCCAAAGCTGCTCGTCCACAGCACGCCGCAGTCGTTCAAGCAACGCCGGAACGTTGACAAAATAATCGGGCGCACTTTGCCGAATCTCGCCCGCCAGCTTGGTGAGATCGGTATTCAATGTGACGTGGCTGCGCCGCAGCAAGCTGGTCAACAGCGTGATCCAGGCCGCCGCGAAGCACAGGGGCGCGTACTGATAAACACGGTCCTGGCCGAAACGATTGTTCATCAAGAGATCGAGGCGCGCAGAAGTGCAGCCGAGAATATGGCTAACATTCCCGGCGCTGAGCACTACCCCCTTGGGCTCGCCGGAAGTGCCGGAAGTGTAGATGATCGCGACCGGATCAGCTTCGTTAACTTTCGTTTCAGAGCCGGCGCCGGCAGTCGAGGCAAAGATTTCATCAAATAAAGAACCCGGCGGAGCCTCAGGCCAGATCTCCAAAATGCTTTCGCGGAGCGTGGCATCGCCAAAACAAATGAAGGACGGCAAACAATCTTTCATCATGCCGACCAGCTCACGCGGAGCCTGACGGGCATAGAGCGGGACCACAATCAATCCTTCTGCGATGATCGCCAGGTCCATGGCGATCCAGCGAATGCTGTTGGGGGCCAGCAGCGCGCAGCGATCTCCTCTTCGAAATCCTCGGCTTGCCAGAAACGCGCGCGCGCGCGCGATCAAATCCAGCAGATCGTGGCCCGTCGCCGTCACCGTGGTTCCATCTTGCAATTCTTGCAGCACGACGGTATCGCCCGCCTGCTCCAATTGCGCGAAGATCTCTTTAGGAAAGCTCATTTGAAGGCCGGGACACTGAAGCCACTGAGTTCGTAATGCTCAGCTCGATCGGAATAGCGCGAAAGCAGGACTTTAGCTTTCTCTGAAATCACTGGAACTGAATAATTTTCGCCTGCAAAGGATTTGATCGACTCGAGCGACTCGAACCAAAGCATCGTCACAAATTCAACCTCGGCACCTTTCTTAAGCCGGAGCAGGTGAAACCCAACATATCCCTTTGGCGTGAGCTCACGCTTGATCTTCGGAAACAGCTCCTTTTGCAGATAGGCGTCGTATGCGTCTGCATGATCCAACTTCGTCCAGCCCCGCCACATTCGGCAAATCATGGCAATTCCAGGAATCGTTCTAGCTGTATGCCTCAACCAGGCTGCGCAGGCTCGCACTCATCGGCGGCAGGTAATCTTCCCAGCTCCATTCACCGCGGCGGGTCGGAAATTCGGGATATCGCCGCTGCACTTCTTCCTCGAAAAACACACCCATACGCGCCATTAGCTTCAGATTCTTAACCACCGTGCGCGCGACGCCATCCGCGATCTGTTCGCCATCGCTTGCCAGCTTTTCCAGCGAAGCTAACAGTTTGCTCTCCAAATCGGCATCATCCACGTTCATCAGCAAGTCATCGTGTCCCCGCTCACGCATCAGGTTGCGAATGCGCTCGTCCATGGTGATTCCGGCAGAAGGCACGAGGGCTGGCATTGAGGTCACAATCCCGTGATATCGCGAAGAAACCATCATGTGGCAGGATCGCAAAATGCTGACCAGTTCGTAGATGTCGTACTCCTGTGAGGTCAGAATCGGGACACCGCCCAGCTTCTCCGAAATTCGCTTGCAAGGCCGCGCGTCCAGCCGCTCGGTGGCAACAAGAATGGCGAACACTTTTCTCGCCTTGCGGAACGCGTCAACCGCCTTGGCGATGGCAGTCAGGTAATGCTCGTAGGCATGTTCAGCTTGAGGCCCTGAGTTATGGAAATATGGACCTCGATAGTGGCTGTCTTTGTATGCGCCGGTAACGGAATGCAGTGCCAATTTCGCCACTGAAGCTTTGACCGGCCACTCAAAGGGATTGATCGGACAAATCACCAGTATCGGCGTTCGTCCATCCCAACCCACCTCTCGCAAAGTTTTCTGACCGTACTCCTCGGGATGAGGCTCGAACGTCCACGCTGTGTCCGTTCCCAATTGCGTTGGCACTCCCAGTTCGCGGAGCAAGGTCCGCGACTCTTCATTGCGAGTGATGATCAGCGAATTCTTGCAAAAGCGGGCGCACATTTTCTTGATCAGCGGGTCCATGTGCCCGGCCTCTGCGCCGTAGCCAACCGAAAGCTTGTTCTCGGCCGCGGCAATTCCCAAAGATCCGATCATCATAGTCGTCAGAGCATTGGCGAATTTGCTCTTGAACATCGACCCTTCGCAGGCGACCACGCCGTGGTGCTTGGGAACTTCATCGGCGAGAAAAGGGGGAAAGATGTCGGGAAGATGCACCTGACGCGTATCCTCGAAGTATCCTTTGGAAAACTCAAAGTTCATCGACATCACGGTGAAGTCGACTCTGTCGGTCCCCAGAATACGGCGGATTTGGCGCAACATCTCCTGTACGCGTACGTCGGAGCCCATGTTGCGCGTCCCGTTATAACCGGCGAAAAGGAGTTTCAGCTTTTCGCCACTCTGCCAGGGTCTGCCTCGGCCGAGCATCCATCCCAATTTCGATTTTTCAATTGAGGCGCTGACCCATGCCTCGAGCATGAAGTCCATCATGCTGCCGAACCTCCAGCCTTGGCCGGCCAGTCCCTATAGCGATAGGTGAAGTTTGTCTCGCGGCTGAACTTCAGCAGGGGGAAACTGTATTGCGAAAATGGAACTGGCTTGCGTCCGAGTTCGCTACTGATTCGCGTGTTATCAAACACGGTGTTCCATACCAGGTACGGCATGAACACCTTCATGAGCGACGCGCCGTAGGAAACCTGGTTCTTGTACTTCGAGAGCATGTTCACGGTTCCGGCGAATGGCCGTTCCAGGACCGAGGCGAAAACTGGTCGGCGTTTCTGCTGAGCCGCGGCCAACGCGTTCGTCAGCTCACGAAAAGTCTGCGATTCTCGCCCGGAAGAGAGGTGATACGTGTCATATTTCGTCTGCTCTCTCTGATGGAGCGTAGCAATCGCATCAGCAACGAAATCGACATTGACGATGTCTACTTTGTCGCTGGGGCAGAATGGCAGAACCGGCAAGCCGGCAAGAAAAACGAAGGCTTTCACCATGTCAAACTGCGTGGTCTCAGGCCGCCGGCTGTCCCCCAGCACGATGCTCGGACGAAAGATCGTAATCGGTACCTCTGGCAGAAGCTCCCGAATCATGTGCTCGCAGAATTTCTTGGTGCGCGCGTAAGGATCGTAATCCGACCGGTTCCAATCGATCGAGTTATCTTCAGTGATAACTTCATCCTGCCGCTTTCCCGCGACCGCCACCGTGCTCACGTGGCTGAAACGGCGAAGCCCGTGATAATGCTGCACGCGCATGCCGAGTTCAAGGACTTCCAGCGTCCCCCGCAGATTGACATTGAGGCAGCTCTTCTCCGACTTGCGGTTCAACGAGGCCGCACAGTGGATCACCGAATCCGTTGTGTGGATCAGCCGGTCGTAGTCGTCCCGGCCAAGACCGAAATTCGACGTGGTCAGATCGCCACGAAATATGCGCACGCGAGTCTGCAGGTATTCGTAGAATCGCGGGAAATCCAAGTGTAGCTGCATCGCCCGCCACAGCCGTAATTCGGCTTCCTGCGGATCACGGGCCCGAACCAGCACATTTAAAGAAGCCCCATGGTCTTGCAGCAGGTTGGCCGCCACGTGTGCGCCAATGTATCCGGTAGAACCCGTCAGGAATATCGCCACGTTGCCCCGTTTGTCCCGGTGTTGACGGTCTCGCCGTTGGCCTCGCTGGCTGCAAACTGGAAGGCGCGTGCCGGGCGCGCTTCCAGCGGACGCCCTTCAATCAGCGGATACGTCCAGCGACGCAACGCCGGAATATGAATGTTGATCCAATACTCCCACCAGTCAATCGAGCACGTGTCATAACCGAAATGGGCGCGCTCCTCGGGTACAAGCGCATTTGCCACCCGCTCGATGTTCTCCGCCACAAAATCGTGCTCGTTGCGCAAAATAAAAGGCTCGAACAGTTCGATTAGCTTCTCCACTCTTTCGAGATTGCGCTCGGTCTTGGCAAACGGTGTCTTCTTCAGCGGAAGCGCAGCCGACATGATCCGCTGAATCGACTGAATGATCGCCTTTTGGGCCGGAGCTGACATGCGCTGGTAACGCTGCCTCGATACTGGGATCGCGTCAAACCGCAAGCGTAGCCAATATTCCAGTCCATCCTGTGCCCGATAGTGTTTGCGATGTGCCAATGACGTAAGCTCGATCGATCGCCGCATGTCGCAGGGATTCGTCACCGAAGTCGCCAGTTGGTAGACCGGTTCGTGCCGGCGCTCGAGGATGGCGGCCGCGATCAACGTCATCCCTCGGCAAACCGCATCGACCGGAATTACATCCAGCCGCTTGCGCTCGTTCGTAGGAAGCTGGCGAAAGTAGGTGCCCAGAAGATAAGAAAGCGAAGCCGAGGTGTTGATGCCCTCATTCCAGCCCAGAAATGGCTTTTCGACCGACGTCTCGACAATTGCAGGCCGTACGATCGCAATCGGCAAACCTGCGCCGTATTTTGCGATCAGCGATTCCGCTAACGCCTTCGTGAAGGTATAGGTATTGGGCCAGCCCAGTTCGAGCGCGCGCTTACTTCCCGCCTCGGTCAGATAATTCTTCAGCCAGCGCACACGGTTTTTGCGAACCTGATTCTCCAGCGCCGTACCGCGCAAATCTTTCGCCGCATGCTCCTTCTGCAAAGCCTGGCGCCGCAGTGCCTCGCCGATTTCAGCGGTCTCGGCCTTCTTTTCAGCATCCCGAACAAATTCGCGGAGAGAATGCCACTCCCGTTCAGCTTCAAATCCTGCGACGCCCGCTGGCGTGTAGTTCGGCCGCAGTTTTTCCGCGACTCGGCCATCGCGAGTTCCCGCGACGTAGCAGGTAGAAAGATGCAAAAGCCCGGCATGGTCCGATTCTCTGACGAAGTTGACGATGTTAACTGCCGCATCCACATTGGCTTGGATCGCATCCCTGAGGTCAGGGTTGAAGTCGGTAAGACCCGAACTATTGACAATCAGATCCAGCCTTTTTCGGAGAAATTCAGCCGTCTTCGGGGCGAGGCCGAGGTCTGGCTCGGACGCATCGCCCTCCACCACTTCGATACGGTCCGCCAGAAATCGGCTGATACCGGCACCATAGCGCGAGAACAAGGGATCAAAAACCGGCGAATCTTCCACCAGTTTTTCGAAACGACGCTGTCCCGGATTCGACTTCTGACGGCGAATCAGCAGGTAAATCCGCCCGATGGCCGGTAGATCCATGAGCGTATTCACCAGCCAAACTTTGCCGATGAATCCCGTCACCCCGATCAGCATGACCTGCTTGCCTCGCATCGCGGCCCGAACTGACAGCGGTTCACTTGTCCGAACACCGTCAAAGTGAACAATCGGCCTGACCGGCGTACGTACTTGACGCTCCGCGGGACGAACCGCGGATGCCAATGTGCCCGGATCCGTAAACCCGAGATCGCGAGTTAACTTTTGTGGACTACGTAGTCCGTTCGGGCCCGTGCCGGTAATGCGGGCAAACGCCCCTCGCGGCCGGATCACGGGATCCAGCAGGCGACCCGTGGCAATTCCATCGCGAAATTCCAGCTGGTTCGAAATAATCCATTTCACTCCCAGGTGCCGAGCCAAGGGCTGCATCACATGATCGAGGCCCTGGCTGACAAGCACAACCTCACGCCCGGACTCAATCAGCATCTCCAGTTGTCTCACACCCTCGGGCTTCAGCCGTGGGCGAAGCTTGTATTGAAAGTATTCTTCGCCAAGAAGATCGAGGCGGTCGCGGCTTACCCCCCTCAAGACTGCATGCACCATTCGGGTCGCGAATACTCGGTTTGCGGCATAGAGAAACGGGCGCAACAGCGCCATCGAGAGCACGAGGCCGCGCTTGATCCATCGTCCCGTGAATGTCTGCACGTTCCAGGTGAAAAAGGCGATCGGCCGAACCGTGGTCAGCTCTAAGAGACTTCCTTCCACCCGCCAGTACACCGGCGATTCGTCGCCATTTCCATGCGTCTTGGTATCTGAGGTGTTCAAATTGTGCAATGGCCCGAGACTCGGGGGCTTACAGCGATTCCTGGGATCGGAACGAAACTTCTATTGTAAACAATGGACGCCAAACTACGAAGCGTGCGAAGTACATGATATGGAATACATTGCACGCAAAGCCGCTCTATTTTTGACTGTACTTCCTTGATACTCCATCCCGGGAGTTGCTTACTGTGAAACTCCCGTCGGCCTCGGCTTCAACTTTAATGAAGTGGCCGTCGGAATTCTCGTCTGCGTTGGCGATCAAACTCTCCGCAACATTATGGTCTTTGCCCCCTGCAACGGCATAGTGGAGTTGCCACACATCAGCCAAGCCAGGCGAGTCATGGACAACCTGCCATGCCTCCGCGTCTCCTCCCTTGTGCGCCCCATTGTTCATGATGGCGACCTTGGGATGTAGCGCCCAAACCAGTGCTTTGGGATTGTCCACCGCTATTCCGTGGTGCGTCGTGAGATAAACGCTGACGGTGCCAATCAGGTTGTTCGGGCACACCAGTTCCAGTTCTTTCTTCTTCGTCAGGTCCCCGAGGTCGAGAAAGCGAAACTTCCCATAGCTGACCAGCACCCCCACAGACTGAGCGTTTTCGGACGGATCCGGCTTTGCCTCACTTTCAGCAGCACAGTAGAAATTCGCTTCCCCGGCGGCCGGCAGCGGATCGGCTATTCGCTCACCTGCCGAAGTCAGCACCTCAAACGTGACTCCCCGCAGCGGCAGCCCTTCACCGGGTTTTAAGTGGATGCGCTTGGAATGCTCGCTTACCTTTTCATAGTTGGTGTACAGCTTGTGCGCCTCGTCGGACTCCTCGACATCTGGCCCGTGATCCACGAACATCCCAATCGGAATGCGTTGCTGCAGGTCCCCAACTCCACCCACGTGGTCCTGATGGTAATGAGTTATGAGCACGTAATCGATTCGCTTCAGTTGGGCAGCTTTCGCCGCTGTCATGATGCGATCGGCATCACGGGCACCCGCCCAGCCGGTGTCGATCAAAACCGAATCCCCAGTTGGAGCGGCAATCAGGGTTGCTTGTCCACCCTCGACATCGATGAAGTAAATTTGCAGCGGCTTGGATTCTGCGGAAGCATGAGCTGCGGATAGCGCCGCTAGAATGGCGAAAACGACGAAGCAACCCATGCGATTCGTGCTAATGATCATTTTGATTACAAATTGTAATCCGATTTGGTTCCGGCATTTGACCGCTTCTTGTTAGTTGAGATAACATCCATTCGCCTTAAGGAATCCAGGGGGATGGCGAACTCAGTCCGGCGTATTGGTGTGGTGCTCTTCCAGCTTGGCGGACCGGACACGCTGGAGGCGATCGAACCTTTCCTTTTCAATCTGTTTTGCGATCCCGATATCATCGATTTTCCTGGCGCCCGCCTTGGCCGAAAAGTGCTCGCTAAATTGATTTCCAGCACCCGCGCAAGAAAAGTGCAACATCACTATGCGGTCATCGGAGGCGGATCGCCAATTCGCCGCTTTACCGAGCAACAGGCGCGCTGCTTGCAATTCGAGCTCGCAGATTGCGGCCTCGATGTGCGTTGCTTTGTGGCGATGCGCTATTGGCATCCTTTCACTTCTGAGGCGATCGAACAAGTTCGCGCCGCCCGCTGCCATGAGATTGTGCTGCTGCCGCTTTACCCCCACTATTCCAGTACCACAACCGGCAGCAGCCTCAACGAATGGCGGCGTCTCTTCCACGACGACGTTCCAGTTCATTGCATTGAGACGTTTTACCGGCATGAATCGTACCTCGAAGCGCTGACGGAAAAAGTGGATGAGGCTTTGGCGCGGTTTCCTCAGCCCGAGCGCGCAGAATTGATTTTCAGTGCCCACAGCGTTCCCCTGGCGGTAATCGATAAAGGCGACCCTTACCAGCAGCAGATTGAAGAGACAGTCGAACTGCTCATGCAAAGCGGCGGCTGGCAGAACCGGCATCATCTCTGTTACCAGAGCAAGGTTGGCGCCAGCAAATGGCTGCAACCTTCCTTGCGTAAGACCCTCCGCGATCTGGCGGGTAGTGGCACGCGCGAGGTCTGCGTCGTTCCCATTTCGTTCGTTTCCGATCACGTCGAGACATTGGGAGAAATCGACCATGAGGCCCGCGAGGAGGCCCATAGGCTCGGGATCACGCAATTCGAAATGACTGAGGGGCTGAACAACTCCCCAAAGTTTATTGCGGCGCTGGCGGACCTGGTTAAGAGGGCCGTAAATTTCAGTTACGATGCGAATCCCGAATCTGCGGCCATCGAAAGCAGGTCTAATCGCAATTCGAACTTGAACGCCGGCGGGGCTTCCGCCGTGTCTGCCGGCATGGACTAACAACGCGGCTCCTGCCGCGCGAAGGATAAGGAATGGCAGACGAACCCGCCAAAGGCGCAGGCAGCGGCATCCTTGGTCATCTTCCGCCTTGGCCACGAAAGGAACTCAACAATTCCGTCATCGCGATGGAGCAGGCGTACCGGCAACGCAAGAACTTGCCTTTGCTCACCGATGCCGAAGTCGAAGCCTTGAAACTTGGCCAGCCCTTGCCATGGGAAGCAGACGGAGACGCTCCGTCCGCTGCTGCGCCAGTTTCGGCTTCTTCTGTTCCTGCGACCCAGACGACACCCCCAGCGGCAGCACCCCCCGCCCCAGTGGCCGCCGCAACCGCTAACGCAAACATCAGCGAAGAAGTCGCCAAATGGGTGGCGCAAGGCAAGAAGTGGAGCAAGTCTTCAATCGCCGCCGAGCAGGCCCGTCGCGGACGAAAGGGTCTGCCGGCGCTGAACGATGCCGAAATCACAGCGCTGCTTGGAGAGCCAGCCACAGCTGCCGCCCCAGCAGCTGGTGCCACAACTCCGGCCGCGGCTCCAGCTCCGGCTGCCGCCGCTCGGCCCGCAGCTGCCGCCGTCGCTGCTTCCGCGGCAGCTTCGGTTGCACGAACCGGCCAATCCACCACGTATGTCGGGACTCCCGCCGTCGGCACATCCAAAGCCGCGGCCGCAGGAGGAGTAGCCGCAATCGGTCCCGAAGATAACGAGATTAACCAGATACGCCGACGTATGGTCTGGGCATCCGTCGCGGCTTTCCTTACAGCTTGGTTCCTCGCTTTCTTTCGTTTTTTCTTGCCGCGAACTTTGTTTGAGCCTGCTACCAGTTTCAAGATTGGTTATCCGGAGGAGTACGGTCTGGGAGTCGATACCAAATGGCAGCAGAAATATCGCATTTGGGTTGATCGCACGCCCGACCGTCTTTTCGTGATCTACGCGCGCTGCACCCATCTGGGTTGCACGCCCGACTGGAAACCGAGCGAGAACAAATTCAAGTGTCCATGCCACGGCAGCGGCTATGACAGTGAAGGGGTCAATTTCGAAGGTCCAGCTCCGCGGCCGATGGATCGCGCGCACGTCGAAATCGCACCAGACGGGCAAATTTTAGTGGACGTTGCCAAGCTGTATCAGTGGCCGAAGGGTCAGCCCACTCAGTTCAACGACCCGGGCGCGTACTTGTCAGGATAAATATCAGCTTGCGTGGGGACAGCTGCCCTCGGCTGTCTGGTCGAGCGCAGCTCGACAGTGGAAAGGGGTTGTAAATGCCTGAAGCAAATGGAAATGGCAACGGAAGCAATGGCAACCGCGTCCGCCTGCTGGAACGCGTGAAGGCGGGCGTGAAGGACGATGTTCAGTCGATCAAGACTGACATGCCGGTCAAGATCAAGGAGCAGATTGACGGGCTCAAGGACCCTACAAAAACCCAGGTCTACACCTCGATTTTCCGTCACAAGCACGACGACACGCCACGCAACCGAGCTTTGGGTGTTCTCTCGAATGTATTCCTGCATCTGCATCCCGCCAAAATCAATCGCGACGCCGTGCGTTACAGTTACACCTGGGGGATGGGTGGGATCACCTTTTACCTCTTCATTGTCCTGACCTTCACCGGCGTGCTGTTGATGTTCTACTACCACCCAAGCAAGGTTCAGGCATTTCGCGACGTTCTCTATCTTGAGCACGACGTTCCTTTTGGCAAGTTGCTGCGCAACATGCATCGGTGGGCCGCTCACCTCATGGTGATTGCGGTCTGGTTGCACATGTTCCGCGTGTTTCTGACCGGTTCGTACAAGAAGCCGCGCGAGTTCAACTGGAATATCGGCGTGCTGCTGCTGGTATTTACCCTGTTGCTTTCATTCACCGGCTATCTGCTTCCCGATGACCAGTTGGGATTCTGGGCTGTGACCGTGGGAACGAATATGGCACGGGCAACGCCGCTGCTGGGGCATGAGGGGCCATTCGGCAAACAACTAGGCATGACCCCGTACAACGATGTGCGCTTCGGATTGCTTGGGGGATCGATTGTAGATGCCAATGCCTTGCTGCGTTCCTATATATGGCACTGCATCGGCATTCCCATTGTCGCGTCGGTTTTGATGATCGTGCATTTCTGGCGTGTGCGGAAGGATGGTGGCATCTCCGGACCGGCTCCGGTGATGCTCACCGAAGAGGCTGATAAGCCGCGACGGCGAGTCGAGTAGCACTCCGCGACTGTCATCTTGAGCGAGGAATGACATT
>Ga0187778_10002713_pt1 | contig 12007 bp, 8 predicted proteins | sample 1015_Q2_SP5_20_M_FD_132418 | JGI IMG/M metagenome (GOLD analysis project Ga0187778, IMG submission 132418) | Tropical peat soil microbial communities from peatlands in Department of Meta, Colombia - 1015_Q2_SP5_20_MG | ecosystem: Environmental > Terrestrial > Soil > Wetlands > Peat | place... | reverse complement strand
GCTGAACTATTATGCGGTTTTGCTGGCCAAAACCGGCCATGCCTCCGAAGCGGTGCCCTATGCGGAACGGGCAGTTCGCGCCGCGCCCAATTCTCCTGACGCTCTCACAGTTCTCGGGTATGTCGAGTATTCCGCTGATCGCGACCAGGATGCGATCCGCACCTGGAAGCGATCTCTGGAGCTTCGTCCGGACGCAACGGTGCAAGGCTATCTGGCAAAAGCTCAGCGGGATGCCAACGTGCAGGCCAATTACTCTGAGCGCGAGAGCAGCCATTTCACGTTGCGCTACGAAGGCGCGCAGACATCGGAATCCTTTCGAAGTCAGTTGTTGGCCACGCTCGACTCCGAATACAGCGACCTTGTCCGCGAGCTGGGAATCGCGCCGCGTAACAACATTGCGGTCGTGCTCTACACGCAGCAGACATTTTTTGACGTTACGCAAGCGCCTTCCTGGAGCGGGGCCATCAATGACGGCAAATTACGCATTCCGGTGCAAGGTATGACCTCAGTGACGCCGGAATTGGCCCGCGTCCTTAAGCACGAACTGGCGCATTCCTTTATCAACCAGTTGTCGGTTGGGCGCTGCCCGCAATGGTTGAATGAGGGGATTGCCCAGCAGGTCGAGCCAAAACCGCTGGCGAACGGAAGCCGTCTCGCCGAGCTTTATAAAAACCAACAGGAAATTCCTTTGAACGCCTTAGAAGGCAACTTCACACGGTTTTCTTCGGCGCAAGCCACGCTCGCCTATGCTGAATCTCTGGCTGCGGTGCAATACATAAGCGAGACCTATGGCATGAGCGACTTGCAACGCATTCTGGAGAGGCTGGGGCAGGGAATGTCCAGCGAGGCCGCAATTCACGAAATCCTCCACTCCAGCTATGGGGACCTGGAAACCGAACTGGGCAAATACCTTAGGAGCAAATACAACTAAGCGTGTTTTTGACCTGTTTGGCCCGGAGTGCGACTATCCCGCATAAAGCCGAGGTCGTGGTTCAGTTTGATTGTTGTCCCGAACAAGCCTCCGTTGCGGCCTCTGTGATCTCTGTGCGCTCTGTGGTTCAACACTTCGTAAACCACAGAGAGCACAGAGGAACACAGAGCTTAGTGAGTGAATCTGGGCGAGTCGCGCGAATGGTCGCCGTGTTCGCCACTGGCAAACGCGTTGTTGCTCGTTGCCTGTTCAAACCGACCCACTACCAAAGCTTGTCCCGGTTGAAATTCCGTGATACCTTCGCGCCTAAATGGCGATTCGAGACCTCCTCAGTTTCGGCCGGCGCAAGCCACCTTCACGGCGTGAGCCAATTGAGGCCCAGGCTCCACAGCTTCAAGATGCGAATATTGCGGCTATCTATTATGGCCAGCGCATGGGCGGCGATTTTCATGACTTTATTCGTGTGAGTCCAACTCGGGTTCTGTTCGGGCTGCTCGATGTGGCTGGCAGATTGGAGGAAAACCGCGAAATCGTGGCGGCGGCGCAAGCTACTTTTCGAAGTGCCGGCACTGAGCTCTTCGCGAATGGAGATGTCAATCCGGCGGAAGCCATGATCGAAGTCTGTCTGCAGATTAACCGGGCGATTTTGAAAACTGCGGACCGAGTCCACTCCTCTGCGGCTTTTGCTGGCGTTTACGACGAAACTGTGGGGACAGTGGTCTACTTCAATGCGGGTCACACACCGGGCTTGGTTCGCGATGCCGAGGGGGTAAGCGAGCTTCCCGCGACCGGACTTCCCTTGGGACTTTTCTCCCACACGACCTGCGAAGCCTCGACCGTTTTCTTACAACCGGGGGCAGCCCTGCTGCTGGTTTCGCGCGGAATTGTGGAAGCGAAGTGCGGCGGCGAAGAACTCGGATTGGAATCAATTAAGAAAGGCTTCCACGAAAACACCGCCGCAGATGCGAAACAACTTTGCCTTTCCGTACTGGACCACGTTCAAAAATTCATGTGTGTTCCGCCCACTCACAACGATGTCACCGCGCTTGCCCTGTTCCGAGCGGCAGCGGCGGCGTAGGTGGGTGCCGGCCTCTGCTCGGGATGACAAGAGGATGAATTCTGTTCACACTGAAACCGCTGTGGGGAGCCAGTTCTTACTTCTTCCGTGCTCGAATATCGACTTTGGGCGGCCGATTCTCGTTTGGCGCCAGTTCGTCTGCCGTCACGAATAGCGGTTCGATGTCAGTGGGAATACCTTCCAGCTTGTCCAATGCTTTGCGCATCTCCGGACGAATTACTCCTAGCTCGTCCAGCATCTTCTTGGCGCCGGCATAGTCGCCTTGCGCTTCGATGGTCAGCAGATCATGGTCGAGTTCTGTGACAGCACTCTTAATTTTGGAGAGGTCCACGGAGAATTTCCCATCTGAGTGCTTAACGAACGCGCCCTTATCCACGAGTGTGTTGAACTGGATTGCCATGCCCTTCCCGTGCGCGTCATTCAAGCCAAAACGCAAGCTGCGGAAAGCGGAAGTCAGGTAAGTGGTATAAAGCTGACGCCGCGCCGCTTCATCGGATGGCAGCAGTTTCTCCAAACCCATTTCCCTGGCATTATCCATCAAGTAACCCAAAGCCCAGAGCCCGGTCACATCGGCTTTGGCTTCCTCAATCGTGCCGAAAAGTTCTTTCAGCTCCTCGCGAGCCGTAGTGTTGCGACCTTGGACGGTAATCTGATGTGGACCAAGCCCATGCATGAGTTCGTGCGCCAGTGTGTGAGTGAAGAACGGTTCGAAGGTCACATCCACCATGGCTTGCTGAGTCAACATTCGGCGGGCGATGGGAAGGAGCACAGTGCGAAACTTGGCTTCCTGCACATTCTTGAGCATCACGCGCTTCGCCCCCTTTTGCTGCACAACGCGATCGTCGTCGGGCAGATTGTAGGCTGCGGCTTGCACGCCGTGCGCGCCATCTCCGGCACTTAGAATTTCCTCTACCACGCGGATCACTGCAGCTGGACCCAGCTTGGGATTGCGGTATTGCGGATCAATCGGCAAGTTGTTTTCGATTTCCTGCAAGTGCTGAGTGAAAGCTGCGAGCTTGGCTGTCTCCTGGTCGTCCCGCAAATTTACATAAGCCTCGAACGCTGCCTTGTAGCCAAACAGTTCGTCATTGTAGGTTTCGTAAGGACCGATCGTGATATCAATAGGCGAATCGAGATCCATCCACGCCATGTCGCTTTCGTAGTAGTCATTGGAAAGGAACGCGTCGGCCCCAAGGCTGAGAAATTTTCTAAGTGAATCGTTATCCGTGAGGGCAGCCGCTTCGCGCAGCAGATCAGCCGAGCGCTTTAGATCGTCTGGGTATTCCTGGCTGTAGGGTTCGGAGAAAAGTGTATTGACCGCTGGCGCCAGAGTCCCTCTGGTGTGAATCACAGTAAAAAAGCTTTTTGCCTGTTCCTGCTCCTTGGGGGGCAGCTCCGCCATCCACTCCTCAAAAACTTCTCTTGTCATATTCTCCGGATAGAAATTTGCTCCGAGCGGTTTGCGGGCGGGCACGCCTGGGATGAAAGCCTTAAAATCGTCGATGTCGGACCATGGGCCCTTGTTGATCCAGAAATAATGGAGACGCGCTTTGCCGAGTGGAGAGGTTTCCCTTTGCAGACGGGCGTAGAGAGCTAGATTTCCCGACCATAACTGCCTCATGTAAATCTCATTCAGGATGCGCGAGGCCTCAATCAGCTTCACCAGAGCTTTCTGATCACCAGATGACAGTTTTGAGGTATCCACCCGGATTGGGGTGGGCGCGAACCTGGCGGTCATCTTTTGTAATTGCGGCAGATCGGGTAATTTGGGCTGCTTCTCTGCTCCGACTGGAACCCGCAAAACTCCCATGAAAATCATTATGAGGGCAACGCTGGCTCTACGCTTCAATGCCTTGAACCTCCTGGGCGGAATCATAGCAGGAGCAGATTGGCCGCAAGCGTCGCAGGGAGTTACAATTCTGGCAGGTCGTCATCTCTGTTATAAAGCAGGTGGGATAACCCTCATTATGCGCAGATTCTTGTTTGCACTCGTATCGTTACTTCTGACCGCTTTGCCATGTATCGCTGCCGATCAGGTGGTGGAGCAGATCGTCGCACGCGTCAATAACCAGATCATAACGCGTAGCGAGTTTCTGCGCAGCAAGGAGGAGTTGCGAAAGGAGGCGCAGCAACAGGATCCGGTCAATGCCGATAAAATCGTGGCCGAGCGCGATAAAGATGTTCTGCGCGATCTAATCGATCAACAGCTTCTGCTGCAAAAGGGTAAAGACCTGGGCATCACGGCCGACACCGAGCTCATCAAGAAGCTCGATCAGATGCGCAAGGACATGAATCTGGACAGCATGGAAGAATTGGAAAAAGCGGCCCAGGCGCAGGGCGTCTCTTTCGAAGATTTCAAGCAAAACATGCGCAACCAGATCATCACCCAGCAGGTCATTGGAAAAGAAGTGGGCTCACGGCTGGTGATCGGCAAGGACGACGAGCAGAAGTTTTACGACGAGCACAAAAGTGAACTGGACCGGCCAGAGGAAGTGCGTCTCAGCGAAATTTTGATTTCAACTGACAAGAAACCACACGATACCAGGGACGACGCTCAAATCGTCCAAGCGGCACAAGAGAAAGCCAACAGCCTGCTGGAAGAAATTAAGAAAGGCGCGAAGTTCGAAGATGTGGCCAAGAAGAACTCCGACGGACCCAGTGCAGCCCAAGGTGGCGACCTGGGCTATTTCAAGCGTGGAGTCATGGCCAAGGAAATTGAAGATAAAACGTTCGCTATGAAGCCGGGCGATGTTTCCGATGTTATTCGCACCAAGCAAGGCTTCATCATTCTGGAGGCCACAGATCACACGGAAGCTGGCATCCCACCGCTCAACAAAATCGAACCGCGCATTCAGGACGCAGTGTATATGCAGAAGTTGCAGCCGGCTTTACGCGAATACCTCACCAAACTGCGGGAGGATGCATTCATTGACGTCAGAGCGGGGTATGTTGATACCGGAGCCAGCCCGAATCAGACCAAGCCGGTGGAAACCGCCGCTAAAGACGAGAAGTCCAAGCCACTAAAAAAGAGGAAGAAGTTGGGTATGTTTTAGTTTAAGCTGAGCGGGAGTAAGTGTGTCCCGACGGATTCGCCGGTTTCCATGAAGGAATTTTTCTTAGCCGACTGCTGCCATCACGAAAATAAGGTGATCACTTCCACCTTCGTGGTCATCTCCAAGCAGGTCAAACCCAAGAAAACAGGGGAGCCTTACCTGGCCCTGACTCTGGGTGATCGCACCGGCCAAATTGAAGCCAAAATGTGGGACAACGTCGAGACTGCGATCGATGCCTTCGAGCAGGAAGACTTTATCAAGGCCAAGGGCCTGCTGAACAAGTATAAGAACCGGTTTCAGCTCACCATTCACAAACTCCGCAAGCTGGCAGATGCCGAGGTCGATTTCTCTGATTACTTGCCGAAAACCACAAAGGATATTGGCGAACTTTGGCGAACCCTGGCTGAGTTCGTTGGAACATTTCAAAATCCGTATTTGAGATCTCTGGTTGAAGCTTTCATGTCTGACCCGGAGATCGCGGAAGCCTACCGCAATGCTCCCGCAGCCAAGTCTCTGCATCACGCTTATATTGGCGGCTTGCTCGACCATGTGGTCTCGCTGTTTCGTTCCTGCGATCTGGTTTGCCGCAATTACCCTCAGATCAATCGCGACTTGCTGCTTACCGGTGCATTTCTGCACGACATCGGTAAAATTCACGAACTCACCTATAATCGATGCTTTTCTTACACCACACGCGGCCAACTGCTTGGGCACATGGTCATCGAGTTGGAAATGCTGCAAACCAAGCTCGCCCAAGTGCCGGATTTCCCGGACGAGCTCAAGACTCTGGTGGAGCACATGATTATCAGCCATCACGGGGAATACGAATTCGGTTCGCCCAAGTTGCCGATGTTTCCCGAGGCCTTGATGCTGCACTATCTGGACGATCTTGATTCCAAGATGGAAGCGATGCGCGCACACTTCGAACGCGACCTTGGCTTGGATGGCCCTTGGACCGGTTACAACTCTTCCTTAGGGCGTCCACTGCTGAACAGTGCAAAGTTTCTGGACAAGGATCAGGCAGCCGCAACTGCAGCCGCAAATTCTGGGGAAGACTCTTCTGTTGCGGAAACATCAAGCACCTTGCAGGACCCAGCGACTCCTCAGGCTACGCCCGCCGTTGCGCCCGGCAGCAAAGCCTGAGATCGTCAGAATTTGACCTCGCTACTGCTTTGTCAACATCGCTGCTCGATTACAATTGTTTTATCTGGCCTAACTTTTCGATAATGCATCTCCGTGGAGGTGGTTATGAACTCGCGTTTGACCGCATTGATTCTGGCACTTTACCTGGCTTTCGTTGTTGCCGGATGCAGCAAGAAAACCGATCAAACTACGGATCAGAACGCCGCGAATACGCCGACGGCGGCGCCGGCTGCACAGCCCAAAGCTGAAGAGCCGAAGAAGCCCAGAATAGAAACCATTACGATCCCGTCAGGCACATCTTTAACGGTTCGCCTAAGCGAGGCGGTCGGGTCGAAAATCAGCCAACCTGGCCAAAGTTTCTCGGCCGCTTTAGCCGAGCCCGTTGAAGTGGGTGGGAAGACGGCGATTCCGGCTGGCGCCGCAGCCAGCGGAACGGTCGTGGATGCAAAACCTCTGGGGCGCTTCAAAGGCGGCGCATTACTAAGTCTGCAACTAACCTCAATCACTATTCACGGGGCCGAGCATCAGATTCAAACGTCAGCGGTTTCGCAAACGGAAAAGGGTAAGGGCAAACGTACGGCGGTTCTGGCCGGTGGCGGCGCGGGCTTAGGAGCGCTGATCGGCGGTCTGGCTGGTGGTGGTAAAGGCGCGGCCATTGGGGCCGCAGCCGGGGCCGGAGCGGGCGGCACGGGTGCCGCTTTCACCGGCAACAAGGAAATCGTGATGCCTGCAGAATCAGCGGTCACTTTCAGCCTCTCGCAAGCGCTGCAGGTGAAAGAAAAAGAATAACCCACCCTTTTCGGCTAGATGAATAAAATCGGCTCGCGATCCTAGGCTGCGTCCCACGTCGCGAGCCCAGTGCCCACGCTTTGCAGCGCAAGTATAAACTGATACTGCGCACACAAGGTAATTGTGCGCTATCGACCCTCCTGGAGATCGCATGGCAACCGCAACTACTCGCGCAAATCCGCTCTCCTATCTCACCGATCAACTGAATGAGCTCAAAGCCAAGGGTACGCATTTTCGACTGCGTGTGCTGGAGGATGAACAAGCCCCTGTCTGTACGTTTGACGGCAAGAAAGTCATCAATCTGGCGTCGAACAATTACCTTGGCCTGACTACCCATCCCAAACTGCGCGAGGCAGCGCTTGAAGCTACACGCAAATATGGCGTTGGTTCGGGCGCCGTGCGAACGATTGCGGGCACGATGAAGATACACATGGAGCTGGAAGAAAAGATTGCCCGGTTCAAAAACGTGGAAGCGTGCGTGGTCTTTCAATCGGGCTTCGCGGCCAATGCCGGCACAGTTTCTGCGGTATTGGGCAAGGATGATTTCATCATCTCCGACCAGCTCAATCATGCTTCGATCATTGATGGTGCGCGCTTATCCAAGGCCAGGATTCTGGTGTTCAACCACAAAGATATGGCGCACGCGGAAGAGCAACTTGCCAGCGTGAAGGATCAGCCCGGGAAAAAGCTGCTGATTACGGATGGCGTGTTTTCCATGGATGGCGACATCGGGCCGCTGCCCGCATTGTGTGATCTGGCCGAGAAATACGGCGCCATCATGATGGTGGATGACGCGCACGCCTCGGGGGTTCTGGGCCGCAATGGCCGCGGCACCATTGATCACTTCAAGATGCATGGACGAGTGGACATTCAGGTTGGAACTCTCTCGAAGGCAATCGGCGCTCTCGGCGGATATGTCTGTGGCACCCGTGACCTGATCGATTTTCTCTACCATCGGGCGCGACCATTTCTGTTTTCTACGTCTCACCCGCCGTCGGTCGCGGCAACCTGCATTGCGGCATTCGATGTTTTGCAGGCCGAACCCGAGCTTATGGAAAAACTCTGGGAGAACACTCGCTTCTGGAAACAGGAATTAGGCCTGCTCGGCTTCAATATCGGAGGCAAGACAACTCCTGCCAGTGAGACTCCAATTACGCCGATCATCATTGGTGATGGAAAACTCACCATGGATTTCTCGCGCGCGCTGTTCAATGAAGGAGTGATGGGTACGGGGATCGCGTTCCCCACAGTGCCGGAAGGTAAAGCCCGGATCCGCACCATTGTGACTGCAACTCACACGAATGACGAGTTACAGCAAGCCCTGGAAGTACTGAAACGCGTGGGCAAGCAAATGGGAATTTTGACCTGAGTTCAACCGTAGGGAGCGCCGACCAAACACAAGCCAAATTAATGTTGAAAAGAGACAACAGTACTCTAGCCGGCCTTGACCACCGCCTATCGCCAGGTAAGAGTCAGGCTCGGGCAGCTACCGCCTCGGCGGGCGCGGTCGTCTTTACTTCTTCGCCGTTGGCCTTTTGACCCGCCTTGCGAATATCAATGCCGCCCTTAAAGAAGGCCCCATCTTCGATGGAAATGCGAGCCGCCACTACGTCACCTGTCAGCGAACCATCGCTGCGAATATCCACGCGATCGCTGGCCGTGAGATTGCCCCGCACTTTGCCCAAGACGACGATTTCGCGCGCGTTGATGTTCGCAGAAACCACGCCATTGCGGCCTACGGTCACGCGATTACCTGCCAGGTTTATGGAACCTTCCACGCGCCCATCGATATAAAGCGACTCCGAACCGGTGACCTCTCCCTTAATCACAAGGGACTTCCCGATGGTCGCCTGGTCGGCAGTGCTAGCTGAAACGGCGCGCGGCACCGCCGGCGTTTCACTGGTGGTCGCAGTCGTCGGCGTGGATATCGGGGAACGTTCCGGTTCAGCCGGCCGACCCGGCGTGGTAGGAGTTTGAGTTGTGGGTTTCCACATGGCGCAAGAATTCCTTTCGTTGGGTTAGATTAGCAGATCAAAAAGCCGCACTTGCGTGACCAAACCGGATTTTACTCCCGATGGAGGCTGCCGGCTTGTGGAAATTCTGTGGTTTCTGCAACTTTCCTGAGGTCATGGAAGCTTTCATAGCACAGCCTCATCTGGCCTGCAGGGTAATTCCTGCCGGGTTACCGCAGTTCTTATACTCAGTTGGGCCGAAGATTGAGGCGTATTCTTAAGATCTATCCCCTGGATGAGAACAATGCTCTCCGATTCTGCCATCCTCAAGAAAATTGAACGCCAGCCCAAACAGCGAGCCGGCTTCAAACAGCTGGTGAGAGAGTTGGGACTTCATGGCGAAGCACGTCACGACCTTTCTGAACGATTAGAAAAATTAGTAACCAGCGGGCAGCTTGTGCGGGTCGATTCTGACCGCTACGGCATGCCGCAATCGGCGTCGGGTAAGAACCTGGTGCAGGGGAATCTCACCATGCATCGTGATGGCTTCGGATTTGTTATTCCCGACGCCAGTTCCGTGGATCGACGCCTCAAGGAGCGGATTTCCGGCGACATTTTCATTCCTCCACCATTCATTGGCTCAGCCATGCATGGTGACCGAGTTCTGGTGGAGATCAGCACGATTCGCGCGGACGGCCGCGCCGAAGGAAGAATACTGCGACCGGTGAACCGCGCGCACGCTACTGTCGTGGGCATCTTTCACTACGGCCATCGCCGTAATTACGTCACGCCGATCGACCAGAAGATAAAGCAAGAAATCACCATACCACCCGGCATGGAATATCCAGGGGTTAGTAACGCCGGCGTCTCACCGGCACGCGCCGCTGCACACCATCACCCGCGCCCGGCACGGCCGGCCTCCGAGAACGACGCGGCTACAAAAAAACGCATGTCAGTGCATCGCGTGCTGGGCGAAGAAGCCTCTCGGAGAACCGATTGGGATGACCTCGACAACGTTGTCGTCGACGTTGAGATCATGGAGTGGCCGACCGCCACGCAGAATCCGCGCGGACGAGTGGTCGAGATTCTCGGCTATGCAGATGATTTCGGCGTGGACGTCGAAATCATGATTCGCAAATTCCATCTGCCACATCGGTTTCCTCCCGAGGTATTGCAGGAAGCGGAAGCTGCGGAACCCATCATCTCGGCCCGCGCGGTGCAAAAACGCCGTGACTTCCGCGATTTGCCGATCGTAACCATTGATGGGGAAACCGCCCGCGACTTTGACGACGCGGTGACCGTCCGGCGACTCGAGAACGGCAACTTCGAACTGCAGGTACACATTGCGGATGTCGCTCACTATGTTCAGCCAGCTTCGGGGATTGATCAGGAAGCCCGGCTCCGAGGTACCAGCGTTTACTTTCCTGATCGTGCCGTTCCCATGTTGCCGCTTGAGCTCTCGACCGATATCTGCAGTCTGCGTCCCAAGGTCGATCGATTAGTTATGTCGTGCGTTATGGAAATCGATCACCAGGGCGAGGTTCTGGGTCATCAGTTGTGCGAAGGCGTTATTCGCTCGGCCGAGCGGATGACCTATACCGACGTAAATGCAATCCTGGAAGGCGATGCCAGCGCCCGCAAACGCTACGCCAGCCTGGTTGCCATGTTCGAAATGATGCGCGAGTTGGCGCTCATTCTGAACCGAAAGCGCGAACGCCGGGGTTCAATTGATTTCGATTTGCCGGAGCCGGTCATCGAATTTGACGAATTTGGATTGATGCGAAGCATTACCCGTTCCGAGCGCAACATCGCGCATCGGCTTATCGAGGAATTCATGCTCGCGGCCAATGAGACTGTAGCTGCGCATCTGGAGAACCGGCGCGTAGCCTCGCTTTACCGGATTCACGAGAAACCCGATGCCAAGCGCGTCTACGACTTCGAAGTAATTGCGGCAACGTTCGGCTATTCGCTGGGGGTGGGGGCCTTGCCGATCCACCGCGTGCAGCTGAAGACTGATCGTCGCGCCCACTATGGCACCGGCAAACGCGCAACAGAAATTGAGCTCCCCCGAGAAGTGCACATCACTCCGCGCATGTATCAGAAATTAACCGAGAAGATCGCGGGCAAACCGGAAGAACGAATTCTTTCCTATTTGATGTTGCGCTCATTGAAGCAGGCGCGGTATTCGGAAGAAAATCTCGGACATTTCGCGTTGGCTGCGCCCACTTACACTCACTTCACCTCGCCCATCCGCCGCTACCCGGATTTAATCGTGCATCGAATTTTGAAGGAACTCTTGCATAGTGCGAGTAACCCTGGCGGGTCGCCGTCAGGCCGGCAGGATGCCGGCGCTACGCCGTCGCCCTGGTCGAAACGCCGTGACCAGCCTGCGCATCGCGGCTCACTGGAGCCGCTGAGTGGACCCATTTCCCTGGAAGAACTTCATGAAATCGCCGAAGAATCAAGCCAGGCCGAGCGCCGCGCCGACGATGCCGAACGAGAACTGCTGGAATGGAAAAAAGTGAAGTTCATGCAGGATCGTATCGGCGAGGATTTCGAGGGTCTGATCATAAGCGTCACCAAGTTTGGGTTCTTTGTTGAACTGACGGATTTATTTGTGGAAGGCCTGGTTCCGCTCTCATCTTTAAGCGACGACCGCTACACCTATCATGAGAATACACGCGAAATCATCGGCCAGCGCAGCCGTAAGGCCTATCGGCTGGGACAGAGAATTCGTGTTCTGGTCGACCGCATCGATCCCGTGGAAAAGAAGATTCAATTTGCGCTGTCCGAGGAAACCCCGCAGGCTTCTCCAAGGCGAAAGCGTCGATGAGTGATGCTTCACTCATTGGGCGAGATATCCATCGGATGAACTCGCACGCATGTGGGGAGCCGGGGATGCGCCGGATATCCGGGCTTAGTGTAAAATTCTCCTAGCCCCAACGCTGTATCATCTCGGATGCGGCGGTTACGCGCTTCCGTCGGGACGTGGCTCAGCCTGGTAGAGCACTCGCTTGGGGTGCGAGGGGTCGGCAGTTCAAATCTGCCCGTCCCGACCATT
>Ga0187778_10002712_pt1 | contig 12014 bp, 12 predicted proteins | sample 1015_Q2_SP5_20_M_FD_132418 | JGI IMG/M metagenome (GOLD analysis project Ga0187778, IMG submission 132418) | Tropical peat soil microbial communities from peatlands in Department of Meta, Colombia - 1015_Q2_SP5_20_MG | ecosystem: Environmental > Terrestrial > Soil > Wetlands > Peat | place... | reverse complement strand
TTTCGCCAATTTGAACGTATCCCACGGTATAAGCTCCTTTGGAGGCTTGCTGTTTGAAGCGCTCGAGCCAGCAGTAGGCAGCTGCTTTCCGGAGCAGCCGGTCGAAAAGCTCAGGCTGAGAGGGCCTTGCGTTGGCCAGGGAACCGAGAATCGCGTTCATAGCCAAGGTGTTTCTACGCGACGTATAACGACGTTGAGTTACGTTTCGATAACAAAGTCGTGAATAGTCGCCGAATGCCCCGCGCGGGTGTTGTGGTTCGGCACACGATCTTGACAGGTTCGAATTCGCGCTAAATACTTTTGGTGATGCCCACGCCCTCTCGCAGAATGGTGTGCGTCGCGCTGGTACTCACCGTGGTCGCGCTGAGTATTTGTCTGGTCCCTGCCGGACATGGATCGTTCTCGGCCGCGTACGGACCGACGGCAACTTTCAAGGCGCTGCGGGCATTGCTTTTGTTGATGAGCCTGGTGGCGGCGGCCATCAGTTTTCGCATGGCGTGCGGTTTGGCGCTGCCCGCTTTCGTCAAATCTTTCACTGCGCACAGAACCGTAATTCAAATCGCTCCCGCGTTGTTGTCAGAGAATTCCCCACTTCGTTGCTGATCTGATCGGTTTCTCGTCCCAATCAACTGAGTTCGTGCGCGTCTTAGCCGTCGCGTGACGATGAGCTAAGAACTTTTCATCCGCTCAAACACGTTCGTAGATGATCAGGAGGAGATCATGAGAAGGAACCGCTCAAATCTGGCCGTCATGCTGACGGCATTTGCGATGATCGCTGTAGTCTCAGGATGTCACAAACAGGTGGCCAGCAAGCCGGCTGCGACGCAGCCGCCGCAACCGTCTGCCGCGCCACCGGTTCCCGCTCCGGCAAGCACGCCGACGCGGACCGCCACCGCGGCACCGCCGCCTGCGGCGCCCGCCGAGAGCCTGGAACAGCTCTTCCAGGAACATGTAAAGGATGCGTTTTTCGACTACAACAAGTCGGATCTGCGTGCGCAAGATAGACAGGCGCTGCTGGCGGATGCGGAGTTTTTGCGGTCACATCCGGAGGTCAAGTTCACGCTCGAGGGGCATTGCGACGAGCGCGGCAGCGAGGAGTACAACCTCGGCCTCGGAGATCGCCGGGCCAGCAGCGCGAAGCGCTTTCTAGTCGATGCGGGAATTTCGGAGTCTCGCATCCAGACGACCAGCTACGGTAAGGAACACCCGTTCTGCACGGAGCACGACGAAGCCTGCTGGAAAGAGAATCGCAGGGCCCACGCGGTTATGACTCCATAGGAGTCACCTCAAAATTGGTCAGCAGGGTCCCGGGATTTGCCCGCTGAGGCGAATCCCGTGGAACTGCGGATCGGTTTGGCCTGAGTCGCTGATTGACAGCGAGTGCGGCGTAGCCTAGACTTAGCGTTTGTCTCCAGATGGAAGGGTGTGACTGAGTAATGCGAACGTACGTTCCAAAGGGCCGCGAGGCCGAAGATTTGACGGTTGGGAAGAACTGGTTTGTGGTCGATGCCGGAGGGCAGGTGCTCGGGCGTCTGGCGACGCGTGTGGCGAGGATTCTGATCGGCAAGGACAAGGCGAGCTTCACGCCGCATCTCGATTGCGGCGATCACGTGATCGTGATCAATGCCGAGCAGGTCAAGCTGACGGGAAACAAGATCGACCAGAAGGTGTACAGGCGTCACAGTGGGTATCCGGGGGGATTGAAGGAAGTTTCGGTGCGGTCGCTGATGCAGCGCCGTCCGGAAGAGGTGGTGCGCGAAGCGGTGCTTGGGATGCTGCCCAAAAACAAGCTTCGCGCACGTCGTGCAAAGAAGCTGCGTGTTTATGCCGGAAGTGAAGCGCTCGCCCGCCACGCCGGACAGAAGCCTCAGCCACTGGCGCTGTAACCTCGCGAAGTTCTTTTGAGTTTCCACCCGCCCGCGCGCGGAATTCCGCGAGCACGGGTATCTCGTCGCAACGGAGAATTGCGGCGAGGCTGAATAGGAGGCACGTTGGGTTCGAGTTCAATTGCAGGTGGCGCGGCAAAGCAATTCTACGGCACGGGACGCCGCCGGGAATCGGTGGCGCGCGTGTACGTCAAGGCGGGACCGGCGCGATTCACCGTGAACGGCCGGCCGGTGGACGATTATTTCCGCAATATCGCGTGGCACACAGCAGCAGTCGAGCCGCTGAAGTTCACGCAGATGCTCGACCAGGTGGAAGTGAGCGCCATGGTGAAGGGCGGCGGAGTGGGCGGGCAATCCGGCGCGGTGCGCATGGGGCTGTCGCGCGCGCTCGCGGCGCTGAACCCCGAGCTGCGACCGGCGCTGCGGAAAAATGGGTTCCTTACGCGCGATCCGCGCATGAAGGAACGCAAGAAGTACGGACAGAAGGGCGCGCGGCGGCGGTTCCAGTACAGCAAGCGCTAGTCGCGTGGACGGTTTTCTCGCGTGCTCGCCAATGCGAGCGCGCGAGAGTTAGTTACGAAAGCGTGCATCGAAAGATGTAAAGTCCAGCCCGCAGGGGCGGACCAAATTCACGGCCGGCAAGGTACCGGCAGAAAAGGATGCTGTTCCGGGAAACCGGAATCGCCCTCGGGCGAACGCAGCCTCCGGGCACAAGCATCCCTCTAAGGAGAGGAGACACTTTGGCAGTCGAAATCACAATGAAAGAGCTGCTGGAGGCCGGCGTTCACTTCGGCCACCAGACGCGGCGCTGGAATCCGAAGATGAAGGAATACATTTTCGGCGAGCGCAATGGAATCCACATCATCGATCTGCAGAAGACCCTGAAACTGTTCCGCGAGGCCGCGCGATACATCGCCGACCAGGCGGCGCAGGGCAAGAGCGTCCTCTTCTTGGGGACGAAGCGGCAGGCGCAGGAAGCCATCGCCGAAGAGGCGCAGCGATGCGGGATGTTTTACGTGAATCACCGCTGGCTCGGCGGCACGCTGACCAACTGGGTCACGCTGCAAAAGTCCATTAAGCGGCTGAAGCTGCTGAAATCGATGTCCGAAGATGGACGCATGGCCGAATTTTCCAAGAAGGAAGGCGCCCGGCTCGACCGCGAGCTGAAGCACCTCCAACAGAATTTCGCAGGCGTCGAGAATATGACCACGCCGCCGGACGCGATGTTCGTGATCGACCCGAACGCGGAAGTGATCGCCGTACGCGAAGCGCGACGCATGGGGATTCCCGTAGTCGCGATCGTGGACACGAACTGCGATCCGAGCCTGGTCGATTGGGTGATTCCCGGCAACGACGACGCGCTGCGCGCAATTCGTTTGTTTACCTCGAAAATATCCGACGCCGTACTGACCGGCAGACAATCGTTCGAGCAGACGCAGATCGCCGATCAGAAGGCGGCTGAAGGCGTCGCCGAGGAAGTTCCGGAATACGTCGATACGAGCGCGTACGAGCGATACGAAAAGATGGAAGGCGATTTCGTCGAAGGCGGCGAGGTGACCGAAGCGGGCGACGAGGCAGCCGCCTCCGTATCGACCGAAGACGAGGGCGCGTCCAGATAGCATCGGCGGCGCGCTCCACACCTGAGTCCGGCCCCGCCGGAACGATGCAATCCAATTAAATCAAAAGGAATCGAGTAGACCGATGGCGACAGCACCCGAACCCGGCAAGAACCCCTCCGCGCAACTCGTGAAAGAGCTGCGCGACAAGACCGGCGCGGGCTTTTCCGATTGCCGCGCGGCTCTGATTGAAGCAGGCGGAGACATCCAGAAGGCCATCGACGTCCTGCGCAAGAAGGGCCAGGCTGCGGCCGCAAAGAAGGCGACGCGTACGACGTCGGAGGGTCTCGTCTCTTGCTACATCCATGCGGGCGGTAAGATAGGCGTGCTCGTCGAGATCAATTGCGAGAGCGATTTCGTTGCGCGCACCGAAGATTTTCAGCGATTGAGCCACGACGTGGCGATGCATATCGCGGCGCTCGATCCGCGCTTTCTGCGTCGCGAGGACGTGACACCGGAGACGCTCGACCGCGAGCGGGAGATCTATCGCGAGCAGGCGAAAACGACCGGCAAGCCGCCGGCCGTGATCGAGAAAATCGTCGCCGGAAAAATGGAAAAGTTCTACGAAGAGAACTGCCTCTACGAGCAGCACTTCATCAAAGACGAGGGCGTCACGATCAAGGAACTGGTCGATCAGGCCATCGCGAAAATGGGCGAAAACATCGCGATTCGGCGCTTTTCGCGGTTCAAGGTCGGCGAGGGAGAGGGCGCTGCCGCGGCCGGGTCTGCCTCAGGCGATCCGGACGGAGACGCGCCGGTTCCGGCGCAGCAGTAGCCCGCGCGGGAAGCGCCAGGTCTCTCTGCTCACTTGATTCTCTGCTAGAATGCCGCGAGCGATGGCGACAAAATCAGCCCGAATCAAAGCCTCATCCAAGCCTTCGCGAAACAGCGAAGCGCGAAAGGCGCCGGTTTACAACCGCATCGTCGTAAAACTCTCCGGCGAATCTTTTTCCGGTCCCGATAACTACGGAATTCACGCCGAGACGATTCGAAGCATCGCGCGCGAAATCAAGCTCGTGCAGGACTTGGGCGTTCAGGTTGCGCTGATCGTCGGCGGAGGCAATATTTTCCGAGGCGCGCGTCAGCAGGGTCTCGACATCGACCGCGCAACTGGCGATTACATGGGCATGCTTGCGACGGTGATCAATGGTCTCGCGCTGCAGGACGCGCTCGAAAAGGTGGGCTGCCTCACGCGGCTCATGAGCGCGATCGAGATGCATCAAGTGGCCGAGCCGTTCATTCGCCGGCGAGCTACGCGGCACCTCGAAAAAGGGCGCGTCGTGATTTTCGCCGCGGGCACCGGGAATCCGTACTTTTCAACCGATACGGCTGCGGCGCTGCGCGCGATGGAGATTAAGGCGCAGGTGATTTTGAAAGCGACGCGCGTCGATGGAATTTACGATGCCGACCCGGAAAAATTTGCGACGTCGAGAATGTTCGACCGGATCACGTACCTCGAGGTGCTGCAAAAAGGGCTTTCGGTGATGGATTCGACGGCGATTTCGCTCTGCATGGACAACAAAATGCCGATCGTCGTCTTCAATATGAACGTGCCCGGAAATCTGAAGCGCGTTGTGGTGGGCGAGCGCGTTGGCTCGATCGTCACAGCGGAGTGATCCGGCACCGGCGGAGGTCTAGGTTTCAATGACGACGATTGCCACAAGCAAAGACGCTCTCGCGCAGGCGAAAATCCGGATGGAAAAGGCCGTGGAAGATTTTCGCAAAGACCTGGCGAGCGTGCGCACCGGGCGTGCGAATGTGGCGCTGCTCGATCACGTGCGCGTGGATTATCACGGCACGCCGATGCCGATCAACCAGCTCGGGACGCTGAACGTCCCCGATCCGATGATGATCGTGATTTCACCGTGGGATCCGGGAGCCGTGGCGCTGATCGATAAGGCGATTCGCACGTCCGACCTGGGACTCAATCCCACGAATGACGGAAAAGTGGTGCGCGTGCCGATTCCAGCGCTCACGGAAGAGCGCCGCAAAGATCTCGTGAAGCACATTCACAAGGTCCTCGAAAATCACCGCACGGCCGTGCGAAACATCCGGCGAGACATCAAGGAAGCCGTCGAGAAGCTCGAGAAAGAAAAAAAGATCAGCGAAGACGAGCGCAAGCGTTCGCTCGACGAACTTGAAAAACTCACTCACTCCGAAACGAAAAAAATCGAAGACCTTTCCGCCGCCAAAGAAAAGGAAGTCATGGAAATAAAGTGACGGTCCGATCCGGATTGTCGTCTCACGCGAGCGGCGCGAGCGCGGGACCCCTGCCCTTAACCTCGAATAGCGGATCGATGGCGATGAAGTTCTTCCCCAGTCTGGAAGTTCGAAAGCTCCTGCACGAATTAGAAAATCAGGGCAAGGCGCACGATGCCGCTGAGCCGGAACATTCGGAAAGAATGCTGAACTTGGAGCCCGAGACGGCGGAAATTGTCAGCATTCTTGCGAGAAGTTCCGGGGCCCAGCGCGCATTAGAGATCGGAACTTCGAACGGCTACAGCACGATCTGGCTGGCCGCGTCGATCGGCCCGGCAGGAGGGCGCGTCACCAGCATTGATCGCAGTCCGGAAAAGCAGCGAATGGCTCGCGAGAATTTGTCGCGAGCTGGCCTTGCCGGTAACGTGGACTTGCGATGCGGAGATGCAACCCAGATCGCCGCCGCTCTTGATGGGCCTTTTGATTTCGTGCTTTTCGACGCGGACCGGAAGAGCGCGCCCGAGCAGCTGAAAATTCTTTTGCCGAAACTCGAAAGCAAAGCTCTGGTCTTGGCGGACAATGCTCTTTCGCATCCGGCGGAGATCGCGGACTACATCAGGATGGTAGAGAGTATGCAGAATTTTCAGCACACGGTCATACCGGTCGGCAAGGGTTTAAGCGTCGCGTTCTATTCGGCGGAGTGAGACCTCGATCTATATGGCAGTGAATTTTTTCCGCGATAAAGCGGTGCTCGTCACCGGTGCTTCGTCGGGAATCGGCGAAGAACTCGCGCGGCAACTCGGGCAGGCGGGTGCAAAGCTGACGCTCACGGCGCGGCGCGTCGATCTACTCGAAGCGCTGGCGCAGAAGATCGCGGCGAGCGGAGCCCCAAAACCTCTCGTCGTGCAGTGCGACGTCACGCAAGATGCCGATCTCTCTCGCGCCGTCTCGGAAAGCCTGCGGGAGTGGGGCAAGCTCGACGTGGTGATCGCCAACGCAGGCTTCGGCGTGGTCGGAGCCTTCAAGAACTTGTCGGTGGAAGATTATCGCCGCCAGTTCGAGACGAACGTTTTCGGAGTCTTACGGACGATCTATGCGGCGTTGCCGGAAGTCGAGAAAGCGAAGGGAAACATCGTGATCGTGGGAAGCGTCGCCGGTTGGGTCGCGTCGCCCGGCGGATCGCCGTACGCGATGAGCAAGTTTGCGCTGCGGGCCCTGGCCAATGCGATCACGCCTGAGCTGAGGTCGTCAGACATCAAAGTAACTTTGATCAGCCCGGGATTTGTGGCAAGTGACATCCGGCGCGTGGACAATCAGGGCATGGTTCATTCCGGCGCCAAAGACCCGATTCCAACGTGGCTCATTATGTCAACGGACACGGCCGTGCGGCAAATTCTGCGCGCGGTGGCGCGCGGCAAGCGCGAAGCGATCATCACGGGTCATGGGAAAATTTTCGTGTTTCTGCAGCGACTTATGCCGTGGACTCTTCGTCTGGCGGCCATCCGAATGGCGAACGTGCGATATCGTCCCGAGCCGCGCTAGTCAGCTCTGCATGCGGCGCCAGTAGAAACGAAGATCGAGTGAGCGAATAGCGCCGAACGAATGCAAGAAGCCCGGCCCAGCAAAACCGCGTACATGGTCGCGCTGCGGCGCGCGGCTCACCAGATTCTCGACAATCCCAGAGTTTTCGACGATCCGATTGCGCTGCCGATCCTCGGCCAGGGCGCGGAGCAGCGAATTCGCAGCGAGCCGCGATTCCTGAACCGGTTCGGCAAGCTCGTGCGCGCGTCGATGGCGGCCCGCAGCCGGTACGCAGAGGATCAGTTGGCGCTCTCGATCGAACGGGGCACGCGGCAATATGTGATTCTCGGCGCGGGGCTGGATACTTTTGCGTATCGAAACCCTCACGCGCAGCCCGATCTGCGAGTATTCGAAGTCGATTATCCGGCTACGCAGGAATGGAAACGCGCACGGCTCGCCGCCGCCGGAATTTCGATTCCAGCTTCGGTCACGTTTGCGCCGGTGAATTTCGAGCATCAGACATTAGCGGACGGCTTGCGCGAAGCGGGATTTGACACCGCCAAGCCTGCGTTCTTTTCTTGGCTCGGCGTGACGATGTATCTGGAACGAGAAACCGTGATGAGCACCTTTCGCTTCATCGCGTCATGCGGCAAGGGAAGCGGCGTAACGTTTGACTACATCGTTCTACGAGAATCGCTCAATTGGACGGGCCAACTCGTGCTTCGCGCCATGGAGCGCCGCGTCGCGAGAGCGGGCGAACCGTTTCGCACGTACTTCGCGCCGCAGAACCTACGCGCGGAGCTCAGGCGCATGGGATTCCGCACGATTGAGGATCTCGGAGGCGCCGAAATGAATGAGCGCTATTTCAAAAACCGTACGGATGGATTGCGCGTCCCCGGAATGCTGGGCCGCTTCATGACGGCAACGACCTGAGCGGAGCGCACGGGCGAGCTTCGGCACCACACGTTGAAGCTACTGCGCTGGGCGCGCGTCTTCGGGAAGAATGAGCGTGAAATTACACTCGCCCGTTTTCGCCGTACAGGAGAGCGTGCCGCGGCGGATCAATTTCGCGGGCGCTGCATCCGGGAACACGGCCCCGTAGTCGAGCGATCGCACGCGATCGGCAAGCAGCTTCAGCGCATCGCTTCCGCTGATGAATCTGACGGCCTCGACTCGCGCTTTCTTCTCGCCCGGAGCCAGCAGAACGAAGAAGTCCGCCTTCGCGTCTTCCGCAAAAACCTTGCCGACGGAAATCGTGCGAAGCTCCTCCAGCTCGGGCTTGGCTTTGCTGACGATCTCATCGATTTCCGCGTTGCTGCCCAAAAGCAGCGTGAGGCGCGCGCGGGTGTCGGGAATTGCGTGCGGCGCAGCAAGCGCGAGCGCGCATGTGTGGATCGCTTGATCTTTCTGCCCGAGTTTCTCGTAGATTTGCGCGAGGTGGTCGCCGGCTTCGCCGTCTTCAGTCAGCAGCCAGGCGGCGTGGACGTATGGCATCGCGCGATCAAAGTCGCCTTTCTGAAAATAAATCCATCCGAGGGTGTCCCAGTACGCCGCGATGTCTTCGACCTGATCGAGCACCTTATCGGTCACGTGGGCCAAATCCGCGGAGCGAAGCGCCGCGCTCTCATCCGCGATCGCGAGCTCGGAGTATCGCAGCGCCCTATCCAGCGCGAGCTTTTGCTCGGCGAGATCGAATGCGGCTTCATTGAGTGTCGTGGGCGACCGCGAAATTGAAGTCGCCTTGTCGAACGAGGCCACCGCTTCATCCACCTTGCCTGTATTCGCGTACGCGCGACCGAGATTGAGTTGCAGGTCGGCGCTTTTCGGCGAAAGGATGGTCGCCTTCTCGAGTTCGGTCACGGCCTCGGCATATTCGCGCTGATCGAGCAGAATTTCTCCGAGCTCTGCGTGAGCGACCAGATCGAGTGGATTGATCTCGATTTGCTTTCGAAATGCGGATGCGGCTTCCTCGAAATTCTGTTGCTGCTTGAGCGCGAGGCCGAGGTATTCGTTGGCATGTTCGTCCGACGGATTGATTTCGAGCTGCTTTCGGAGCGCGGCGATTCCCTGGTCGTACTTCCCAACGCGCAAGTAAGCGAGCCCCAGATCGCTCCACGCATGCTTGTGCTGGGGCTCGATCTGAACTACGCGCTCGAACAGCGGAATCGCAGCTGGCGCGTCGCCCGAATTGAACGAAGCGAGTCCGGCCTCGAGCAGTTCAGCGGCCGTCGCCGATGCGGGGATCGTGGGCCCGCCCGGCGCGTTATTTTCGACGATCAGCGGCTGGTTTTCGTCTGACGTGACGGCGCGCGCGAACGCGGCATAGTCGTCGGCGCGCGCTGCCGGAAGTTCGCGCATCTTGAAATCGAGTGAGCGCGATGCGGTGATGACGCCGTCCGCAAACTGGTAACTCGACTTGAACTCCGCGTAATCGTGAGCAACCGATACGCCGACCGGAGCTTGCGCCGAAAACGCAGCCGGCAGGCGCAGCTTCAAGCTGACGGCCACATTGAGCGGGCTGCCGAGTTCGATGGGCTGCGTTTTATTGCTGGGCGCGTCGGGCACGCCGATCGCGAGCAGCGGCAGGGCGGTGCGCGTTCTTTTGCTCGACCAGCCGACGAAATTCGATTGTGCGAAGCCGATATCGAGCACGAACGGATCGTGCGTCGCCGTTGGGTCGCTCGGTTTCATGGACACGACTTCGCCGTGAATTCCATCGAGCGAGAGAATCGTCTGGCCGAGCTGCTTCCACTGAGACTCAGGTGTCTTGTGAAACGCCGAGCGCAGCACGAGTTCCGTGTCGCCGCGCACGGAGTAATGCGCGGTGGCCGTGAGCTTGCCGAGTTCGCTCACTTGGGCGTCAATATCCACGCGCTGCACGGAAAGAAACGGGGGATCGGCAGGCGTCTCAACGATTTTTCCCGAGCCGTCGCTGGAAATCAGCAGAGCGGATTTCTTGCGAAGCCCGGACGCAAGCATGCGGAACGGCGCTACGTCGACGGTCGAATCCATCCAGACGAGATCTTTCCCGGCTGGCACGGCGGTGATTGCATGGTCGAATTGCGCTGGCGATGGCAGCGACGAGTCCAGTTTGCGGGCCGACGGGATCAGCACCGCATCGCCTGAAAACCCCGCGGTCTCGAACATTGCGGCGAGGAGTATGTGCTTGTCCTCCGAATCTCCGTACTGGCTGGCGAGGACATCGGCCGCCGAGCGCGGTTGATATCCCGCCGCGCCGAAAGCGAGCGGCGCGAAGCGAATCTGTGTCGACACATAATCGTAGATCGCCTGCATCTTTTCGAGGTCCGTCGCGCGGCCTGCGGTCAATTCCTGCGTTTTCGCGCGGATTTCGGCCGTGGGATCGGTGCGGCCCTGCGCCAGCTTTGCGTACCATCGCGCTACTTGCGCCCAGCTCCCGAATGTCGTGACCTGCACGTCGGGCGCTTTAGCCTTCGATTGGTCCGCAGCTTTTTGCGAATCATCGGCGGCGTGTTTCAGATTCGCGCGCTTCCAGCGATAGATTGTTCGGCCGCCGCTTGTTGCTGTTGCGTAAGGCGTGGCCGCGGAAGATTTCAGCGTCACTTTGCGCGCAGCCGGCACATTGATCACCACGCGCTCGTCGAGCACGACGGCATTATCGATGAAGCGGTGTTCGAACCAGAATTGCCCCGCTGCCTCGGGCGTGACGATACGCTTCGCAACTTCGTATTCGAGTGTGTCGCCGGGCGCAAGCGACGCAACCGCGATCTGTTTTTCCTTGCAGTTTGCGTACGCAAGAAAATCGTGAGCGGCCGCTGCGACCACATCCTTCATCGCATCAGGCGCGACTTCGGCTGTGCTGCCGTCGGATTTGCGCACGCGCGCGTAGTGGACGTCGAGTTGTTCGTTTCCCGCGTTGTAGCCGAAGACCAGTTCGCTCCACTGCTGCACGCCCGCATCGCTCTGCACCTTCACGCGCACGCGGAGATCCTGTTCGCCGGTGCCGTCGCTTTCAAAACGCGCGATGGTTTCAAATTGCTCGATGACGAATGGTTCGCGCGATAAATCTGCTCGGGTTTTCGGCGGAACGGATTTGGCGGAAGGAGCCTGCGCGCGTGCCGCCGACGGCAGAATCGCCAGGCAAATTAGCGCGAGCGAGGCCGGTTTCACGGATGCTCCCTGTTGAAAACTGTCGGCGCAAGTTTAGGTGCCTTGCGAACCGCCGGTAAAGGGCCGATGCCGCCGCAGTTGTGCAGTTTCCAACCCTCCCCCATCGGATGAGAGAAGGCCTGCGACAAATCAAGGCCCGAGGACGGCGAGAGTCCGGTTTGGGACAATTTGGTCGGCTGTGTTCTCTGTAAGCCGCTGAATATAAATGAGATATGATCTGCCGATCACGCTTTGGCACACGCAGTCACCGGCCTCCCGTACCGGCACGCCGATCCGGGTTCGGTGCTCGCTCATCAATTCTTGTCGGGGCGCAGTTCTAGAACGAAGTACAGCTGAAATGGGCACAATTTGTTAGGCAGCGCGGTTCGGTCCGCTCTAACGTCCACATTTTCCACAGTGATATCATGTTGACACGATTTGTTGTTTTACCTATACTTTGTGGGTTTGAGAGGGCCATTTGGCCTGGTGGTGAAAGGGAAGTCTTCCTACCCCGGAACAAAGAAGGACGGAACGGGGTTGAGAAGAGCGGCCGAAATGGGGCGCCAGCCCCGCAAAGCCGTGCGAGCCCTCCGCATTTGGCAGATGCAGTTCACTCCTTGGGGTGAAGTAGCGTCAGCGCGGAGTACCTGGTAGCTCCTTCAGG
>Ga0187778_10002710_pt1 | contig 12021 bp, 11 predicted proteins | sample 1015_Q2_SP5_20_M_FD_132418 | JGI IMG/M metagenome (GOLD analysis project Ga0187778, IMG submission 132418) | Tropical peat soil microbial communities from peatlands in Department of Meta, Colombia - 1015_Q2_SP5_20_MG | ecosystem: Environmental > Terrestrial > Soil > Wetlands > Peat | place... | reverse complement strand
CCAGTTAAGGTTGTCGTAGTTCCGTTTGCATTACTAAGGGTAATAACGACATTGTTCCCGTTGAAAGTACCAGTGAGCGTGGCGTTATCAGACGTGGTTCCGGAAAAGGGATCGTATCTTTGTTCCTGTGTGATAAACAGCTTTGTTTCGCGTACAGACACGTTGGACTGGGTAAGGGACAAATCCCAGGTTCCGCCCACTTTGCCTTGGTTTATATTCTCGTAGAATGTATACCCCCCGCATCCATGGACCAATAAAGATGAGAGCACAACTAACTCCGACCACATCATTTTCCTACGCCTTCCCATTAGTCTCCTTCGAATTCGTCACTTTGCCTTCCACTTGCGCTCCCACAAAAATTCCCCAATTGTTAACATTATACTGATCTCAGAAGTTGGCTGTCAAGAAATCGAAAGAATGTTTGCAGGGTCAGTTTTGCACTTGAAAGTACTTAAGAACGCAGGGGGCAATCGGCCATCGTATTGTCGAGGTCGTTTTCACTTCAGACCGCATATCGGTTGTTCATGCCTCAGATATCTTCTGACGGTAAAGTCGATATCTTCTTTTCATTACGGCGTGTTTACCACTTCGGGCGAGGCGTGGATATCGGCTTTATGTCTCATTTCCCTTCATTAACGATTATCAAATTATTATCTTTCACTGTATACTCATTTCCACAATATCCACACACAGAAATGTGGTCGGTAAAGGTTAGGCTTGTCCCGCACCGGCATGCCCACCCTATCTGTCGCGCCGGCACACCTACAACAATGGCATGGGAAAGAACATCGGACTTAACCAAGGCTCCAGCTCCGACCATGGCATGTTCCCCAACGGTAACGCTGCAGACAATGGTAGCATTCGCCCCTATGGTGGCACCTCTCTTTATGAGGGTTTCCCGAAACTCCTGCTTCCTCTCTATGAAAGCCCTCGGATTGTAAACATTGGTGAATACAGCGGATGGACCGCAGAAGACTTCATCTTCTAAGGTCACTCCCCTGCAAAGGGACACATTGTTTTGGATCTTGCATCCATCACCAACACTCACATGGGGGCCGATAACCACATTTTGGCCGATCATACATCGTTTGCCTATCTTCGTCCCCTTTAATATATGTGAAAAGTGCCATATCCTGGTTCCTTCTCCTATCTCAGCACCTTCATCAACGTAGGCACTTTCATGGACAAAGATGTGCGGCGACGTTTCTAATGCGTGGAATCTTTTATGCGATGTCCGCTGCGAAAGGCTCCTTTCTGTCGCTTGGAGGATGGTCAAGACTCGCAGCCCTTCATGGCCATCGGTTATCGGTCTTTTCCCTGCCTTTACACAATTGATGAAGTGTCTTAATTCCTCTTTTAATGGCTCCTGCATTACCACAGGGATAACCCTGCAATCAGCTTTGTGCGCAACAGGAATATTCCCCGACTGCCACTCTATGGTATGGGGGTAAAGGAATAGTTTTTCTTCGCTGGTATCATCGAATACCGCCATGGCTCGGGAACCAATGACGATTAGCTTCTGGTCTTTGAAAGGATGGAGCCAGCTTACAAAGATATGGGCCTTTATGCCGCCATTGAACTCCATTGTGGTAAGGGTTGTGTCATAAATACCCCTGATAAGATAATCTCCCCCAAAGGCTGATATCCTTGTGGGGTTTTGATCAATGAGCGTAAGGATGATTGATATATCATGGGGTGCAAAACTCCAAAGGATATTTTCTTCTGTCCTGACCTTTCCGATATTTAACCTGTTTGAATAGATATACTGAATCTTGCCCAGCTCCCCAGAGGAGACGCATTCTTTGAGTTTCACAATTGCCGGGTGGTAGTGGAGAATGTGTCCGACCATTAAGATTTTGTCCTTTGCATCCGCGATATCCACCAATTCCCTCCCGTCGGCCACAGTTAAGGCAAGGGGCTTTTCGACGAATACATGCCTGCCTGACAGTAATGATTGTTTTGCAACTGCGTGGTGTGACGCTGCAGGCGATGCAACTACAATTGCCTCTATATCTGGGTTTAAAAGCATCTCGGCAAGAGACGTAGTATAGACAACGGCAGGGAATTCGTTTTCCATCCCTGAAATCGCATCTGGGGTGGAGTCGCATGCGGTATGGAGCACGCCAAGTTCATACAGGTTGCGGAAGATATTCCTACCCCAAGAGCCAAGACCGATAAGACCGATAAATCTTTTGTTTTTCATTAAATAATCATACAATAAAACTTTATTTCTTTATATGGTTAAGGATTTTCTAGCACATGAACTTGACAAGACGCCTTTTTATTGACATATTTATGCCATTAAATGGTATAGTTTCGTGAGCTGCCTGTCCCTGCAAGTCACGAAGCTGGGCCTTGCAAGAATTATTGAATTTCGAGGGTTTTCCATCTTGACGCACTTCATCCACGGCGTGGATGATAGATCGGGCTGGCCCAACGCAGGAGATAGAGAAGGCTGGGCGACGCGGAACCTTAGTTGTCCTTTTTTTAATGTCGATACATGAACTCTACTCATCCTCTTGTCAGTGTTATTATGCCTATGCACAATTGCGAGACCTATGTGGGTCAGGCGCTCGAAAGCATTCTGAGAGATGGTTATCGTCCATTTGAAGTCATAGCTGTTGATGATGGCTCATCAGACAATACTGCACAAATAATCAGACAATATGAAAATGTTCGGTATGTTTATCAGGATAACGAAGGGGTTGCTTCTGCAAGGAATAAAGGTATTTCTCTCTCGCGAGGGGAGATCATTGCTTTCATGGACTGCGATGATATATGGCTGCCGGATCGGTTGACGGTAACCGTGAGGTTTTTTCAACAGCATCCTGGTATAGGGTATGTTTTGGCAAAACAAATGATGTTTATCGAGCCAGGCTTTGACGTTCCGGCATGGGTGAAACCTGAGTGGCTTGAATGGCCGCAGGATGCATCAAACACGGCTGTCCTCGCCTCGCGAAGGACAACCTTTGACCGTGTGGGACTGTTCAATAGTGACATAGGCGGTGAGGACACTGAGTGGCTCGTCCGGGCGAGTGAAGCCGGAGTTCCGATGGCACGCTTGCAGGAGGCCGTTGTGCGAAAGCGCATCCATGGAGGTAACCTGTCCATAAAGATGCTCGGAATGCGCAAGAATAATTTGATGAGAATCGCGAGAGAGTCAATCCACAGGCAGCAGGAAAAAAAGGGGAATCATGAAGGATGATACGAATCAGCTTGTGAGTGTCATTATCTCGGTTTATAACGGTGAAATGCACCTTGCCGAAACGGTTAAGAGTGTCATTAGCCAGAGTTACCGACGAATTGAAATCATTATAATCGATGACGGTTCAACCGACGGAAGCGGGAAAGTAGCGCAAGGGTTTATACCCTCTGTGCGCTATCATTATCAGCCCAACGACGGGATTGCAGCAGCATGGAACCGCGGCATTGAATTGGCAACCGGTGATTTTTTTGCCTTTAACGGGGCAGATGACCTGTGGACAGAGAACAAGATCGAGCGTCAAATGGAGGTCTTCAGAACACATTCTGCACTTGACATCGTCTTTGGCCATGTGAAGCAGTTTCACAGTCCGGAACTGAGCGATGAAGAGAAGCAGAAAATCTGGTGTCCTGATGAGCTTATGCCAGGTGTCTCAGCAGGGACCATGCTTATAAAAAGGGAGTCTTTTTTCAGTGTAGGATTATTTAACATGGTGTGGCGCCGGGGAATATTCAACGACTGGTATCTGCGTGCCACCGAACGTGGTTTGCGGGTACACATGATGCCTGATTTGCTCATGCTACGGCGTCTGCACCAAAACAATCACGGTACTATAAACCGCGACAAGTCAGTTGATTATGTGCGCATGCTTAAAGCATCCCTGGACAGACGCCGTCTGCAGTCTGCCGATGAAGTCTAGTTCATTTACATAAAACCTTAAGGAGGATTAAACGTTTATAAAATTTAATTGCGAAATCAGATGAAATGACGCAAGAACGGCTGGACGAAACAATAAGTGATCGCCGGCGGAGCTGGTTTCATTGGCAAGGCCGTGGCAACTCGTTACCTTTCTGAAGGGCATAGAGTAATCATCATTGACTGTAATCGGGAGGAAGCAATTCGTTTTAAAGAAGGCGAAGATGGTTACGTTTTGGTTACGTTTGAAAAAACAAAGGCCTAGAGGAGACCCCTAAGCCCTTGAATTATTTGGTGGCGGGGAGAGGATTTGAACCTCTGACCTTCGGGTTATGAGCCCGACGAGCTACCAGGCTGCTCCACCCCGCGATAGATATTAAGGATACCCTATTGCTGTGAATATTGTCAAACAATAGGAGTTCGGCAGATGAGAGGACTGCGTGTGCAATCAGCCTTGCTCGCTGAGTCACAATTTGTCAGACAGTTAACTTTTCTGGTATATTTATTAGTCATGCGAAGGTTTGGAAACCTATTCTTATTCCTCCTGACATCTGTCCTTATTGTGATGCCGGGTTCCCTGTGTGCGGATGTCAAGGAATATACCCTCGACAATGGACTCAAGTTACTGATAAGCGAAGACCATAAGGTGCCCCTTGCAACATTCCAGATATGGTACCGGGTAGGTTCCAGGAATGAGCAGAGCGGCATGAGCGGGCTGAGCCATTTCCTGGAGCATGTCATGTTTAAGGGCACTCCTCAGTATGGTTCCAAGGAATTTTCAAGAATTGTGCAGAGAAACGGTGGTGTGGATAATGCCTATACCACAAATGACCATACCACCTATTTCCAGACCATGGCGTCCGACAGGATCGGGCTCTCCATTGACCTCGAGTCAGACAGGATGACGAATCTGACCATGGATCCAAAAGAGACAATGGCGGAAAAAGCTGTGGTGATGGAGGAGAGGAGATTGCGTACCGACGATGATCCCCAAAGCGCTCTCTTTGAAAATACAATTGCTACTGCAATGAGGGAACATCCTTACCGTAGACCGGTTATTGGATGGATGTCTGATATTGCTGCCATTCAGCGGGATGACCTGTACGCCTATTATAAAAAGTACTATGCTCCAAACAATGCCTTTATCGTGATCGTGGGCGATGTGAATGCTGACGAGATCATGAAGAAGATCAAGGCTGCCTTCGGACAGATCAAGGAGAGCGAAATTCAGAAAAGCCATATATCGCAGGAGCCTCAGCAGGATGGAGAAAAAAGGATCTTACTCAGAAGAGAAGCTGAACTTCCTTATATCCTCATGGGATATCATACTCCCAGTGTCCCCCATGAGGACAGTTATGCGCTTGACGTACTGAGTACGGTCCTCTCGGGTGGGAAAAGTTCAAGGCTCTATAAGTCATTAGTCTATGAAAAGAAGCTCGCATTGGATGTGGGCGCCGATTATAGCGGCATGTACCTCGATCCTTTTTTCTTTTTTCTCTGGGGAACTCCTGCACCTGGAAAAGATGTCTCAGAGTTGGAAAAGATGCTCTATGCCGAGATAGATGCAATCAAGGTCTCTCCTCCTTCTGAACAGGAGGTCCAGAAGGCAAAAAACCAGATTGAGGCATCTTTTATATTCGGACAGGACTCTCTTTACATGCAGGCTATGAAGATAGGGAAGTTCGAAATCCTTGGTAGCTGGAAGCTCAAGGATACCTATCTTGACGGAATAAGGAAGGTGACTCCTGAGGATGTGCGTCGTGTCGCGAAAAAATATTTTTCCGAAGAAAACAGAACAGTCGGAATATTAATCCCGCAGAAAGCGAGAAGTGAACAGTGAAAAGTGAAAGAATAACAAATCATAAGAAGGTATTTCTCCTCTTCCTGATATCACTATTCACTGGTTACCTTTCACTTCTCACCGATGCCCACGGCCTTGACATAAGGAGGAGCGTGCTTTCCAATGGACTGACAATGCTCTATGTGGAAAGACACAATCTCCCCATTGTCATGGTGAGCCTTCTCGTGAAGGCGAGTCTGTTGGACGAGCCCCCTGACAAGGCAGGGCTTGCAAACCTCACTGCCGAGCTTCTCACGGAAGGGACAGGGAAACGCAAAGCCACGAACATCAGCGAAGAGATTGAATTCATAGGCGCTTCGCTTGGTGCGACCACGAGCGAGGATTACACACTCATTTCCCTCTCTGTGCTCAAAAAGGACGTGGAACGAGGGTTTGAGATTTTGTCTGACGTGGTACTCAACCCGACTTTCCCAGATGAAGAGATCAGGCGGAACAAGGAACTCATAAAAGGTTCCCTGAAACAGAGCGAGGAGGAGCCTTCCTTTGTGGCTTCAAAGGCGTTCAGAAACGCGGTGTATGGGGACCTTTCCTACGGAAGGCTTACAAGAGGCAGCGTTGAGACTATTGACCGCATTACGAGGGAAGAAATTGTCCGCTTCCATTCGGACCTCTACAGGCCGAATAATGCGGTCCTCTCTGTGGTGGGAGATCTGACCGAAGACGAGTTAAGCGCCCTCATCAAGAAATTCCTGTCTCCCTGGCAGCGGGGCAATGTTATTAAGAGAGCATCTGTCGAAAGGCCCCAGAACAAGAAGAGGACCTTCCTCATAGACAGGGAGCTGACCCAGGCAAATATCATTGTCGGTCATACTGGCATAAACAGGGGGAATCCCGACTATTATGCAGTCTCTGTGATGAACTATATCCTTGGAGGAGGAGGATTTTCTTCCAGGCTGATGCAGACAGTGAGGGACGAGATGGGTCTCGCCTATGATATCCATAGTTTTTTTGCCCCTTATAAGGAAGGGGGACTTTTCGAGGTGGGGGTCCAGACAAAGAACGAATCAGCAAGTACGGTGATCAACGAGATTTATACACAGGTGAACCGGATAAGGAAGGATAAGGTCTCAGAACAGGAATTGGATGATGCAAAGGCATATCTCACAGGGAGTTTCCCCAGAAAGCTGGATACAAACAGAAAAATTGCAGACTTCCTTGTCACCACAGAGTTCTATGATCTGGGACTGGACTATGTGGACAAATATCCCCAATACATCAGGGCGGTAACCGCTGATGACGTGCTGAGGGTCGCAGGGAAATACCTGGACACCCTGGATATGGTGACCGTGGTGGTGGGAAAGCAGTCAAAGATATCCCTAGATAATCAGTGATGTGTGTTGTCTGTCCTTCGTGGCTCTCTTTTATCCTCTATAATCCTTTCAGAAAAGTCCTTACTGACCGTGAAAAGGTCCTGAAGGAATCCGGGATCACCCATGATTGCGTGGTGCTCGAGGTGGGCGCAGGCAACGGTTTCTTTACAGAAGTTCTTGCCAGGCATGCGAAGAAGGTTTATTCAGTGGAACTGCAGAGCGGAATGGTGGCAAAGCTCAAGAGGAGAGTGGCAGGACTTGGCGATAAGGTGAGCATTATTGAATGCGATATCGCCGCATGTGGGATCGAAGACGATGTAGCGGATGTCTGCCTCATGTACTACAGCTTTCACGAGGTGAGGGACAAGGCCGGGGCTGTGAGAGCGATCAGCAAGGCGCTCAAGGAGGGAGGGTCACTCTCTGTGTATGAGCCGACCATTGAGGTGAATGCAAGAGCGATGCGGAATACAGTGCAGATGTTTGAGAACGCGGGTTTCAAAAAAGAGGCGGAAAGGAACGGTCTCTTCACTCGATATGCCAGGCTAAGAAAGGCGGGTGGAGCCTAGCAGGTTCATTCACGGGTTTTTTGCTTCGGCAAATGCACCCGTCTCCAGGCAAGACAATAGCCCTTCTCGAGTTATAAAGGACTCGAAGCTTCCACACTCTATTCCCTTGTATTGTCAGAGTCCGCTCTTGCGGACAGGCAGATAACCCCGGGTCTTGCCGTTGGAGCCTGATGCCCTTGCCGAATGTATGCATTTTCAGGCCAGGAATCCTGAAATGATTTATTTGAGAAAATGTTGCACAATAAAATGCTTCACTGAGAAGACCACATAAAAGGGCGGTTAGCTCAGCTGGGAGAGCGTCACGTTCGCAACGAATTTCTTACTTTTTTGCAAATTGGCTTTTTGCAACGGTTTCAGCATAACTATTTCATTTCTCAAGCCAAATTCTATTCTGCTATTTCTGTATATTCTGTCCAATTATTGGGCATTCGCTAAATTCTACTACAATTTTACTGCGGTAAAAATATTAACGTATCTCATCATGTTTTCAGGGTCCGCGATGAGGTCTGATGTCAATAGTGGACACGAAACCCTTCACGCCGCCAGTTGCCCGGCATAGAATTTTTGTTCATAAGCAGTTGGCGAGAGAAACCCAAGCCGCGCCTGCTCCGTTGAATATCTGACGAAACAAACGCAATCTGTGATCTCGCAGTAAACTGAGAGTGACAAGGGGAAAAATTCCGCCTTGATAGCGATACGTGTGATTCGGGAAAAACTTTGTGTCAGTTGCATGTCCGCATACCTCATAGGTAGCAGGGGAAGTCCTCTATCGGCCTCGGTCCGTAGAGCGTTTGTTTCCGGTCATAACCTTAATTAAATGCATAAAGCCCACTGTGTGGCAGGAGGAAGAACATCACATAAACTTAGAGTGAGGATCATGCGCGGATTTCTGCGAGCAGGTGTTACTGACCTCGGATCGCAGAAATGTTTCTTTGTGGCCGTACTTCTCCTCTTGCGACGAAACCGAAACTCATTGTTTTCTGGATGCATCAGGAAGGGAATGTTTCGGCTTGAAAGATGTCCATTTGAGCCTATCCGGAGCGGTCAAAGCGGAACTTCTTGCTCCCACACCTGTTGAACCGCTCTAAAATCTGAACCCTGAAAGAAAAAGCAATAGTAGCGATACCGTCAAAAAAGTTGTCAACAAACCCGAAACAAACCTGATAAAATAGGGGCATGAGAAAAAATGTGACAAGCATCGATGAAGCCAAGACTATCCTGAAGGAACACAAAGACGAGGTGATCCGAAAGTACGGTGTGAGTGAGATCGGTATCTTCGGCTCCTTCGTTCGTGGTGAGCAGAAAAAACGAAGCGACATTGACGTCCTCGTCGAGTATGACGAGATTCCAGATTTGTTCGAGTTCATTAATCTCGAAAGATATCTGCAGCGCCTGTTGGGAAAGAAAATTGACCTGGTTAGGAAGGAGGCCATAAGGCCGGAGATCAGAGAAAGGATATTAAGGGAAGTCGTCTATATATGAAGCGTAATTTACAAAACTACTACAATTCTACTAAAATTGCAGGGGCCGTAAAAAAGGCAAAAGCTGTAAGTGCTGATTTTCATTGAGAAGGGCGGTTAGCTCAGCTCGGAGAGCGCCACGTTCGCAACGTGGAAGTCGGGGGTTCGAATCCCCTACCGTCCACTTTCCCCTTACTTCTTTTCCGTGCTGTAAGAATAAGTAAGGCTGACTGATTCAGAGCCCGAATTGGTCCACATGAGACAATAATACTGCTTTTTTTCACAGCGAAACGTTCCTTTGTCTGAAGAGACCCCGTCCTTTGTGATTACATAGACAACATTATGGTCTTCGTGGTAATGGACATTGAAGTTGAGAGGTCTTGAAGCATTAAAGAAATAGTCAAGAGTTTCACCGGGAACCAGCTCCGTGCAGTCTTCGTGGATTCCTGAAGGCTTTATTGTTTCGCTTTTGTTATCCCTGGCTGCAAGGGAAGAGAGCCCTCCCATGATGAATACCATAACACAGGACAGCACCATGATCCGAGACAATCTCACCATAACCCCTCCTCATATACAGAAAAGATCACTTTTATATATTATATATCATCTCTGGGCAGAAGATGCTCATTAAATGAAGGGACGGTTGGCAGAGAGTAAATTGCAGGGAGGAGGCATATGAAACCGAACGCAACTTATCACTGGTCTGACACTGACCCTTTTATTCGCATATTGCAGCAGCGTTCCTGTGTTTCACCAATATACGTTCAGGCTCTACCCATATCTTGATGTTTTCATCAGGTGGTGGGAGTGTTTCTGTTTTACCGTGGACTGACGAGGCTCAGGAGTGTAGCTTCTTCAGTAAGGGTACCGGGAAGCGGAGGGGAGTCTTGTGAATATCTGGCAGTGAGAGGTATAATAATCGTTTAAAAATAAGGTGTGCAGGGGAACTCAATGACGATCACGGAAAAAATACTTGCAGCCCATACTGAGAAATCAGAGGTAGTTTCTGGTGAGCTCATTAATGCGAAGGTGGATTTTATTCTCGCAAACGATATCACGGCGCCCATTGCCCTTCAGGAGTTTAGGAAGATAGGGGCAAGGGATGTGTTTGACAAAAACCGCGTGGCCTTTATCCCCGATCATTTTGCGCCCCAAAAGGATATCAAGGCTGCTGAACAGTGCAAGCAATTGAGGGACTTCTCGCGCGAATATCATCTTGGGCTTTATTTTGAAGTGGGGAGGATGGGCATTGAGCATGCACTGTTGCCTGAGCAGGGCCTGGTGGTACCAGGAGATGTCATCATAGGCGCTGACAGCCATACATGCACGTATGGCGCACTGGGTGCGTTTGCGACCGGCGTGGGCTCTACTGATGTAGCAGCAGCTATGGCAACAGGGGAATGTTGGTTTAAGGTCCCTGAGTCAATGAAATTTATCTATTTCGGGAAACTGAACAAATGGGTCGGTGGGAAAGACCTTATACTCCATACCATAGGTGATATCGGGGTTGACGGAGCCCTCTACAGGGCTATGGAATTTGAAGGCGAGGCCATACGCAGTCTCCCTATGTACGGAAGGCTCACCATGTGTAATATGGCCATAGAGGCAGGAGGGAAGAACGGCATTATTGTTCCGGATCACATCACAGAGGAGTATGTGAGAGAAAGGGCAAAAAGGCCCTATACCGTCTATACACCCGATGCTGGTTCGCGGTATGTGGAAATAAAAGAGTATGACTGCGCGAAAATCCCGTTGACGGTGTCATGTCCTTCTCTTCCCTCCAATACGAGGCCTGCTGCAGAGCTGTCGCACATCGCTATTGATCAGGTGGTGATCGGTTCATGCACTAACGGCCGGCTTGAAGACCTGAGGGAGGCTGCCTCTGTATTAAGAGGGAAAAAAGTGAATCCCAATGTGCGGTTGATTGTGATACCGGCAACGCAGCAGATATATAAAGAGTCGATGAAAGAGGGGCTGCTTGAGATATTCATCGATGCGGAGGCGGTGGTTTCCACCCCCACCTGCGGGCCATGTCTCGGCGGGCATATGGGAATCCTCACAAAGGGGGAGAGGGCGCTGGCGACCACAAACAGGAACTTTGTGGGAAGAATGGGACATCCTGAGAGTGAAGTGTATCTCTCAAATCCCGCGGTGGCGGCAGCGAGTGCGGTACTGGGCAGAATAGGGGTGCCGGAGGAGGTAATTACCCATGGATAACAGAAAGACAATTCTGAAGCTTGGACTCCCAAAGGGGAGCCTCCAGGAATCAACGCTGAGGCTTTTCAAGAAGGCGGGATATCACATTACCGTATCTGCGAGATCGTATTACCCGGTATTTGATGATCCCGAGATAGAGGCCATGCTCATCCGGGCACAGGAAATGGCACGGTATGTGGAAGATGGTGTCCTGGATTGTGGTCTGACCGGCCACGACTGGGTTCTTGAACAGAATGCGGATGTGATGGAGGTCGCTGAATTGACGTATGCGAAAGAGGGCTTCAGGCCTGTGAGATGGGTTGTTGCCGTTCCCGCGGATTCAAGGATAAAGGGTATCAGGGACCTCAACGGCAAACGGGTTGCTACGGAACTGGTGGGGTTCACGAAGAGATATTTCAAGTCAAAGGGGGTCAGGGCAGAGGTCGATTTTTCATGGGGTGCAACTGAGGTGAAACCTCCTTACCTGGCTGATGCCATTGTGGAGATCACCGAGACAGGGACTTCGCTCAAGGCGAACAATCTGAGGATTGTGGAGACGATCATTGAGTCCACTACGAGGTTTATTGCCAACAAGAAGGCGTGGCATGATAAAGGGAAAAGGCAGAAGATGGAGAATATCGCATTGCTTCTGAAGGGCGCCCTTGCCGCGGAAGAAAAGGTCGGGCTCAAGATGAATGTGCCTGAAAGGTCATTCAAAAAAGTATTAAGT